>SESD01002092.1_pt1 | contig 10301 bp, 9 predicted proteins | sample 3171411 | NCBI WGS metagenome assembly SESD01 (sample SAMN06051880, study PRJNA518727) | freshwater metagenome | biome: subpolar coniferous forest; feature: holomictic lake; material: water; isolation source: holomictic Lake 442, 16.5 m depth | place: Canada: near Kenora, Ontario | collected...
TAACGGATTATTGATTGAATTACACTTTAAAATGGGAGTAACCATTGATAGTTGACTCTGTTTTTACAAGTAAATGGAGTAAATTCAACCTCTGAAGATTTTGTTTGTGAGTTTTTACACAGTCTGGGTCGGGAGCTGGCGGTCAGTTCCAACTAAAAATCAACACACTCTCGTAGGCTTGTCACTAACCCCTCTTTGCCAAAGAGGGCTGAATAATTACAATTTTTTTACACATCGCTACCCGCCCCGATGCTTGTAAAGTGCGTGAGTGTCAGTTGCCTCATTTTGAAAAAGCAATAAACCGTCGATAGGGTGATTCACCTTTCCAGGTAATCGCTTCCGTGTAATAGTGCATTAATGCCAGATAGCCCAGCAGTCCCAAGGTAATGGCTTTACGAATTTCCACCCCAAAAAAGAATTCGGATAAGGCGCTAACCAGGTTATCGCCATACGCTTGCAAAACAAAGGCCAGCGCAAATGAACACACCGGCAGCACCATAAAAATATGCACATTACAGCGTGCGGCATAGCGGTATAGAAAATTTTGTGGATGGTTGTGATGCTTGTTGTAATCATGCGTCACGTAGAAAATATAGGCCGTGGCATCATGCACCAAGCGGGGTACCAGAATTGCCAGAAAATAATATTGTTGCACGTAAAGATAAAAACTACTGAGCACCAAAAAAATATTGGACCATAAAAACCATTTGCCAAATGCGCTGGTGACATAGCGTTGGCAATAAAAAGCGCTTAAAACCAGTCCGGCACACAACAAACCGGCAAGCTGTTTAAGCCATTGGGTTTGCTGGATATCCAAGCTGTTTTTAAGAAAAATACCGATATAAACAAAAAGCCCTGCCGCGACGCTTAGCGATAATAAAAGATTAAATGCCCAAGAGGGCATACGACAAACACCTCGCGCCACGCCATGTTGTTGTTTAAGTACATGGTATACTGTCCAGCCTGCAACCAGAACATAAAAAACCTGATAAGGAATAAACAAACTGCCTATACCAAAAAAAATTGCAATGGCGGCGGTTACCCACATCAGGTTGCGCTGATAAAATTGCAGGTAGTCCCTGTTACTGACCAACACAATCGTACTGGCTAAAATATGGGGCGTGCCAAACAGAATTTGAAACAATAAAAAATGGGTCGGTTTGCTGGGTAAATGCTCTCTTAAAAAGTCGTGCCAAAACCAGATGTCAGACAGTTGCAGCGCTACACATAGCGGAATGATGGCATACAGCCCCAGCAATAACGTAAATGAGACGGTTAGCTTACGTTCATCAGTTAAGTCTTGAGCGGTCATGATCTGTGCAGACATGCAAATACCCCCTTCTTTATTATTGTTATTATGGGTTGAAACAGAGGGTAAATTACACTGATTAACACGATACTTTCAAGCTTTGCTTTTACTTTTACAAAATTACATGACCAGACTATTTCAGTTACATCCCCGTTTGATTCAAGATTGCATTACTATTGGCCGCTTTGATTTGTGCCAATTATTGATGATGAATGATAGCCAATATCCCTGGTTTATTCTGGTACCGGAAAAAGCCGATATCACAGAAATTTATCAGCTCAGTAAAGGTGATCAGCACAAACTCATCCAAGAATCCAGCTATCTGGCGGTAAATCTGGCGACGCTTTATAGCGCTGATAAAATGAACATTGCCGCAATAGGCAATCTGGTGCCGCAGTTACACCTTCATCATGTCGTTCGCTATCAAGTGGATAAAGCTTGGCCTGCGCCAATTTGGGGGAAATTTGCCGCTGTTCCTTATACAGCTCAGCAAATTACAGATAATGTTAGCCGAGTTAAAGAGCAGTTAAAAATACTGTAATCACTGGATGCCGGTCGGGACTGTCGAATAACAAATTAAATGAATAACACTGTGATTAATAACAAAGCATTAAACAGAAAATTTTGCGTTGCGCCGATGCTCGATTGGACTGATCGGCATTGTCGTTTTTTTCATCGACTGATTTCACAGCACGCGTTGTTGTATACGGAGATGGTAACGACAGGGGCTTTAATTCATGGGGATCATCATCGGTTTTTGCAATTCAATGCGGTTGAAAATCCACTGGCTTTTCAATTAGGCGGCAGTCATCCAGGGGATTTGGCTAGTTGCGCCAAAATGATTGAAGATTATGGCTATGCGGAAGTTAACTTGAATGTGGGTTGCCCCAGTGACAGGGTTCAAAATGGTCGTTTTGGTGCTTGTTTAATGGCTGATCCGGCACTGGTCGCTGAATGTATTGCTGCAATGTCTCAGGCGGTTGCCATTCCGGTGACTGTTAAATCAAGAATTGGTATTGATGATCTTGATTCTTATGAAGAGTTGGTGCATTTTGTAGCGACGATTGCCGATGCCGGTTGCAAAACGTTTATTGTTCATGCCAGAAAAGCATGGTTAAGTGGTTTGTCGCCCAAGCAAAACAGAGATGTTCCACCGTTGCGTTACGATTTGGTGTATCAATTAAAAAAAGATTTTCCGCAGTTGGAGATTATTATTAATGGTGGCATTACGTCGTTGGAGCAGGCTGAAGAGATGCTGAGCCAGGTTGATGGTGTTATGGTGGGGCGAGAGGCTTATCACAATCCTTATCTATTGTCAGATGTTGACAGGCAGTTTTATGGTGCGGTTAACGATTCACATTCACGTCAGGCGATTGTGGCGTTATTGATACCTTATATTCAGGAGCAGCTTAAAGCTGGCGTCCGTTTAAATAGTATTTCCCGGCATATCTTGGGTCTTTTTCATGGTGAACCAGGTGCACGGGGTTGGCGTAGATATATCAGTGAGAATGTCAGTAAATCAGGCGCAGATGAGCAAGTGATACTGGAGGCGTTAAAGTTTACGGATCAATGACTAAGGGCGTAAGGACAAAAAATTTGCTGACAATAAAACCGGATCTGCTCAAAATATGGCAGTAATGCTTGGGGTAGTGCTATACTTCCAACTATTTTTTTATAAGTGAGACTGAAGACCATGGAAGAACATTTCGCCGGAATTATTGCAGCGGTCGGTGAGGACCTGAATCGTGAAGGCCTGATTGATACACCCAAACGTGCGGCCAAAGCCTTCAAATTTCTTAATAACGGTTACGATAAAACCTTGGAAGAAGTGCTTAATGGTGCTATTTTTACTGCAGACACGGAAGACATGGTTATAGTTAAAGATATTGAATTATATTCCTTGTGTGAGCATCATTTACTGCCGTTTATTGGTAAATGCCATATCGGTTACTTGCCGCAGGGCAAAGTGCTGGGGCTGTCCAAAGTGGCGCGTATTATTGATATGTATGCGCGGCGTTTACAAATCCAGGAAAAACTCACCAAACAAATAGCGGATGCGATAGAGCTTTCAATCGGAGCCAGAGGTGTGGCGGTGGTTATTGAAGCCAAGCATTTATGTATGATGATGCGGGGTGTTGAAAAACAAAATTCAGTGATGACCACTTCAGTGATGACGGGTGCTTTTCGTAAAGAAATTAGCACGCGCTCAGAATTTTTAAATCTGATTAGTCGATAGGCCGTTCATGACAACTAAAAAAACAGGTGTAATTCTGGCTAATTTGGGTTCACCCACTGCGCCTACAACAAAAGCTGTTCGGCGGTTTTTGGCGGATTTTTTGTGGGATCCCCGTGTGGTCAACCTGCCGCGTCCTTTGTGGTGGATTATACTTAATTTTTTTGTGTTGCCCTTCAGGCCCAGTCGCTCGGCAAAAGCGTATCAAAAAGTATGGCATGAAAAAGGCTCGCCTTTAGCTTACCTGACTCGCGAATTAACCGAGAAAGTCGCTGATCAGCTCGTTGCCAAAGGTATTACCACTCATTATGCGATGCGTTATGGTGAACCCTCCATAGCCACTCAATTAAGAAAGTTTAAAAAAGCCGGTATCACGGATGTCGTTGTTTTGCCTTTGTATCCCCAGTATTCTTCGACCACCAGTGCCTCTATTTATGATGACCTGGTTAAGGAGCTTAATCAATGGCGACATTTGCCCACGTTTCAATTTATCGCTGAGTATCATCAGGATAGACATTATATTGCTGCGATAGCTGAATCCATTGAGCAGGCGTGGCGTGAACAGGACAAAAACGAACTGTTGATTATGTCTTTTCATGGCTTGCCAGAGGCACTGACTAAATGGGGTGATCCTTATTTTCATCAGTGCCATAAAACGGCGGCATTGATTGCTGAAAAATTGGGCCTCAATGAAAAAGAATGGATGATTGTTTTTCAATCCCGTTTTGGCAAGGCAGAATGGCTAAAACCTTATTGTGTGAGCACCTTGGAAGAGCTTCCAGGGCAAGGCGTTAAAACAGTTGATGTGGTCTGTCCGGGTTTTGCGGTTGATTGTCTGGAAACGTTGGAAGAAATAGCCATGGAGAATAAATCCATATTTATGGAGTCAGGAGGCACTCATTACCGATATATTGCGGCACTTAACGATTCAGACGCTCACGTTAGCGCCATCATAAATATACTGAAACAAAAAATTTAATGGACTATAGATTTTCAGATAAATAATTTCGATGCGAACGGATACCATCCCTTTAAGGGATGTTATCCGTGTGAATTAAATTGTTGTGTAGTGTAAGTTAATTTCTGAAAGACTATATATAATTTTAGCGACCTCGATTAATGAAGAGTTAAAGCACCGATGAAAGAAACAATATTGCAAGGCTGGCAAGATGCCTGGCCTACTGTTAAATCCAGCAAGCCCTTGGCTACCGGTGTCGGTGTTATAGACGAAAGCGCCTTTAATACCATTGAAGTTGATAAACTATTTGATGCGGTTAATCATGCCTCAACAACGATAGGGCAGGCCGTATTGTTTCGTTCATTAACGCAACCGCTTGATACTATTGATGAGCTTAAGAAAAAACAGGAAGCGGTTGAAGAAATAAGGCAAAATTCTGCACTAAAAGAATCTCTGGAACAGCTTCTGGAAACCGCCGCCAGTCATGAGGAAAGCTTTTATTTACTCTTGTTTGGCGAGTTTTTGGGGTCTTTTGGTACCGCTAGAGAAGCTCATGAAATTGAAGGCTACGGCTATCTTCAGTATAAAAGAGGTATTCGGTTTATGCTGGACTTGGTGGCTCAAACTCAAGCAACCGAGGCGACACAAAGTATCTATTTAAAAACCCTGTTTGATAAAATAACAGCGTTTGCCGATACGCGTGTGTATTCATTAATGGAAGGCCCTGCTTATATCTCTGAAAATGGTATTCAATCAAAGCAGGAGAGAAAAAACTCTTTTTCACCGGCCATTATTTTTAGGCCACGGATGTTTAAGCCGTTACTCATAACCCTGTTTTTTGCAAGTGTCTGGGCTTTGGCGCACTTTTTTCCAACGGATATGTTTAATATTTCCATTCAGGCAATTCCCACGGCGACTATTTTCTTTGTGCCTTTGTTGCTGGTTTATTATCCGGTGATTGGCAGTTTTGATCGTGACAGTTGCATTATTCCGTTAAGAAACGAATTTAAAAAATCGGCTGATCTTGCAGAAACCCTGGATGCGTTAGGTCAGTTGGACGAATTACTGTCGTTTATTAAATTTGCTGACGCCTTTGGCAGTTCTGTTGTATTGCCAACTTTGATTGCTGGCGATCATCATCGTATTAATTTGGCCGATGCCAAAAATCCCGTTTTAGGTAAAGAAAATCCCGATTACGTTGGCAATGATTTTGTTTTGGAAGACGATAAGCTGGTTTTGGTAACAGGGCCTAATAGCGGCGGCAAAACGGCTTTTTGTAAAACCATCACACAAATTCAATTGCTGGCGCAAATAGGTTGTTATGTGCCTGCAAAAGCAGTAACGTTAACCGTGGCAGACAGGATTTTTTATCAAGTATCAGAAGTTAGCCATTTAAACGATGGCGAAGGTCGTTTTGGTACGGAATTAAAAAGAACCAAAGATATATTTCTGGCGACCACGCCTAAAAGTTTAGTGGTGTTGGATGAGTTGTCAGAAGGCACCACCTTTGAAGAAAAAATGGAATCATCTTCCAATGTGCTGAATGGTTTTTATCGCAAAGGTAACAGTACTATCTTAATTACCCATAACCATCAATTGGTTGATAATTTTGTGCGTCAGGGAATCGGCTTGCCAAGGCAGGTTGAATTTGCCGATGACGCGCCCAGTTATAAATTGATTGCCGGTATTTCTCGCGTTAGTCACGCTGATCGCGTGGCTAAAAAAATCGGTTTTTCAAAAGAAGACATAGACAACTATCTGGCGGATGCAAAATGACAATAGGTACGGCATTAACGGCTAAAGCAACACGCGCTTTGCTACTGGGCAGCGGTGAATTAGGTAAGGAACTGGCTATTTCGTTGCAGCGTTACGGCGTCGAAGTGATCGCTGTTGATCGCTATCAAGATGCACCGGCACATCAGGTCGCTCATCGCAGTCATGTCATTGATATGACTGATATCGAGGCTGTTAAAAAGCTGATTGCACTGGAGAAACCCCATTTTATTATTCCTGAAATTGAAGCGATAGCAACCTCAGCTCTTGCTGATATTGAAGCAGAGGGATGCTGTACGGTTGTGCCCAATGCCAGAGCCATTCAGTTGACCATGAATAGGGAAGGTATCAGAACACTCGTTGCTGAACAGTTAAAAATTCCTACGTCAAAGTACGCTTTCGCGCAAAGTTTTGAAGAGTTACTGGCCGCTGTTGACAATGTCATCGATTATCCGTGTTTTATTAAGCCAACCATGTCATCCTCAGGCAAAGGCCAGACTATGGTTAAAAGTCCTGATCAACTGAAAGCTGCATGGGATTACGCCAAATCCAGCGGGCGGGTTGATACGGGTAAAGTTATTGTTGAAGCCAAGATTGATTTTGATTTTGAGATTACTTTGCTGACAGTCCGATCACTGGATGAGACGGGTGCCGTTCAGACCGGTTTTTGTGCACCCATCGGGCATGTGCAGGAAAGTGGCGATTATCGGGAAAGTTGGCAACCGCAAGCAATGAGCGAAGCCTCTTTAAAATTATCTCAAGACATTGCCTTAAAAGTAACTAATGAAATTGGCGGACTGGGCTTGTTTGGTGTTGAGTTATTTATTAAAGGTGACACCGTATGGTTTAGCGAGGTCAGTCCCAGGCCTCACGATACCGGCATGGTGACCATGGTGACACAAAAGCAAAATGAATTTGAGCTGCATGCAAGAGCTATTTTAGGATTACCCGTAAATACTAATCTGCGTGGCGTGGGGGCTAGCGCTGTTATTTTGGGTGGCATTAATGCCAAAGGTGTTGTTTATGAAGGACTGGCTCAAGCACTGGCCGAGCCTGATACTGAAGTTAGATTGTTTGGAAAACCTGAAGCATACATAAAACGACGTATGGGCGTTGCTTTGGCAACGGCTGAAAGCGTTGACGAGGCTAGGCGTAAAGCGGTTAAAGCGGCAAGTTTAGTGGTGGTTAAATAAGTAACTTAAGTAGGGCAGGTAAACAATGATAAGGATTGCCGTTATTTTCTTAACGTTCTGCATCTCAAATGAGGTGCTTGCTGATATTTATAAGTATACCGATAATACCGGTCGTGTGTACTATACGGATAAACCTCGAAATAGCCTGTATAAGCGTATTATAAAGTCAATTCCACGCAGTAGCTATTTGCCCGCCACTAACACGATAAAAGTACCTGAATTGTCGGGCACCAATAAAAAAAGATATACCGATCTTATTGAACAAACCGCCTATCGGCATCAGGTCGATGCCAAATTGGTTCATGCCGTTATTCAAACAGAATCTGCTTATAACTCAACCGCACAATCACCCAAAGGTGCGGTGGGTTTAATGCAGTTAATGCCTGAGACAGCCAAGCGTTTTGGGGTGATTGACCGCAATGATCCTGACCAGAATGTAGAAGGTGGCACGCGCTATTTAAAACATTTAATTACCCTGTTTAATCCAAATCTTGATCTTGCTGTAGCCGCCTATAATGCCGGTGAAAATGCAGTTATCCGCTACAATAATTCCATTCCTCCCTATCCTGAAACCCAAAATTATGTAAAACAGGTTTTGGCTTTGTATCATCATTAACCATTTCACCCTATTAATTAAATAATCCGTTAATGATGGCTGTGGAAGTTGAAGCAAATAAGCTCCAGTGTCAGGAATTTGAATCAGCACTAAGGGAAAGTGAAGAACGTTTCCGGCAAATGGCGGACATGACCGGCGAATGGTTATGGGAGCAAGACCCTCAGGGTTACTATATCTATAGCAGTACCGCTGTTAACCAAATTCTTGGTTTTAGCCCGACAGAAGTCATTGGCAAACATTATACTCAATTTTTAACCCCTCAAGATCAAGCAGAGCAGCAATCTTATTCAGCGAGTCACCAGCCTTTTTATGCCTTGACTAATCACTATCGGCATAAAGATGGACACCCCGTTTTTACCGAATCCACCGGATTACCTATCATTAACGTTGATGGAAAGTTAATGAAATGGCGAGGTGTTGACCGAGACATTACGTCCAGAAAGCATTTTGAGGATGCCCTGATAGAAAGCGAAAAACGCACCAGACTTATAATTGAAAGTTCTTTAAGCGCTATCGTGATTATGGACTCCTACGGATTTATTACGGACTGGAATTATCAAGCTGAAAAAATGTTCGGCTGGTTGCGTAGTGAAGCTATCGGTGAGCGGCTTGAAGAGTTAATTGTTCCGCCACGGTTTCGCGATGCCCACCGCCAGGCCTTAAAGCTGTTTCTGAATACCGGTATTGGTTTCCAGTTAAATGAACTGGTTGAGCGAACCGCCATTCGCCGGGATGGTTCCGAGTTTCCGGTTGAGCTCAGTATTGCCGCCTTAAAGCTGGGCAACGCTTATCTGTTTAGTTGTTTTATACACGAAATTACGGCCCGAAAAGCAACCGAGCAAAAAATTCGGCAGGCTGAGGTTGATCTGGCAATCGCCCAGAGTGAAATCAAGATTGCCCAGCGTATTCAAGCCACCTTGTCACCTTCAGCCCCCATTATATGCGAGCATTTAGAAGTCACCGGTTATTGCTTGCCGGCAGACCAGGTCGGCGGTGATTATTTTGATTATTTTTATCGAAATGAAAACTGTCTGGACATGGTCATAGCCGATGTATCAGGCCATTCTATTGGCCCCGCCCTGTTTATGGTTGAAGCACGTAGTGCGCTTCGATCACAAGTAAACCGATTAAGTTCGCCTTCTGATGCCGTTGCAGCACTGAATAGTTTTTTGTTTGAGGATTTAAATAATTCAGACTACTTTATCACCTTGTTTTATTTGCAATATGATATGACCACTCAGCAATTAAGCTTTGCCAATGCGGGTCATCCTCCCCCCTTATTATTAAGCCCTTTTCAAAGTGAATGCAGGCAGTTGGATGCTGACGGTATGATACTGGGCGTACGCAAAAAAATTATTTTTGAGGAAAAAACCCTCACCCTTTGCAAAGGCGATTTGCTGCTTCTTTATACCGACGGCTTGACGGAAGCAGAAAATCCGGACGGTGACTTTTTTGGCATAGAACGCGTTAGTGAACTTTTTATTCGCTATGCTCATTACTCCCCGGAAAAAATCATTGAAGCATTGCTGGCGCATCTAAAACAGTTTTGCCAAAGTGAAACTTTTAAGGATGACATTACCTTAATGATTTTTAAGCGGGGTTAGGTGGTTGGCGTGTATAAAAAGGTATCACCACGAAGACACGAAGGACACGAAGAAAGAAAAAACTTATGTTAATCACACGCAAGCCGTCATGCCGGAATGACAGTTCTACGACGTGTGTTAATATTAATTTATCATGGCAGGCGCTTAGATTTTTAAGTGTTATATTGTTGCGCTCAAGTTTCCCAGATTTATGGGAGGTAAGGCTTATGACGCATATACCATTGCCGCAACTATTAAGATAGGCACTAAGGTTTTATCGGTGTTGTTATCGATTATAAAGACGCTACGACCCACCGCTTTTTATTTACAAGAAGTGATTTTTAAATAATCACCCCAGCGTAATCCCTTCAAGACCGAAGCATTGACCAACACTAATGCCGCGCAAAACGGAGGACACGCTGGAGTTATTGCCACATTGCTACATAATATTTATTCTGTCAACTCTCAGAATTATCAAAAGTCGTCGATGAAAACGGCGAGCAGTTAAAGTAGTTACGGCAGCTTACCTTTCCAATTTCAGGGAAACTTCAGTTGTTGTGTTACTTGCTGTAAATCATTAGAGTGCCAAATAAAACTTCGTGTCTTCGTGGTGAATAAAGTCGTATTAATTGACGG
>SESD01002096.1_pt1 | contig 10295 bp, 9 predicted proteins | sample 3171411 | NCBI WGS metagenome assembly SESD01 (sample SAMN06051880, study PRJNA518727) | freshwater metagenome | biome: subpolar coniferous forest; feature: holomictic lake; material: water; isolation source: holomictic Lake 442, 16.5 m depth | place: Canada: near Kenora, Ontario | collected...
ACAGAGCCCTAAACGCAATCCGTACTGATCTGAATACCGTTCAGGCCATCCGCATCAAGGTCGGTGATTTGCGCACAGTTGGATTTGAGTACGCACTCTATCACGAGGGTCGGCCCAGAATTCAGGTTAAAAAGGTACTACAGATGCTGCATCCGCTATTTGAACGGCTGCGGGTATCTCCTGAATTTCAGGATACGAAGTTTGCAGGACAGTGGCAAGATGCCTTCAGTCGGCTTGGCGACTGCGAGGGGCTGCTGTCGATGCTCGGCCAAGAGTCGCTCCACGCTTTGCAGAAGGAACGGAAGCGTCAGATGGCTAGCCTGTTTCAGATGAGGAGCGCAGCGCTCGCCGTAAGCGTCGAGGAATTGACGGTACCTCTTGTTGCTCGCGAATTCCAGATCAACCATTTGCGTGTGTTTATCGTCCTCACATCCGTCCTGATACTTCTCGGTGTGCCGGTGGTGACAATCTTGTTGTTCCGCCAAGTTGTGCTGAGGCCGCTGGCCCAACTTGCCGAGGCAATTCAGATCGCGGGATCAGGCGACTACACCTTTCGGCTGCGTTCCTCCGAAAAGGGCGAGTTTGCCCGATTGGCAGGTGCCTTCGACGAGATGCTCGACCGTATTCAGGACGTCACTGGCAAGTTTAAGATAGCAAAGGATGCCGCCGAGCGGGCCAACGACGCTAAGACTCGGTTCCTTGCCTCGGTAAGCCATGATCTTCGGCAGACACTCCAAGCGCAACGTTTCCTGTTGTTCAGCCTATCTCAACAACTTTCGATGCCATCTCACGTCAAAATTTGCGAGCAGGTCGAAAAAAACCTTGATGCTACAGAATTAATGTTATCACGTTTGATGGATTATGCGACGTTAGAATCAGGAAGTATTACTATTAACCTAGAGACTATCCCCCTCGGCTTATTAATTATGGACATAATTGAAGAATATGATGAAGTTATTACATCGAAAGGACTTAGCATTCGCTACCATGCACTCCCATGCTGGACAGAGAGTGATAAAGTATTATTAGGGCGCATCATCCGCAATCTAATCAGCAACGCCATTCGCTACACTGACCGTGGTGGCATTTTGGTCGGAATTCGACCACGGGCTGATAAACTCAGGATTGAAGTTTGGGACACGGGCAAAGGCATTCCAGCTGACAAGCATCACGAAATTTTCGAAGAGTTCCGGCAGCTTGATAATCCTGAGCGCAATCGGACCAAGGGCCATGGTTTGGGTTTAGCTATCGTTACAAAGACTGCTGAGTTGTTAAAACTTCAGTTGTTCATGCGTTCAGTGGCTGGTCGCGGTTCGGTTTTTGCTGTTGAAGTTCCCCGCGCCGACTGCCCTAAACAAGTTACAGAAGTCGTTAGAACTAACATGGATGAAATTGGCGGCACAATTGGCGGCACAATTGGCGGCACGGGCACCATCCTTGTGATCGAGGACGATCACTGCCAGGCGGAAGCCTTGAATAATGTTCTAACTGGATTTGGCTTCCGCGTCATTGTCGCTCATGACGCCGACGAGGCTATGGCTGCCCTACCTCATGACCTAGATCTCATTATCAGCGATTATCGTTTGCCTGGATCGAAGAATGGGGTTGGTATGATCACTTCCATCAGGCAGACACTTAATAGGTCAGTTCCAGCTATAATCATCACAGGGGACGTCCAAGCAAACGTCGCTCTTGAGGTTGTGCAGGCTGGGTGCGAAATCACTCACAAACCATGCGCTCCAAAAGTGTTGTTTAGTATTATTACTCGCTTTTTGCCCCCCCCGTAATACCACGCTATCGTGAATACTCATAATTTTGGAGTATATCGTTATGGACGTAATCTCAACTCTACTTACTCGTCGTATCTACATCGCCGATGATCATCCGCTGATATTGGAATCATTTTGTAATATTTTTTCCGAACTGGATCCAATGTTTATTGTTAGCAAATTTTCAGAATATTCAGAGTTGGAGAACGCTTTGTCCAATGGCGCCGCTCCGGACTTGGTCTTGATTGATTTTGGCATGCCTGGTTTTGGAAGCATAGACACCATCTCCAAATTCCTTCGCAGTCATAGCGCCTGTCTGGTAGCGGTCTTCTCGGGCCACGTGGATTCAAAGTTAGCGACCGACATCATACAGTTGGGATGCCGTGGATACATACCAAAGACGTTATCCCCGAAAGCCGTCTATCATGCCGTTTTGTTGATGATTGAGGGTGGTATCTTCCTTCCTGATTTTATAACTACTTTATCACAAGTGGCGTCTTCTAAAGTAATGCAGGACTGTACCGAAACATTTGTGTCGGAAAAGCAGAAATACAATTTTACTTCACGAGAAGTTGATGTTCTGATTGCTCTTACAAGGGGGCTTCAAAACAAGGAAATCGCGCTAGAATTGAACCTTGCTGAGGCGACAGTAAAGATTCACCTTCGACACGCTTTTTCTAAACTTAAGGTCTGCAACCGCGTTGGAGCCGTGCTGGCTGTGATGGAAGGAGCGCTCAACAAATGATTGATCAGAGAGGAAGCGCGGTTCTTGGTGCTGAGGTGACGGTAGATCGTCAAAACAATAAAAACGCCGCTCTGGTTATACCCAAAGCGTCGCAGTATAGCTATCTTGTAATGACGGATCATCACGGGGTAGACGTAAAACATTGTCATCTGGAGATACGAATACCGAACATTATGCCGGCCTGACTGTGTGCAACATTACATCTCGTGATTTTTTTTAGCGATCGTTTTGACTACAATTGGCGCCATCCACAGGCCGGGAGTGTGCGATGCTATAAGATTTGGTCCAGTGGCTATTAGTATGACGACATGTTGCGGTATAAACTTGACTATCGACTTAAGCCCACCATGTAGCCAAAGTTCCGCCATTGTCGGTGATTTTTCGAACAGTGTTATTACGCTTTTGGCTACCGCCTCATTGTCAAAAATGGCGCGGCGAAGTGTGGTGCCATCCGTGACGGTGATTTCCTTCTCAGTACGAGTAAATATGACCTTGGCTGCCTGAGCGGCTGGGGTAAGTCGGGCTATACTGGTTTGTGTGTCCATATTCATCATGATTTCCTCATTCATCGTACGGTAGTATTCATTAGTGCGGCAGTGTGAGTCAATTTGGCAAAAGAATTAATCCATTCATGGTATGCCGTGTTGCGTGACAATTAAGGTAAGTGTTATCGGCTAACAGCCTTGATAATTATAGATAATAATTGATTGCGGCTGCTGCTTCATGCATTGTTTATTACTTTTTAACCTTAATTATTAGTTAACATATTTGAACTGCATTTATAATCCGAAAGGATTAGTCCATTTGCTAGCTTGATCCATTCACCGTGTTGGGTGATTATTGAGGCAGCAGGGGGTCTGAACAGTAAGGAAATGATCATGTCTGACAAAAATAACTATGCGCCAGATCAATCGATTGCCGACAATATAGATCAGAAGGCCAATTTTGATAATGGCTATAATGCCTATGAGACAGGTACCATAGGTAAAAATGTTTCAAGGCAGGACGCATTTGACAATAATAAACATCACACCATGTGGCGCTTGGGATGGGAAAGGGCACGTGAAGATAGTTGCATGACACATTATGAAGGTCTGGGCGATATGAACGCATTCATTAATCTAGAATGTTTGAAAGGCTTAAGTTCTTTGATTAAACAGAGTCTTGCCCGGAGAATTATCTCTTTGTGCTGTTTGGTTATCTCGCTTTAACAACGAAAACCAGGAGAAACACGATGGGCAGCACGAGTTTTAAGAAAAAAGCCCAGAGCTTGCTTTATCTTATTGACGATCAGACCTGCATTATTCTAATGAAACGCGATGGTGTAACTTGTTCAGAAGTAATGAATTTAATGTGGCGCACAAAACCGCACAGGGCTTGCAGTTCTACTGCGCGAGGTAAGAACGGGGAAAGAAGCGAAGTACGACACCATAACGGTAAGCACTGATAAACTGGTGACCTATACGGGTATGGCGACATGTATTTGCAATGGTGTACCCTGTCGTCTATGTGAGGAATAAATGATCTGCGATAAAAAATGTACATTCTTACACACCGACAGAGGCGGGCTAGAAGCCTACTTAGCCATAGCCTTCAAATCCCTCCATTCCAATAACAATGTCTGCCGCCAAGGTCGGTGCTCTACTTGGTTTGGCTGCGAAATATGCCACAGCCGTCCGCCGCTGGCACCCTCTTCAGCCCTCCGATGCCGTGCTTTTGGACGACGCCATTGGCATCGACTCCCTGTCAGCTTGGAATCACGCTATAGACACAACCGACAATGACCAACATATCATAATGGCCGTCTCCCGATCAGTCCGCGCCTCGTCGAAAACTGTCTTCACAGGTCGGGCGAAAGTTCCACCTGCTGCCGGATGCATAGTTCCAACTCATGCCGCAATGACTAAACGGAAGAACCTAACAGTGAGGGCATAACCATGGAATATCAGCCAGTAAGTCATAATGTAAATTCCGCAATTAGATCAAGTGGATTAGGTTCAAATGAATCTATGGCAATTAATGCAATTAAGGAAGAAATGAAAACAATATTAGTCGTCGATGACGACGAGCATGATATTTTGATACTAAAATCGATACTAGATCAGCAATATAACATTGTGATCGCAACGAGTGGCATTAGGGCTTTATTGATCGCTGATGCACTGCCTATTGATATGATACTTCTAGATGTGCATATGCCAGGCATGGATGGCTATGATTTGTGCCATCACCTTAAGTCTGGAGTAAAAACAAGTCAAATACCAATTATGTTTGTGACAGGAAGTAGCGAAGCTGCTGATGAAGTTCGCGTTTTTGCGATGGGTGCGGTTGATTATGTAACAAAGCCAGTAAATCCACATACGCTAATCGCACGAATTAAAACACATATAGCCCTATCGGATGCAACAATTCAACTTAAGCATCACACCATGATTGTTGATGCAATGTCCGTGTTGCGAGAACAGGTTGAGCAGATAACACGACACGATTTGAAGGCTCCTCTTAATACCATTATTGTTGCTCCACAGGTTTTGCTACTTGATTGCTGCCTGACTACGCGACAACGGGAGCTGATTAGTCATATCATGGAATGTGGATATCGCATGCTCGATATGATTAACAACTCACTTGACGTGTTCAAAATTGAGAATAACACATATCAACTCAAGCCAATGGAGATTAATATTGTTAAAGTTCTTGACGATGTTTTTAGAGATCTCTCCAGTGTCGTTAATAACAAACAGATTATTGTAGACATTATATTAGCACCCGAAGGTGGTAAAGAACAAAGGTCAGCAATGGCTTATGCAGAATATCTTTTATGTTACACCTTATTCAGCAATCTAATTTCAAATGCACTTGAGGCGTCTCCACAAAATACCTTCGTCACTATCACAGTTACACGAAACACGCAAATAACGACCACAATCGAAAACTATGGCGAGGTACCTGACCACATTCGGCCGACATTCTTTAACAAATTTGTTACATCTGGCAAACAATATGGAACTGGTCTTGGTACATACTCAGCTATGTTATTTGCAAAGGCGCAGCATGGCGATATTGTATTAGACACTACGATAGCCGGCAAGACAAGAATAAGCGTGATATTACCTGCGTTTAAAAACGAATAACAATTGATTGTCACGAGATTGTAATGTAGCTCCGTAGGAGACTGATGATGGCCAATATACTCATAATAGACGATGACTATTATTTGCGGTTCATAATGCGAATTATATTGGAAGGTGCTGGTCACAAGGTTTTTGAGACATCTAACGGACTTGACGGAGAGAGGGCATTCTTTTCTAATGAGATTGATATTGTATTTACAGACATATTTATGCCGGAACAAGATGGGCTACAGACAATTATCAATATACGAAAGTCCAACCATACAGTACAAATAGTGACAATGTCGTCGGGTGGACATTCAAGAGAGCTTGATTACCTAATGTACTCAGAAATCATTGGGGCAACGTATTCGTTAATAAAACCAATCTCTCTTGTGGATATAGTGAGCATTGCCTCAAAAGCAAGCTTATGTCTCAGCTCATCACATCACAATAGATGTAATATCGTGAATAGTTTTCAGAATCGAAACCGGAGTTTAGCGAGGGGCAAAAATACTGGTCAAGGTCAGTAAGAAATCTTGCCACATAATATGACATACAGCTAAGTGTATTTAAGTCTGATACACAGGAGTGGAATTTCATGCTTAGCACAATCAAAGTAAATGTCATGACTTTATATGAAATTACTCAACAAGCTCTTGAGAAAATGGCTGATGTCGAATGTAACCATATTGAGGGGTTGTTCCGTTCAATTTCAGCTCTTAAACGGCTTGTTGAGCAAGGACAGACAAGTATTGTAATTCCCTCAGGCTGTTGGGAGATTATCGCCAATTCAATAGAAGAAGAGGCCGATCGGATTGATAACTATAGACGCGCCCGCCGATTAAATACTAATTACCACATTGGTTATTAGGTTAAATATCCATCAGAAACAGATGCTGCATAATAGGAGTATATCAAATGATACCGCCGAACGCATACATGCTTGAGTTTAATGATATAATCGTAGGAATACTTGTTGTTAGTAACAATGCGCTGATATTTTTCGCTTCGGATGACAGGGCATGGTCTTTAGATCGGTGTGAGTTTCGTAGTATCGGCCACGCCCAGTGTGCAGTTCGCTCACTTTTCCCCAGCTTAGTTAGGGGACATTCGCGGTAACAGAAAGCAAGGCGTCAGCGTCATGGAGGGTCAGCCGATGTCATCGACATTATGGGCTAAGGGACTGTCGAAGTTAGCAACCGGAGTTGAGCTGGTTTGCGCTTGTTTACGCTGGTGTAGCACGATGACCAGCTGGTTTTCGAACGTAGGAAAGTCTTTGGGGCCTGGAATACTCGCCTGTATCTGCTACTTGCTGATTGGAAGATTTGGCCTACAGTTTGCAATACCGGGTACAGCACTTTCGGTATTCTGGATGCCCGACGCGGTGACCCTAACCATTCTGTTATTAAATAAACGGCGCCACTGGCCTTTCATTGCCGTCGGTTCTTGGCTTGGTGATTTTCCAAACGAATTGACTATGTCTGGCTCGTATCATGATTCCTTTTTCCTTGCTACTATTGACAGCTTCATCGTCCTGTTCTCGGCCTTTTTGATCCGGCGCTATGGCGGCGCAATAACCTGCCATAATTGCGTCCGCTGGGTTCTGGTTCTGGTGGCCAGCCACACCCTGCTGTCAAATCCGTTGGGCGGTCTTCTTACGGCTCTCACGGTCTACGCCAAAGATTACACCGTTCCCGAGATAACTAATATCGTCATGACATGGTTACTCAGCTCCAGCCCGGCTGCGATCATATTGGTGCCTCTACTGATAGCCGTCTATGAAATCCTTGTTAGGATTCAGACGCAGCGTGTAGTCAATCCAAATGACATCAGGAATGCCGCAATGGTATTGTTGCTTGTAGGGCTAGTTATTATGTTGGCTTATCGAGAATTCATATTATATTACCCTATTAACCATATGATGATTAATGTCTACATCCCGATATTGTTTTCAGCTGCATATTTTTACGGCCTTGTCGGTGCTGGTTTGTGCAGCGTTGTGATTTTGGTGATGTCGGGATTGGCTCCGTTTTATTTAGAAGGGACGAACAATCCAGATTCCATAGCGAAGGTAGTCTTGGATTTGCAGTCCACGGTTATCGTCAATACCACGGCCGCGATGCTGCTGGCGACCATGACGACCGGTCTGCGGTACGCCAATCAGGAACTGTCAGTGGCTCACAAACATGCGGTGACCGCTACCTGGCGGGCCGAACGGAGTGAACTACTGCATCGGCTTCTATTCGACAGATCGCGCGATGCCCTGATGATTCTGTCTCCGCCATCATGGAAGTTCACTGGAGCAAATCTTGCAACACTGCAACTGTTCGGCGCAGCAAGCCATGCTGAATTCATTGCAATCGGACCGTCTGACTTATCACCAGCGCTACAGCCGGATGGACGCCCCTCACACGAGAGGGCGCAAGAAATGATCGCAACAGCCATGCGCGAAGGCTCTCATTTATTTGAATGGGAGCACGTGCGAATGGATGGTAAGCCGTTTGCAGCCGATGTACTGCTAACTCGCATGGAAGTGGGCCGGGATCAGTTTCTACAGGCTACGGTGCGGAACATCACTAAGCGCAAACAGGTCGAAGAGGAAGTGCTGCGGCTGAACCGTGACCTCAAATTGTTGCTGGAAGAAAAAACTGATGAGTTTCGTCTGGCGGCCTCGGTGGTCCGGAATACCTCCGAAGGGGTACTAATCACAGACTGCGATGCGGTCATTCTCGCTGTCAATCCGGCTTTCAGCCGGATTACCGGCTACAGCGCGGAAGATGTGATCGGGCGAAATACCAGTTTACTAAGTTCTCACCGGCATGACGATGATTTCTACCAGAATATGTGGGGAGACCTCCTGCGGGCTGGGTATTGGGAGGGCGAAATATGGAACCGACACAAGGACGGAAACCCATTCCTTGAGAGGCTTTTGATCAACGCGGTTCATGGTAATGACGGAAAGGCCCTGCATTACGTAGCGGTATTCAATGACATCACGGAGGCCCATAACAAGGATAATTGTATCCGCCATATGGCGTACCACGATGCACTCACTGGTCTGCCCAACCGGCTAATGCTTGAGGACCGTCTCACGCGAGCGATTGAGATTGCACGCAGAAGGGATCGCCAGCTTGGTTTGATATTCATTGACCTTGATCGCTTCAAGGACGTTAACGACATTCTTGGCCACAAGATCGGCGATGGCTTATTGGTGGAGATAGCGGGCCGGATAACGGCCTGCATCAGGAGCGGTGATACGCTGGCTCGGCTAGGCGGCGACGAGTTCGTAGTTCTCTGTGAAGATGTCGAGCAACCTGAATACTACTTTTCTGTGGCACAGAAGATTATCGAAACGGTTAGTTCCACGATTATCATACAGTCGCATACCATTCATGTTGGTGCGTCAGTGGGGATAGCCATCTTTCCAGACGATGGAAAAGACAGCGTTACGCTAATGAAATCGGCGGATACTGCAATGTATGCCGCGAAGATGAATGGTCGCGGCATCAGTTGCTTCTTCCAGGCGAAGATGTCCGAGGAAGCGGCAGTGCGGATGAAAATGGACGTTTGCCTGCGTCAAGCCCTAGCGAATCACGAATTCACTCTCTATTACCAGCCAAAGATGGACGCGAAGAATCAGACAACCTATGGATACGAAGCCTTATTGCGCTGGAATAGCCCGGAATTGGGCATGGTTTCGCCTGCAGACTTTATCCCGCTTGCTGAGAGCACAAGGCTCATCGTTGACATTGGCCGTTGGGTAATAGACGAGGCATGTCGGCAAATCGCTGCTTGGCAAGTGGCAGGATTTGGCTTGAAACAGGTAGCGGTCAACATATCCGCCCTTCAGCTGAAAAGCGTCAAGCTCGCCGGGCAATTCTCCGAGGCATGCAAGCGCCATGGTATTCCAACGGCGGCATTGGAAGCGGAACTGACTGAAAGCGTGGTGATGGCCGATCCTGATCAAACCGCAGTTATATTTCAGGAATTGAGGGGGATTGGGATCAGGCTGGCGATCGATGACTTCGGCACCGGCTATTCGAGCTTGGCCTATCTGCGTCGTCTGCCGTTCGATGTGCTGAAGATCGACCGCTCATTCATCATGAACGCCGACAAAGATGAGGACGATGCCCAGATCGTCCTTACCATATTGGCTCTTGGCAAGGCTCTCCGGCTTGACGTTGTTGCGGAAGGGGTTGAGACCGAGGCCCAGGCAAAAATGCTCAGGGAAGCTGGGTGCAACATCTTCCAGGGCTACCTGTTCTCGCGACCGTTGACTGTTTCGGACGTTGAGAGGCGTTTCAGAGAGGAAGCCGGACCCGCAGTTAGGCAGATAATGCGCGCTCTTATCGTCGATGATTCTGCACGGACGCGCGATCTTATCAAGTTGGTGTTGGAAGCTTACGGGCCAACGGAAATCGTCACCGCCAAGAACGGGGCCGAAGCCATCGTCGCACTCCAGGCCGGCGGTGTGGACATCGTTTTTATGGACTGTCGGATGGAGGGCATGGATGGCCTCGAATGCACCCGGCGCATTCGGGCAGGAATCGACAGGATCGATCCCAATATTACTATCATTATGCTGACCTGCATGGGTGACAGGAATACCGAGAAGGAGGCTGATGCCGCAGGGTGCGATCTTTTCATAAGAAAACCGTTCTCACT
>SESD01002098.1_pt1 | contig 10283 bp, 9 predicted proteins | sample 3171411 | NCBI WGS metagenome assembly SESD01 (sample SAMN06051880, study PRJNA518727) | freshwater metagenome | biome: subpolar coniferous forest; feature: holomictic lake; material: water; isolation source: holomictic Lake 442, 16.5 m depth | place: Canada: near Kenora, Ontario | collected...
AGCTCGCCGAACTCGACCACCTCCACGCCGCGGATCGACCGCAGCAGCGTCAGCGCCGCCGGCAGGCTGCCCGTGCCGCGCGCGTGGCACGCCCGGTGCAGGGCGATCCGGGCGTCGTAGCGGCCCGGCCAGGAGGTGAGGCCGAGGCCGTTGACCAGAAAGTCCAGCAGCTCCCAGGTCCGGCGCCCCAGCGCCTCGACCGCGGCGAGGTCGGGCTCGTGCTCGAAGGCCAGCGGCGCGCCGTGGAACAGCATCGCGGCGCAGGAGCCGGAGGGCAGGATCACGGGATCCTCGCCGGCGAAGGTGCGCACCGTGTGCCGCACCACCTTGCGCGCCGCCGCCCAGTCGCCGCCGTTCAGCGCCGGCTGGCCGCAGCAGGTCTGCCCCTCGGGAAAGTCGATCGTGCAACCGGCATGCTCCAGCACCTCCACGGTCGCCCGGGCGACGTCGTCATAGAAGGCGTCGCACAGGCACGTGGCCATCAGCTGCACCCGCTTTCCCGTCACGGGCTTTCGTTCGGCGTTGAGCATTTTGGGATTGGAAAACCGTGGGCGCAGCAAAGCCTGATGCAAACGAAAATCCGCCATGTCCCAAGTCACCTACACCGCCGCCGTTGATCTGGGCGCCACCAGTGGCCGCGTCATCCTGGGCGCCTGGGCGCAGAACCGCCTCACGCTGACCGAGGCACACCGTTTCCCCAACACCTATCGCGAGCTCGGCGACCATGCCTACTGGGAGATCGGCACGCTCTGGCACGAGATCCGGACCGGGCTGCGCCGGGCGGTCGCCGCCCTGCCCCGCGGCGCCCGGCTCGCCTCCGTCGGCGTCGACACCTGGGGCTGCGACCACGTCCTGCTCAACGACGCCGGCCGGCTGGTGTTCCCGGTCCACGCCTACCGCGACAACCGCACGCAGGCCGGCCTGGCCGCGCTCGCCGCGCACGGCGCGGACCGCCTCTACGCCGCCACCGGCATCCCGAACGTTTTCTACAACACCAGCCTCCAGCTGGCCGAGGCCGTCGCCCGCTGCCCCGCCCTGACGGACCTGGCCACGCGCTGCCTGTTCCTGCCCGACTACTTCAACTTCCTCCTCAGCGGCCGCGCGGAGAACGAGCTCACGGTCGCCAGCACCTCGCAGCTGCTCGACGTGCACACGCCCGACTGGTCGCCGGCGGCGCTCGCGCACTTCCGCCTCCCGCCGGCCTGGTTCACGACCCCGGTCCGCGCCGGGAAAAAGCTCGGCCGGGTCACCGGGCTGCCGGAGCTCGCCGGGACGCAGGTGATCGCCGTCCCCGGCCACGACACCGCCTGCGCCTACGACGCCATGCCCGCCTCGCCCGACGGCGGCGACCTCTTCCTCAGCTCCGGCACCTGGTCGCTGGTGGGCTTTGAGCACCCCCGGCCCCTGCTCGGGCCCGCGGCGCTGGCCGCGCGCGTCGCCAACGAGCGCACCGGGAGCGGCGGCTACCGGCCGCTCACCAACGTCGTCGGGCTCTTCCTGCTCGAGCAGACGATGCAGGACTTCCGCACGCGGCCGCAGACGCCGCGCGACTGGGACGCCCTGATCGCCGCCGCCGCCAAGCTGCCCCCGCCGGCCGTGCTGCTCGACCCCACCGACCCGGCGTTCACCGCGCCGAAGTCGATGCGGGCGGCGATCGACGCCCAGCTGAAGCGGGCGAAGGCGAAGGCCCCCGGCCAACTGGCCGGCTACACCCGGCTGATCTGCGACTCCATCGGCCAGGGCCACGCCGCGGCGGCCGCGAACTTCGAGCAGATGACCGGCCGAAAGTTCCGCCGCATCCTGATGGTGGGCGGCGGCTCGAAGAACCGGCTGCTGTGCCAGGCCACCGCCGACGCCGCGGGGATCCCCGTGGTCTCGTTCAACCTCGAGGGCACGGCGGTGGGCAACCTGGCCCGCCAGCTCATCGCGCTCGGCGCGGTGAAGAACCTCGCGACCTTCCGCCAGCACCTCGCCCGCGGCCTGCAGCAGAAGACCTACCAGCCGCGCCGGTAAGCGCCCGGCCGGCGCCGCCGGTGAGTCCCCGGCGCCCACCCCCGGCGCCCCCAGCGCCAGCCCTGCTCCCGCGACCACCCCTGTGACTGCAGGCGGGGCCAGGCCCCCTCCCGGCCGCCCCTGCCCGCCCTCCGTTCGGGAAAACCGATTGTCACGTAATACGTGACAATGGGGTTTTGCTCCGAGCGGCCGGAACGACGACGAAACGTCGGCGGGACGTCGGCGGGACGTCGGCGGGACGGGACGGGGTCACCCCCTGGCGGCAGCCCCGGGGCGGCGGCGGGGGATTACGCGCGCAGCTGGGGGCGGGTGAAGGCGATGGCCTGGCGCACGAAGGCATCCCCGTCGGGGCAGACGTTCTGGAAGATGCCGCGCCGGCAGCCGAAATCGCCGAGGCCGGTGTTGTAGCCCTCGAAGCCGACGTACTCGGCGCGCGTGGCGCGCAGGGCGGCGAAGATCTCCGGCCAGGGCAGCAGCCCGCCGCCCGGCACGCCGCGGTCGTTCTCGCAGGCATGCAGGCCCCAGAGCCGGTCGCCGACCGACCGGATGGCCGCCGCATAATCGCGCACCTCGGTGACGAGGTGATAGGTGTCGAGCAGGAGGAACAGGTTGGGATGCGCCGCGAGGGTGAGCAGCTCCAGCCCCTGGGCGGGGGTGTTGACCACGTGCGAGCGGAACCGGCTCATCGGCTCGACCACCAGCTTCACCCCGGCGCGCTGGGCGTGGGCGGCGAGCGTCTGCAGCCCCTCGGCGGTCCGCGGCAGCTCGTCGGCCGGCGGCCGGCGCTTCAGGACCTTGCCCGGCCGGCCGTAGAGCGCGCCCGCATAGGCCAGTGCGCCGAGCTCGGCCGCCTGGTCGATGATCGCGGTGTGAAAGGCGAGGGCGGAGCGGCGGTTCTCCGGGTCGTCGTCCGACAGGTCCGCGCCCGCGGGCCAGGCGCCGCCCGGGCCGACCAGCAGGCTGATGCCGGCGGCCTCGGCGGTGCGGCGGGTGAGCGCGGCGGAGAACGGCACATCGAGCCCGACCGACAGCTCGATCGCCTCCAGCCCCAGCCCGCGCGCCCGGTCGAACAGGCCGACCTCGGCATCGCTCCAGCGTTCCATCCAGAGATAGATATGCGCACCCAGTTTCATGGGGAAGCAGTGTCGCGCCGACGGGACGAGGGGCAAGTCACAAGCGCCGGGCCGGGCGGGGCGGGTTCAGCGCAGGAAGGCCTCCGGCAGGCCGCCGTCGACGGTGAGCACCTGGCCGGTGGTCTTGCTCAGCCGCGGGCTGACGAGGAGGAAGTAGGCCTCGGCCTGGTCGGCCGGCGTGATCGGCGCCTTGGTGAGGGTCCGCTCGGCATAATAGCGCGCGAGCTTGGTGACGAGCGAGGCGGTGGGCTCGTCGTCGGTGAAGGCGACATGGTACTTGGCGAGGGAGCTGACGACGCGCTCGCGCGGGAACATGGCGGAGCCCTGCACGACGGTGGCGGGGGCGACGCCGTTGACGCGCACGAGCGGGGACAGCTCGACGGCGAGCTCGCGCACGAGGTGGCTGACGGCGGCCTTCGACGTGTCGTAGGCGAGGGTGCCCTTCTTGGCGACGACGGCGTTGGCCGAGGAGGTGAGGACGAGGCTGCCGCGCAGGCCCTGTTTTTTCCACGTCTTGGCGGCCTCATCGGCGACGAGGTAGCTGCCGGTGACGTTGACGTGGTAGGTGAAGAGCCACTTGTCATCCGGGATGTGGCCGGCGGCGTCGCTGGGCCAGATGACGCCGGCGGTGACGACGATGGCGTCGAAGCCGCCGTAGGCGAGGGCGACCTGGTCGAGCATCGCGCGGATGCTGGCGCGGTCGGTGATGTTGCAGGCCAGGCCGAGGGCGGGGCCGCAGGCGGAAATCCCCGACCCGGCCACGCCGATCCCCTGCCCGAGCCGGTCGGTGATTTCCTGCGCGGTGGCCGCGGCGGCCTCCGGCTGCAGGTCGACGCACACGAGGTGGGCGCCTTCCCGCGCGAGGCGGTGGGCGGTTTCCCGGCCGATGCCGGAGCCGGCGCCGATGACGATGGCAATCTGGCGGGCGAGCTCCTTCTCGGCGGGCATGCGCTTCAGCTTGGCCTCCTCGAGCCGCCAGTACTCGATGTCGAACGCCTCCTGCGGCGGCAACGCGATGTAGCGGTCGATGGCCTCGGCGCCGCGCATGACCTCGACGGCGCAGTTATAGAACTCGGCGGTGACGCGGGACTCCGACTTGTCCTTGCCCCAGGTGATCATGCCGAGGCCGGGGATGAGCACGACGGTCGGGCTGGCGTCGCGCATGGCGGGGGAGTGGGGGTGCCGGTACTGCGCGTAATAGGCCGCGTAGTCCTGGCGGTAGGCCGCGAGGCCGGCGGTGAGCCGGGCCTTGAGGTCGGCGAGGCCCTCGGTCTGCGGGTTCCAGTCCACGTAGAGCGGCTTGATCTTGGTGCGCAGGAAGTGGTCGGGGCACGACGTGCCGAGCGCGGCGAGCCGGGCGGCATCCCGCGAGTTCACAAAGCGGAGAATCTTCTCATCCTCCTGCACCGTGCCGATGAAGCGCTGCTGCGGCGACACCTGCCCCCGGAGCCACGGGAGGAGGCCGGCGAAGAGCGCCGCGCGCTGCTCGGGCGCGAGCGTGGCGTACTGCGCGCCGCCGAACGCCGCGGCGTCGCCGCCCTTCGCGGCGTACTGCCGCTCGATGTAGGCCGCGGCCCGCTCGATGCAGTCCAGCGTGTAGGTGTAGCAGGCCCGCTCGTCCTGGTCCCAGGAGATGAAGCCGTGCTGGCCCATCATGATGGACTTCACCTGCGGCTGCTGCCGGCAGATCTCCTGCATCGCGAGGCCGAGCTCAAAGCCGGGCCGCATCCACGGGACGCAGGCCATCTCGCCGCCGAAGATCTCCTGGGTGAGCTGGGCGCAGCGGGCCGACGCGGCGATCGCGATGATCGCGTTGGGGTGCATGTGGTCGACGAACGGGGCCGGGATGAAGCTGTGCAGCGGGGTGTCGATGGACGAGGCGCGCGGGTTCAGGTTGAAGGTGGCGTGGCCGGCCATGGCGACCATGTCGTCCTCGGCGGTGGACTTGAGCCCCCGGTCGGCGCGCGCGGCGTAGAGGGCCTGCATCCCGATGAGCTTCGACTGGTAGAGGGACGAGAAATTTTCGCGCGTGCTGGTGCGGAGGTCGCCGCCGGAGCCCTTGACCCAGAGGACGGTGGCGGGCTGGCCGGTCAGCGGGTCCGTTTCCGTGAGCTTGGACGACGTGTTGCCGCCGCCGGTGTTGGTGATGCGCTGGTCGCTGCCCAGGAGCTGGGAGCGGTAGACGAGGCGGGCGACGGGATCGAGCGCCGCGGCGGCGGCCTCATCCCAGCAATAGTTGACGTGGCGGTAGGTTTTCATGAAAGCGAGGCAGGGGATCGGGCGGGGGCCGGGGCGGCGGGGGCTACGCGCGCTGCACCTGGGCGAAGGTGTCCTGGAGGGCGCGGGCGGAGGCCTGCAGCGCCTGCAGCTCCTTGGGCCAGAGCTCCACCGGGACGTGGGCGAGCGCGCCGGCGCGGCCGACGACGGTGGGCACGCTGAGCGCCACGCCGCGGAGGCCGTAGGCGCCCTGCTGCACGGTGGAGACCGGGAGGACCTGCCGGCGGTCGAGGGCGATGGCGTGGACGATCTCGGCGATGGTGAGGGCGACGGCCCAGCCGGCGCCGCCCTTGCGGCGGATCACCTCGGCGCCGCTGCCCTTGGTGCGCTCGAAGATCTGCGCCTGGAAGGCGGGGGTGCAGCCGGGATGCTTGGCCAGCGGCAGGCCGGCCCAGGTGGCGGACGACCAGACGGGGAACATGGAGTCGCCGTGCTCGCCGAGGATCAGGGCCCGCACCTGGGTGGGGGCGAGCGCCAGCTCCTGCGCGAGCAGCGAGCGGAAGCGCGCGGTGTCGAGCATCGTGCCCAGGCCGAGCACCTGCGACCACGGCAGGCCCAGCTGCGCGGCGGCGAGCTGGGTGAGGATGTCGACGGGATTCGAGACGACGAGGACGAGCGCGTCGCGGCGGAGGCCGGCGACCCGGAGGGAGTCGAGGATGCCGGTGAACAGCGCAACGTTGCGGTTGATCAGGTCGAGGCGGGACTCGTCGGGCTTGCGGCGGAGGCCGGCGGTGATGACGAACACGTCGCTGTCGCGGGCCCGGGCGTAGTCGCCGGCGTAGATGCGCTGGTCGGCGATGACAGAGGAGCCGTGGCGCAGGTCGAGCGCCTCGCCCTCGGCGAGGTCGGCGTTGGCGTCGAGCAGCTGGATCTCGGACACGAGGCCGGCGCACTGGAGGGCGAAGGCGGCATTGGAGCCGACGCGGCCGCCGCCGCCGATGATGGAAACTTTCATGGGAAAAAGGAAGAGACGGAAATTGAAAAGCGGAAAGCGGAAAGCGGAAGGCGGAAGGTGGAAAGTCGAATTTCGAACAGGCGAAATTCGAACAACGCCGGGCGGGAGGCGGCAGCCTCAGGCTGCGCCCAACCGACCGGACGGCGGGGGACCGGGCCTATTTGGCGGCCAGGGCCTTGAGGATCTGCTCGGTGATCTGCTGGACCACGGCTTCGACCTGGGGGTCGGCCGCGGCGCGCGCGGGCGCGGGGGTGGCCGGGGTGGTGCCGGGGCGAAATTCGGCGCTGTCGCAGAGCTCGCACTCCTTGAGGTTGGCGCGCGGGTCGGGCATGCCGAGCTTCTGGCGGAGGTTGACGAGCTCCTTGGCCTGGCCGCCGGAGAAGCGGTGCAGGCCGCCGCCGAGGCCGGCGGCGATCCAGACCGTGCGGCAGTAGGAATCGATGTTTTCCATCTTCCAGTAGGCGTCCTCCACGTCCTTGCCCCAGACGATGACGCCGTGGTTCTGCATGAGGACGGCCTGGTGGGTCTTGCCGACCTCGCCGACCTCGTCGGCGTTGGCGGGGGTGCCGGGCGTGCGGTACTGGGCGACGCCGATCTTGCCGAGGAACACCTCGGCCTCGGGGATGAGGCAGGAGGGGATGTCGACGTTGGCGATGGCGAAGGCGGTGGCGTGGGGCGGGTGCGCGTGCACGCAGGACTTGCAGGCGGGCTGGCGCTTCATGATGCCGAAGCGGGTGAGGGCCTCGCTGGTGCGCACGCGGGCGCCGGCGAGCTGCCGGCCGTCGAGGTCGACGAGGCACATGTCGTCGGGCTTCATGTCGCCCTTGCAGATGAGCGTGGGGGTGCAGAGCGCGAGGTTGTCGCCGACGCGGATGGTGATGTTGCCGCCGTTGCCGTCGGTGTATTCGCGCTGCCAGAGGCGGCGGCCCATTTCGCAGATGCGTTCCTTGAGGAGCTGGATGGCGGGGGAGCGGAAGAACTTCTCGATCTCGGCGGGGGTCTTGGGATCGGAGCCGGGGGCCCACTTGAACTCGTAGTCGGGCACGCTGGGGCCGGCGGGCTTGGCGGCGGCGGCGGGCTTGAAGCCGGGCTTGGCGCGGCCGCTGAACACGTCGCGGGCGGACGGGGTGAGGATGGCGCCGGCCGGCGGCTGTTCCCCCTTGCGGAGGAGCTCTTCGGCTTCGCGGGCGGTGATGAGGTTGGACATGGGAAGGAGGGTTAGGCGGACGGCGGAGTGTAGAAAATCTGGTCGATGATGGCGGCGTTGAAGGCGTCGACCGGGGTCGGCTGGGTGAAGGGGACGGCGGCCTCCGCGCCCTCGGTGAAGCCGATGACGTGGCCGTGGGTGGCGCCGAGGTTGTCGTAGACGACGAGACTGCTGCCCGGCGCCAGGGGGGTCATGGGGGCGCCGGCGAACTGGGGGGCGGCAAACGGCTGCACGAGCAGGAACCGGCCGCCGCGGTAGGCGGGATCCTGGTGGGAGAGGGTGACCCGACCGATGACATGGCCCAGGCGCATGGTCAGGCGGTCTCCCGGGCGGGCTCGTCCACGAGGGCGAGGATGAGGTTGCGCAGGGGGGAGCGGGGATCCTGGACGTATTCGCGCGTCTTGGACCCGTCGGTGGAGATGAGGACGTGCTGGTGCTGGCCGGCGCTGAGGGGGTCGAGGGCGAGGATCGGGGGGCCCTCGGTGCGTCCGGCCTCGTCGATCGGCTGGCAGATGACGGTGCGGCAGCCGGCCATGCTCGGATGGCAGACGGACGAGACGATCACCCCATCGACGCGCGCCAGGATCATGGGTCAGTAGATGCGGAGGTTGTCGACCATCACGCAGCGGCGCGTGCGGGTGAAGGTGGCCGGGTTGGTGATGCCCTCGCCGGTGGTGGTGGCGATGGAGTAGCTGAGGTAGCCCTCGCCGCCGAGGCCGAGGCCGGCGGTGGACGGGCCGTTCTTGACGAAGAGCGTGGTGTCGAGCGCGCGGGCCATCTGGGTCATGTGGTCGACGTTGAGCGAGTGGATGACGGCGGAGTGCTTGTAGCCGTGCTCGGATTTCCGGGCGAACTCGATGGCCTGCTGGATACTCTGGACGCGGACGACCGGGAGCATGGGCATCATCTGCTCCTCCATCACGAACGCGTGGTCGACGTCGGTCTCGGCGTAGAGCAGGGGGGTGTTGGCGGGGACGTTGGCGCCGGCGTGGCGGGCGAGGACGGCGGCGTCGGCGCCGACGAGCTGGCGGTTGAGCACGGCGTGGGAGCAGCCGCCGGCATCCTTGGAGGTGGTGAAGGCGGCGGCGGTGAGCTTGGCCAGCTGGGAGGAGCTGAGGGCGACGCCGCCGGCGGCCTTGAGGCCGTCGAGGAAGCGGTCGGCGAAGGGGGCGAGGACGAAGACCTGCTTTTCGCCGATGCAGAGGAGGTTGTTGTCGAAGGCGCTGCCCTGGATGATGTCGCGGGCGGCCTTCTGGAGGCAGCCGGTGCCGTCGACGATGACGGGGGGGTTACCGGGGCCGGCGCAGATGGCGCGCTTGCCGGACTTCATGGCGGCGCTGACGACGCCGGGGCCGCCGGTGATGCAGAGGAGGTTGATGAACTCGTGCTTGGTCAGCGCGGTGAAGGTGTCGAGGGTCGGCTGCAGGACGGTGCAGACGAGGTGCTCGATGCCGAGGGCGGCGGAGATGGCCTCGTTGTAGGCGCGGACGGCGAGGGCGGCGGAGCGGGCGCCGCCGGGATGGGGGTTGAACACGACCGCGTTGCCGGCGGCGACGATGTTGATGATGTTGCCGCTGAGGGTCGGGATGGAATGGGTGACGGGCAGGATGGCGCCGACGACGCCGAAGGGGGTGTGCTCCTCGAGGGTGATGCCGTGGTCGCCGCTGAGGCCGTAGGGCTTGATCCACTCGACGCCGGGGACGAGCTTCACGATCTGGAGCTTCTCGATCTTGTGCTCGAGCCGGCCGATCTTGGTCTCCTCGAACTCGAACTTCCCCCACTCGACCGCGTGGGCGGTGGACATGGCCTTGACGATCTCGATGACCTTGGCGCGGCCGGCGACGCCCTTTTCCTTGAGCTGCTCGAACGCGCCCTGGGCGGCGACGCAGGCGGCGTTGACGTCCTCGAACACGCCGTAGCGCCCGCCCTTGGCGGCGGGCCGGGCCGGGGCGGCGCCCGCGGGGGGCGACGACGGGGACGCGGCGGGCGAGAGGATGGGCGAACGGGCCAGGCTGCGCATCACGTCTTCGACCACGGCGCGCACGGCCTGCTCATCGAGTTGGAAGGGGGAGCTCATGGGTTGCGGGGGAGGGGCGAGAGCCCTCAGGACTTGGCGGGATAGATCTTGTGGTTGAGGACCTCGACGGCATCGACGATGCCGACGACGACGGCGTCCACGGGCAGCGCCTTCATGCCGGTGGCCTGGCGCGCGGAGCTGCCCTGGCAGAACAGCACGACCTCGTCCAGGCCGGCCCCCAGGGTGTCCACGGCGACGATCGTGTTCGCGCCGGGGCGGAAGCGCGCGGGATTGGCCTCGTCCACCAGGAGCGGACGGAGCACCACCAGCTTGCGACCCTTCATCGCCTCATCCTTTTTGGTCGAGACGACGGAACCGATGACGCGGGCGAGGAACATGGGGAGGGGGGCCCGGTGAGGGGTTATTTCTTGGCGGGGGCCTTGGGCAGCACGACGCTGACCTCGTCATGCGGGCGGGGGATGACCTGCACGCTGACGACCTCGCCGACGGTGCGGGCGGCCTGGGCGCCGGCGTCGGTGGCGGCCTTGACGGCGGCGACGTCGCCGATGACGACGGCGGTGACGAGGGCGTTGCCGACCTGCTTCATCGGGCCGGCGAGGGTGACGTTGGCAGACTTCAGCATCGCATCGACGCCGGTGACGAGCGCGATAAGACCGCGGG
>SESD01002100.1_pt1 | contig 10280 bp, 6 predicted proteins | sample 3171411 | NCBI WGS metagenome assembly SESD01 (sample SAMN06051880, study PRJNA518727) | freshwater metagenome | biome: subpolar coniferous forest; feature: holomictic lake; material: water; isolation source: holomictic Lake 442, 16.5 m depth | place: Canada: near Kenora, Ontario | collected...
TCATCAGCATCATGGGCGACACGCCGCTGGGCATAGGCACATTCACCGAGTAAGTGCTGGGAACCATGGCGTTGTACCCGCCGAATTCGTCGCAGTACACGCGCGCCACTTCATGCCCGGTATAATCCTGGAACGAGATCGGAATCCAGGAGGGCGTGGCTTTTTCGCCATAAAACGGGCTGTTCCGGTCAAAGTTGGCATGCAGATCTTCCGTCACCAGTCCCACGGCCCGCGCCGCCTTGGGCACCTCCGTGAAGAAGAAGAAGTCGCAGTTGGCATTCTTCTGCGAGACCAGGAATACCTCTTTCCGGTCCGCCAGGTTCCTGGTTTGTCCGGCCAGGACACACGGGATCCCCGGGAACAGGCTGAGTTCGGACGGCACCACATGCGGATCGCCCACGCACTGCGGCAGCTGTTGCAGCGGACTGGGTGTATAGGCATCGCCGAAATCCACGTTCTTATCCTCTTCCTTGACGAGCAGGTATCCCGGCGGCGGAACGGACTCTACGATGTACGTGCCGGGCGGAATCCCATCCACCTCGGTGGTGTTGGTGGCCATGCCGCCGGGGAAGTAGGAGTTGAACCAGTAACCACCGTCGAACACGCCCGGGCGCACCTGGTTCCAGGTGCCGAACGCGTCATAGCCGGGCTTCACCTTCTGGCCATGCACCGTGGCAGGGTTGGTCATAATCGAACCGCTCGGGATGTTGTCATCCCAGCTATCCGTGTGTACGATCTGGATGGCATCGCCCGGATCGAAAACGCCGTTGCCGTTGCGGTCCACGTCCTCCGGCCCCAATTGATCCGGGTCGTCCTGCCAGCCGAACGGGTAGTTGTCTACGTCGGCCAGCGTCACCTGCTCGTCGCCGTCCAGATCGTCAATGATCTTGTCCTTGTTGGCATCAACATACAGGTTCACCTGCACCCGGGGGATGCCGGGTTCCCACGGTTCGCCTACGCAGTGCGAGGCATCGTTCTCGGCACGGGTGGTATCGTAGTAGGCAATGCCAACAATGCCGCCGTTCTCATTGGTGGCATAGTTGACCTTACCCCAGTCGATCACGTCGGCCTGATAGGTCTGGATGGCCTCCAGCAGCACTGGGCCGGTCTCGGTACGGGAGAGGTTGTTGCCCGTGTTCGGGTTGATGATGGGGATGAACTGTCCAAGTCCGTTCGTCAGACAGAGCCCGGTATCCGGGTCCGTCTCGAACTGCGGCTGCGGGTTGATCAACCCAAAGGAAGGCATGACCCACCCATTGGCCGGCGGAATCGGCCCGCCGCCATCATCCATGGCTGCGGTGATGCCCGTGGGCTTATAGCGGTCATAATTGATCTCCGCGATCAGCCAGGCAAACATGACTGGAATCTCGCGGAAGAAGTAGTTACCTTTCTCATCCGTGGCCGTGGATTGCAGGATCGAGCCGTCCCGATAGCGGACGTTCAGCGCCTGATTCGGCATGCCGACTTCGCCGTCATCCCGGAAGCCATTCTGGTTGTTGTCATAGAACACGCTCCCTGTAAGCCAGCCGTGCCAGCGCAGGCAGAACAGATCGCCGACATTCTGCACCGCCCCATTGGTCACAACCACGGTGTTGAACCCGATGTTCAAATCCAGTGCCTTATCCCAGGTGACCAGCTCATACGTGCCGGGCGGCACATGGGGGATCGAGAAAACCCCCGTGTCCGGATCGCACACCGCCACGTACAGCCCCTGCGTCGGGGCGTTCGCGTCGTTCAGACCCACCAGCCCATTGGGCACAATCGCGCCGGGAAAATCCGCCAGCAGCGCTGGCGGCCGGGAGATGTGATCGTCCACCAGGCGCCCGGTGATGGTCGCGCCGGCGGCAGGCGGACTTTGTGCCCACGGCAACCGACTCGGATTGACCATGCCGAAGGAAACGTGCCTGGTGACTGCGCCAAACTCCACCAACGTGGCGGGTTCGTTGAGTTTCGTCCAGACGTCGATATACGGGGAGCCGTCAATCGTGGTGGTCTGATACCACGTCTCGCCCTGCGGCGGAAGCACCTCCACGGGATAGCGCGCCGGCATCATATACTTGATCTGCGCATTTCCATTCGCATCCGTGAAAATCTCGCCATTGCCCAGCACGTCAACCAACGGGGCGCCATCGACATCCGTCAGGAAGACGCCGTTCGTGTCCTGCTGATACGTGGTGCCCAGCGGGTTGCCAAAGGCATCCTGCGAAACCACGCCCATGTTGTCAAAGATCATAACCTTGAAGCCGGCCAGGCCGGGCTCGTCTGCATCCTGGGCGTTGTTGATCGGATTGTGATCTTGGAAAACCGTGATGGAAATCTGTGCCGTGGGCACGGGCGTGGCATGCACGGTCACGGTTACGTTCGTCTGCCCGCTGGCAACCTGCGCGGATGACATCGTATATCCGGCGTCCGGCAGGACCGACAGGACATAGCGGTTCGTGGAAGGCAGCGTAATGCTGGCGGATGCGGCTGACACATGCCCTGTGCTCATGACCGTGCAATGGCTCCGCGAGATGGCCAGCAGCACGCTCCCCGGCCCTGATCCGGGCACCGGCACGCCGGGCGTGACGGCAAACGTCGTATCCTCTTCCAACAGCCAGCGGAAGCCACCGTTGATGGCCGCACCGTTGGCGTCCACCACATTCAGCGTCAGGGCGGAGGCTATGCGGCACGTGAAGAGGACGGCTACACAAACCATAGCTCGGATGCATATGAGAGAGGATGCTCCATACCGATACAAACACATAATCCGCCTGCGCTTTCTACTCGTGCCACCTTCCGACGCCCGAAAACTAAGACGATACAAAATTTTAGATCTCTGCGCTAGGGGTGTGTAACACTGAAAATGTTGTGCGAAAACCCCTAGCAGCCTGTCGGACTTAGCCTTCTGGAGGTACAAACCTTCTGCCGACAGGCTGCTAGTTCTAGGAAACCCGCCGCCATGAGCAAGATCTACGCGCAAGTGGTAGCCAAAGACCCAGCAAACCACCCAATTTTCTTGTTTGGGTGCCATTCGCCAACCGTTTACGGCGGGTTTCCCTTACTAGGAGACTGTCGGCAAGATGTGTCCGAGCAATCCAAGGTCTGCACGGGCGCATCCGCGATTAGTTGCGCTCCAGAAAATGCGGATCGTGAGCATTGCCCGTATAACGACCGTAGGGCCGGCTTTACGCCGTCCATTATCAGACCCATTGCGAGTAGACGGCATAAAGCCGAACTCACCAAGGCCATTGATCCCGCCAGACTAAACCGCGATCACGCTGTTCAGCGTGCCCTGGTCGTTCGGCGCCCAGTCCGGGCAGGTGGGATCGAGCCGCCACTCGCCGTTGACGACGAACTTGTATTCATGCCGCCCGAGCGGAAGCGCCAGCATGATCTTGCAGTGTCCGCTGCCCGGGTTGTCGCGCAGCTGGTGCTGCCGGGGATCCCAGTTGTTGAACGTCCCGGCCACAAACACTTCGCTTCCCGGCTCGGCCAGGAGCTGGAAGTTGATTTTCTTACCTTTTCTGACAGCCACTTTATTTATCACAGTTCACGCAAATTTTACCAGATCTCTCCGTAACCGGCAACATAGCGGCTACAGGAAAAACGAGGAATTGGGAGTTTCCCTGTTTTGCGACACGCGAAACCTCACGCGAAATATGCGCTTTTTGAGAAACGGCCCGCACAGACGCACCATCCCGGGCTACCGCGCCAGGGGCACCTGAAGCGTCATTGTGGCGCCCTGCCCGGGAGCGGACACGACCGCGAGCCGCCCCCCCAGCCCCTCCACGCGCTGGCGGATGTTGAGCAGGCCGAAGCCGCCCGTACGGCTAACAAGTGCAGACTTGGCTGCCGGATCAAAGCCGATGCCGTTGTCCGTCACGTGGATGATCAAGTCGCCCTCACGGTGCAGCACACGGACACGAATCTCACAGGGGCCGGCGTACTTCACGGCGTTCAGGATCAGTTCCCGCGTCGCCTCAAACAGCAAGCCACGCAGCGCATTCGCGACCGGCATCTCGTCTTCCGTAGCCTCAATCGTGACAGCGGCACCATGTTTCTCATGCATGCGCTGAGCCAGGTCGTTCAGCGCCGGGATCAACCCCAGTTCATACAGCAGCGAAGGCGTCAGGTCGGACATGACCATGCGGCACTCTTCCATGGCCTGCCGGAGCATCGCGCGAATCTGGTCGAGCTTGTCAACCTCAGCCTTCAGATTGGCGGCATGGAGCGGCTTGGCCATGGAACCCATCCGAATGTTGGCCAGCGAGAGGTTCTGAATCACCGAGTCGTGGATGTAGCGCGAGATCCGCCAGCGGTCCTCCTCCTCCGCCACCGCCAGCCGCTCCGCAAGCTCCCGCAGCCGTTCCTGATAGCGCCGGGCCTCCTGCTCCATTTCGCGACGCCGGGTGATGTCCGTACCCACGCAAAGAATTTCCCGCACCGCCCCCTGTCCGTCGCGCACGGCCCGGTTGGACCAGTGAACCCAGACCCGCCGCCCGTCCCGGCAGAGATTCTCGTTTTCATGGCTCGTATAATCCTCGGGGTGTTCCGTAATCGCGCGCATCATCTGCCACATGTCGCGCCCCTCGGAATCCACAGCCGAGACGATCGTACCCACAACATTACGGCCCAGCACCTCCTCCGACGCAAAACCGAAAAACTGCTGCGCGTACTCGTTGAAGAACAGGATGGTGTGGTCCGGCGTGATCCGCATGATGATGCTGTTGGCGTTCTCCACGAGTTCGCGATACTTGCGCTCGTTCTCTTCCAACGTCTTCTGCACCGTGCGCAGTTCGGAGATGTCCCGCAAGGTCACCACCACCGCCGTCGACTTGCCGTCGGAGCTGCGAATGAAGGAGATGCCGCAAATGGCAGACAGCCCCCCCCCCGCACCACCACCGAAAAATAGGCCGTGCCGCCAGTGCCCTGCTGTAGCGCGTCACACAAGAAGGCCAGCGCCGCCTTCCGATCCTCCGGCGCGACCAGTCGGGAGAAGACCGTGGCAATCGGCTGGCCAACAATCCGATCCGGCGGCAGACCAGTCAGGCGCGTCAAGGCCGGGTTCACCGACATGATCGTTCCGGCCATGTTCAGCAGCAGCACCCCTTCACCCATGGCTTCGAGCACATCCACGGCCGTTCGCGAAGCCGTGGCAACGGCCGTGGCTTCCCGCAGCGACGCCTCCGTCTCCTGGCGCATCAAGGCGGCCCCGATGTGTGACGCAATATTCTCAAGAATTTCCATCGTCCCGGCAGTGAAGCAGCCTTTGCGGCGGTCGTTAAACTGGAGCAGGCCGACAATCCGTTCCATGTTGCGGATGGGGACCAGCGCGAAGGATGCATATCCCTGGTGGACGCACCGATTGCGCGGCTGCAACCGGAAGTCCTTTTCCGCAGGCAGATCGAGCAGCGGCGCCGAATCGTTTGTCCAAAAGCTCCCCCCGGGCGTAAAGAACGGCGAGGCCGGGTCGGTCTTGCCGTCAAGGACCAGACCGCAGGTACAGGCCAGTCCGGCCTGCCCGGCATGGCTCCGGCACCCCCCGCCAGACTCCACATGCACCACCAGGGTGTTTTCAGACAGCAGAAAATCACCGGCGAATCCCTGCTGAACAAAATAGGGAAAATCATCCCCGGCTTGCAGGCGTATGCCCACGGCATCCAACCCGCTGCGCGACTTTAAGGCAGCCAGAATGCGCGGCATGGACTTCTTCAGCACGCCCGACTCGTTGAGAATCTGCAGGACATCCCGCCGCATTTCGCGATAGGCTTCCGCCAGCTTGCGTTCGGTGATGTTCTGGTAGAACACGCTCAGCCCCTCCGGCGAGGGGAAGGCCCGCGCTTCAAACCACGCATTCAGCGGGAGAAAGAACGACTCCACACTGGCGGACTCCTGCGTGGCCAGAGCCCGCTCGTAAGCCTGCCGGAAGGGCGCCACCGCTTCGGCCTGCGGAAAACACGCCCACAGATTCCTGCCCAGCATTTCGGCGCGCGCCTTCCCGAGCAACCGGGCGCCACCCTCATTGACATACGTGACCGTCCACTCCCGGTCCAGACTGAAAAATCCGTCGCCAATGCTTTCGAGCAGTGCCAGCGTCTTCCGGTGGGCGGCAGCCTGCAACGCCTCGACCTGCAGTCGCTCCAGTTCGCTGGCCGCGCGTATCGCCACCAGTTTCAGTAGCGTTTCCGCCAAACGCGGGGTTGCCAGCGGCTTGCGGCCAATGGCCGCGATCAGCCCGATCGGCTTCCCTTCATAACTCCACAGGACGGTTCCAACATAACTTTCGGCCTGCAGCGCCAGCAGCGCCGCGTCCCGGGGAAACAGCCGGCGCACGTCCCGGGGAAAACAGCAGGTTGTTTGCTTGACCACCTCCCCGCAAGGAGTGTCCTGAAGGGCATACGTGTTGTTGTTCTCGAACCGGCCCTGATGAAAGACCGCCAGCGTCTCGGCCGTCATTGCGTCGCCCAGCAATCGATCAATGCAGATATAATCCATTTCCAGGATCTGCGCCAGATAACGCGCCAGCCCGTTAAAGAACTGGCCATCCGCAAACTGATTGTGCTGTTGCGAGAGGAAGGCCTGCACACCCTCGATGAGCTTGCGCTCTTGGATGTCGCTCACCATGATCCGGCAGACGGACGACTGGCCGGGTTCGTGATCCATGGCGGAATGCAGCAGCATCCAGCGCGTTGCGCCGCCCGCGCACACCATGCGCATCTCGCACTCCTGAGGCGTACTGGCGGGCGCGGAACCCGCTTGCGTTTCACGGCGTTCACGAAACCGCCGAAGGCAATCGCGGAACGCATCCTGATCCTCCGGGCGGATGAAACGGCGCAACCACTTTCCGACCAACTGCGACCGCGCCACGCCCAGCAGCATAGCCATTGTGAGATTGGCTTCCCGGATCACACCCTTGCCGTCCAACGTGACATAGCCGATCGGCGCCAAATCATACAGGTCCACAAACCGCGCCCGCCCCGCATCCGCTTCGCCGCGCGCCGCCTGCAGCTCTTCGTTCTGCGCCTCCAACTCAATCTGATGAATACGCAGCTCATGAATCAGCCGCTGCACATCCGGCTCGGCATGGGGTCCGCCAGCCGGCCGTGCGTCTGTCTCTGCTCCGGTCTCGCGCCGCTTCTTCATACTGCCTCCCTTTTGCCGCCCACAGGCACGCGAAGGCCGCTGCGCGGCGGCAGCGGGTCATGATTTCCGGTTTGATCCGTGACACCCAGTTTAACATCCGTGCACCCGCCGCCAAGCAAAAGCGGTCGGATCAGGGATTTCGCAGCAAAGAATCGGGTTGTCCCTGATCGTGCGCATGGTTTACATATGCGAGGCTGGGGATTGCGTTGCTGCTGCTGGTTCCGTATGCTGTCTCCCGCAACGCGCAGATGGATCTCACACGTGGTGCAAGCTACGAAAGGCGGTTTCCCATGCATGTGCGACTGGTACTTGCAGATGATCACGAAATACTGCGCGAGGGGCTCAAGGCGCTCCTGGCCAGCGAGCCGGACATGACGGTGGTCGGCGAAGCCAGCTCGGGCACGGCCATCCTGGAACTTGCCCGGAAAACCGGCGCCCACATCGTGGTCATGGATGTGGCCATGCCGGATCTCAACGGCATCGAAGCCACACGCAAAATCCTGAAGGCCGGCGCAGGCATCAAAGTTGTCGCGCTCTCCGGGCATTCCAACGAGGAGTTTGTCCGGGAGATGCTGAAGGCTGGCGCCTCGGCGTACGTGCTGAAATCGCGCGCCTATGAAGAACTTGTTCGGGCGATCCGTGAGGTCATGAAGGGAAAGAAGTACCTCAGCCCGGAGATTGCGCGCGGCGTGGTGGATGCATTCGTCGAGATGTCGTCGTCCCGAAGCGCCAACCCCGCCTTTGTCGTCCTGACCGACCGCGAGCGCGAGGCCCTGCAGCTCATCACCGAGGGGAAGAGCACCAAGGAGGTGGCCGACGCCCTGGGCGTCAGCGTGAAAACCATCGAAACCCACCGCCACAATATCATGGAGAAACTGAATCTGCACAGCGTGGCGGAACTGACCAAGTATGCCATCCGGGAGGGGCTCACGTCGGTCGACAAATAGCAACTGGAAACTGGAAACTGGAAACGGCATGACTATTCTCCTCGTAGAAGATCACACCGCCACCCGCGAAGCCATGCGCGCGCTGATTGAAGAACAGCCGGACATGCGCGTCATAGGCGAAGCGTGGTCCGGCGAGGACGGCATAGCACAGGCACGTGCGCTGCGCCCGGACATCATTGTGATGGACATCCTGCTCCCCGGCCTGAATGGCGTCGAGGCGACGCGCCTGCTGCGCAACGAACAGCCTGAAGCCAAGATTTTGGTGCTCTCCAATCATTTCGGCAAGAGCCTGGTGCAGGCCATCCTGCAGGCCGGAGGCCTTGGGTACGTGCGCAAATTCCGCGCCTTTGAAGAACTGATCCCCGCGCTACGTTCCGTGAGCGCCGGCGTGCCGTATGTGGACAAAGGGATCGACTGCTAACGACACCGGCCTCCGACCCCCGTTCTGGTGGTAGCCAGGCACTCAGGCTTTTCGCCCGGAATAATCAGGTTGCGGCGCATAGGTATCCGCACACGATCCGAGGCATACTGGCTCACGACCGGTCAGGAGTTTTCACATGCAGACGCCCACACCGATGGAACGCAAACCTTTCCGCGTCATACTGGCTGATGATCATGGCCCGACGCGCGCCGAACTGGTGCAGCTGATCAGCCAGGAGGCCGACATGCGGGTGGTCGCGGATGTTGCCACGGGCGAGGAAGCGATTGCACTCGCACAGCAGCTGAACCCCGATTTCATCGTGCTGGACATTCATCTGCCGCAGCTGAACGGCATCGAGATCTGCCGGATCCTTTCAGACAAACTGCCGGGCGTACGGATTGTAGCGCTGTCCAACCACTCGGGCCCATCGCTGGTGAAGGCGTTCTTTACGGCCGGCGGCATGGGCTACGTGCGCAAAGAGCACGCCTTCGAGGAACTGCTCCCCGCCATCCGCCGCATTCTGTCCGGACGTGAATACCTTGGGCGTCAGGTGATGCAGCCAACCTAGGAGACTGTCGGGCTTAGACCCTGGATCGCTCTGAAGCCTCTTGCCGACAGGCTGCTAGACGCGCTTCGCCAGTTCGGCGAGTCGGTCGATGGTTGCCGGGCCAAGCACGCCTTCTTGGAAGATCCCGATATTGAATGTGACGCCGCCGCCCACGGCCTTGAAGTCCCTGACGAGGTTTTCCATGGCATCCACTGTATAGAGTGGTGTTTCGATCTGGTGCGGCTTGGGCGGCACCCAGGCAAAGGGCGGATTCTGGCAGGGATTGAAGTCGATGCCGGTTTCCCACATGCAGTCGATCGGGACCAGGGCATGCCAGATGCAATCTGACGGCGGCTTGGGCGTGTGGGTGGCGGGCGTCAAAAGGCGCAGCGGCTTTTTCGAGATCTTCCAGCCGGGCTGAAGCAGCACTTTCCCGGTAGCCCTGTCCAGAAACCACGTCTCGCCCGCGAGGTAGTCCTGATCCGGCATGGGCGGGAGCGTGAGGCTGGCGGCGAAGGACGCATCGTTGAAAGCCACGGCGCGTTTGGGATTGCCCGCGCGGGCGGCATCGAGCCATAGCTTGGAATAGAGCGGGAGATTCGTGTGTGCCGGGTGGTTGTGGTAGAACCCGTCAAACCACCAGCCGTCGAGCAGGGGTCCGAATCGTTGGCTGTATTCCGCGATGAATTCCGTGTAGCGCCGCTGGCCCTTGTCCATCGGGCCGCGTTTCTTCCAGTCGAACGCCTTGCGCGTCGCCTCGGGCGTATGCCCGACGCCGGCGGGGACGTAGGCGATAAAGCGCCGGCCGAGCTTCTTCACGCCTTGTGCGATTTCCAGGATTAGATCGCGCTGCGAGCCGTAGCCGGGGCCGGCGAGGTGATCCAGAATGGAATTCGGGCTGGCGTAATAGCCGGTGTTCTGGCCAAGCGTGAAGACCAGCCAGTCCGCGCCGGAGCGGCGGAAGCCGTCCAGAAAGCCGTCCAGGTCGAACCGATTCACGACGTCATCGTGTCCCTTGACCTTGTGCTTGAACTGCTGAGGCGTACGCTCCGAAAGCCAGTGCACCATGAGGCCGTACGTGCTCTGTCCCATCCATGCCGCGCGTGATTTTCGCATGTCCCTGTCCTTTCAAGTCGTAATGCCCAGTAATCGCTTTTCGGCAGGCCCCGGTCGGCATCGACCCGCACAGGCCGTAAACATGCCGGAATCGGCCCGACGACTCGATGTCATGGCGAAAGCG
>SESD01002102.1_pt1 | contig 10272 bp, 6 predicted proteins | sample 3171411 | NCBI WGS metagenome assembly SESD01 (sample SAMN06051880, study PRJNA518727) | freshwater metagenome | biome: subpolar coniferous forest; feature: holomictic lake; material: water; isolation source: holomictic Lake 442, 16.5 m depth | place: Canada: near Kenora, Ontario | collected...
CAGGGGCCTCAGAAATGGATCAGTCGCATACTCTTCAAGTGGTTTTCTGCTGGAGTACTTGATACGCGCAACCATAAGAGTGCCATCAACCGCCCTTGCAAGCTGGGCTGCATCACTTAAAAAAAGTGGAGGACTGTCGAGAACAATCATATCGTATTGCTTCTCAAGCTCTGTAAGGAGTTCAAGCATTTTGGAGGAGCCCAGCAATTCATTAGGGTTTGGCACCTTTTTGCCCGAAGTGAACAAAAAAAGATTATCCATGTGGGTGGGCTTGAAATAGCTGCTGTCTATACTGTGTGCCGAACTGTACAGATAGTCAGTAAGGCCATGATGTTTTTTGCATGAAAATTTTGCGTGTTGTGAAGCTCGCCGTAAATCGCAATCAACAATCAAGGTTTTTTTCCCCACAAGAGCATAAGCCATGGCAAGATTGGCGCAAACCGTCGATTTTCCTTCAGAAATCGCCGTGCCCGACACAAGAATCGAGTGTAACTTTCCATCAATTCGTGAATAATCGAGCGAGGTACGAAGAACGCGAAAGCTTTCGGCAAAGGGAGAACTCATGCTGTCGGTGATCTTTGGCATGGGCAATTTAACGGGCACAACGGGCGGTTCAACGGTTGTTTTTGCTCCATCCTTGCCAGCAACAGACCCCGCCCGTTCAAGCAGACGACTGTACAGTTTTAGCATTTTCCTGCGAAAGACAAATAACTCTTCGCCTGAAAACGCGTTCTTTCCCTCTTGAGTGACAACAGGAATAACTGAGAGCAACGGCAAGCCCAGTTCCTTGAAAAACTCCTCACTTTTTACCGTGTCATCCAGAGTTTCAGCCGCATAGACATAACCGGCCGACAGTATTAGCCCAAGCGCAAGGCCAACCGACATAACTTTTTTAAAATCTGGCCACTCGGGAGTAAATGGACGAAACGCAGAGCCTACCAGCACAACACTGCCAACCTCGGAACCCAGCAGAATACGAGCTTCATCGAGCTTCTCCTTCAGAAAAACGTATGTCTTGTTCACAACATCCCTGTCGCGAACCAGTTTGGCATAATCTTGCTGTTTTTTGGGGAGCATTGCAAGCTGACGTTCATAATATTGCTTTAAGCGGCTATACTCCGTAGAGCTGAATCGCAAATCGTTCAGCTTTCGCTCAACCTGAAGCTTTTCGGAGATCATGTCGATACTGAACTTTTGAGCACGCCCCTCGTAACCAATCTGGCCGGCAATTTTGCTGCGACTCAACTGATCGTACCGGGCTTTTACCGTATCAAGCTGACGCTTCTTCTCCTTCACCTCCAACGCACCCGCCCCCTTTTCGCTCACCAGACGCACATAAGCGCTCTCAGCAGTACGGATTTCATCCATGATGGCACCAAGCTGGCTATTGACATTCTGAACAATTCGGGCGCTCAACGCCTTGTCTTGCTGTGAGAGCTTTGATTCCAGAAAATCGAGTCCATTTTTGGTGATGTTATACTCTGTGATAACACTATTGTATTTTGCGTCCGTCTCAATGAGCATGTCGAGCAACTTCTGGGTATTGCCCGAAAACTCGTAAATTTCGTGCCCCTCCATATATTTAGACTGCGCATCGTCAGCATCTTTTACCTTGTGCTCCTGCTCACTCAGCATGGAGTTAATAAAACGGCTTGCCTGGGCGTATTTTTCAGAGTTCCTGTCGATATCGGCCTCTTTATAGACCTGACAAAGCGTATTCGACAAAAAAGCGGCCTCATCCGGAAAAGGGCTGGACACCGAAACCCTCAGGATACCACTCTCCCGAGCAGCATCTACCTTGATTCGGGCATTCAACTTCATCGCATACCTGCGAAAAAAAGCGCTGCCGCTCTGTGGCGAACTGTTTTTTTTGTGCTTCTCCCAAAAAACAAATGACTTGAAAAAACGGGAAACCGGACTGTAATAGGGTCTGTTACCAAAAAACTCAAGTGAGTCCCTCATGCTGCTTTTGTAGAGCGTTCTGACGGCAAGCTCGGCAATTGGCATCGATTTAAGCAACTCCACGTCTTTTTTTGCTGCCCTGCTGTCCATCCCTGCAGTGCCAACCAGCACTGAAGAGAGGACATCACCACTATTTTTGGCCTCATTGATCATCACCACCGAATAGGCCCGATAGTCAGGAGTCCGGGAATAGTAAAAGAAGAGTGCGGTCAGACATATAATTATATTAATCAGAAAAATGGCACCTTTTCTCCGAAAAACAATCGTAAAGATCTTTTCAAAACTCACTTCATCTTGCAGTATTCGTCCTTGTTGAGTCTGAATTTCGCTGCCGTTTTGCTGATTGACCATTATACCGCTTCGACTTGCAACGTTACTGAAAGAGTGTTGAATAGAGAAATGCCATGGGATATCCTACACCAACGATATAGAGCAGATTTTCCATACCGGTCACCCCATACCCAATACTCGCAATAAGGGCAAGCTTTTCAAGACTGATGGATTTTTCGGGAAACACAATGGTATCGTTGGGCTTCAACGCTATAAATGATGAGCGATCACCTTTTTTATAGTAGCTGTCCAAATCAACGATATAGGCCATCTTGCCATCCTTGTCGGGCTCCTGGCGGGTAATCAGCACCCTTTTCAGGTTGACCTGCCCTTTGATGCCACCGGCAAGCGACAAAACAGAGGCTAAATCGACACTCTCCCGCACCACCAATGGCCCCGGCCTGTTCACCTCGCCAAGCACATTGATGGTCATGAGAATATTGCCGTTATCGTCTGTGAAATAGGAACTCTGGGTCAAAGGATACTCCGGCAACCCAAGGGGATTGTAATAAGGGCGATACAAGTTGGATTGTGTCGTTACGGGAGCCAGTACATCCGCTCGCATACCATAAGGGAGCAGACTCAGCAGCGTGAAAAACAGAAGTATGAAGAACGTTCTTGAACCGTGCATGAATGGTTGAATTTAGTACGAAATATGATCACGACGTTTGAGGTGAGACGTTTGATGTGCCCTGATTATCCGTTATCAGCAACGGTGAACGGGAACTGCTTGCAACGGCTCCGCCATTTTAAGTCACATCGACTCAAACTCCGGCTCCCAAGCCTGTGCTTTTCTGCTGCCATTATACTTAATTTAATGCAAAAGACAAAAAAACCTCGAACCAAAGAGACAGAAATGTCTTCTGTTATTTTAGAGGGACAAGCACACTTTTCTCACAACGTTCTTTATATTCGTGTGATGGTGGTTTAAAGCAGATCTTTCCTGAAAGATCCGGCATGTAACCTGCAAACATCAGAGAGATAATCAAAACAGATACCCTCATGCAACCAGCGTTATCAGAAACCCGTCGGATTATCGCCGTTGGAGATGTTCACGGATGCCTGCATGCCCTCATAAGGCTGGTCGAACAGATCAACCCTCAACCCGACGATCAACTGCTGTTTTTAGGTGATGTCATTGATCGGGGAGAGCATTCAAAAGAGGTGGTTGACTATCTCCTCGCCCTTCGACTCCGGTACTCCTGTTTTTTCATCATGGGCAATCATGAGCTGATGTATCTTGATTACCTGAAAACAGGGAATTCAATGATATGGTATTCCAACGGAGGTCTGGCTACGCTGAAATCGTACAACAGCCAGCATGGTCGTGATCTGCCGAAAGAGCATCTTGATTTTTTTTCTGAGTGCCAATACTTTATTGAGACGGAAAACTATTTTTTTGCACATGGAGGGCTTGATCCTGAGTTATCGGTAAAAGATAATCTGCGTTACTACAAGCCTTACGAGTTTTGCTGGCAGCAGGTGCACATGCGGCAATCATTTATTGAAACAAATAAGTATAAATGGGAAAAAACTCTTGTCTGCGCCCATACACCGCAAAGCACTCCCGTCATGCTTGACCGGCTCATCTCCATCGACACCGGTTGTGTCTTCAAAAAAAATTCGCTGTTGGGAAAATTAACGGCGGTGATCCTGCCCGATCGAACCCTGATCCAGGTCAGCAACTAACCTCTGTATAATTCACGCTAAAAACAGTTGGAAAAAAGAAACCGTATATGAAATGCACAAACTTCCAAACATCCTTGAAAAATGGGATAGTGATTTAATTTGATTTTTTGCTTTTATTGTGCGAGTTTCAGTAAAAATCAAACCCGATTATTCTTCACAACAGTAAAAGCAAGCCGTATAACTTTCTGCAAATTACTTTACCATATAAAGGCACCGCTTTTCAAAAGCATCAACAGCTCAGAACTCCCCACAGCATAGTACAGTCACATTGAAGAGTAAGCTGCAAGTATTATTTGAAGTATATTTTGCGTGTACTGATGAATTTCAGGTTAACTCGAAATACATATAACCCTGTCAACTGTAATCGGAGTCAGAATGAGCTGGTCGCCAAAAATCTTTGTGCACAAACAAGAGAGCATTCCTGCAGAATCACTTGAACAGCATGAAGAGAATTTATCAGCGGCTATTGGAAGTTCTGCCTCTCTGGCGCCTAATAGCGTTGTACCAAAGAGCGGTCTTTACCGTTGCAGCAGGTGCGGAGTTGCCGACCCTGCCATGAGGAACTCTTATCGGGACAATGCGCAACAAACATCTCTCAATTCTGAAGTTATAGCAAGAGTATTGGCTACTGCCGGAATCAGTAACCATGAATCCATAACATATCGGAGATATAGTGCAGGTGAACACTTTGGCGAGTGTCCATGGCACAAGAAGAGTACTGGTTGGACTCTCGAAAATGAAGCGGCCGCTTCTGCATCCTCCCCTGTCGCGAAACCGGTTACTCCGGGTTTGCCAATGATGGAGTGCTCCCCATTTCATGGAAAGACATTTTGTGCTGATAATGAATGTCCCTGCGACTATACAACAATGCCTCCTGCGAAAGGGTATCTGTGGATAACGCCGGAAGTTGCTGGCACGCGAATGACATGTCTCTCACTGACATCACTCCATGGTTATCTAAAAGCATCGGCAATCTCCGGCATTGACGAAATCACGAAACGTTGTTTTCCCCTGGTCGTGTGCGAACAGGCCGCGAAACGACGCAATCTCAACCTTGAGGTTGCATCATCAGACTTCGACTCGTGGGTAAAAACCGGCAAAGTCCCCTGTCGTGCGACACCTCTCGTTTCAAGTTTGTCTGTAACCGCTCTCAAAATAGGCGATGAATATGGTGGGGGCATTGTTTTTTATACCAATACCATCGGGCGGCGTCATCTCATTGCCGCCAGGAGAGATGTGCCTCAACTTGCGTCAATTCTTGATGAAGATTGTTTTTCCTGGTATGACGCGAAAACTGTATGCCGTAATCTGGTCATCGATGGTTATCGCGACTGGTTTTTACCAGACAAGGAAGAGTTGAATCAGCTCTATCTCCAAAGAAATGCTGTTGGTGGTTTTGCTGACGACATCTACTGGAGTTCTACTGAGTGCGATGCAAATTACGTATGGACCAGGGACTTCGGCGATGGGGGCCAGAACTGCTACAGCAAGGACTTTAGTGGTCGTGTTCGAGCTGTACGGTCTGTTACCTATTGAAAATGACAATAAGTCCAAATCCGCCAAAAGCTGCAATCACGATGATGGGCCAGCCGTCAAGTAGTTTTTGGCTCTTACCATTCTTCTCCGGCTCATGCTGGATCCTGTCTCTCTCACGCCTTGCGGAACTTGTTGTCACCAAATTTTGAGATCAGCTCCTTGACAAAAGAGAGCTTCCATGTTTTTTTCGCCTCTTCCTCCTCTCCATAGCCATAGCCATAGCCATAGCCATAGCCATAGCCATAGCCATAGCCATAGCCTGTGCCTCTGAGGGATTTGTTGTTAAAAACAAACCCTGCAACCGGAGCTTTTGCGCTTCTGAGCATTTCACCGAGTCGGGTTGCGGCTTTTCTTGGAATTCGTCCAGCCTCCATCACCACCAGAACAAGGTCAGCACATGAGGTCAGTACAATAGAATCACTCACCGGAAGGGTTGGCGGAGCATCGATAATGATCTGGTCAAACATCTCACTGAGACGCTCAACAAGCTCTTTCATGGCAGGAGAGCCAAGAAGTACCGACGGGTTCGGCGGAGGAGTACCTGTCGAAAAAAAGGTGAGGTTGTTGATGATGGTCGGCTGCAGGGCACTGGCAAGAGGCACATCACCGGCAAGCACTTCAGTAATACCTGGAACCTGTTTCAGGCCAATCCTCTTATAAAGAGTTGATTTATGAAAATCGCAGTCAATCAGTACCGTACGCGCACCGGTAAGTCCTGCTGTAATGGCCAGATTGGTGCTGATCGTGCTTTTGCCTTCTCCTGAAAAAGTGCTGGTCAACACAATAACTTTTCGCTTCTGGTTTAGTGTTGAAAAGTGAATGGCGGTACGAAGTGAACGAAAGGCCTCCGCTGGAATAGATTTCTGCTTGGTGTGAGCGATGAGAGAGAGATTCTCCTCTTCACTCTTTCCATCCTCTCCCTTTCCAATATAGGGTATGGTCGCAAGGTAAGGAAAGCCGAGGAGGTTTTTGGCTTCATTTTCGTTTTTGACGGTATCGTCAAGGTAGTCAATCAGCAATGACAGAGCTATGGCTGCAATAATACTGATGAAAAAGCCAAGCAGCAGGTATTTGGCTTTTTCGGGCCTGACCGGAGTTGCCGGAATGATGGCCGTATCAATGACGTTGATGTTGCTTATGGTTGATGCTTTAGCAATGCGGGCCTCTTCATGCTTCTGGAGAAGGAAGATATAGATGTCGCCGGTTACTTTTGCCAGGCGGGTATAGCGTGCAAGATCCCGCTCTTCAACGGGTATACCCCGAAGCTGACCTTCGTAAGCGGAGAGGTGCTGGGTAACATCAGACTCCTGTTTGGCGAGGTTGTTAAGTCCTGTCTTGTAGGTGCTCCGGATTTTCTGCTGTATCTCGTCAATCTGCGCTTGCACATTCTGAACCGCAGGATGGTTTGTTGTGTATTCCACCAGAAGGGATCGCTTCTGCACCTCAAGGCTGGCAAGCTGCTGGGCCATCCCTGCAACCCCAGGATCATCATTCATGACTGCGGGGGAGTATGGCGTACCCTGTGCCAACTTTTCCCGCTGTGAAGCAAGCGCAAATTCAAGCTGCTTTTTGCGAAGGTTGAGCCCCACACGCTCCCGCTCAAGAGCTGAAAATTTCCTGATCAACTCCTCAGCCTCGGCATCAAGCTTGACAACCCCTGTCGATGTCTTGTATTCCTGAAGGTTAACCTCTGCCTTGTTCAGCTCATTTTTTATATTCTGCAACTGCTCTTCAATAAAACTTACCGACTTGCCTGCCTCCTGGCTTTTAAAGGCGAGACTCTGATCGAGGTACGCCTGCACCACGGTGTTGACGATATCGCGTGCAAGTCCCGGATTGGTGTTCTCGTATGAGACCTCAATCACGTTAGTCATTCTGCCCAACTCTTTGACCTTTATTGCCGATTTGATTGCAGCCGCAGCCTTGTACAAGGGTATATGGTTAATTTCAAAAGAATCACCTGTTTGACCGGAGAGTTGCAGATTGAGGAGAATACCCTGCAGACGTAACGGAACACCGTTTTTGCCTCTCCCCAATTTTTTACCGATCCCATCTTCGACCTTATAGCTCTCTTTTCCGGTCATGGTAACTTTCAGAGCCCGTAGTGCCGGAGATGTTGAAATGTCAAGGATCTTGCCTGATGATGTTGCAGAAGAGGGTGTAATCGTCCATTCGAGGTTCAGCTTGCTGACAACCTGTTCAGCAAGGGTTCTCGATTTGATAATCTCGATTTCAGCCTGTATCGAGTTATTACCCCCTGACATGACCAGTTCATTTATTCCAAGCTTGGCGTTGTTATTACTGACATAGACTGTGGACGATGACTGATAGACAGGACGCATCAGGAACGTATAAAGGGTAACACTGACTAAAACCGTCAGGAAAACAGTAACAAAGACTTTTCGCCTGCGGAATATAATGTTGATATAATCGGCAAGGTTGATCTCCTGCTGCTGAAGAATATTATGATTTTGTTCCTGTAATTCAGTCACAACGCTGCGGGATGAATGGTTAGTATTTTCTGCCAAGGTGGTTACTGCTTCAGATACTTGATATTGACAAAGGGCTGAAGTATCGAACTGAAGGTCTGGAGTGAGGGCAAGAGTTCTGAAAGAGCCTCGTTCCAGCCTGCGATGGCACTTTTCGGGACATAGACGATATCGCCTTCCTGAAGCTGCATGGGTACCGCATTTCCTCGAAGCATAGTGTCGAAGTCGACAACGAGAAGTTCGCCCTGCGTTGGGGTGTTTGAGCGGATTATCCTTACTTTCTGAAGATTTGATCCTCTGTCGAGCACGTCGGCACTTGCGATGGCTTGGGCGAGGTTTACCCCGGATGCCGGCATTGGCTGGGGGCCTGATTTTTTTACAGCGCCAAAAACCAGGATTTGTCGGGTTCGGTATTCGGCAATCTCAACAACAACCCAGGGATCGTTGAAATATTGCCGCATGACGGAGTAAATTCGATCGCGCACTTCTGAAAGCGGTAATCCTCCGACAGTAACTTTTCCTGCAATGGGAAGATAAATGCAGCCTCTGCCGTCAACCCGGTAACCCTTAAAACCTCCTCCTATGAATTCAGCTTTTCCGCTGACGTTGACAGAGAGGACATCGTTGGTACCTATGCGGTAGTCTTGAGGCTGCGGCGGGAGAGGCGATGTCGATGAAGTGTCACCAATATCTATAACTTCACGAATGACTGATACCTCAGGTTTAGCATTGATGCGTAGATGCGTACCTGCCGGAAGATCCTTGTATGAGGCGCAGCCACTCATGAAAAGTAATAGAGCAAAAAGTACCAATACCGGGCGAAAGATGTTTTGGAACATCATTGATTAGCTATGTCTATTTAAAATAAAAACCGCTGCCACTTTAAGTCACATGAGCTGAAGAATTCACACTGTAACATTTTGTTGCAGTGAATATAGTAATTATTGGCAAAAAACACCTTTTTACCGCTGCTCAACCATCCCCTATTGTGATGCCATTGGGCATTGATGGGACAAAGAAAACCAGTCATTGCTGGAGAAGCTGCTGATTCTCTTTCAGTGAAGGATTTGATGCTCGCTTTAGATTGATGTAGATGAATATGTAAAGGAAAAAACTGATCAGCCAAGCAGCAATAAGAATATCGGTATGACTGTATTGCCAGACAGCTACACTTGAGACAAGGGCTGCATAAGTCCAGCAAAATGGTGCAACAAGACTGTTACGTATTTTCAGCCGCAGGTGCCCGAAATAGGGACGAATAATCTTTATTTTAATGAGGCTGTGCAGGTGCTCACTGTCCGGCAGGCCAAGAGGGACTTTGCGGACATAACGGCGAGCCATAGTGAAGAAGGCTTCATTAATGGGATAGGCACACACCAGCAACGGTGCCCACACGGAGACTTGTGGGTTACGCATCGGGAGCATCACGGCAACCCAGGCAAGTAGAAAGCCGAGTACGTATGCCCCGCCATCACCGAGGAATATTTTACCGAATGGGAAATTAAAGACAATAAAACCAGTCAGAATGACGACCATCGTTAAACACAACTGTGCCAGCTCCCGATCACCGACTTCAAGTGCAATCAACCCCAAGGCAACAAAAAGGAGCATGATAGTCCCTGAAGCAAGACCGTTGAAACCATCAATCATGTTGATGGCATGTGCAACACCAGCCACGGCAAAGGCGGTGAATGCTATGGAAAGAGGAAGATATACAAGAAGAGAGTCCACCCCCATAATCTCAAGGTGAGTGATGCTATAGCCCGTCATCCACCAGGCAGCGACCCCACTGAGCATTGTTGCAAGGAGGCGTTTTACGGGACTCACACGCTTGGTAATATCTTCAAGCAGACCCGCAGCGAAAGCTGGCAAGCTGGCAATCAACATCGGGCAAAGGAGGCTCGACATGGGTTGTGGAGTAACAAAACATGCTACAACAATGGCAAGAAAAACAGCAATTCCACCCACTCTTGGAGTGGGATCTGTATGGAACTTTTGCGGACCTTCTACTGTGTCATGCGAGAGCTTGCCATGCCATTGTTGCGTCATAACCACAACGCATGTCAACCCTAAGGAGGTAAGTCCAGAAATAATAAGACCACCATGAAGAATGTCGAGGAGGAACAAAATTATTCTGCTTTACTTGTTAGGTTCTTATCCAAGTTTTCAGGCCAGAACTCTCAAACAAGAGATCTGGCCTGAAACCGTTGATTCATTATTATCTGTTGTCGTTTTTCTGATCATTCTGACCACCTTGACCTTGATC
>SESD01002106.1_pt1 | contig 10266 bp, 5 predicted proteins | sample 3171411 | NCBI WGS metagenome assembly SESD01 (sample SAMN06051880, study PRJNA518727) | freshwater metagenome | biome: subpolar coniferous forest; feature: holomictic lake; material: water; isolation source: holomictic Lake 442, 16.5 m depth | place: Canada: near Kenora, Ontario | collected...
GCGCTGTGCCCGTGTCGGCGGCATACGTTACCTCAGAGGCCTGCTCCACCACTTTTTCAACGTCGGAATCCTTATCCAGATCGGGTTTCGCGAGGATGATGGCCGAATTGACGTTGAGCATGTAGCGTCGTTTCTTTTTCTTGACCGGCTTGGTCACCTTTACTATTGCCGCCACAGCCTCCTCGCCCGACCCGTGCGGCACACGGTAACGCTCTGTGCAACCGATGTACCCAATGAGCCATGGGATGATCACGATGCACATCAGGTGACCAACAAAACTTCCCATCCAGCTCTTGCGAAACAGCGGGTCGCGGCCGCTGGTGCGAATATTTTCAAGAATCCGGTCCCCGGCCGCCGGCGGCAGAGAGGCCCGCACGCCCGTAAAGAGTGCTATTGTCGAGGCTCGCCAACTCAGCACATGCCCGATCATGGCCATGACAAGTGGCAAAAATGCCGGAGCGCATAGGCTCCAGCCCAGCTTGAAAAGCGTGACGCCATCCTGTGGCAAATCGTCGATGGCGAGCCGGTGCTGGCCGATCACACCGATTGCCCGCAGCACGAGGAGACAATAGGCCGCCACAACGATGTACGCTGCAACGAAGCCCAATCTCACGAGGCGAAGAGAGATCCGCCCGGGCAGAAACGCAGCCACCGCGCCGCATCCAGCCACCGCCCCACCCACGGCGGCAACGCTCGCCACCAGCGTGCAGAATCCGTTCATTCCCTCGCTGGCAAAGACTCCCGCAACGTTGGGATAGCGAAGGAGTATCCATTCGGCCGTGACCCAGAGCCGCCATGCGAAGATGGCCGCCATCACAGCAAGCGCCGCTAACGGCGAGGCCAAAGCCAGACGCGCAAGAAAAGGTGGGGAAGACTTCAACGCAAATTACTCGGGGTTCGTGTCTTCGATGCTCAAACCCAGATCATCCGGCTTAGCAGGAATCTCATCGGGCTTGGCAGCCTCACTGGTGGCTTTTTCGATGGGCGATTTTTCCGCTGATTTTCCATCGCTTTTCTCTGCTGACTGTGGAGTCTTTCCATCCCCGGGCTTTGCAGCCTCTGCGGGGGCTGCTGCGGCGGCAGCAGCGGCCACCACTGCTTTTGCTGCGGCAATGACCTCGGCCTTTCGCGCCGCGGCTCCAACCGGATCGATAAGATCCCGAACATAGCCAATTGAAAACGCCCCGATCACGACCGTGTGCATTGCAAACGCCACCAGAAACCACCGCACGAGGTGGCTTTGCGAAAACGACGCCACCAGCGAGTCGGGGGAAAGGCGATCGATCCGCGTCTCGGCGGGTATGGGTGCAGCCTGCGTGCTCATGAGATGGGTTTCCTTCTGGAGAGTTCGGGTTGTCATTGGCTCATTTATGGCTTCGACTTCTCGCCGACGGCGGCAATCACGCCACCAGCTTTTGAGATCGCCGCCAACACGGGTTCAAACACGTTCTGGTCCACGGCCTTGTCGCACCGGAACACCACCATCCTGTCCTGCGGTTCCTTCTTGCCGACGAGAAATCCGGCCACTCCAGCCTCAATCACTCCCGGAGATCCGACAGGTCTTCCGTTGAAGAAGATGCCGCCATCAGCGTCGATCGACACGGAGATGTTTTGTTTTTCAAGCTGCGCCAGTTGCGTGGCCGTGGGCGGCGTGATGTTGCGAGTGTCATCTTTGGCAAAGTTGCTCGTCAGAAGAAAGAAGATCGTGAGCAGAAAGGCGATGTCGCCCATGCTGGCCAGTGGCACGGTGAGGGCTACGCGGCGGCTCTTGTGGAGTTTCATGCGAAGTCATTCCTCTTCCACAATCGCAACCACGCCACCGGCTGTACTGATGGCGGCCATCGCCGCGTAGTAGGTCTGATACTCAACCTTGCCCCCCGCCTCGAGGAGTACAACTTTTTCTTCTCCCTCCTTGGAGCCCAGCCGCAGGTCGAGCAGGCGATCCTGGAGCGTTTGCAGCGAGACTTCCTGCTCGTTGAAGAGCAGTTTGCCGCTCGCCAGTTGTACGCTGGGAGTTTTGGCGTCGGTCTTCGCGGCCTGCTTTTGCGACGCATCGGCGGAGGGTAGCTCGGCCGTAAAGCCAGAGAGTTTGCTCAGCGTGGTTGTGAGGATAAAGAAAATAATGAGCAGAAATGCAATGTCCGACACCGAATCGGTGGGGATCTCAAGCTCTTTTGTTTCCTTGCGTTTGACAATCGGCATAGCACATCTTGCGTGGGTGAAACGGGGCACATGAAAATCAGGTGCCAGCAGGCGGCCCAGCGGCCGAGGACTGCGGGGCCGGTCGTTGGGCCGCCGGTGCGGTGCCCTGCCGAAGCGTGATAAAGTCGAGCAACTCAGAGGCAGATTCAACCATCTCCGATTCAATTGCGCCTGCCCGGGCCGTGAAATAGTGATACGGCACGACGGCAATGAGCGAGATGATGAGGCCAGCCGCTGTTGTGATCAGTGCCTCCGAGATACCGTTTGACACGGTTTCGTTGGACACGCCGCCAACGGCCATGCCCGCAAAAGCGCTGATCATGCCCGTGACCGTCCCGAGCATGCCCAGCAAAGGCGCAGAACCAGCCACAAAAGATAATACACCCAGACGCTTATTGATCGCGCCGGATGCCACCTGCGCATAATTCTCCATCGCGTCTTCCACAAGCGCTCGGCACGTTTCGGGCCGGCCGGCCGTAACGCCACGAAACTTTGCGTAGGCCTGAAGACCCGCGAGCATGACCGCCGAGACCGGGCCGGGCGTGTTGGCACACAGAACCGCTGCCTCGCCTGCCTTGCCAGCGGCGAGGAGATCGAGCACCTTCGACCGGAGCGATCGCACGTCGACTTTATCGTTGGCCGAGAAGGCAATCCAACGGTCGATGGCCACAGCCATGGCCAGCACACTTTCGAGCATGAGCGGCACCATCATGGAGCCGCCCTTGATGATCGATTCGAGCATTGCAGTTCCTGCGTAAAAGAAGGGGACGGGTGAGAGGGAGCAACAAGCGAGGGTTGTGGGAGTCCGAGTGAATCAGGAAGCGGGGCCTACGAGGTCGAGTAAAGTCTTGGCCGCCATCGGTTCGAGCCGAAGGCCGGGAATATCAAACGTGGCCCTAGCCAACCGGTTGGAAGATGGAGTTGCACCAAACGCTAGTTCGCCCGTGACATGATTATAAATGGCACGGCGAAGGACTGCCTCTGGAAACACTCTTACCAGCGGCCGGGGCCCGTCGGCAACCAACACAAATTGTTCGCCTACCAACGCGGCAAACAGGGGTGCGCGGAAAAACCAGTCGCCAGTATCGATGGTCGTGCAGCTCTTGGCTGACCATCGCAGCGGTGCATCAGCCAAGCCGTTACCGCCATCAGCGGATCGCACGATCTGAAGCACTTTTGGCGGCAGTGATTCGGCCAGCAGGGCCGTGGCCAGCTTGCTCAATTCTTGAGTTCCTTATCCTGCACCGTAATCATTGCCTCTTCGGTGAGGCGGCCACGGGCAAACTTGGCCCACTTGCTCTCGGGATAATCCCACGTGAGTTTCTTAAAGACGCGGTAGGCGTCTTCGAGGCCTTTCTGTTGCATGTGCACGTCGCCTGCCCAATACATCGCCTCGGCCGCTAACTCCTTGTCAGTCTTCTCGTCCTTATAGACGGTTTCAAAGACGTCCCGTGCCTTGTCAAAATCCTTTGCCCGCAGGTAGCACTGTGCCGAGAGCATGCGGGTTTTACTGGCCAGCGAGTGCTGCGGGAATCGCTCTCCAAGACGACCAAACACCTGTGCGGCGATGATAAACATCTCCCGACCTTGCAGGGTCACTTTTTCCCGTTCGACTGGATCGGTCTGGGCGGCCGACGCATCGTCGAACTCCTTTCCCTTGGCCAGAAAATACTGGCCAAGCCGCGCAATCGTCTCGGCCACCAGTTCGTTGTCGGGGTAGCGGTAGGAGAGCTTTACATACTCCTCGCACGCCTGATCGATCTGTCCAAGTTTTTCGAGCACCAGCGCCTTCTTGAACTGGCTCTTTGGGGCGTATTCGCTGTCGGGATGGCTCGAGACGATATCTCCAAATCGGACCACGGCATCCATCGCGTGCTGCCGAGCAATTTCTTCGTTGGTCGAATCCTTGGAGAACTCAAACGACAAGTTGGCCAAGAGGTAGTCGGCCTGCGCCCGGGAAGCTGTGTTTGGGTAGTCGCGGATCGCTTCCTCGAGCAGTTTTTTGCCCTGTGCAATCTCGCGTCGCGCCAGGCTCTCCTGGCCAAGATCGCGGTGCCGTTTGGCCAATTCAAACCATGCCTCGGCCACTGTAAACTGCGTCTGCACAGCGATCTCGGGCTCCTTGAATTGCTTGGTAAACGGCACCAGATCCGCGTCGCCGCCCTTGAAGACGCTGACGCTTTGCTGGATGGCTTCGCCCTCCGGCGGGGTATAGGAGAGCGTGACCGTTTCGCCGTACGATATCGGAAGCGTGCGAACCTCTTCGTGATTGACCGTCGCCGCTGGCGCCACATTTTGACCGGCAGCCGGATTCGCTTTGGGATCAGCTTTTTTGCCCCCCTTCTGATCCGCGTCGGAGGCCTCTCGGTAGCCCAGTTTCACGGTGCCTTTAAAAATTCCCGAGTGGCCGAACGTTTCGGTGAGTACAAAGTCGAGGCTGCTGCCCCCGGAAGCCGCCAACTGAAACGTGACAGAATCTTTCTCGTCGGTAACATCCAGCGCCGGATAATTGAACCGCAGGTGGAGGCTATCGCCTACATGTGTGGCAGCAATGCGTTCCTGGTAGCGACGATCCATCACATCAAACGTCGCATCGGATGTCAGTTCGACTGGCACAATCGTCCAGCGTTCCTGCCCCGACGCATCGGTAAATCGGCAACCGACGAAAACTGTGTCGTTGCCGCGCACCTGCAGGATGGGCTCGGCCTGCCCTTGGTTCACCCGATGAGCGGTATCGGCCAGCGAATTTTCAGGCACCGCTCCCAATTCTTTGGACACCAGAAACATGAAGCGTCCTTCCGTGAGCGCATCGGCGGCATATCGATTGCCCCGCACCACCACGGCACTCACGCCGGGCGGTGCCACACCACCCGCAGAATCTCCAGGGACACGGCTGAGCCGGATCGTGCCAGGCACATCGATCGGAAATTCATCGGCTGCGATTTCTCGGCCGAGTTTCTCCCGCCCAGCCGCTGTTTGAACAAAGATTTCTGCCTCGCTGCGAGGACTCTGCGCAAGGCGAGGGGCGATCAGTTCCACCAGCAGCGGCCCATCGCAAAGCACTTTGGCAGAGACTCCCGGCGCGGCTACTGAATCCGGCCGCACCGCGATGATCTCGCGTGAAATCGGCACAAATTCCTCTCGCTTGCGGCTCTTCGGCTGCTTCAATTCGATGGCGGCAATCTCCTCCTTGGTCAGCGGTCGGCTGGCCACGTCGTAGACTCGCAACTCCGGATCATCGGAGCCGATTTGTTCAACAGAATTTGTCCGGTCCCACGCAATGCCTGGATCCGTGTTTTCGCGATCGACATACGTGAGTTTCAAGTCGTCGTCCCCGAGCACCGTCACCTCGCTGGCCCGCTGGGGCTTTTCGGCAACCGGAAAGAGCGTGCCCAGAAAAATTCCGGAATGCTCTGCCGTTTCAATCGCCTCGAGCGAAACTCCATCCACAGAGCCTGCCTGCACTCCAAACGCTACTCGGTCGGGCGCCTCGGTAGTGTCCATATCCGGATCATTGATAAACACTTTGACCGTATCGCCTGGCTTGAACCGGCGCATGGGAATATATTCGGCCGTGCGAACGCCACCACCGTTCTCCTTGAACTCCACAAATGCCGCCGAGATCGTGGCGTTGGTAAACGTGGCCGTCAGGAACCGCTCGTGCTTTGCCTGCTTGGGCGTGATCACACTGGGATCAGAATAGGAGAGTGTGATCCGGTCGCCAGGCACAATTTCGAGGATGCCGTTCTTGGACAGTTCCAGAAAACTCTTGGCCGTTGGCAGCACCTTCACCCCAGCGGTGTCAGTCAGCGTAATGGCATTGATCGCAGGCGCATCGGTTTCGTAATCGGCGATCAGCAATCGCACGATCCTAGCCCGCGTGTTTTTTCCAAACGCGATATCCAGCTTCGAGCCATCTGTCCCTGCGGTGATCGTGGCCAGCGGCACAGCGTAGGCCGCAGCGATCTCAGGATGCGCCTCCACGTCGAAAACCTTCTCCGGAATCGATGCCATCAGCGGGGGCTCCTTGGAATCGACGAGCACCTCGAAGGCCAGCCCTGCACCGCGATGCGCAAATGCATAGACGTCTATTCGGTGCACGCCTTTCTCGAGGCTGCGGGCAATCGTCAGTGGCGCGGCTTGCTTGTCAGAGACAACGCCATCAATCGCAAAGACGTAATGAATGTTCTTCGTTTTTCCTTTGGTCTCAACAGTAAAAGTGCGCTGAATCTTTTTTGGTAACGAGAAAGCGCCGTGCCAATGGCCGACATACGCGCCTGTGCCGCCGTCGAGGCCGAGGACCCCCATCATTTTCGGCGGACAGCCGCCAAGCCCGACAAGATTATTATCCAGCGGGCCCACGGCTAACGTCTTGATCTTTTCGGACACCAGCGACGAGCCCTTCGTCAACCGGCCTCGTCGGAGATAGTCCTCAAAGTCTGCAAGCGTGGTGGGTGGCTTGGCCGTGCCGGCAAACCGTGCAAGCTCCACTGTGAGGCGGCCATCCCATGGTTGGAGCGTGGCATTGCCGTCGGCCCGCCACTGCCCCACGGTGCGAAAGTCAGTGCCGTTGAACGACGTCTGCACGTACAGATCCTTGAGCTTCCTGCCCGGCACACCTGATGTCACGGTCATCGCCCCGAGCGCAACGTTGTCATTGCAATCGATGGAGAGCCACTTCGGTCGCAGGCTGTCGGGTTGGCCAATCCATGGGGTGCTCCCCCCTTCGCTGATGACCCAGTTTGGAGCGTTGCCTTCGGCGGCATCTGAAGCGTAAGCCGTTGCTTGACTGCTCCCTGTAGGAACGGTGCCTTCAAACACGCCGCTGTATGGGGCTGTTTCCGTAAGCGACACCGCAAGGCTGTCGCCGCTTGTCGTTGCGACGCGCACCTCGAGAGTGTCTGAGCTGCCCGATGTGCTCCGATCGGGATCCACAACGCGCACGTTGATGCTGTTACCAGGCTTGATCTGATCGTCCTTCCGCACGGACGAAAGCGCCATCTGGCGTTCGACGTCTCCCTCCAGCAAGAGCTTCTGTCGGATCATCGCCTCCAAGGCACGGTTCTCAAGATCTTCCTTCGAAAGGATTGCACCGCTGGAGACAAAAAGATCGGCATCGGTGACCACGGTCATAGCCGTTGGCTCCTCTGCCAGTTTGTCCTGCGCGTTGCCAAACGACTCGGCGAAGCTGTACCGCACCGTGTCGCCACCAACCACCTGTAAAATATGGTCGCCTTTCACAGCGGCGGCCAACTGAGTGGGAATTTGGCCGCTGAACCGTGTCTTTGAGTCACCAAACGGAAAGAGATGAAAACGTTCCTCATCGCCACTGGCCGTCCACGCGCGGATGTCGATCTGCGTGGCCTTTCCCACCACGGCCAGATTTTTATCCTCCAGATCCACTTCGAGCGGCTTCCCTGGAATGAGGAACTTCTTGTCGCCGAGCACGCCCAGCTTTACTTTGGCAGCCACGTCGTACTTGCGGCGGAGAAGATTCAGCTTTCCCTCCAGAATGCGGCCGCTCACGTGGTTGGGTACACGCGTGAAAACATTCTCCAGAAACGCTCCGGCTTCCTCGACTTCATCTTGATCGACTTTCAGCATCGCCAGTTGGAAGTAAGCCTCGGCTTGGAGCGTTTTGTCGGACCGCCGCACAAGTCGCTGGAGGATTTCATCGGCTCGATCGAATTGGCGAGTCATTCGGTCGACCTCGGCCACCCGCAGTTCTGCCGTGCGCTTCCCGAGCGTGCCGTCGAGTTCCTTCGCGGCCGTAATCCGTTCATAGAGCGCACGTGCCTGCGGGTATTCGCGACGAGCCAACGCGATATCGGCATAGGCGACGAGGAGTCCGGCCTGCGATTCGGCATCCAGAGCCCCCGGATTGGCATCCATCCACGCCAGCATGAGTTGCGACAGATCGCGAGCGCGGTCGAAGTTGCCCGTTTGCGTATTCTCTCGGATGAGCCACGACACATAGCCCGCGTTGAGTTCCTTGTACATCTGCATAGCGATCGCTGGATGCGCTCCATAGCGATCCCATGCGCTCTGCAGATTGCCTGCTGTGTAGGCGATCTGGGAGTCGTAGATTGGCCAGCGAGGGTCGCTGCGAGGCACTGGATTTGCGCCACCAAAAGCCAAAATCGCCTCGGATCGTAATCCAGCCAGAAGTGCGCGGGCAGCCTCCGGCAATTCGGTGCCGAGCATCTCGGTTCCGGTATCCGCGATGCAAGCGGCGATGTCCGGGGCACCCGCCTTGCCGATGGCAGTGCTCGTGGCCGCCAAACGATTCATAATATCGGCACTTCTCGTGTCGCGGGCAATCCGCCACAGTTGAGTCGCAATGCGGGCTATGTCGATCGGCCTTTTTTTGGCTTCTAAGGCAGTCGTTACAATGACTGCAAGCGACTCAAAACCATGATTTGGCAACCACGTTTGGGGCGTATGGGTTGTTACAACCGAGAGGAGTATTTCAAACTCTGCGGGCGTGAGCGTGGCCGCATCAAAACCCGCGAGGGCCGCCAAAGAAGGGGGGCCAATGCGGCTTGGAGATGCCATCCCACGGTCCAAATAGGTGGAGAGTTTCTTAAAGAAATCGGTCCGAGATGCGGGCTTTTGTATCCCTGCTTGGTCGCCCGCAATCAATGCCCGTCCCATAGCCCATTCATCAAAACGAGTCTTGCCGTAGGCTGCTTCAGCCGTCGCTGCGACTTGATCCCGCTGGGGTTGGGCCGCTAGAAAAACGCGGCTGTGCCAAGCCCAGAAATCGGTGGGGCTCCACATTACCACGCCAGAAGGCATCGGCTGGCGATCCCCGGCACGGAGCATCACTGGCAGCACATCGTATCCCAGCGGATTCCCAGCACCAGTTGCCAGCGATGAAAAAGTGGCAAACCTCGTCGCCGCGGCATTCACCGCCTTTTGCTGCTCGTCGCGACTGTAGTTTAAAAAGGCCCAGTCAAACCAACCATGTGCCTTTGATTCCTCGACGAACATGTCGTCAAAGAAGCTCTCCACCGGATACTGCTTGGCAAGGCCCTGATACTCGTTTTTCACCAAGAATTGGTAATCGGTCGTTGCGCTGCTGCTTTGCGGACTAAACAAACTGGTTGACTTCAGAAATACTTTTGTGTCGATAGCCTTGGCCAGAACATCGTTGCCAATTTCCTGCTCATGCCATCCGTTCCCGTGCCGCGTAGCGCGGTGATAAGCCAAAAACCGATGGTCAAAATGCCCCTTGGCCAGCGCAGCCAGAATTCCCTGACCGATCGTCGCGTTGAACTTGAGCGCCTTTTCGCGACCGGCCTTTGGCATGCCGCCCATGCCCCACTGTGGGCGATCCTGAAACAGAGCGGTGTTGATCGCCTCGAACGCCGTTTCGGGCTTACCGGGAGCCCATGCGGCCATCTGATCGGCGATCACTTCACACTGAAAAGCGATCGTGTCGAATGCATCGAGGCGATTGGACAGAAGCCAGACCAGCGTTGCCTGACCAAAAGGAGTTTTTCTATCCGGGTAGTCGCGGACAATCTTGTAGGCTTCCCTGGCAGCGGCAGAATAATCGTCTAGCTTCTTATCGCGAATCGCTCGCACACAGCGGGCCAGATGACCGGCCAGCGGATCGGCCAGCCGAGCAATATCGGCCGACAACGACACAGCTGGATCGAACGCCTTCTTGAATTCCTCCTCGAGCGGCGCAATGAAGGCACCAGCCTTCTCCCACTTGGCTTTTTCCGGCCCTGCCACTTGCTTGCGTACGTGGTCGGACCACTGCTTATAGGCCGTGTGAACCGGTGCAATCACATCCCTCCGTGTTTTCTCATCCCACGGCACCCAGTCGAGACTCCGGAGGGCCGCAACAAAGGCCGACTTGTCGGCGGGATCAGCGGTGCCGTTCGCGAAAGCCGCGTTGAGATATGCTTGTGCGGCCGTCGGCTGAAAGATGGCTATCGGCGTGCGGGCAATCGCCTCCGGAGCCCACGCGAGCAATGCCTTGTTGTAAGCGTCCGTCGCTGCTGCTGGCTGTTTTGGAAAACTGTTCCAAATGGGCCAGATGGATGATTGCAC
>SESD01002110.1_pt1 | contig 10261 bp, 9 predicted proteins | sample 3171411 | NCBI WGS metagenome assembly SESD01 (sample SAMN06051880, study PRJNA518727) | freshwater metagenome | biome: subpolar coniferous forest; feature: holomictic lake; material: water; isolation source: holomictic Lake 442, 16.5 m depth | place: Canada: near Kenora, Ontario | collected...
GTAACGCGTTATCGGTGTGACGTTGATCTGGTCGATAGTGCCGATCTCCCTCTCCCGCACCACGTTCATACCGGAGAGAAAGAGACCAATGAGGGTGACGAGAATGACGAGGATGCCCGGCACCATGTAGTGGGTGTACTCCAGTTCGGGATTGTACCACCCTGAAGAGATAATGCCGATCTCCGGCGAAGCCTGAACGGTGGCGTTAACTCCTGATTTTGGAAGCTCCTCGCGATTGAAGGTTCCAATAATCTCACTGGCATAGGCCTGAATAACACCCGCTGAAAAACCGTCTTCAGCGTTGATCATCAGTTGCACTTTGGCATGGCCGGATGTGGTGAGGTCGCACTCAAAATCCTGAGGAATAACAAGCACAAGGTCGGCCTTCCTGCCAAGCAACTCTCCGATGCTCTCCCGATCAGAAAAGGAGTTGCCTGTCAAGCTAAAATAGTCGGCAGCGGTAAATCGCTCCACCAGCTTTTCGGAAAGTGCCGAGCGATCCCTGTCTTGCAGATGCATCGGCACCTGTTTGATGTCGAAGGTGGCCGCATTGGAGAGAATCACCAGTTGGATAAAGGGCATGATAATGATGATCGGCAGCATCCCCCGATTGCGGAATATCTGTAGGAACTCTTTCTGCACCAGAAACCATATCGTACGCATCATCCTGCTCCCCTGTTTACTGCTCTTAAAGCCTTGTTTTGAACTTTTTGATGCTTGCCGCCATCAGCACAGTCGCCATCACGGCAAGCACAAGTGTCTCTTTCCAGATATCACTGAAACTTGTCCCCTTCAGCATGATCCCCCGGACAATGATCAAATACCATTTTGCCGGAATAAGGTTGCTGATCATCCGCAAAGGCAACGGCATGCTCGCCACGGGAAAGATAAAGCCTGAGAGAAGGATCGTCGGCAGCAGCAGCCCCGCAAGGGAGATCATCATGGCCACCTGCTGCGATCCGGTAATGGTGGAGATAAAGATGCCGAGCGAGAGCGCCGTCACAATAAAAAGCAGCGACTCAAACATGAGCAGCGTCACACTTCCACGGCAGGGCACACCGAAAACAAAGGAGGCGAGCGCCACCACAGTCACCACGTTGACGAAGGAGAGCAGAAAGTAGGGCACCACCTTACCGATAATGATCTCGATCGGCCTGAGCGACGACACCAGCAACACCTCCATGGTACCGCTCTCTTTCTCCCGTGTAATGCTGATGGAGGTCATCAGCGCGGAGACCAGCATGAGAATAAGTGCCATCAAACCCGGCACAAAAAGGTTGACACTTTTCAGCTCAGGGTTGAACATCATAAGCGGCACAGCCTCAACACCCACCTCTGCTGCTCCGAATGCTGTGTTCCGATAATCCTGCAACACCGATGCGGTATAGCCGGTGATAATTTTCGAGATGTTGGGGTTCGAGCCGTCAGTCAACACCTGAACGTTTGCCCTCCCCTCCCGTATCATTCGTGCAGCAAAGCCCGATTCAAAAACAATCGCTTCGGCAATGCTCCCCTTCGCAAAAGCATTCTCAATCTCCGCTGTGGAGTGCAGCTCCTGCCTCATGACAAAGTAGCCTGAGGAGGCGAGCTTGTCGGTAATCTCCCGGGTAACAGCATCATGAGACTGGTCGTATATTCCGAGATTGACCTCCTGAATCTCGTTCCGAATGGCAAAACCAAAGAGGAGCAACTGGATAAGCGGCATCCCGAAGAGAATGGCCGCCGTTCTGCGGTCACGAAAAATGTGATAAAACTCCTTGAGCAGAAAGCCTTTGAAACTGTGCATTCCCTTCACTCCGTTTTACCCGGCCTGGCAAGCTGAAGAAACACCTCATTCATGCTCTCTACCCCGAAATGGCGCTTCATTGCCTCCGGTCGGTCAAGCGCTGCCACATGGCCATCTACCATGATGCAGAGACGGTCGCAATATTCGGCCTCGTCCATGTAGTGGGTGGTGACAAAAATGGTCACGCCCCGCTCCGAAGCTTCATAGATCATGTCCCAGAAGCGCCGCCTGGTCACCGGATCGACACCTCCGGTCGGCTCGTCAAGAAAGACAATCTTTGGCTCGTGCAGGATGGCTACTGAAAAGGCGAGTTTCTGTTTCCAGCCAAGGGGAAGGGAGGCAAGCCGTGCATCGGCAACCGCCTCAAGCTTGAGCGATTCAAGCAGTTGGCGGCTCTTCTCTTTTATGGCCTGGTTGGTGAGGCCGTAGATGCCGGCAAAGAAGCGAATGTTCTCGCGCACCGTCAGATCGTCGTAGAGGGAGAAGCGCTGGCTCATGTAGCCGATATTCCGTTTTACCCCCTCTGCACCGGTGTAGAGGTCGAATCCTGCAACCGTAGCCTTGCCGGACGTGGGAGCGAGAAGGCCGGTCAACATTCTGATGGCTGTGGTTTTGCCTGCCCCGTTTGCTCCGAGAAAGCCGAAAATCTCTCCGCCGGAGATATTGAGTGACAGCGCATCAACCGCCACAAAATCGCCAAACCGCTTAGTCAGCTTGTCGGTATGAATCACCATTTCACTCATCGGCTGCACCCTTTTTCTCTTCCATAAGCGCAATGAAGGTATCTTCAATGCCTGGTTGAATCACCGACACCGAAAGCTCCGTAAACCCTTCAGCCTGAAGAGCAGCAAGCAGCTCATCGGCCCTGACTGAGGGGCGATTGTCGGTATAGTGCAGGGTGCTCCCAAAGGCATAGACAGATGCAGCATAAGGAGAGGCTCGCAAGGCACAGAGCAGCCGCCAGGTCTCCCGGGCACGAATGGCAAAGAGCGGTTTTCGGAAGAGGGTGGTAATGCCCGTCAGGGTATCAAGCGCAAGGACTCTCCCCTCCTGCATGAAGGCTATCCGGTCGCAGAGCACAGCCTCATCCATGTAGGGGGTTGAGACAAGAATAGTCATCCCCTGCTCCCTGAGGCGTCCGAGCATCTGCCAGAACTCCTTGCGCGATACAGCATCAACGCCAGTTGTCGGCTCATCGAGAAAAAGCGCCTCTGGCCGATGCACCAGCGCGCAGGAGAGGGCGAGCTTCTGCTTCATCCCGCCCGACAGCTTGCCTGCCCGTCTCGTTTTGAAGGGCTCAAGCTGGCTGTAGATATCGCGAATCAGCTCATAATTTTTTTCGACCGTTGTGCCAAAAACCGAGGCAAAAAAGCGGAGATTCTCTTCGACGCTCAGATCAGGATAGAGTGAAAATTTTCCCGGCATGTAGCCTATGCGCTGGCGAATATCGCGGTAGGAGCGCACCACGTCAAGTCCGAGCACCTCTGCCTTCCCTTCATCGGGAAGGAGGAGTGTTGAGAGAATGCGGAAAAGGGTGGTTTTGCCTGCTCCGTCAGCGCCAATAAAGCCGAACAACTCCCCTTCGCCAACAGAAAGTGTCACCTCCTGAAGCGCCTGGACTGCGCCAAAGCGTTTGCCAACACCGGCGATCAGCGCCACCTCTTTCATGAGCCACGCTTCAGCAACCTCATCTCTCCGGGCATCCCGATTTTTAGGTGGCCATCCTGATTGTTGACCTGTACCTTCAAGGCGTAGACCATGCTCACCCGATCTTCCCTCGTCTGGATAATCTTTGGGGTGAACTCTGCCTTTGCGGAGATCCAGGTGATTCTGCCTTTCCGGCTTTTGCTGCCATCTATCAACACCTCAACCTCCTCGCCAATCCTCACCTGCGGCACCTGCGCGCCACTCAGGTAGACTCTCAAAAACATGGTCTGAAGATCGGCAATCTTGTAGAGCGGTTTGCCGTATGAGGTCAGCTCACCTTTTTCAGCATATCTGGTCAGGACAACACCATCAACCGGATTGCGGACAACACTCTTTTTAATCTGATCGTTGAGCTGCGCTATGCGGGCCTCTTTGGCACTTATTTCTCCTGCAATACCAGGATTTTCGGTTTCGAGGGAGCCAATCTGCTTGTCGATAACGCTGAGTCGGTTCTCAATATCCTCAAGCTGTTTTGAGGGAACCGCCCCCTCCTTCACCAGCCTCCGATAGCGCTCCAGGTCGCGCTTGATGTTTCGCCGCTCTTCAAGCAGCACCCCAATCCGGGCACCAAGACCTGGCCGCTTTGCCATAAGCGACTCATGCTCCCCCTGAAGCTGGCTGCGGCTGTAGTGCAGTTGGGTGGTATCGACAACGGCCACAACACTTCCTGCCGCCATTCGTCTCCCCTCTTCAACCTCCAGCAGATCCAGCTTGCCGTTTGCTTCGGAGGATACAATAATCTCTGTGGCCTCAAAGTTGCCGTAGCCGTCGGACTTGTCGCTCTTCTGGCAAGCTGTCAGGGTAAGGAGGCAGAGGCAAAAGAGGAGTTGAACTGTTCCCGAACATTGGCGCATGAGGAGACTCCGCAGATAGTTTCAATCAGAAAAGGAATATAAGGAGTTTACCCTGCACAAACTGCAATTTTCTGCAAACGAACAAAGCCTGCTTTGCGCAGGCTTTGTTGTCAAGAGATGGAGGCGAAGAGCGGATTCGAACCGCTGTACAAGGTTTTGCAGACCTCTGCCTAACCACTCGGCCACTTCGCCATTTCTGGACTGCTAAGGTACGATAAAAACTCTTTCTTTACAAATAGTTCGATCTGTTTATCGCCGACTTGTAATACTTGTTTATACCTGAGCTCCCTTTAAAACCGGGCAAACAGCTCTATAAAAAAGTCATTTACCCGGATTACATCTTATCAACTTATATCAAGGAGTGCCGTTTATCCTATCTTTTCAGCACCTGAGATAATGGCACGAACAAGCTTCTCTATCGTCGCATCATCCATCAGCACCGGAATATTCAGGCAGATACTGCTGCGCAGCATGATGCCGGTTTTTGGCCAGAGCGCTTCAAGATCGGCATCGCGGTAACGATCGTATTCACCAAGTAGATGACCCCAGACACCAGCAAAATGCCAGTCGAGTGCTTCGGGAAGAATTTTGGTGCCAAAACCATGCTCGGTCAGATGCGCTTCGAACTGCAATGCTGCATCACGATCCCGCATCCTGAAAATAAGGGTATCACCCTGTGCGCCAGCCTCATCACTGAATGGCCTGAGGATAATGTTGTCGAGATGGCGAATAGCATCCTTGATTTTCTTCTTGTTCTCTCTTGATTTCGACAGAATCGTCTCAATCTTGGCAAGCTGGGCAATACCGATTGCAGCAGTAACTTCGCTCAAGCGCATGTTCAACCCCTTGGCTCTTCTTGGATCTTTGCCTCTTGGCAAACCGGAGAGATGCATGTGGCCGTGGTCGGAAAACTCGGCTGCACGGTCATAAATCTCCTTGTCGTTGGTAACAATAATGCCACCTTCACCAGTATGGAGCGTCTTGCCAGCATCAAATGAGAAGGAGGCAACACTTCCAAACGTGCCGAGCTTCTGCCCGTTGTAGGTGGCTCCGAGCGCCTGTGCAGCATCCTCAATCAGCGTAATGCCATGCTTTTTGCATATCGCAGCAAGTTCAGCCATTTTCGGTGCAGCCCACATTGGAATAACAACCACCGCTTTGGTGGCCGGTGTAATGGCTTTCTCAACTTCCAGAGGATCGAGGTGATACGTTTCATCCAGCTCAACCGGAACCGGAATTGCTCCAAGAGCGCTGATCGCCTCTATTGGGGCAATAAAGGTCCATGCCGTGGTAATAACCTCATCACCGGGCCCAATCCCCGCTCCTGCAAGCGCGCAATGGATTGCTGCAGTACCTGAGGAGACGGCATGGGCATACTTAACACCCATCCATGCTGCAAATTTTTCTTCAAACTCTCGTGCCTTGTAGTTTCCTCCGCCATAACGGTACAAGTTGACCTTTTCACGGCTGAAAAGCTCCTGAATTTCAGCCAGCTCCTCCCGCCCTATAAGTTCCGCTCCCGCCATAATATCTGTCCTGTTCGTTTAGGTTAATTGAAAAACAACTTCCAGCGCCGATTCTTCGGTAAATTCAACCGGATTGCCAGAAAATGATCCTTTCAGTGCTTCCGAAGCGTTATGCGCAAATTCTGCGGCATTGCCTTTTCCATATCCGTAAGGGGCAAGGTTTGGTATCTGCAACTGCTTGTAGAGATCATCCATCTGCTCAAGCAACTCTTCTGTAGCCTCTTTCGGTGAAGGGGTCGAGTGCATAGGGTTGAGGATGGCATATTTTTCGTAGCCATGATAATGGTTGTAGTGCATCACCTCTTTCAGAAAAATGGCGCCAGCAAGACCATGCGGAACACGGTGCTTGACACCAAGATAATAAGCAAAACCGTTAGTCGGGCCATCACCGGAATTCATGAGAGCCGCTGTGCCACAAACGCTGCCAATAGCAAGGTCGAGCCGTGACTCTGCCCTGTCGAGCTGATTCTGCTGCAAGGCATAAAAGGTGCGCTGAAACCCTTCGACTGAAAAAATTCTGCTCAGCGCCGTATGCTTGATCGAACCGAAACTGTCCACGCAGTGCACAAGGCTGTCCATGGCCGATGCTATCACACTCTCAATCGGAGCTGTCATGGAGAGTTGCGGATCAATAACTGCTTTTTTGGGGAAATTCTTGCGGCTGTTGATCCCAAGTTTGCGCCCTTCCGCCTCGTCAATAAAAACTGCATTATAGCTCACTTCAGCGCCACTGCCCAGCAACGTCGGCACCGTGACAAGTGGCAGCGGGTCGTTCACCCCAGCAGGAAAACCCTTGAGCGAAAGAGCTGGAACATTGTTGGTCATGAGCAAAGCAACCCCCTTGCCAAGGTCGAGCGTACTGCCTCCGCCTATGGCAACGATCACGTCTGGTTTGTTGCCCCTGAAAAATTCTGCCACATTTTCGAGATGGGCGTACGTTGGCTCCCCGGCAAATTCATTGCAATAGAGCACCGCATTGGTATATCCCGAAGTAAGGCTCTTCAATACATCCTGAAAATAGTGGCTGCCAGCAACATTGGCATCATAAATGATACCGGGTTTCTGCACCGACATCTGAGCCAGATGCTCGTTCAGCTTCAGTGCTTCGTTAACCCCGATAACAAGATCGGTGGACAAAAAGAAATTCATAGATGGAATATCAAAAGTTTTGGTTGTCTAAATAAAAAAAATGGCATACGCGCTTGGAAAAAAAGTCATTCCGTAATTCAGCATCAAGCGTTGCTATCCTGTCATTTCGAGCATCAGCGAGAAATCATGATTATTGATACAATAAGATTTCTCCTCACTTCGTTCGTCGAAATGACAAAATGATAAGTTCTTTACAACAGAATCACATCACTGACGATTTATGCAAAAAATATAAAATACGCAACAAATAATTTGGTGCATCTTACGCCAATCCTTTTCGTAACAGATAGTACTCAATTAAATCTATTTCCTCGAGAGTATCAATCTCCCACGTCTGCCAAAACTCCATTTCATACACGGAGAGCTTTTCACCAATCCTGTTGTCGAATGTGGCAAGAGTTTTTGGCGTAAAAATATAGATTGAGCCGTTCTCGATGAACTGCGTTGACCGATCCTGACGCATTCCCCGATTGCGGTAATCAAAATTGACACTTACCCACGTTCCTTCTCGTGACTCCCACAAGGTAAGGTCGTCTGCTTTTGTCGCCGAGATAAGCGAATCTGCCCCTTCACGACGAAAAACCTCCACTGCAGCATCAATATCACCAGGTTTCCGCAACGGTGAGGTTGCCTGCAAAAAGACAACCGTGCTGACAGGCATATTGTACTCCAGTTCGATAACTTCAAGCGCATGAAGGATAGCCGATTCTGAGCTTGCCTTGTCGCCAGCAAGTTTCGCTGGACGTTCAATCACCTCGGCTCCGTACTCCCGGGCAATACCGGAAATGATAAAACTGTCTGTTGAGACAAACACCTTGTCGATAGAGGTTGAGGCCAGCGCCTGCTGAATCGTCCACGCAAGCAGCGGTTTTCCTGCTACGGGATGAATATTTTTTTCTTTCAGCCCTTTCGACCCGCCCCTCGCAGGAATTATTGCTACAGTATACATGGAGTAAATGTTATGTTTTGTTCAACCATCCACCACCTGCCGACAGACATCCGCAATCATTCTGGCTGCAGAATTATTCTGGAGTGGAGTCAGCACTCGCAAGACATCAGGATCCAGTCCACAATGCACCTCTTTGTTGAGGGCTGAACCTACAAAAATAGTTGATGAAAACTGTGCAATCAGCATTCGTGAATTGGCAATCATCTCTTCCGTTTTGCCTTCACTGAAAACAAGGCTATCCGGAGCATAGCACTCTATCTCTTTTATTGCCCTTTCGGCATTTTCATTGGGATGAAGCTTGAAAATCAGTTGATGCTCCCCTGCCATCTCCAGATACTTCTCAATATTTTTCCGGCGATTTTCATAAATAAAGGTTTCTCTGTTATCTGAGGTACAAACAAGCACGTAATCGTGGTGTGGAAAATCATTCTGAAGGTAGTGCGCGCAGTTGTCGAAGTTTGGAATGCTGGTCACCTCAATTTTGGCAGGGTTGACACCCTTGCGAATAAAAAGATTGCGATACCCATCACTGGCGACGCAAAATTTATTGTAGGCATCGGATAATCCGGTCATTGCCGTGCCTGCAATCCAGCGTGGCATCCAGGAAAAATTTCTGGCAATGTGGTAAAGTCCCGTTTCTGGCTCAGTCATTCCCTCCTGAACCAGGACAATCTTTTTACTCCGAATATGTTTCGGAACAATCAGGTCGGTACAAGTTACCACAAGATCATAAGCATGCGAATAACCACCGATATCAAGCTGGAGATGATGTGAACGAAGATACTCAAGCGTGCGATCCGATCTTTTTTTTCCCATGATGGTAAATTCAAGCATCCCCAGATCACTGGCGCTACCAAGAAGACCATCGCTGAAAAAAGGGGAAAAATAGTGGTCATACTCTGTCAACCACCCTGCAATCTGATGCATCTGGGTGGTCTGATTCATTGAACCACAGATAAATAAAACTTTTTTCTTCATGATTCCACCGGGCTTACAGCGTCAGCATCATGCAGATGAACCCCCGAAAAAAACATCACCCCGTACCCGGTTGCATACCAGAACACCTCTTTTAAACGCCTTAACAGCACAAATGCTCCACCGTAGGCAAGGACATCAGGCATACCAAGCGCCTGAAAAAAGGCCAGATAACCAAGATCCTGCACACCAAGTCCCGACGGAATGAAAAAGAAAAGCGTACGAAGCATGGTAAGGGCTATGTCGAAAGTAAGTACTTCCTGAAAAGTGATATTGATGCCGAGAAGCCTTAATATGATATAACTTTCGATAGCAAGTGTCGACCAGGCAAAAAGGTAGATGACCATGACCGGAAGAAGCCGTCTCATTGAGGAGCCTCGGTAACTTCTCAGCTCCTCATCAGTATCAAGAAAACCAGACTCCTTTACAAGCAGCCAGCTTTTTACTCTACTGAATGGAACAAGCATCAGTATCCGGTGCACATTCTGCGCTGCTTTTCCGTCAAGCAGCACCAGAAGAAGGAAAAGAAAAAGTATAAATACAACAACCCCAGCAGCAATCATAATGTAGCCAAGTCCTTGAAACCCAAGCAGTTTGAGGGAAACCGACTGCAGAAGTGAAAAACCGGCTATGGATCCGATAATGGTATAAAGTCCCTGAGCCAAACCAAGCATGAGCTTGCGTACAGCAACACTTGCAACACCTGAAGGTACAGGAATTCCAATAAACCGGTTGCAGAGATAAGGACGCAGGGGTTCCCCTACAGCCACTCCGGCCGGGAGCGTCATGGAAACCGTCTCAGCGATAACCTGTATTTTCAAAAGCCTGAAAAAAGGTATCGCTGCGATGCTCCGGGGGAAAACCCGGGTCCACGCAAAAGTTTCCAGAAGATGCAGTGCAAGAAAAGGAAGAAGAATAAATATCGATGAAACTCCAATCGAAGAGATCAGTTCAGCCGATCGGCGGAGGTCAAGCTGGTTGAAAAGCCAGGCAATCAAAATAATACCAAGCACAAGACCGGCATAACCGCCCCATGAAAGACTTTTTTTTTTCGTCATTTGTATAAATAATCAGGAAACAAGGCTAATAAAAGCTCCATAGCACCGAAAACATCAGCCACGAAACTCATGTATCCTGGCTCCTCCCATTGCAAAACTTAAGTTCCGCAATGTAAAAAAAATTACCCGTTATTACAGCCATCAAAAAAGCAAAAATATGCGCTTGATAATGGATCTCTATAGCTAATTCCATTTCTAAAACAAAAGTGTTATAACATACCCTAAAAGAAGGTGGGTATATGGCACGACCAGCAAGT
>SESD01002112.1_pt1 | contig 10256 bp, 8 predicted proteins | sample 3171411 | NCBI WGS metagenome assembly SESD01 (sample SAMN06051880, study PRJNA518727) | freshwater metagenome | biome: subpolar coniferous forest; feature: holomictic lake; material: water; isolation source: holomictic Lake 442, 16.5 m depth | place: Canada: near Kenora, Ontario | collected...
GACTTCGTATTTGCCCGATACAAAGCCGAGCACCAATATTTCCAACATCACAATGACGTTGTGTATGTATTGAGCACTAGCGGCTTTTGCAAACGACCTAAACAAATACAACGCAAGCTTTGGGTGAAAGCGCGCAGAATGTGGGACGGTAGCTAGGCGTGAATACCAAGTTGCCTTTGCTGCAACATTTACAATTTGAGGAACAACAAGTGATGCAGAACGACCACCTAAAACAGCCATGACCACCGAGAGTAGGGTTGCGCCCATTTGAACAACACCATCTATAAAAGCCATCTTTGGATATGCCAGGCTCAGGCGCATTGCGGAAAGGGGAACCACAAATTTGGCTTCAATGATTGGGCGAATTGCTTGAACGGCCAAAAGACCAATGAGCCAACCGGTTGGGTAGTCACTGTAAAAATAAATCACAACAGGAATGCTTAATAGTGTTACGACCGCAGTACAGCATCCAATAATCAGTGCAAGACCCGCGGCGCTAGGTGCAAGCAACTCAAATCGTTTTGGGTGCGAAATCAATACATCGCCAACGGTGAGTGGTAGAAAAATACAAAGAAATTGAAATATGGCTAAAGATCCAACACCGACACCATATTCAGCGGGCGTTAAAAAATACGCAATGACAAACATTGCTCCGGCGGTGAACGCCTTGTTGATCAACCACTGCGCTGAGTTCAACAATGATCCACGCATTGCAACGCGACCTAAATTTTGAGGCTGACCCAAAGAAACAGTGTTTGTCGATGAATCCGCCATGTTTGTCCAATACTAACGGAGACAGTGCAGCCGATCTTCCAATGCGATAGTTGTGATTTTAAATCGCATCCGAACGTAGAGAGCATGATCTTGTGATATCTTTACGCATCTATGTGTGGAATTTTCGCCGTCATTTGTAGAAGCACTAGCAAACTTCCTAGCGATACCACGTTGCGCCTGCAGCGCGCTCTTGACGCTATAAAGCATCGAGGTCCAAATGCTCGTGGAACCCACATTGATCCTTCCGGCAAGTACGCCATTGGACATGTTCGATTATCTGTAATTGATTTAGATGAATCAAGCAATCAACCATTTTGGTCAAGTTGCGGTCGCTATTTTGTAATATTTAATGGCGAGATATATAACTATTTAGAAATTCGCGCCGAGCTTGAAAAAGACGGAATTATATTTAGAACCAAGTCAGACACGGAAGTTTTACTTGCTGCCCTGATTCAATGGGGTACAGATGCAATCAATCGCTTTAACGGCATGTGGACTTTTGTGTTTGGTGACAATCAAAACAACCAGTTTGTTGTATCTCGCGACCGATGGGGCGTGAAGCCACTCTTTCGCTGGGAGCACGATGGTCAGTTGATTCTTTGCTCTGAGGCCAAAGGAATTATTGCGTGGCTTGGAGCGACACCAAAACCGAATAAAAATTCGATAGGGTTATTTTTAAAATATGGAATTGGCGGAGAGTGCGAAGAATCTTGGTTTGAAGGTATCAATCGATTTCCACAAGCATCGTTCCAGCGAGTAGATCTTAAATCCGACCGCGTTTCACCTCCCGCGGCCTATTGGAACTACCCGACTAAACGCACGATAAGTAATCTTGAACTAGCCAGAGAACAATTTGGAGTTTTACTTACAGACGCCATCAAGATCCGCTTGCGCAGTGATGTTCCTGTGGGGCTCAGCCTTTCTGGAGGAATGGACTCAGCATCTATTGCATGTATTGTGGGCGAGGACTTTAATAAGGGTCTTGAGTCTTACACCGCTTGGCACCAACCAAAGGAGAAGTCTGAGTTACCCATGGCGCAACGACTTGCGAAGAAGTTTGGTCACGCCTCAACTGATGTTCCAGAAACGGATCATGATCAGTTGTTAATAGATTTAAAAACTTGCATCTATCACTTGGATGCTGGACATAATTCGCCTGCGATTGTCCCCTATCTCAACTTATGCCGTGCGGCTAGATCCACCTTAACAGTAATGCTGGAAGGACAGGGTTCTGACGAATTGCTTGGGGGATACCCATCATTTGACCTCTTCGCCAGTCTTGACTATTTGCTGCGTGGGAAAATTCGTCAATCTCTTTCGTGTATTAGGGCCAATGCGTACTCCCTTGGATGGGCCAATGTCTTTATGGATCTCATCCGCTTCTTCAACAGCACGGTGTATGCGTATCAGGCTAATCGATGGAATGCTCAAAGCATCTTGTGCGAAGACGTCAATTGGGCAAAGCCGGATCAATTTCGAAAACTTTCAATCACCAAGTCAAACTTTAATAATGCGTTGATATTTTGGCACACATTTAATCTGACCAACCTGTTGCAGTATGGTGATGCGGTGTCAATGTCAGTCAATTTGGAAACGCGATGTCCATTTCTTGACTACCGGTTGGTGGAGTTTGGATTTTCGCTTAAGACCGATCTATTGATGCACGATGGTTTTGGAAAATATATTCTTCGCAAGTGCATTGAAACGCGTCTGCCAAGCGAAATCGTTTGGCGCAAGAAGAAGGATGGCTTCGGCAATTCGACAACACATATAATCTGCGAATTGGTGAAGGAACGGGGGTTGCCGCAAGGCGCGGTAGAGAAGGCAATCGAGTTTGGCATTTTCAAACATCACATTCGCAATCCAACAGTATTCCAGAAACTTCCAGAGAACATCCAATTTCGCATATTTAGCGTTTTTCTATGGCTTGAGAATTTCTATGGCAACGCATGAACCCCCAAAGTCATTTTGAGACCGCAGGGGTATAAACCGATTAGGGACTTGCGGCTGGAAGCGTTTTAAGCCGTTCCCAGGATCGGATATTGAAAAAAGTTTCTCGGATCATTTGAGAAGTCTGTGTTATAAGCTTCTGACGGATTTGCTCATCGTCCCAATTTTGTGGTTCGCGTCCAAGATAGTCTTTCACGAAGGCTGCTCGCCACTCTTTCACTCCGAAATTATTTTCGGCTTTAATTTTGGCAACTTTAGCGTCGTTCAGAGTTACAATTTGAATGCGATATTCTATGCCGGTCCAGAGTGCGAAACCGGTTGCGCCTGCCTTTATCGCGGGCTCGATCTGATCCTCAATGAAAGCACGCGGGTGAATGAGTCGGCAATAAGGGGCGATGCCAGTAGGAGCCCAGAATGGGCATACATTTGGAATGACTGGTTTGCCATTAGCGAGTAGTTTTGCGAGTCCAACCTGTGCCATGCGCCACGCCCGCCCATCCATCCGTACACTTTCTGGCGTCCCACGGATGCTTGTCGGACTTCCTGGCACAACCATTTTGGGGTCATAGCAATCATAAATGCTGACAGAGATCCAGTCGGATTCTTGAATGAGAGGAGCAGCCGCTATCGCCGCTTTATTGAGCATCTCTTTCTTTTTCTCATCTGAGGCAGTCGCCCATCCATTGCCCTCCAACCAATAAGGCAGATGCGGGATACCGTAGAAAGTCCATTTGGATTGCGGCCACCGAGACTTCATAGCTCGGATTGCAGCGACCATTGTTTGCACCGCACGTTTGTATTCTAGCGAACTTAAATCTTTAGTGAGATCGGCCATAAACGGATCCTCGAAATCCAACATCATCCACAAGGGGGGATTACCGCTCGTTTTTTTAATTACTTGGCGATTGATTTCGTCGATGTCGATGATGCCGGTTTTATACGATTGGGGATCTTGCCCAATCGGCATCCACTGCGAAATCTGAAGAGACTGCAAGGACGAAATCAACGAGCTATCAGGAAGAGAATCATAAAGAAGGGTCAGAACCGAATCTGAAGATTTGATTGGTTCTTGTACGGCAACGGCAGGTGCGTCACTTGATACCTGAAACCCAAAGAGTGTAAAAACACAAATGAACAGAGATGACCAAATGTTGGAGGGCATAAAACTTGAATTTAGTGTATACAAACCGAAGTGAATGAATTGAGAAATCCCCAATCCTACAAACCGTACAGAATCGTCTGTGTTAGAATTACCAACGAAAAGTAAATGCTTGCTCCACTCGTTTTATTAGTTTTTACTATTTTTTATATTGGTGCAATAATGCAGCCAAGGTGGGCGTTGGCTGTGCTTTTGATGCTGTTTCCAATGAAACAGGCTCTTCAAGGATCAGTTTCGATTATTAACCAGACTCCGACGCTTGCCAATTATTTAATAGGTATAGTAGTTGGCATTGGCCTCGTATGGGGGATCTTTCGCGGCAAAATTAAATTTGGCGGATATTTAAATCTAATTTGGATCGCGGTTGCATTTGGATATTTTTATTCCTGCTTGAGTATTTTGTGGACCCCTTCTAAAGAGAACGCAATTTCTTATGTGCTGGAAGGAATGATCTACGTGGTGATGTTCATTATTATCGCACCCATGCTTGTTGGGGATTTGAAGGAGTGGACTGAAAGTCTCAGAGTAGCAACGGTCTTGGGAATTTTTATCGCGATCTTCATTCTCATATCACCAGAATTTAATCTTAGGGGTGGGCGACTCGGAATAGATCTTGGACCAAAGTTGCGAACGAGTCCGCTTGCGATCGGTGAACTAGGGGGCTTTCTCATGATCTCGACATCTCTGATGGTGATGCCCAGACATAGGATTTTATTCGACATAATTCGTTATTTGGGGTTTATCAGCGGGGTGATGCTCGCAATTTATTCAGGTTCTCGGGGGCAGCTCATATTCGCGGCATTCATCGCAGTCGTTTTTTTTCCACTCTCAAGACCAGTCAAGAATGTATCCAGATTTTTCTTGATGGTCATTGGCTCTGCCACACTGCTATTGCTCATACTGATCGTGATTTCCTTTTTGTTTGGAGACAGTGATGTTGCCCAACGTTGGTCGAATCCTGGTGATTCTGATAAAGCCGTGGGGGTAAGACTCGCCAACTTCAAAGATCTGATTTACGGGTTTATCCAATCGCCTTCAAGCTGGTTGATTGGCCTTGGATTGAATGCGTTTAGCAGCTTGACCGGTGCAAGCAGCGAGCCATATTCACATTCCATGTTTCTCGATGTCTTAGTTGAAATGGGTCTGCCGATGTTTGTCTTGTTAATTGCTTGCATAATCGCCCTAATTCGTCAGTGCATTTCAGTCATACGGTTTTCCAATCACAACCCTCACGACCGATCTTGTGCAGTCGTAATGGTTGCGATATGCGTATATCAATTGCTATTGATGAATAAGCAGGGTCAATTATGGGTCTCGCAGAACACGGTGATGTATTTTCTCCTGCTTGCGAAAATCGCTTCGCCGAAGATGATGCAGTCTTATGAGGACACGTTTCAGTCAGACGATTCCATCAACAATAACTCTGCCACGATCTGAAAACACATCCTGTCAGATGTAGATGCGCATGATTGATTCCGTCCCAATTATTTCATTAGGATTGTAATTATGAATAATGTGTCTTGTGATTGGACAGTTGAGAATCAGAAACATTTTGATATCAAGGAATGTGCATGAAAGTTGTAAGTCTTCTTCGGGTTCTTGGTCAACCTCGCGATTCCAAGCGAATTTCTATGCTTCAAGAAGCGGGTTTCACGGTCGAAGTTGGGGCCTTTCAACGCGACTACCACTCGGGTCGAATGCCAAGCTGTCCAGTGCAAAGCCTTGGCAAAATAGCTCACGGTCATTACTTGCGGCGGATTGGAAAAATTTTCGCCGCGCTGCCAACTTTGCGGCGCCTCATACGTGAGAGCGACCTTGTGTATGCCTCTGGTACCGATATGGCATTCGCTGCAATCATCGCCGGCTTTGGACTTGGCAAACCAATCGTTCTTGAGGTCGGTGATATTCGGAAAGTGCAAGTTTCGTCGGGTGTGTCGGGATACGTCACACGGGTGCTCGACCGATTCATTGTCAACTCATGCAAACTGCTCGTCGTCACTGCTTCAGGATTCGTCGACGGCTACTACCGAAAGTGGCTGAATTCGAAGACTCCAACGTTTGTTCTGGAGAACAAGCTTGAAGAGAAATCCATGTCATTGCTAGAGCAATCGGATCAGGCACCACTGGTCAGCGACCCATCTTTGGAGAAGCCGCTTCGGATCGGTTATTTTGGTTTGCTGCGCAGCGATTGGTCATGGCGAGTGCTCGAAGCATTGGCGATGGCCCATCCCGACGATGTAAAAATTGTAGTCGCAGGTTTTCCCATGAGCCAGATGGACCTTCCGGCGCGAGCGGCAAAGATATCGAACATGGAATTTCGAGGTGAATACCAATCGCCCAAGGATCTGCCAGCGCTTTACAAAAGCGTCGATCTCGTTTGGGCCTGCTATCCAGACCCCGACGAACACGATCCAAATTGGTCATGGGCTCAAAGCGTTTGCAGATCGAACCGATTTTATGAAAGCTGCTTCTTTCAGAGGCCGATCATCACAATCGTAGGTAGCGGCGACGCGGTGGAAGTCGAACGCAACGGGCTCGGCCTGTTGATTAGGGATCAGGGCACTGACGCGATGATCGCTGCAATTACTGGAGTCTCGAAACAAGATCTTGCCACATGGCGGCGCAACTTTTCACTTCTTCCACGGAGTGTTTACATGTATGTCAGCGAAGTGGATGATCTGAAACGAAATCTTGAGGACATTGTCGCGCGAGCCCGCAAGTCCGAAGCACAATGACTAACGTTTCCGCGCGCGGATTCGCAATGAGCGGGCTCCTGAGGTGTATGGGATCACTAGAGATACCTGACGTCCTTGGAGTTTTCGGATGATTTGCTTCGCAAAATTAATAACGGTGTCTTTGCGGATTCGTTTGATCTGGATGATTTCAAAACCCGCCTCTTCCAAGTAGCCAACGATATGGCGTTCGCCTGCGAAGACGAGATGATCGGGGAGGTTGAGCATAGTAGGGACCTCGCGGCTTGTGCTTAGATCAGCAATGTTGCCAGTTTCGAGGTAGACCTCGCCCTTGTCGTTCAAAACCGCTTTCATTTCGGCCAGAAATGGCCGGAAATCTGGCAGGTGTGAAAAGACATTGACCAAAGACACAATGTCGTAGCGTTCGGTTACGGAGTTCAAGTATCCCTCGCGAACTTGTAGCCCTCGGCTGCGGGAATTTTTTGCCTTTGGACCCATTGGCTCGATGCCTTGGATCCTGCTCCCGGCGGGTGCAAGCATCGAGACAGCTTCCAAAATCTCACCGAACCCAGCACCAATGTCTAGCCAGGATATAGATCGATGCGTCGACCACACATCCTTGAACAATTCCGAGAATACCTGTTGATATTTCCCCACTTTTTTTGCGCTTCGGTTTCCCACCACATCTCTGCCCCCAGGCACTTCAGCATGGAACCCGGTCTCCACAGCCACAGCGACGACCGACTGTGAAGGCCGCGGGCTGACATAGACGAAGCTACACTTACCGCATTGAACAGCAAAAAATCCACTTTCTTCTGCCCACGGTATCGGTTCGTTCAAATGGCAATATGGACATGCTATATAATCGAGACTTGCTTTTTTATCCATATTTTTATGATACAACATAAAATTGAAGGCGCAAAATGAATAGGTTTTTTAAAAAACAATTATTATTCAGAGTTAATCTTGGATGCGGTCAGAGTCCGACTAAGGGTTGGCGTAACTTTGACAATTCACCCAGCCTCCGGTTAAGTTGTATTCCCCTGCTTTCAAAAGTGTTGCTGGCGATTGGGTTCTTAGATAATGCCCAGTATGAATTTATTGCATTTTCTAGGAGGAATAAGATTGAATTCGCTGATGTAATAAAGGGGATTCCCATTGCAGATGGTTCAGTTGAAGTTCTGTACTGTTCTCATCTGATCGAACGGTTTGACTGCTACGATGTTGATTTATTTATGAAAGAAGCGCAACGAGTTCTTTGTGTTGGAGGAATCTTGAGATTGGCGATACCCGATTTAAAAAAGCAGGCAATGGACTATATAAAATCAAACGATGCCAATCAATTTATGAAGGCCTTAATGGTCACTGGGTCGAAACCACGATCAATGGCTCAGAAATTTAAAATCTTAACGCTCGGCACGCGTCAACTGCTTTGGAGATATGACGAGGACTCTCTGCGCCAAATCCTTCAGGCATACAATTTTAATAACGTGTTCCTTTTGCAGGTTGGAGAGACCACGATATCCCGACCTGAACCACTCGATCTATCGGAACGATCCGAAGAATCGATTTACATTGAGGCGACCAAGTTATAAAGGGCTAGAGTTGGTTATAGTTGATCAGGTTCACCGCGAAGGGCAGATCTCGGATCCAGTCCGTCCTGAGTAATGAAGTTTCATTATCATATTGAATACTTCCAGGATGAACCATCAATTCAACACAGTTCATTTTGTCAAACGCAGCTTTGTTGGAATTCATAAACGAATCGAATGATGTGAAGCCATCCGTGGTAGTTGCGCCACACCACTTACGCAAAGCCGTATTCCACAGCCATTTTTTTATCCGTTTTTTTATTGATACAGGCTCATTGGTTGAAAAGATATTTTTTGTCAGGCGTATTTTTTTGATTCCAAATCGATTTTTTAATTGGGAAATGATCTGTAACATTCCACCGACTGTGTGCACGTGGTGATGGCTGTCGAAATGGCTGATTCGGACGCCAAGGCGCTGGACATGCTCGATTTGTGCACTCCACTCTTCAAAAAGAGCTTGGCACAACGATGGCGTAATGCCAACTTGCCTCAATCGATTTGGAATAAAACAACCAGACGAATCTAAAAGTGGTGATAAGCCAGCCGATTGTGTGAGTGGATAAAATTGCGATCCGTTGAGATGAATACCGAATGAACAGTGTGGGAATTCGGCTTGTTGTTTTACCGCTTCCTCGACCGCCGATCCGTTGGCCATGATTGTGGCTGAAGTAATCCGACGCTCAGACATCAACGAAAATATCGCTTGATTCACTTCGAGATTCATTCCTAAGTCATCGGCATTTAAAATTATATTCATTTTGATCCTTCATAAGCAGAACTTGTCCCAGCAAGATCAACAAGGGGTCTCTTTTTTCTCCTAATTGCAGGACGCTCAATAATAAACCAGGAGCAGGTTGCGATAGCAACGGTGAGCGTTACAGCCATGGCTACGTAACTCAATTTGGAGAGCAAGCCGTAGTACAACATAATGTTGATGATTGGCATGTGATAGATATAAACCCCATAAGAAATGTCATTTTTGTGCAGAAGACGGTCACAGAGCGTGGGTGCCGTATAAGCGACTGAAAGAACGGTTACAGCAAGAAGTGGAAAGAGCGCGGGATGGATTTCATTACCTGTCGACCAGCCAAAGAAGTGGATAGTGACATATGCGGTCGCGGCGTAAGCACACACAATTGGCAGACCTCTGCCGCGCACGAGCCTATGAATCCATGTGAAATTCTGCTGAGCCAAGATTCCAAGAAGGAACATATAAAGCCAAGGCAGAAATGAGACATGGGCAAGTTTCATTGCCAGCTTCTGGGAATTATGCTCATCTAGCATCAGTTGTTGAAAAACCACATTCGGCACAACGAATCCAAGGATCAATACAGCGAGTATCACAGTGCGTTGCCCGCGGCTTGCAGCGCGTGCCAGCATCCAGTAGATGAGGGGGATTAGCACATAGAACTGTAGTTCCACCGTGACTGTCCACAGACTTCCGTTGAGCGCACCGGAACCGAAGCCGCGGATGAAATCTGGGCTGTAGAACTGGAAGATAGTTACCTGTCCAAGAATCCACGCAACCATCAGCGAAAACGACCAAGATTGGCTTGCGAAATATCCCGTAGCAAAGACACTAATCAGAGAGAGTGTGGTACACAAGATCAGTGCAGGAAAGATTCGTAGGGCTCGGTTACGCGCATATTCACTAATTCGCGAATTGCTTTCGTACGACTTACTAATGAGAAACCCGCTCACAAAAAAGAAAATCGGTACGCCTGGCAACCACGAAGTGCTGTGAAAAAGCCAATGGTCGCTGAGTTCAAAGTGATGCAGGGAGTGGTGAATTGCGACCTCAAGTGCGGCCAGAAGTCGGATCAGATCGAAATTGTTTGTTCGAAACAATTCCTTTTCCGTCATTGATCGTGTCCTGAATTCGCGGGCAATTCATGACCGGCGTCGCGCAAAGTTTTTTCGCGGCGTGCTTGTTCAAGATCGGATTCCACCATCATGCGCGCAAGTTCTTCAACCCCAACCTTTGGCGTCCAATTTAAAACCTTCTTGGCTTTGGAAGCATCGCCTTGCAACTGCTCCACTTCCGCAGGCCTGAAATAGCGCGGATCAATTTCAATAAAATCTTTTGCG
>SESD01002114.1_pt1 | contig 10250 bp, 9 predicted proteins | sample 3171411 | NCBI WGS metagenome assembly SESD01 (sample SAMN06051880, study PRJNA518727) | freshwater metagenome | biome: subpolar coniferous forest; feature: holomictic lake; material: water; isolation source: holomictic Lake 442, 16.5 m depth | place: Canada: near Kenora, Ontario | collected...
AAAAGCCGCTGAAACCTTATTGAGCCTGCAACGTAAAATACTGACTGTTTTAAAAGATACCGACCAACCACTAAAACTGACGGCACTGGCAGAAAAGGCAGATGCCGGCGAGCAAATTGAACATGTTTACAAAATTGTACGTCACCTGGCAGCCAATCACCGTGGCGTTGTATTGCACGGACATCAGGCAAAACCTGGAGAACTGGAAGTTAGTTACCTGATGGAAACAAACAACGGACTATAAATAGTGTGTCATACACCTTGAAGCATTATTAGGTGTATGACGCTATCGCTTATACACCCTACATTATTGTGATGTGGGTGCATTGTTTTTGGGGCTACCAACTTAAGGCGAGAGAGTGAGCAGCAGAATGATTCGCCAAGTACCAAAAAAGTCCGTCATTCCGGCAGAGAGAGCGAAACGAGGGTTGGCCGGAATCCAGTGCATAAGGGTAGAAACTATCTACCCCTACAGCCTATTGTTACTCTTTCTGGGTTCACCGTGATTGTTCATAGTCAAAAGTGTCCCACCTTAAGTTGGTAGCCGTTTTTGGTGTATGACGCTATCGCTTAGTCATCCTACCTATTTGCTTGTACCGTAATCAAGCTAATAATTGACTGTCACAATGAGAATATCTCTGTAGCTTCCGATGTTGATATTTTGACCGGCAGGAATGCGTCCATATATTGGGTATTGGTTGCTTATTGTATTTTGCCCCAAGCCATAACTATCGGTAATTACGGCGGTTCCCGGACTGCCATCACCCCAAATAATCGAGTAGTTGGCTTGGGTGTATAAATTATAAGCAAGCGGGTTGCTCTCACTCATCATGGTTCGCAAGGTGTAAGAGCCAAAGCCTCGACTTAACAATATTTCGTACGCTACGTTGGTGCTTTCAGTTATCCCCGTGCAGCTTACGCTCAAATAGCCAACCGAGTTGGTATCAGCAAGACTAAAGACATCATATTCGCCAAAAGAAAGTCCACTCGTACTCACCGAACACGCTGCCTGTGCATAAACAGAATCGGCCATAATACCTAAAACTAACGCTAACAGGATTGCCAAAGACTTGTTTCTGGTCGGCGGATTTTTATTATTGTTATAGAGCCACGCGGAAGTAAAGCGACATTCGTTCACCCCAGCCCTCTCGCTAAAGGCATGGGTATCTACACAAGTTCTACGGCTCCTGCTCCAAAGGGAGAAGGTTGGGATGAGGGGAATATAACTACTTGATTTTAGTCTCCTCACCCCAACCCTCTCCAGCAGGAGAGGAAGCTTATGGCTACTGTAATCCATTGTTTTATTATGCATAATAGTTGTGTTGATACCTATACCCAAAGGAGAGGGAGCTTAATGTTGCTTTACTTCTATAGATTTTCAGTTAAATATTTCGATGCTAACGGATACCATCCCTTTAAGGGATGGTATCCGTGTGAACTAAATCGTCATATAATGGAAATTTAATTTCTGAAAGACTATAAGCTACCCTATAAATAAGTTCATGGCTTTGCCCCTACACAAGTGAATGTACCCAGATTTGGCAGGGGGTCTTCCATTTCAGGATACGCCACAGCAAATTCGCAGGTCTGTCCCTGCCAAGTGGCGCGTAACTTATTATCAGCTTCCATTCCGGTTATAAAAACTTCACCCTTTAAAGCGACAGGAAATTCTTCGGTTTGTCCGATTACTTGTACCAAGGCACCCGAAGGCACCGGCTTACCATCAGCTAAAAGCAACGTAAACAATGCCCCACGTGAACGTTTAACAGCAAAATTTACATCGTAACCGCTACGAAAGAAAGGCACCGCCTCATGCTCCAAATTACTAAATTGGGCATCAAAGGGAAGATCTGCCTGCTCGATGCGGATAGGATTACGCTGGTAGGCACGCAACTGCGGGATTAACACATCGCCGTTAGCATCAGTAACACCCACCACTTGATTATCGGCATAGACCCGGACATTTGGAATGCCCGGCACATGCACCATGGCAAAACTATTGGATAAGCGCCGGGAAAACTTGGGCTGCAAGCCCATCATGGCCACGCCTCCGCTGATATTGCCGCGATATCCGGTTTGCCCGCCCGCGTAAGCCACTTCGGCATTGTAAAGGCCGACATCATTTTGCAGATTAACAGCGGCACCAAACCTTTCAGAGCTGCCTTCGGAAGCAATGACCCGATAACCCATACCATTACCACGTGGAATACCCTGCTGAACTTGCAAAGTCGCCAACTTGCTGTTTTGTTGGTCGATGCCGCTAAGACTGGCACTTGTTCTCTCACCCAAGGACGTTGTAAAGGTCAGCGACAAACTGTCATTAGGCTCGCCATTTAAGGAGCGTAAATAGCCCAGGTTTAACGCCCCGATATTGCCCAATGACACGTTATAGCTGACAGTCGCCAAATTTACATCCGTTTTATCCCGGTTGTTTTGCTGAATATAACCAAAGCCCAAGCTGCCATAAGGTCCAAAACTGATGCCCGCTGATACGCTACTGATTGCACGGGGTACCAACGTACCCGGTTGCAAACCGATTTGCGTATAATTTTTACCGGCCAGACGCGTGCTGACGGCAAAATTTAACCATCGAAGTTGACGTTGAAAACTGGCCGCTGCAAGCGGACTTAAACCATAATCACTGTGACTACCGGCGACAGAAAGATTAAAAATACCCAGCTCCGGGTATAAATAACTCCCGCTGCCCCCCAAGGTTTGCTGTGCTTGCAAAAATTCACCATGCGCTTCACCGGTAAATTGATCGCTAAGGCCATAACGGTAAGTTCCGGAAGCAAAAGCACGCCCGTAGTTCATACTTGCCATGCCATAATTTTGCCGTATTAAGCCGGTTTCATAAGAAAAAGCTTTTATGCCCTGACTTAACAACTGCGGGGTGACGTAATAGGGTTGGGTGATAATCTGTTCCCGTCCCAATAAATCTTTTACCACAATACGCGCATCACCTTGCCCGGTCAGTATCGGCACATTGGTAATTGAAAAAGGCCCCACAGGTACCTCAGTTCGCATCTGTAAGGCATTATTTACAAAAACATCAACCGTAGAAGGTAAAACGGCCTCACCGGCGACAGCCAACGTGGGAAAAGGAATAAAGCGTGGTTGAGTGGTAAAATTGGTTGCCCATTGAATGCCGCCAAAGTGAACGGCACCGCCCCATTGGCCAGCTCGGCTGTTCGTATCGCCCAAACGCAAACTGGTCATTGATTCAGGTATATCGGTAGTCCAGGTATTATCCAAGCGTATAAGCTGCCTGGCCGCACTAAGATCCTTGCCGGCCAAGGTCATAAGCCCGACGCCCCAATTATTAAATACGCCCACTTCGGTGAGTGCGCCTAATTTCAATTTTTGCAGGCCATACTGAACAGCGCCATCGTAATTTAAAAACCCCCCTAACGAAGAGGCAATCGGTGTCGGAGAGACCGACGCATTATTATAGGTGGTCAATAAAAACAGATCTGCCGGTGCATCAATTGCAATGGCCTGCATGGCCTCATCGACATGGTAAGTGATTTTTCCAAAGCCATCCAGTGGATAAAAAGCTTCCCCTTGATAATCCTGAGACGCCATCTCCGGTAACCGAAAGCGCCAGCGCTGCAAATCTTTAGCCGCAACCCATACGCGTTTGTTCGTATCGCGAAGAAATAAAGCGGACTCTTGCTGATCCCTGCCATTGAAGCTTACCCCCCAAAAAACTTCTTCAAAAGTGATGGTGGCAGTTACCGGAAACACAGAATCAGCGTGTGACATTTCAACCGGAAAATACATTAATCCTGTTAACAATACCAGTTTGCAAACAGACCTAAAGACCATAGCATTCTATACAGACGGATGCCTTTTCACACATGGGGGGAGAAGCCCGAAGGCTTTATTATAGCGCGGGCATAGCCCACTCCTACAGGAATCATTAAGATGGTGGCGTTTCAGAGTCAGGCAACGATTGGGGATTTTTATTATGAGTTACCTAACCATGATGCATCCATGATTTTAAAAAATAACCCTATATATTGATAACAAGAACAACGGTTATTTTGACTCAACGGTAATCATGCCTGAGTCCAGACTGCCGATGTCGGTCTGGGCAAGAACACGCAGATTAACGCCCGAGGCCGGTGCAGCCAAACCTTTGACCGGCCAATTACGGCTTTGACCAGGCAGAACATAAACAGCCAAATCCTGTTTGATCAGCTCTTTACCCTCAGCATTCGTCAATTTAAAATTAGCAACCTGAACATGAGTACTGCCGTTATTGGTCAAACCCAACTCAAGCACTCCCTCGTGTGTACGGTAAATTTTCCAAATTACGGTGGTTGGCGGTGTAACGGCAGGCACAACAAACACAGGAACACCAATGCGTAAAGTCATCTGCATACCCTGAAAATCAGCTTTTGGTGCAGCAGGCGCCTCTGTTAAAAATAATCGGTAAGTCAATTCGCGTTGTGCATCAGGCATACGCCGCAAACCTACACGAACCACTTGCGAACCGCCCACCGGTATGGTGAAAATAGGGGGTGTAGCAATAATTTCACGAGTCGGGGTGTAAACGTCTTTCCCATCCTGCTGTGACCAGCTTAATACTTCCAATTGCAATACCGTCGGTGCATTGCCGGTATTGCTCACTGTCATAGCGCTCACCAACTGACTTGGGGACAGTGTAGCGCGTACCGGATTAACCTGGAAGGAGCCGGCGCTTACCGCGCCAGCTCCAGCAAGCAGAAGTACCAGACCAGCAATTGTTTGGCTGAGTACTTGTGTCAACATTAGAATGTTATAGTCGCAACTACGGTGTCGGAGTAAACGCCAACTGGTGCATTTTGACCTTGTGCGATAGAAACATAGACTGACTTATTTTCTGTAGAGCCTGTACCCGTATAGGCTAAACTGGTTGCATTACCAAAGCCCCAGATTGCACTAGCACCGTCCTGTGTAATGGAGTATTTAAGCAAATCACCTTTTGCATTCACCATCGCACGTAGAGGAACATCGGCTGCTGAACTGACATCAGCGTGGCTGCCATCGTTAAGTGTAATAACCCCTGGAGCGCCATTGGTACATAGCACATGCAAAGCGCCTGTTCCGGTTAAAGTGCTTATGTTGAATTGATCCACAGATCCCATTACAACAGGTGAGGTGGAAATTGAGCACGTTGAAACAACAGTAGCAGAAACAGCCAGATCAGCAGTTAAAGAAGTTGTAGCGTAGCTAGTGGCGCAAAAAGTGCCTGTTACAAGCACAGCGGCAACCGCTAAACCTAGCGTACGAACTTTAAAGGGTGAATTTTTTTTCATGATTTATCTCAAATTAGTAAGTGAATTTAAAAACATTAAACCAGTCTCATTGATCTAAATGACCATAGTACTGGTACAATTTGCTTTACGCATGAAAAGAATAATGTATAAACCCCTTAAAAGCACTTATTGAATTGTATCCAAATGTAACAAAGCTTAATAATTGAAAATGAAAAAATCAGCAAAACTTAATATTTAATTGCACCATAATACCACTCAATCTCCACTAACTCAAACCATCCGTAGGGTGTATAAGCGATAGCGTCATACACCATGCCCCTCCTTGGGTATATTATGCTTAGTATGTACACCCACCCGATACAGACAACGCCGCCCCTATTTTAAATTATCATGCGATTTAGAAAGTAAAAATCCATGATAAACTTAAAATACCAAACCTCTTCAACTACTGCCCAATACCCTACCGCATCAATATTATGACAATTCCGTTTCCATCATGAACATCCTTTTTATACATCAGAATTTCCCTGGGCAATTCAGGCGGTTAGCGCCTGTTTTAGCGGCTGATCCTGCCAACACCGTTGTTGCCATGACCATAAATAAGGAAATGGTTACCGAATGGCAAGGCATAAAGCTTATATCTTATAATGCCAATAGGGGTTCTACCTCTGGCGTACATCCTTGGGTGAGTGATTTTGAGACCAAAACCATACGCGCTGAAGCGTGTTTTAAAGCAGCACTACAAATGCGCAAGGCAGGCTTTAATCCGGATGTTATTATCGCCCATCCAGGGTGGGGAGAAAGTCTGTTTATCAAGGATGTCTGGCCACAGGCAAAGCTTAAGATTTACTGTGAATTTTTCTATCACGCACAGGGCGCAGATGTGGGTTTTGACCCTGAATTTAGTCCTGAGGATGAAGCAGAAGTCTGTCGCATACGCCTTAAAAACATCAATAACTTCCTGCATTTTGGGGTGGCCGATGCCGGTATTTCGCCCACACACTGGCAAGCCAGTACCTTTCCGGAATCGTTTCGCAGCAAAATTACTGTCGTGCATGACGGCATCGACACCGACGCTATAACACCTGATTCGTCTGTCAGTCTGACATTCAATACGGCAGACGGCGAGTTTATACTCACCAAAGCTGACGAAGTAATTACCTTTGTCAATCGCAACCTGGAGCCGGTGCGGGGTTATCATACCTTTATGCGGGCATTGCCGGCTTTACTAAAAAGACGCCCGAATGCACAGGTGTTGATCGTCGGCGGAGATGACGTCAGTTACATGGCCCCCCCTAATGCAACCCAAACATGGAAAGATATTTTTATCCATGAAGTGCGCCCACAAATCAGTGATGCCGACTGGAAACGACTTCACTTTCTCGGCAACGTATCCTACGATGTTTTTATTCCACTATTACAATTATCAACCGTACATGTTTATCTGACGAATCCGTTTGTATTGAGCTGGAGCCTGTTGGAAGCCATGAGCGCAGGCTGCGCCATTGTAGCCAGTGATACACAACCCTTACACGAAGCCATTCATCATGACGAAACCGGTCGATTGGTTAATTTTTTTGATTCAGAAGGCTTGGCAAACGAAGTATGTAACTTACTGGATGATTCGGCTTCCAGAACAAGGTTAGGCATTAATGCGCGTGCCTTTGCGGTAGCTAATTATGATTTCAAGACGGTTTGCTTGCCCAAACAATTACAATGGGTAACGGCAATATAAACTCGAGTGTCTGACGCGCTGCTTTACACCCTATCGAACAAAATACCTAATTTTTTTATAAACGGTAAACATTTGGGGCGGGGTTGCAAACCCCGCACCGCGTTCGTTTATAAACCGTTGACTGAGCGAACGACTTAACTTAATGGCATTAGTATAGAATACTCCTTATTTTTCAGTTTTCCTTCCTATAATTTAACTTATGTCAATTTAGTCTAACCCTTTTATTTGTTATACTATTTTTATCTTGAAATTTGCTGGAATTTGTAATGGCAACGATTACGTTTGATGCCTTGAAGTTTGTCGAAAAGCTTGAAAAGGCTGGAATGTTGAAAGACCAAGCCTCAGCTATTACAGAAGCACAGAAAGATGCTTTTGCTGAAGCAATGGACTCACAAATAGCTACAAAAAGCGATCCTTTGGAAATGGAGAATTGATTAATTAAATGGGGGTTAGGTTTAGCGCTTGTTCAGGTCGCTATTATAGCTGCACTGGTTAAGATGCTATAACTCGATCGTAGGGGTAGATTGTTTCTACCCTGATAACACGCAGCATAACAAAGGGCAGAAAATTTTCTGCCCCTACGGTGATTGGAAACCTTGTAAACACCGAATAGCAGAATTCTGATGGCACTATCAAGGAAAACCCATAGGGGGTAGAAAATCCTCTACACACAAAAAAACATCCAATCATCTATCCCGAACAAACGAGGAAAATCAAATGCCTTCCACTCTTTCCAAACATCGCCGCAGTATCCGCCTAAAAGGCTATGATTATTCACAGGCGGGGTTGTATTTTGTGACTATTTGTTGTTTGGATAAGGTGTGTCGTTTTGGGCGGGTTGACGATGATGTCATGATTTTGAATAAAGCCGGAAAATTTGCCGATGCGTGTTGGCTGGCAATTCCCGATCATTTTCCGAACGCAACGTTGCACGAATATATTGTAATGCCCAATCATGTTCATGGCATTATTGAATTATCTGGGGCTGAAAATGTTCTCCCCAGCCGCAACGCATTTCAAAAAATGATTCCTCGCTCTATAGGTTCAATCGTTAAGGGTTTTAAAATTGGTGTGACTAAATGGTTTCGTAATGCGAATGGTGTGGCAGAAAATATTTTTTCACCACGACCATTACAATCTGTTTGGCAAGTAAATTATTATGAACATGTTATTCGTGACGAAGAGTCCTATCTATCGATTTCAAATTACATTATTAATAATCCCACTACATGGAAAAATGATAAGCTGTTTACATTATGAAATTCCATATTGTAGGGGTAGAAAATCTTCTACCCTCATAATACGCAACACAACAAAGGGCAGAAACAATCTGCCCCTACGATACGTTACGTTACGTACAGATTTTATATGTTAGCCATTCACTGACACACTGATCACGTCGCTCCACTGTCCAACACGCTCATCATGTAACAAATAAATAGCCTTGTAACGCCACATCGCGCTGGTGCCCGCTGCCGGTAAAGGCCCGTTATCGGCGGTATTGGGTTCAACGTTAATCGCCAACTGAGTAAAATTATTACCCTCACCACGATCCACCCAAATTTCAATGGCAGCAGCGTTGCCTTTGGTCCACATAATAATCGGATGGCCGGCTTGGATTTTGATATTTAAAATGGGCTTCCAAGTAGTTGGGTCTATTATTTGCTTGCTGCCGATAATCCATAGGTCTTTACCAATAGCTTCAGTGTAATTTGTATTGACTTTAATTTGCGCTATCAACGCCGACAATCTGGGAATGATACCGCAGTTAACCGGAGTAGCTATGGGTTGGGGTAGCGCAGGAATAAAAGGCCATTCACCAGTACCGATACCATCACGTAAGTGATTTTTAAAGTTTGTCCAATTTTGGGAGCAAGCTTGCATCTCGCCCATAGTCAGCAAGGTATATCGAAACGCAATGGCATCCGCTTTAAGGCGGGCCAAGTCCTCATCACTGATCGTAAATAATGCGGCATAAGATGGCAAGGAAGTGGCCAGGTGTTCCAGCAAATCGGCTTTACCGTTATCCGTGCTGGGCATATAAGATGAAGTAGTCATAAGAGTTAATCTCCTTATGTGGGTTGCAATGACAAGCGCCGCTATAATTTATGAGCAAGCGGCAACGGTTAATGAGCATCCTGTCAGGTAGAACACGCATCCTGCAAACATGAAGATGGGTTGGTCAACGATATTAACGTCAAGCTATGGGCAATAGTGAGTACTGATCAGGCTACTCCCGGTAGCAAAAATGCTTCATAAACCCTCGGCTAATGGGTTTAAGAGCTGGACTGAGCTTTTAGAGTACTGAGCTAACCAAGACGATACCTTGTAGAGATAAACCGAGTGACGGCCTAACCTGATTGATTGCCGAGCTGATAGTATAGCGTCCGTTAATAGGTTATTAGGCTGTTCATCCAGGTTAGTAAACAGTTTTGAAAATGCTGGTGGCCTTTAATAAAGTTGATGAGGACTCAAGTAATTCAACTCATCTGCTAAACACATAGCCCAGTGTTATTGTTGACTAAGCCGGGCAGCCGATAAGGCTAGCCCAGTGCCCGGTTAACGCACACCAAGACGCTGATAAACTATTCCAGCGCTTAAATCTGCCGGGCTACATCAAAAAAATAACCTAGAATAGCGTTTAATAATACTCCCGTTACTGTAATTAATCTATAAGTAACTTAAGGCAGAACAAAGTGGAGACTTAACCGTTCGTCCTGAGGGAAACCAAACACCGTATCGTATCGTAGTGGCAGATTGTTTCTGCCCTTTATTATGCTGCGTATTATCAGGGTAGAAGATTTTCTACCCCTACAGATTACGCCATCAGAATTGCACCATTCAAAATTTACAGGGCATCCAAACACCGTGTCGTATCGTAGGGGCAGATTGTTTCTGCCCTTTGTTATGCTGCCTGTTATCAGGGTAGAAACAATCTACCCCTACGGATTACGCCATCAAAATTGTGTCATTTGAAATTTACAGGACATCCAAACACCGATCGGGTCGGGATAACGGGATTGCGCCCATTATCCCGACCCGATCGGATTTGCCATCAAAATTGCGCCATTCGAAATTTACAACGCTTCCAAATACCGTATCGTACCGTAGGGGCAGATTGTTTCTGCCCTTTGTATGCTGCGTATTATCAGGGTAGAAGATTTTCTACCCCTACAGATTACGCCATCAGAATTGCACCATTCAAAATTTACAGGGCATCCAAATACCGTACCGTATCGTATCGTAGGGGC
>SESD01002116.1_pt1 | contig 10244 bp, 5 predicted proteins | sample 3171411 | NCBI WGS metagenome assembly SESD01 (sample SAMN06051880, study PRJNA518727) | freshwater metagenome | biome: subpolar coniferous forest; feature: holomictic lake; material: water; isolation source: holomictic Lake 442, 16.5 m depth | place: Canada: near Kenora, Ontario | collected...
CTTAATTTTTGGGGGTGAGGATTCTACTACAGTTTACAGCTTTTTTTTATGAGAAAGCCGTGCGGGTGTCCCCCACGAAGCTAAAAGAAATGTCACGCTGATTATTAGCGAATTCGTGTATCCAGTCGACACCCGCTTGAGGAACGATGACGCCAAAACCGGTGCTAAAGGCATTAGATGCCATGGCGCCAAAACGGGACTGAAGGGAGGTTCGATGGTCATTATTGATGCGCAATTCAAGCCCCGAGTTCCCGCTTTCATTGTAGCTGTTGTAATTGTTTCTAACCCAGTTAAAGCTGGCTCGTGGGCCAATGGTAAAACTACCGAAATTCATGTCATACCCAGCAAGGGTACCGGCGTTATAGTCTTGTCCAGCGTAGTTACTGCCGGTAATGTTTGCGACGTTTGTTCGAATAATTCCAGTTTCTGGATTAATCTCAGTAAAGGTGGCCAGACGGTTGCGATCGTAATTCTTGTAGGCGACCCCGGCATTCATCTGGATAAACAAGTTTTCGATTGGGGTGAAAGATGCATAGGTAAGGCCGCCGTAGGAGTTATTGTTAAAGTCGCCAGCGCTGGAAAAGTTACCGCTTTGATGGGTATAATTGAAGGCCAGCCCTGCCAGAATTTGTTCAGTAACCTGTTTATCAACACCCGCAGTAAAACTTCCGATATCCGACTTGTAACCATCCTCAAAAATTGTAAATTTTTTGTCAAGGCTCTGATACTCGCCGGACATAAAAACGTTCCAACCTCTTCCAAGATCGGTAATAGCATCTGCGCTCGCACCGCCTCCCGCCGCTGTACTTTTATCCTCGCCCTTCTTGAGTCGCTTTAGCACTATCATCGGCAGAGAAGTCGTCGTAGCCGCACCGCCGCCGGTTGCTGCTGATGACGATGCCTCTGCTTGAGGCACAGGACGACGGCAAAGCGTGCGGCCAGCAAGTGGACCGACCAATACGCTTATAGGATCGTTTCCGAGGAGTGCTTCACAGGCTATTAGGTTAGGACCAACTTCTAATTGCTGATTGACAACGGCATTTAGGGTTTGCGAATGCCCTTGGGGCGTGTAAAAGACCGATATATTGAATGCCATGGCAAGAAGAAACACTGCGTTTGGGCGACAAATACCCAAGAGCGGCAACCCTCGGGTGTCGCAGTGCGAATACGCTAGTTGCTTGCCGATATCGGCTACCATCTGAATATTATACATATCTTTGCATTCCGTTTAAGTGTTGATTATTCTGAAGCTGTTTTCCAGTTCAACCTGTGTATGTCGTTAATCGTTTAGCTTTTCAATCTCAAGTCATAATAAACTAAGTCAAAATGTTGCGGAGTGCGAATCACTGCGGCGTTATTGTGATACTTAATACGGAATCATTGTAATCCTTATCAGATACCGAGAATGGCTGGTCTTCCCAGCACATTACATATAGATCAGGGTTAAAATCGGGCAGGCTTGATTCATCCGCAGAACAATCATTAATCGTCTTAAATTTTTGTTTACGGATGTGCACTTCGCCGCCGGGATTTAGCGACGGATCAGTAAAGTAGGCATCATTTGTCTGCCCCGCTACAGGGCTACCTCTTAGAGTGATACCTGCAGCCTCGTCTCTTACTCGCCAGTTACCGTTTTCCAATTGAACCACGAGCTTTCGATTCGATATTACCGGAGTATATGTCGTGAAATACGCTTGATTCTGGCTGTAGCCATTAGGTATTAAAAAGAAGCCGATATTTGCGATGCCTTGGTTAGTTGAGTAGAAATCTTGTTTAAAATTATTGACTAGTTGAGTATTTGGGCTGCCGGCGTCATCAATGTCTACATCCTCAAGTAGGATATGTGCTTCCTTGGTGTCCTTCAAGTAATATCCGAATGTATTGAGAAACCCAGCAGACTCACTTTTAAAGTTTATCTGCAAGTTTTTGTTTTTGATGGCGTTAGAAATGTTGAGCTTGCTCTTTACTCCAAACGCTGATCCGACATCGGGGAGATCGGCTTTCGTTTTTAGCCTGTTTTCAACCTCGATATTCGTCAGGGAGGGCATTGATACCCATAAGACCGCGGCAGCGCCGGATGTCAACGCGGTGGCAAAACTTGTTCCTTGGACTTCATGGTAACTACCGGCCCTATTCGTTGTGCACATCGTTATTCCCGGTGCATACAGTTCCACAACGGGGGTGTCGCTACAACTCGCGCCACTACCCAGCGATTTGACTAACTGATTAGATTTGTCCGTGGCCCCAACAGAGATTAAGCCCGGCTTGTTCTTGCCCTCAGCAGCAGGATATTGTGGTTGTGGGCTGGATGCTGCGTTGGGGCCCGTACAATTGCTACTCAGGCCAGCTGATGCTATGACAAGGCGACCGCTGGAGATAATGGCGTCGATGCCCGGTTGTAAAGCACTGTCATAGTTTACGGTCTGGCTAATATTACTCACCCGAGCATTAACGTTCACGGATTGATTGACTATGGCAGCCGTTAAGAAGTTGTAAATGGTGTCAAAGCTGTAAGGGTATATATTAGTGTTGTACGCCGTTCCGGCAATGCCTATGCTATTATCTGCCTTGGCCGCGATAATGCCCGCAAGCTCAGTGGCGTGATCACCTACAATAGGAGGATTATTGGATACGTCCATACATTGTCCTGTTAAATCGGCATGCTGGCAGTTCACCCCGGCGTCAAAAATTGCCACACCCTTCGTCGTGTCGCCCCCGCCCACTAAGTTCCATGCATCCGGTGCCCCGATATTGTATAAATACCATTGGTGGGATTGGGAGGTTTGGTCGAGTGTGCAAAACGTAAATGCACCGTTGCCAAATCCAGGATCGTTAGGTAATCCCATGGGCATAGGCTTTTCGTTTGGAGAAGCTTGTTTGACTTCGCTGAAGCTCTGAAGCGTCGCGATAACCTGCTGTATCCCCGAGAAGCTCGTATTGCCGGGAATCTCCAGCAAGTAAATCCGGAGCGTTGGGATGGCGCCCACGACTTTTGTGCCGGCCGCCGCAGCGATTTCCTCGATACGATTAGGGGACACATTTTGGAGGAACTCGGCGATGACTTCATGGGCAAAAATCTGAGCGCCATTTTCCGGTACGGTTATCAATTTGGAGGGATCGGAAGGACGTGCTTCGAGGGGGAAGGGCGTGACACCAAAGGCCACCGCGCTCGATGTCACCGTGTTGCCAAAATATTCGGCTCTCACACGGTAATTTCGCTCTCCTAAACTTGAAGCATCAAGTTCCACAGATCCTGTATAAGCCAGATCCCCGCTTTTTTCATCGGGACTTTGGCCATCATCCTTCAATTGTACCATTCCGGTCTTAAGGACTTGGCCCGTCGCGTCTACTTGGTCGAGGAAAAGCATATCAGGTGGCGTTGATGTTCCACTCACCAACGACAAGAATGTTACCTTGACTTTTTGGGCTGTGGCCACGGCTGGGGGATTTGCGGAGGGAGTGCCTAGCGCCAGTGGCCCCGGCGCGGCAGGATCGACCACCCTTACCGTCATTGTCGTGCTGGCCGTCTCGCCGGTCTCCTGGATGGTGCCGGTCGAGGTAATCGCGGAGTTCCCCGGGGTCGATGCCTGGATGGTCTCGTCGACGGAAAAGACATTTCTCCCGGCTGCAACAAATCCGCCAGCGGGTACGCTATCGGTCGTCAGTGTAATGCCCCCCGTGGCGGGTTCGACATGCTGCGTAAAGGTGACGTGTCGGACCGTGCCATCGGTCGCCGTACTGTCCGTTGGAACGTAGTACAAGAAAAACGGTGTTTGGAGCGCTTCCTGAGTTTTTATCGTTATTTCCGATCTGCCTTGGCCCAATTCGATAGATGGCTGTGTTACCGCATTTATCGTGGTCACGTCCATGAGCGAAGGTTTAGAGTCAATGAGGGAGGCCCGCAATGTACCATCTCCGGCTGCCGGTATCGAAAATGATGTCGTTGCTAGACCAGAACCCGATGTTGACGCTGTCGTTGCTTGACCTGTACCGATCCCCTTGAATTCGAATCGAATGTTCGCATTCTCAACTGGCATGCCAAGGCCGCTCAAAGTCGCTTCCGCCGCTAGAGCCCCACCAACCCGTTGCGTATCAGACACTGGCTTAAGCTTGAGAGTATCCGCACAGGCATCAATACGGGCCGATAAACGCTGCCCTGATTTCGCTTTAACGTCGTATATATCAAGTTGGTTTGGCCCTTTAGTTAATGAGACCGTTGACTCAATAACATTCTTGCCCTTACCTACGGTTTCGACCTCTTTCCCGTTGACGGAGACTTTGGCGATTGCAATCCGTTCATCAAACGACGCGCCGATACGGGCACCATTCAACAAGCGAAGAATAGACTTGCCACCGATCGGGACATTGAATTTGATACTCTCAAATTGATGTTTTCCTATACTCCCCTCAAAGACTTTGACCGGCAAAATATTTCCTGTAGGACCGCAGGCGTACTGCACTGGAATTGAGAACGGCGTTGAGACGAGAGTATGGTTGTGGTGCTTCTTCATTGCCACGACACGTAATTGCAGCGCTCCTGATGCCTCCTCGTGGAAACGGGCCATGCCCGTAAAAATCGCATCCGCAGCGACTGGGTCGCCGTCTCTGCCATTATCGTGTAATTCAGTGATAGGAAAAAACACGCTTTTGCCATCGGGCAAAAATCGCTGCTGTTCGAGGATGAGTTCATCAGACGGAAAAATTGGTGAGTTATCGGTAAGGCTCACTGAAAACTTGATTCTGCTATGCTCTCCGACTGTAATAAAAGATGGATCAAAGTTAACATCTTTTATCGACAAGTTGCCGGGTATCTCGGAATGTCTAGTGGCACAGGATTGCGTTCCACTCGTTAAGATCAATGCAAGCAACACTAGCACTGCAATAACTTGTTTATTTTTTTTTAACATTGCTCCGTCTCCTGTAAACAATTCCCTCCACTGGGCTTATCCAAGGATTGGGAATTAAAATGCTGGTATCAACAACAAAAATCAGTTGGCTAACGAAAAAGCCTACAATATACAAAACAAGTCTTTATTACAATACGTAAAAATACCTATTACGTGAATCCACTAATCGTCTGAATGCTTGACTAGATTTATCTCCCTGAGAGGAGTCTATAAATAAAAGGTAGCGCTTTTTTATTCGTAGACGACTCTGGATTATTGCCATGGAGCATAAGGTTTTTTAGCACCATCGGCCAGATTTCCTCCCAACAACAGGTATGATCAAATTCCGGCATTAACAGCAGTTGTGCCGAATCCTGATGCTGTGCAGTTGGCCGGATCAAACTCACTGGAACGTTCTGATCTTTACCTCCAGCCAAATGCAGTTGAAATAAAGCCGGATTCAGGGGCGGTTGCTGCGCCGGATTCTTTGATCCAATGAGTGGTGCATAACCATGTAGACTAGACCAGGCTTCGATATCCAGATTTCCGGCAATAGTTACGATGCCTTGTAAATTCTGTACCTGCTCAGCCAGAAGCATGGCCAACGTGCCGCCGCCACTATAACCGATTAATATCACTCTTTTCGTGCGTAACGGCTTAAGAATGTGATCCAAGGCAGCAGCCATGGTTTTTATGACTACCGCAGAATAGCGCTCATTCGTCCAAAGACCGGAGTGACAAGGTGGTGTATCGCTAAACCCGTGATAACACGGTCGACCCAAGTAAACAGCTTGCTCGGTATCAAGCGACATCAACCTGAATAGCAATGGATTTCTAGGCGTCGGGTCTTCAGAAATCCAGCGATTATTGATCCAGGGCGTCCCATCCCCATCCAAATAAACATGTAGCTCATTACCCTTGTTCTGAACTTTATTGGTATACACAACATGTTTAAAATCGGTGCCTTGGACAATGATCCGGTCAAAACCCAGGTACTCTGCTTCCTCTTTAAGGCGTGCTTCCGGTGCTGCACAACTAACAGTCATTAAAGTCAGACAAAAAATGCTGGTTAAGCGCACAGCAATTTTCATGGAAGGTTCCAAGTCCATATTTTTGTCACTCTACTTGAAAGTCTTGTAATTATGCCGATTCCTGCTTCTATTGATTTTCGGTTGGAAATTAACTGTTGAAAGCCTTAACAATAGATCCTGATTAGTTTCTGATAGGGGCGCTAATTTTTTGATGTAACCTGTTGCATAATCTGTTTTTTCAATTGTAAAAGTCCTTCATGCTTGGGAATGGCCTCTAATCCTTCTTCAATTTTTGCCAGACTTTCATTATATTTTTTGTCTTCAAATAGTTTTTCAGCTTCTTGGAGAACCAGATCAGCTATCTTTTCAAGCCCCTCTTTTGCCGGTTTATTATAGGGATCAATGTCTAACACCTGGTGATACGCCCATGACGCATTACTGCCTGCAGGTGCGGTTATATATCCCACATCGAAATGAATTTGAGCGAGCTCCAAAAAATCTTTAATTTTTAGTTCCTGCTCTGGTGTCAGTGCAATCACCTTATCGGCTACCAGATCAACAGTTGAATTTACATAAATGTATTGTCCTGCGGCAACAAGCAATGCAATAACCGTTATTGTCGCCAATAGCGAGGGTAGTCCGGAACGAGGTTCTATCTCATCAATAAACTGTGAAATGGAACTCGTTCGTTGCTCTCTCTTAAAAGCCAGCGCATGAGACAGAGCGTTCCATTGCCGCCTGTTTAGTCCGGAAATTACCGGTGGCTGGAGATTAACCTCTAGGGCTTTCTGAGCTGAGAGTCTGCCAAAAGGATGCTTGCCGCTGAGGAGTTCATAGGTAACGCAAGCCAACGCATAAATATCGTCTCGCGGATCAGGATCTTTATTCTCAAACATTTCCAAACTGGCATAAGCCGGAGTAAGAGCGCCCAAGGTTCTGGCATTAAAAATAGTCTTGTCACCAGAATGCTTGTCAGATCGTGTTGCAACGCAGGCAATGCCGAAATCAAGAACTTTAACCTCACCATTTTCTTTAATGAAAATATTGCCGGGTTTGAAATCAGAATGAACGATGTTGCGTTTATGGGCATAAGCCAATGCTAAAGCCAGTCCTTTAATGATGGGCCATGCCTTTTTAAAAGCAATTCCTTTTGAAGCAGTTTCACTTATATATTCTTTGAGGGATTTGCCTTCAAGTACTTCCATCACCATAAAAACATTATCGCCATCACGATCAAAGTCGTGAACATTAACAATATTGGGATGCGCCAGTTGTTGCGTTTTTTTGGTTTCCCTTTGTAGCGCGATAAAGAGTTCAGGGTCATCTTTAAACTCGTCATTCAAAACTTTAATGGCAACGTCTGGTGATTCATCATGGGCCTCTAATCGGCGCAAATCAGTTGCTCTAAATACCCTTCCCATGCCTCCACTACCCAGTACTTCACGAAGAATAAAGCGGTTTTTAAGTAGGGATCCAGTTTTTAATTCTGATGAAGCTGGTTCGGAAATGTTGTCAATAACATTTTTTGTGACTATCGTAGTTGCTTCATTGTCTGTAACTTCCTTTTTGAGTGTAGCAGAAACATCAATGGTCGCGTCTAAATCCTGTTTTTGAGTAATTGTTCGCTGTAGGTCATTTATACCCGCTGGAGAAATTCTGGTCGCATCATTATCATCGTGATTTTCTGAGTTCATAATATATTCAATAACAGGTCGAGCTTTTCAAAATGCTACTAACCGTCTAATTACACGCTTGAGTAAAAAATATCTAAAATTAACTTTTGGGTACAAAAAAGAACGGACTGCCTTCATGTCCAGCATGTTGCATAGCGGAATATTGTGGCATTTGCTGAAAGCCGACATTGGATGCCGATTGTTTAACTTTGCTGGCAACGGTGTTGTAAAGCTTGTAGTCTTCCATTAATCCGTTATTTGATTTGAGCGCTTTGAGTAAAGCATTGGCGAATATTGAATGGTTATCGCTGCCAGAATCAAGTACCGGTTTTACACCGCCTGATGTCATCACTGTTCGGGCTTTACGGTTGATCATGAAGTTGAGCCATTTTTCGCGTTTACTTTCCGGCATGTCATCAGGAATCCGCGCAATAGAGCTTGTCGTCATGGCGCCGGAATAGCAGGAATCCGCAATTACCAGAATGTGTTTAGCCGAAATAACATTCAAATATTGGGTAATGTCATGGCTGGATAACCAATTAGCGGAGTTATTTGCTTCTGCATCTGTTGGCAACCAGTAAGCACTTTGGTCCTTTTTATCAATATCGCCGTGTCCAGCATAATAAATCACCAAATTATCATTTTCAGTTAATGTATTGCGCAAGTTATTTAGCGAAGTCATGATCTGATGTCTGTTTGCATTAATCAATAATGTTGTTTTATACCCGTAATGATCCCGCAGAATTTCATCGATTGCTTTGGCGTCATTCACTGATGTTTTAAGCGCGGGTAAATTAGCGTAATCATTGTTACCAATGATTAACGCGTAAAACTGGCCAAAATTAACCGACGGGTAGGAGCTGGAAATGGTTTTTTCCGGTACTTCATTTGCAACCTGCGTTGTTTCCTGGATAGTAGTCAGGAGGTTAAAGGTCACTATGCTGCTGTTGTCTTGCTTGTCTGTGGCAACGATTTTCACCACAGTTAAGGGTTCTACAACAGCTACTTCTGATTTAAAAAGTCCATTTTTGTCAATCCCTATAGATTGTTGATTTATCTCCAGGCTTTTTAAGCCTGAATAGGAGGCGACCTTTCCGGCAATCGCTTTTGTTTTAGTAATTGATCGTAATTGATAACTAGGGTTACCGCGGGTCAATGTGATAGGTGGGTCAGTAATTTCTATGACCGGACCGGTAACTTGTAAAGTTGATTGATTTTCCAGGGACTCAAGGGAGCTTTGTATTACTGAAATCGAATTTTTTAGCTCTTTTATTTGTTTTCCCTGATCTGATAAATCACTTTTTGCCTGGGTAAGATTGACACGTAATTTTTCAAGAAATAGCTGGTCTTGAGTAGTTTGCGCTTGTCCTGATTTCTCATCAATCTTATCCATATCCACTTTGATTTGGAGAAAAGTATTCTGATAGTTTGCCTCCATTGCTTGTAACTGAGCATTCATCTCTGCAAGTTTATTTTTGGCTAATTCTGTCTGTTGCTCCCGATTACGCTCATCTTTTGAAATGGATTCTGACTTTGCCTTGGCAATAATGGGTTCCGGTTTATGGATTAATTTTCTTTTGGGCTTTGAAACTTGATGCCGTTCAGGTTCTAAAGAGGGCGACTGGGCTTTAAAATCGTTTTGTGTGAATTCAGTTTCTTGTTTGGCAATGATTTGATTTTTCTCATTTTTTAATTTACTTTCAAGCTGAGAAACTTGTTGTTGTTGGGTATCCAAATTTGACTGATTGGTTTCCAGATCTTTTTGCAGGGAATGGATCAGTGTTTCATTACGTGTAGATTTCCCCTGTTCCTGATTTAATTTGCTGCGAGTATTATCAAGCTGATTTTCAATGATGAGTAATTTTTGCTTTTCTAGGGATAATTGTTGCTGAGTCGTATCCAACTGCTTACGTAAGCTTTCAGCCTCTTCTTTATACCCTTTTGATTCCTGACGCAATGCTTCCAATTGTTGCTGATAGTTACTGGGTACAGTAGCTTCATCAGCAGAGGCAAACTGTAAATCCGAGCTCTCAAGGCCTGATGCCTTGCGGTACCAGTTTAGGGCAGCCGCTTTATCTTGCTTGACCCCGAGGCCTTTTTCATAAAGATAGCCCAAGTTAACCTTGGCCCGGGAATTACCTTGCTCAGCGGCTTTTAAATACCACTGGGCAGCAAGCTTTGGATCAGCAACGCCGCCACCGAAGCCTTTTTCATAAATTTCACCTAAAGTGACCTGAGCTTCGGCGTCTCCCTGTTGCGCCAGGGGTAACCACACTTTGAGTGCTGAAGCGTAATTGGCCCGGTCATAAGCAACATATTCCCCGCCACGAATTTCACAATCACCAGCGGTTGTTTTAACCGGGCGTCGCGCAGATAGATAAGTCATTTGGCTGCCGAGTTTGCGGATTTGCCCCGGTAACAGGCAATCAACAATAAAAAGCTTGTCGGTATCTTGTGGGCTATAGCCTTCAGCTGCTCTGTTCAGATCAGAAACAGAACTGGATTGGCAACCTATTAAGGCAGTTAAGATTGCAACCATGAAAACATAGCCTAATTTTATAGGCGTAAAAGACGGATCGTCAAAACAAGCTCGTTTATTGATTGATTTCATCTGTGATCCCCTAAAATTAGGAATGTAAATTTACTGGTTCATT
>SESD01002119.1_pt1 | contig 10230 bp, 4 predicted proteins | sample 3171411 | NCBI WGS metagenome assembly SESD01 (sample SAMN06051880, study PRJNA518727) | freshwater metagenome | biome: subpolar coniferous forest; feature: holomictic lake; material: water; isolation source: holomictic Lake 442, 16.5 m depth | place: Canada: near Kenora, Ontario | collected...
AAAACGATAAACTAATCCGCGAGGCCACTCAAGAGGGCGCAGATAACGAGCGTGACACTCCTATAAAGACTGCATACGACCATTTTCTTCTATTGCTTCGGAACTACCGAAACCAGCTTCCCGGCACGCTGATTGCTGGTCTTAACGACCGAGCCATGATGCTCTACAACGAATTCAATCGAAACGATATGGATGCTGATAAGTTAGCCGCCCTACATCTACCACTCACTGGCGAACAAAAGATTGAGTTTAGTTTCCGAGGCAATCCGCAAGTCAGAGTTGATGCACTCAAGATTTTGAGCGAAGGGCATGTTCGGTGCTTGGGTTTAGCCATTTTGCTCGCTAAGAGTCTGAGTTTGGGAAACCCTCTCATAGTTTTCGATGATGCGATCAACGCCATCGACCATGACCACAGGCGCGGCATCAGGGAAACGATTTTTGAGAGCAATCACTTTACTAACACGCAACTCATCGTCACTTGTCATAGCCATGAATTTATCAAAGACATTCAACAGAGTTTGGTTCGGCCTGAGCGAAATGACTCCAAAGTTTATTTGATTAGGAGCCATGATGGTAACTATCACCCGAGGGTAAATGGCAACGTACCGAGTCGCAACTATGTTGAGGTGGCACGAGCAGCCCGAGGGGAACTGAACGACCGGGGCGCACTCGATGCATCACGCAAAGCCATTGAAATGCTGACAGAGAAAATATGGCGATGGCTTGGCAGCCATGAACACGGAACAATAAGTGTGCAACTCGCAGGCTTCGGGGCAGAACCATCTCTCCGAAATTTATGCGAAGCCCTGCGCAGAAAAATAACAAGCGCACAGAATTTCGCTCACGCCAACAAGTCGCCCATTGTTGCAGCGCTGGATAGAGTGCTTGGTATGCCTGAACAAAACCTAGTGTGGGTATACCTAAACAAGGGGACACATGAGCGGGCCAACTGTGATGACTTCGATGGCAATGAAGTTGAGTCAGTGGTAGTGACTCTAGAGGAGTTGGAAGCTCTCGATCTTAGAAGGGGTCGTTAGTGTGGCACCTTCCATCTGGAAAACATGGAAGCTAAAAATTGAATGGCGATATTCATATTGTAATAACCGGCAAAATAGGATAAAAGATAGGGGTTGCGTAAATACCTGTTTTCGTTCTTTCAGTGGTCAAATAGGTGGGGGGAATAGATGGGTATTGAAGATCTGCATATACGAAAGGGCCATCGTGAACGATTGCGGCAGCGCTTTGTTGAAAGAGACAGAGATGCTCTGACGGACGAAGCCCTTTTGGAAATACTTCTCTCATATGCCATCCCGCAAAAAGATGTTCGACCGCTCTCAAAACTGCTGATTGAACGCTTCGGAAATTTCAATGCCGTACTTTCTGCAAACCTTCAGGACCTCTGCAAAGTTGCAGGCATAAAAGAGTATTCTGCCATTTTGATCAATCTGACCGATATAATTCGGAAAAATTACCAGTCCCTTCCCGCTGTTAGACAAGTCGATTCGATGCCTCAGTATAATCAAAAGGACACCAAGCCGACAAAACTTAAGGTGCGGCAAAGATCTGGCATTTTTGGCAAAGCCATTCTGAAAGAAGCTATTGAGATGCTGCCAAAACTCCCGGATACGGATTCTTTGTCTGAGACTCGCCAGTTTCTCGTAAGGAACCTGCATTTCAGTGCCGAGCAAACCCGGCAGCGCAATTCAAGCTACATAACGCAGCGGATGTTTCCAAATGGCATAGCAGATAAATCACTAAGAGTCTTTTCCCGAAAATATGAAGGAATGCAGGAGCTCCGTGATGTCTGCTTCTACCGATTCTGCAAAGCCGAACCCCTGATGCTTGACGTGATATCAGAAATTCTTATTCCCGCAATAGGAGCAGGAAAAGTGAAGCGCCATCGCATCCAAGAATACTTAATCGAACGTTTTCCAGAATCGAAGAGTATTGCAGACTGTACTAAGGCAATCCTTGATGCCTTATCTGCCGGCGGCATTGTCCAGACTGACCGGATACATCTGTCGTTTTCGTATCGAGAAATATCACCACGCTCTTTTGCTTTTGTGATCCATAGCGAATTCCCTGAGCCGGGGATGCACAACCTTGTAAAATTGGAGCAAAACCGCCACATCTTGAATATGCTGTGGAACCCGATGCGCATCCTTACCACGCTTTATGAACTGAGAAATTTAGAGCTAATCAGCAGGATCTCAGAAATCGACAATGTCCGGCAGTTCACAACCAGGTGGCGACTGGAAGAGTTGGTGACGAGGATTACGTCATGAAAGATACGGAAATTGTCGAGGCGCTCATAAGCAAACTAACGGTCCCCGGGGGGCGTCACCTGTATGGTGTGCTCGGCAGCTATCAAGCACTCAGGGAATTTTCAGAAAAACTGCAGGAGGCAAAAACTACAGACGGCAGAAGATTCAGAAAACCGTTATCCATAAATCGGGGGATACTGGAGATGATTCCAGATGAGGAATTTAAACACCTGGCGGAGAACGAGGCGAAAAAACCTGAGCCTACTGCGGGTCATGTTGCCAAAGCATTTGAGATGTTTCTCCGTTCAAAACTTCGTGGGAAGGGGCTTGTGGTTCTCGCCCACCTGGAAATGCTTTTCGCCTACCATCTGGAGCTTAATCTTTTACGGGTTATGGCCGCTGACGACGACAGGATTCTCCTCTTGCTTCCCGGAAGACGAAGCGGAGGTCGCATTATCATGTTTCCGGAGGTCGAGGATGGAAATTACGCTCTGCCATCCAGCCTAATCGCCGAAAATCATCTCTGGGAGTTGAATAGATAGTTTTTTATTGACATGAGGAGGGTTTAATGTCGAACGAAGATCTTTTGACTACCCGAAAAACGCTTGACGAGATTTGTACTGTCCCGGACAAGATTATCTCCGTCTATTCACTGGAGAAGCACGTCTGGCAAGACTCAAATTCCGAGGCGGCTCGCAAGGCACGCAAGCCGGAACTGCAGACCATAGAAGAGTTCCAAATTAATCCGGTTCGCCCTTTTCTCAATGATATTTTCCGCCATATAGCTGCACCCTACAAACCTGAACGCAAAGACAATCCAGTTGGCCAAGGATACTGGATCCAGGCAGAATTCGGTTCTGGAAAGTCTCATCTACTCTGTTTCCTTGCGGCACTTGCAATGGGAGACAAGAATACATGGGGAGTCGTTAAACAGAAAGAGGACAAGGAAGGGCGGGGCAAAAGGGAATCTCTCTACCAGTTCTGGGAAGACGGTCTTCAGGCAAAAAGTTCCAAGCAAAAAGGGATATTCGTCATTGTAAAAACCCTTGTCGGCGCCGGTGGCGGCACAGTCGGTCTGACGGACAAGGGGCAGCGCCTAAGCGAGTATATCCTCGACGCGGCCAACGAGCAGATCCAGGCCGAACTGGGTAAGAACCTGTCTCTCTACCCAACCGAACTTCTTGCCGACCGTTTCATCAATGAAGATCTCGACCGCTATCGTACCGATCTACGAAAATTCCTTCGCGATCCTCGTTTTTTTGAGGACGATGAATTTGAGGATGTCGATAGTTTCCTCAAGGACATCCAGGACAACAAGTCTCCCGAATACAAGCGGAGTTGCGGCAATAAGTTATGGCGCTTCTATGACGAATACTTGAAAGTGAAGCCTAATATCGCTGCCGAGACCGAGGATATTCTCCGGCACATGGTCGAAGTTATTCTCGCGGAAGGATATAGCGGTGTGTTGCTGGTCCTTGACGAAGTTTCCCTGTTTATGAAGAACCGCGAGGAAAACCAGCGCACCGATGACGAAAAAACTCTTGTCGTCCTTTCAAACCGTTTAGCCAAAATCCACAATCTCCCCATCTGGACGATCTGTGCAGCCCAGCAGGCAATCGAAAGCAAAATGGGGGTAAAGAACATCATCGCCGATGACCGATTGAAGCTGGTCGAGCTGTTGAAAGACGACAAAGACTACTACGACATCGTCCTGGCAAGGGTCCGCGAGATCAAGGATCCGGGTGCGATCAGCAATTACTATCTCTACTACAAACGCGGCTTCACTTGGCCCAACAGCATCGGGGAAACGGAATTCAGCCACTTCTTCCCGTTCCATAAACCAGCCATTGAGGTGCTCCGTCTTGTTACCCACGAACTGACGACTGCCCGGTCTGCCATACACTTCATGCACCAGACCCTGAAACATCAGGTAAAGAGCAAAGGGAATGAGCTGATCCGACTCTGGGAACTATTTGATGAAACTGTGCGGTATGAAGAGGACCCAAGCGGAGTCCATGCCGGTCTTGTTGCGATAAGGACCAAAAAGGAGGTCGAGTTCAAGGCATACGAGACCTGCAGGCGTCAGATAGACGGTCAGACAAAAGGTACCTTGAAGGTTTTTAGGGACAAGGCGGTAAAGATTATTCAGACCCTTTTCCTTTACCACGTCGCCAAATTTAAACAACAGGGTCTGTCGCCGGAAGAGATTTCCAACGCTGTCCTTGTCGAGCGTTCCCCTGACTCCACGCCAGACGAAAACATCCAGCATTACGAAAATATCTCCGAGAATCTGAAAAAAGGGCTTCGTCAGATCGTCCAGAACTCCGATGAGGACGGAAAACCGCTTTACCGGTTCGATCCCGTTTTTTCCGGCGTAGACCCACGTGATGAATTCAAGAAGGCTCGGGACGAGGCAGAGGCAAACGAGGTCATGCAGCGGGATGCATGGGATCATTTGGTGGCTCTTGATGCTTGGCCGATCCGCACCCGTCAGATGACCATTGACCTGGCCAACGGCAATAGTTCAATCTTCAGGGAAATCTCCCCGTTTATTGGACCATGGGAAGATCACACTACCGCGAAGGCAGGTGACCAGACCATCGACATCACTTGGCAGGGGAGAAACATCTCGGGGCTTGTGGGGATGAGAAATACAGGAAAACTTGCCTCCGAGAACACCCCACTCCCAGCCATCAATACCGATGACACAGACAACGATTTCGAAGTCATTGTTGGCACAAGGCCAGTGGCCATCGAGTCTGTCGTGAAACTGCTCACACTACGCAATGATCCACGTATCATTGTCTGGACCCCCGCCGAACTGAATAGCGAAGAGAAGGATAAAGTTCTCGACTTTGCGGCGTATCGAAAGCTCGTCTCCGATTGGCAGGGCAAGGAAAACGAGGACGCGGTAGCGGTCATCAACTGGGTTGCCAGTACCCTCCAGACAGAATTGGGTAAGATTGTCAAAGTTGTTGGCAGCAGTTATGCCCGTGGTCGGATTGATTCATTGAAAAACAGCCAGATGGAGTTTCATGTTGCAGGGGAACTAGCCAATATCATAACGCCTTTGGTTGATAAAGTCCTCACTGGCGCCTATGAATCGCGCGACATCAAGTTTGACCCGCCATTCGTATTCAATAGGGATGACGGGGTGAAGATTATTAATGGGATCGTCAAAACGGGATTGATACCCAAGAATGCCAAGCCGAACAAGGATATCAGCGCCGCACAGAATTTCGGCTTCGGCCTTAAGATCATGAAGAAGAGCGCTGAGAAGGAGCTGGACTTAACGGACAACCGCTTTATCCGGGAGATGCAGGACTTTATTAACGTAAAACTTACGGAACCCGCTCAGCCCATGAAGATCGAGACCATCTATAAAAATTTCATGGGAGTTGGTGGACCCAAGGACTATGGCTTGAGTCGGCGCATGGTTCAGATATTCCTGCTCTGTTTGGCCAAACATGGCAAAGTCAGAATTGGCATCGGTCCAAAGGCAGGGTTGCCGTTCCCGATGATCGACTACTCCAATATTGGAGACACGGAATTCTCAGCAAAAATTCTGGAAGCCTTCACGGAAATTCAGAAGATGGAAAAACCGGAAAACTGGGAAGTATTACGGCCCTATGTCGAAAAGATACTAGCTCAAACGATTCCTGCTACTCACGACGATGCGGTTATCTCCGACTATCGAACCAGGTTGCAGGAAGAGTTTGCCAAACAAAAAGAGACTACCGATCGCCTGACCACCAAATCGAAAGGGCTCTTCGAAACGCTCAAACATCCGAATCCTTACGTTAATGAACTTTCCCAGGTAACGGTTTTGTATGCCCATGATATCAGCAGCGGCAACGATATTCAGATGGCTCTGTATGCCCTTAAACAGGCCTTTGGTTATAAGGCGTTCGATGATAACCAGGCGAACCAAACCGAAGTTGACGATCTGGCAAACCGTCTGAAGAACTACCATGATCTTCAGCGGTTTATGGAGTACGATACCGAATTGCGTGCAATTCAGAGCTACTGCGACATAACACTGCCGGATCTTCCCGAACTTGCCAAGGGTCGAAAAATACATCGAAAGATTACGGAAAAAATTACGAACCTTCGGCCCTACATTGACTCCGAAGTCAAACTAAAAACTGAACTGATCGGCAAGATGCCACCCGAGCCGGAGGAGACCAACACCTATGGGGTACTTGTGAAGGAGTACAGCACGGTGTACCTGGCGCTGCATGATAACGTTCTCGATCGGGCTGAAAGTTGTCGGAATAAAATCAGCGGAATACTCAATGGCAACGAATTGAAAGCTTTAAAGATTATGGAGAAGATCACTGCCCTGCAGCCTGTTGCATCAACAAAACTGGAAGAGAAGCTGCGGCTGCTTGCCGATGGCGTGTTCAGTTGTCCGGCGCCGTCAAGGACATCGGTGGAGGAACGCTTACGGAACAATCCTATCCATCAATGCAATCTCTCCTTTGGAAATTATTCCGTCATCCTGAACGAGATTGACTCAACCTCTGGAAAGGCTTACGGCGCACTCAATCGCGCCATTAACGGTAAACTGGAAGTGTTCATCAACCCGGCAGTCCGTGAACGCCTTGAACAAGGAAAAGCAGAACCGATTATCGCCTCACTCCTTGAGTGTACATCCGTCGCTGAAGTACGTTCCGTGCTCGTTAAAGCGTGTCTCAAAGATCCGACTGTTGTGGACATAATAAACCGCTACCTGAAGCTCATTGTGGTAAAGGCCGTTTCTCTGGCAGATTTTGTCCCCAGTGTTTCGACTATTGAAAAAGAACAGATCGGCCAGGTCATGAAAGAATTTGGTACATTCCTGGAAGAACAGTTTGCTGATGTGGCAGGAAGCGATGATGCCCTGCCGATGCTGAAGCTGGAAGGGGAAAAGAAGCATGCTGCAAAGCTGGATAATCAGGAAGCTTGAGCCTGTCAAAGAGTGCAGTCGCGTCCTGGTCAGGGATCCGCTCCAGCTTCTTGGCGAGGGAGACAGCACGATACACAGGTTTGCCTGCGAGAATGGTTATACCGTCGTCAAAGCTGCGACCAATCTTGCATTCCGTGACCTTTACGACCGAGTCTGTGCCGATCCGGAAATCACCAAAATCCTCATCATCGACCGAGCGCCAGCGCGACGACGGGCCACATCTTCCATTACCAAAGCCCCGCCGCCGTTTTATCCTGACCTTCTTGCGCTTACTCCCGCCGATTGCCGGATTAACCTTGATCTGCGTCAGTTCCTCAAGGAGGCAACAGGAGATGACAACTGGCCGGCCGAAACCAACGATTCTCGCTATGCCAGGCTTATTGTGCGGAACCTCGAGGCTGTTCAGCGCGCCCATAAAAATTTAAGGGCCGCCCATTCTACCCGTTTCGATGACCACGACTTCAGGACAATTGTCGCCTTCGCTTCTCTCGGCGTTGCCGAGTCCGCTTTCAAGAAGCCAAATGCCGAAGATTACTGGAAAATAGGTCTGCTCAGTTATGAAGCCCTGGAAGAGCTGGAAACCCTCACTCCGGAAATTACAAAGCCGATCCGCGATGAGTTACGCAAGGCGCCCGCGCCTTTCTGTCACTTTGCCAACCACAGTGCCGATCTGGTTGTGCGGGCTTTCTACCTTTCGGTGATTCTATCCCAACACAGCGAGAATTGGAATCTACTTCTTGCCAACATTGATCCCGATCTCAAGCCACTGTCTGATATAAAGCTTGATATTCTTAAAGATGCAGCCCTCCGTCTTGTGGGTCTCGACCGGAATCAAGCCCATCACGATCTGACCAATGTCGAGAAATCACTGACCAAAGAGATGCTACAGTTTCTCCTGCTCGACCAGTTGAAGCTGGACACGCCGGCAGGGTTTTCCGCCGCGTTGGAGAAGGAGGGGTACTCGACAATAATTGCTTCCCTCGCCCTGCTTATGGCGCTTAATAATCTTGTATCGGCAGCGCCGGCAAATCAGGAACAGCAGAAGATCTTGCGGGCTCTCTTTCCTGAAGGTGGGAAGGCAATCGCCAGGTTCATTGACATTCGCCTGTGTTCCACATTCTCACAGCTTAAGGAAGCCTATCTTCTCGCTGACCAATGCAACCGGCTGCGTGATCAGTTCGCGGTAGCGCTGAAAAATCTGAAGGTTTTGAAACCTGAGCAGCTTTCATATAAACAATTTCGTGATGTTTGGAACGATCAGAAAATAAATCGGCTTGAATACTGTCTTTCTGCCCTCCAGCGTCTTGCCCAGACAGGGAATTTGCTCACTCGCCATGAAGACGAGCTGCCGTCGCTTTTCAGCAATACTCTCGCTACGCTCCGACAACGGTTGGATACCATGAAGGAGGAAATCAACCGACAACTGGACGATATGAATGCACGCTTTCAGGAGTTGGTGGCGCGGGAGTATCCCCTCTGGGTAAAAGAATTCGGTAAAGATGGTGGCAAGGCCGAAGCCCTACCACTCTTTGCCTCCCAAATGCCGCCGATCCTGACAAGTCAGTTTCTCAGGCGCTGTCTCAAGCCAAACTGGGATTTTCAGAAAGAAAAGGCGGTACTGCTGGTCTTTGATGGGATGCGTTATGATATCTGGGACGAACTGTTGCGACCGCTCTTTGAGGATCGGATGGATGTCATTGCCGATCTTCCCGCTTCATCCCTCCTGCCTTCGGAAACCCATATTACCCGTAAGGCGATATTCGCGGGGACCTTCCCTGATTCTTTTGATACGCATGCAGCAGAGAATGTTCTCCTTAAGGAAGGCCTTGCCCGGGAGATCGGCTATACGGGAGACGTTGAGGTTATTTCACCGGATACGGCCGGAACCGGTGAAACAGTCCGTTACCGGGCAGGAAAGCTGGATGTTTATATCTTCGAGTTGTGCGACAAAGAGCTGCACAAGATCACAATGAAAACCTTACCAGATGGACGTCAAGTTCCGTCCCGTCCGTTGTCCTTTGTCTATGAGCAGCACCTCAAAAATATCATCGACACGGAAGTCATGGCCATTATCCGAAATCTGGCGCCTGGAACCAAGGTCTTTGTTACTGCCGATCACGGCTTCGGCCAGGTGGGCCGCGAACCACTCTGGTTTTCTAATGAATGCCTCAACGAGCCGGCCGACAGCTCTTATCTGAATTGCCGGCTCAGGGTTCCTATATCCGATTCCGAAATCCCCGGTAAGGTAAGAAACAACGTCATAGCTTTTACCTCGGAACAGTTGCGGATGCCTGCCCATGAGGTCCGTTTTGACAAAAAGGTCGGGCATGACGTCCACAAGGAATTCAGGGCCGTTGTCTTCCCCAAAACCGGTTTTTCCTTCAGTCGGCAAGGCTCACCCTACCATCCTGATGCCTATACACACGGAGGCATATCAATCCAGGAGCTGATGATCCCAATGGTTGTCCTCAAGGTAAAGAAACACGAGGAAGGGCTTTTAATCCTTGATGACATTACCGGGCCGCAGGAGATTATCGAAGGTGAAGAGGTTGAATATCGTCTTCCCATCAGCAAGTCACCACACCTTGCAGTAAAGGATGAAGAAGTCCGCGCCGATGCGGATGCAACCTGGAGTCGTGAACCCGGTGAAAGACCATTACCCCGCCAAGTGCTCTATGTCTCATCGCAGGGGACAGAAGCGATCATCAAATTTAGACCCGATCCTGATGATGCAACGGACGAGGAGAGGAAAGAAGGCGTAATGGAGAGGACGCTTACCATAACCGTAAGCTATCGCGAGGGTTATCGGAACAGTCGGAAGATGCAATCTCGTAAGTTCACAGTCCGCTTGAATTCGGAACAGATTGTCCGGAGGATACCGCCGTCATTGGGCAATATTCTGGGACTAACTCCAAAGAGCATGAGGTAAAGCTATGGCCAAGAAACGCGATTCACAAACGGGGGATCTTTACAAGAAAGACATCCCCAAAATGCCGGAGGGTTATTATTCCGGCGATA
>SESD01002120.1_pt1 | contig 10226 bp, 10 predicted proteins | sample 3171411 | NCBI WGS metagenome assembly SESD01 (sample SAMN06051880, study PRJNA518727) | freshwater metagenome | biome: subpolar coniferous forest; feature: holomictic lake; material: water; isolation source: holomictic Lake 442, 16.5 m depth | place: Canada: near Kenora, Ontario | collected...
GCATCATCGGCAACCTCGCCGGTTACCCCATCCTCGATCCCATCGCGGCACTCATCGTCGGCTTCATGGTGGCGAAGATGGGCTGGGAATTCGGCTGGGATGCGCTGCACGACCTGATGGACCACGCCGCCGACGACAAGGAAGTCGAAGCCATCCGCCGCACGCTGCAGGAAACACCGGGGGTTCGCAGCGTTCACGATGTGCATACCCGCAAAATGGGCGACATGATCGTCGTCGACGCGCACATCGAGGTGGACGCGGGCATCAGCGTCGAGGCCGGTCATAGCATTGCCGTTGCTGCGCGCCAGCTGGTCATGCAGCGACACCGCGTACTCAACCTGATGACCCATGTCGACCCGTGGCGCCGCCCAGACCTGGATCATGCGGAACCCTCCGCAACTTCGCCGCGATAAGCGCGCCAAGCTCGCGAAAAAAACACCCGCAGCCATGCCAGATACCGCGATGCCACCGTTGCCTGGCGGCCTGAGCGAGGCCGAAGCGCAACTGCGCCTTGATCGCGACGGCCCCAACGAACTGCCGGTTTCGCGGCCGCGCGGTGTGCTGCGCCTGTTGCGCGACATCGTTTTCGAGCCGATGTTCCTGCTGCTGGTGGCCTGCGGCGCCATTTACATAGCGCTGGGTGACCGTCACGAAGCCTTTATGCTGCTCGGCTTCGTCTTTGTCGTCATGGGCATCACCTTTGTGCAGCAACGCCGCACCGAGCGTTCACTTGAGGCCTTGCGCGATCTTTCCAGCCCGCGCGCCCTGGTGGTACGCGACGGGCAGGCGCGCCGCATCGCCGGACGCGAGCTGGTGTGCGGCGACATCGTGCTTCTGGCGGAGGGCGACCGCGTTCCCGGCGACATGCAGCTGGTTGATTCGTCCAACCTCGCAGTGGATGAATCGCTTTTGACAGGCGAGTCCGCACCGGTGCCAAAGCAGGCCGGGGCGCAGGGCGCCGGTGCGATCCCCGGAGGGGACAACACCGCGCAGGTGTTCTCCGGCACCCTGGTCACCCGCGGCTCGGCGCGCGCACTCGTACTGGCCACCGGCGAACGCAGCGCACTTGGCCGCATCGGCAAATCACTTGGCGGCATCGCCAGCGAACTCACGCCGATACAGCGCGAGACCCATCGCATCGTCAATCGCATCGCCTTGGTGGGGCTTGCACTGGCCAGCGCCCTTGCCATCGCCTACTGGATGGTGCGCGGCGACTGGCTGCACGGACTGCTTGCCGGCCTGACGCTGGCAATGGCCATACTGCCCGAGGAATTGCCGGTGATCCTGACCATTTTTCTCGGCCTCGGCGCGTGGCGGCTGTCGCGCGAGAAAGTGCTGGCGCGCAGCATCCCGGCGGTCGAGTTGCTCGGCGCCACCACCGTGTTATGCGTCGACAAAACCGGCACACTCACCGCCAATCGCATGGCACTGCGGCGCTTGTGGACCGAGGGAGCGGAATACGACAGCCTACGGGCCGGATCCGCCCCGCTGCCGGAAGACCTGCACGACCTTCTGGAATTCGCCGTGCTGGCCAGCCACCGCCGCGCCTTTGACCCCATGGAGTCGGCCATCGGTGATGCCGGGCAAATCCTGCTCGCCAACACCGAACACCTGCACGCCGACTGGACGCTGGTTGACGATTACGCCTTGTCGGGAGAAATGCTGGCGATGTCGCGGGTGTGGCAATCACCCGACCGGCGCGAGCGCATGATCGCCGCTAAAGGCGCGCCCGAGGCGATAGTCGACCTGTGCCACATGGCGCCCGAGGAGCACGAAAGAATCGCCGCTCAAGTCGCCGCCATGGCCGCAGACGGCCTGCGTGTGCTCGGCGTGGCGCGTGCGACCTTCGACGCCGCCACCCTGCCTGGCAACCAGCATGACTTTGTTTTCGAGTTCCTCGGCCTGGTGGCGCTCGAGGACCCGGTGCGCAAGGACGTGCCGCAAGCCATTGCCGAGTGCCGCGCCGCGGGCATTCGCGTGGTGATGATGACCGGCGACCATCCGGCCACGGCGCTCTCGGTGGCGCGCCAGGTGGGGCTGCCGGCCGATGCCGCGGCCATCAGCGGCAGCCAACTTGCCGCAATGGACGACGATGAGCTGCGTACCCGCCTTGCCGATACGCACGTCTTTTGCCGCGTCCAGCCGGAACACAAGCTGCGCCTGGTGCAGGCCTTCCGTGCCCGCGGCGACATCGTCGCCATGACCGGTGACGGCGTGAACGACGCCCCCGCGCTCAAGGCAGCCCACATCGGCGTGGCCATGGGCGCGCGCGGCACCGACGTCGCGCGCGAGGCCGCCGCGCTGGTGCTGCTCAACGACGACTTTGCCAGCATCGTCACGGCGGTGCGTTACGGCCGGCGCGTGTTTGCCAACCTGCGCAAGGCCATTGTCTTCGTGGTGGCGGTGCACGTGCCCATTGTCGGCCTGTCTGTGGTGCCGGTCTTGCTCGGCTGGCCGATCCTGCTGATGCCGGTGCACATCCTGTTCCTGCAACTCATAATCGATCCGGCCTGCTCGGTGGTATTCGAGGCCGAGCCGCTCGAGGCGGGCGCCATGCGCGCCGAACCGCGCCACCCCGACGCCGGCCTGTTCGACGCCGGCGTGCTCGCGCGCGGACTATGGCAGGGCGGCGGGCTGCTGCTGATGTTGCTTGCCGTCTACGCCGGCACGCGCGAGTTTGCCGGCTCGGACGAAATGGCGCGCGCGCTGACCTTCGCAGTGCTGGTGCTCGCCAACCTCGCGCTGATTTATGTCAACCGCTCCTGGGTCGGCGCGTCCTGGCGCGCTGCGGGCGTGTCGCGATCCTTCGAATGGATCAGTCTGGCCACCATTGTCCTGCTCGGCTGTGTGCTGGGCATTCCCGCAGTGAGCAGCCTGTTCGCCTTCGCCCAGCCGACGCCCGCCCTGCTGCTGGCGGGCGCCGGTGTGGCCGTTTCATGCCTGCTCTGGTTTGAGGCCGTCAAATGGGGACTTGGCGGCAAGGCCGGTCAAGAGAAGGCTGCGTGACCTGACTCCCGCGCAAGCCCGTTACCGCCCTTGACCGATGCACCCTGCCGGACATGCGCGCAAAAAGAGCGCCGGGAACAGCCCGGAGTGGGCAACGCGAACGGGCTTGAGCGACTTGTTATGCGTTCACTTTGAATTGTGTAACTCGCGAGTGGCTAGAGGTAATGGTAATCAACAGCTCCAGTGAAACTGATACGTGACTCTTGCCAAAAGCGAAACAGCGCAAATCCGAGGAAGAGCGTGGCCATCACGAATAACATTGGCGCACCATAGGCGTGTTTTAATTGGAATAATGATGATGCAAACAAAATACTCAAAAGCCCTGTGGCACAAAGGCCACTGTGTAAAGCTGCTTTGATGCCGCTGGTCAAGCATCGGGCGCGGTACCTCAATCGCTCAATATCTTCCTTGAGTTGCGCTCGCGCGGGATCGTCTTCCTCTCCCCCTTGGATGGCTTGTACGCGCTTCACGATACGATGTAACTTTGTCGCGACACGATGTAACCTTGTCGTCATGAGCGAAAGAAACCCGCCAATTGCACCAAGAAAGAAAGCGGGGGCTATCGCTTGTGAAAACATTTCGGCTAACCGCACCGGATCGGGGACCAGATCAATTATCGCTAGCTCAATCATCTTGGGTTCACCTTTGTAACAATTAGCCAGTTGAGATGCACATCTGTAAATTATATTCCCGTAGTGTCCCAACGTTTTTCAGAGGAGAACGCCTTGAATGGCCGTAATTGGCGGCTCTGAATTGGCCGAGGGGTTGAGCCACTTCTTTTCGAAGGAATTGATTTATGGGTGTTGTTTCGAACATGGGGCGACTTGTTATGCGTTCACTTTGAATTGTGTAACTCGCGAGTGGCTAGAGGTATTCATCAGCATCAGTAAAACTGATACGTGACTCTTGCGCAAGGCGAATCAGCGCAAATCCAAGGAAGAGCGTGGCAATCACGAATAACCCTGGAGCACCATAGGCGTGTTTGAATTTGAATAATGCTGATATGAACAAAATACCTAGAAGCGCTGTGGCACACAGGCCACCGTATAAAGCTGCACGGATGCCGCTGGTCAAGAAGCGGGCGCGGCACCTCAAACGCTCTACATCGGCCTTGAGGTGCGCTCGCTCGAGATCGTCGTCAGCTATCGCGCGGATGGTTTGCAGGCGCTGCACGACACCCCACAACCTTTGCTCCAATCGCCCAGTAAACGCGGCAATTGCACCAAGGAAGAAAGTGGGAGCTATCGCTTGTGAAAAAATTTCGGCTAACTGCTTCGAATCGGGGACTAGATCAATCATCGATAGATCAATCATCTTGGATTCACCTTTGTAGGAATTGGCCAGTTGAGATACACGATTAACCATATTCAATTGACAGAATTTAAGTGACAAATATTAGTTGCCAGAATTACCTGACCAAATGTAACAAGCGCCAAGCTAAACTCTCGTCAATCGCGATTATGGCCTAACCCGCGCCAGGCAGCGCCAAATCCGTTCAATTAAATGTAAGCGCGAGCGGCCGCTGCCCGGAACCGGCCAGATATTGACCGCCGTCGGGTTTCGCCCCATAGCGATCATTCGCCGCGTAGCATTTTCCACTAGTTGGGCCTCAGAGAGCGCGGCTAAATGCATGCGCGCGTTTTGTCCAGGCACGGCCCGCGGACGCCCGGTCAGCATTCGGGGTTACCGTTTATCCAGGCGCAACGCATGGATGGGAAGTACCGGGAGACCGGACTTACTTCCACGATGTCGAACTCAAGTGCAAGCGAGGCAACGTCCGCCACCAGCACAATCCCAGGGTCGCGGAACAGTCCCGCCAGTTCGGCGTTGATTCCTTTCACAAGGCGTTCGGAATGCGAATTTCAGGGTGCGATTAATCGCACCTGGCCCCCGGTAGCAGTAACTCGGGCCAACTTGCGGCTTTCTTGCCCCAGCGCAGCGAACCTCAGTCCGATATCAGGGTTCCGCCCCGTAAGGTACAGCCACAGACATGCCTCTTCGCTATCATCACAGCGACCATGATCACAGCGGCCACGATTGCGCAAATCCAAATAAACCTAATAGAAAATACTTTCAATATATAAGCCATCTAATGCGCTGATTAAATTCAACGATTAGCCATTGCCTGAATTTCCGCCACTGTCACATAACCTTTCTTGCCGGAATCAATCCTACTGAAATGATCATAAATACGCGGCATGCAATCTTTTGCTTCATTCAATGTTAATTTGCCATCGTGATTGGCATCGCATTTTGCAAAACGCTCTGCTATCTCCTTGTTACGCTCTGCTATCTCCTTATCACGAGAGGCATCATCTGCGAAAGACGATACCGGCACAGCGATTAATGCAATCGAAACAAGTAATAGGGCTTTTTGGATGCATGCCTTCATATTGGGCTCTTATTTACCAGTAGGTGTTGGATTTGCTGATGTTTCAACCGCAGCCCGCACTACTTTTTTTACCATTGCGATAAAGGAATCGGATGATCCTGAAGCGGTTCTGAAGGGTTCACCGCGCACGGTTACCAAGCTTTCGCCCAAGATCTGTTTCGATTGGCTGTCAGTAATCATGCTTTCGACTACCAAGACTGGAGTTTTAGCATTCACTCCGACGGCAATCACAGCTAAACCGATCGGCGTGAAGTTCCAAGGCTTCAAACTATCAGCAGAACTTTCGGCACCAGTGATACCTACGGAAACTCGTGCAACCCCAGGACCAGGTTGCGTAACAATTCGGGTATTGCCACGTGCATTTACAGTCTCAACCATGGAAGCTTGCAGCGCTGCCTTTGCCCCATTAATTACTTCAGCGCTGACTTCTTTGGTGGCATTTTGATTCAAATAAACTGGATCCAAAATGACGGCGGTATAGCTCCCGGGATTAACGCCGGTAACGCGATATCTCCACACGCGGGTCTCAGATTCGCTAGTGGCCATCGGAACGAGACTGTTGTAATCAGGCAGGAAGCCAGATCTTGGCATCGGTTCAGTAGCCACTTTTGGTGCATGGCTGCAGGCGGCTAAAACAAGTGATGCCGCTAATGATGCAAGCATAAAATTGATTTTTTTCAAGTTTATTCCGATCAGAGGATTGGTTAATTGGTTGGGAGTGTATCACTTAACGAGATCATCCATAATGCAGATGAATCTGTTACTGGGCAATGAAACATTCCACCAGTTTTTTATGAATCTGCGGTTTTCAGTCTGCTGGTGCAGGAGTTCCCGATGCCGGATAAGGCTAAACCGCGCAATAGTGCAGGCTAGGGTTTGCCAAAACGCCAGGCGATACAGCCCGCCCAGAACACGCATACGCCGAGGATGCCGGCCAGCAGCGTGAGCAATTCTTCCGGCCTCTGGTGCGGCGGACTGGCGCCATTGGCACGGATGCCCGAGAGGTGGACGAGGAACACGAACACCGCAAACGCCGATGCGAACCAGGCGGTCTGGCGCACCAGGAAGGCGAGCGCTTCATCGCGACGCTCGGGGGCGAGCCAGTAATCGCGATTGGGGATGGGCATGGCCCCGGGCTTGCCGCGTACCAGGGCGACAAGGCTCAACCTGACCAGGAGCGGCGTACCCACCGTGAGCACCAGCAATGCCGACAGATACACGCCCTGGCCGACAAATCCGTTCGGTTCGCCGGAAAAACCGAAAAACCAGGCCACTTGCGCGGGCAACCAGCGCGAGCTGAGGGCTATCGCGGCCACCGACGCACCGACGATGATGCCCGGTATCATGCCCGCCCTGTCGTTCGCCTTGACCTGCATCTGTTGCCCCGTTTATTGATTCCACCAATCCTGTTGCACTATAGCGCGTGCGCCGCCGCAGCGCGCCGGAGAAATCCGCCCCGGCAGGCGAAACGGCCCGTGCGTGCGGCCCCTGCGGACCACATGCGCGTGCTATCCCCGGTCGGGTGCGAGCTTGATGTCCTTGTCACCTAGCAGCAGGCGGTTCCAAGTCGGCGTGATGACGAGTTCGTTGATGCACACATGCGCCGGCGATTCGGCGACAAAGCGCACGGCGCGGCCGAGGTCCCCAGCCTTGAGCATGCGGCCTATGGCCTCCTGCGAGGGCGGCACCGGGCGCGACTTGAGGATGGGCGTGGCGACCTCCCCGGGGTAGATGCAGCAACCGCGGATGCCGTTAAGGCCCTCCTCGAGATTGAGCTGGTTGGTCATCGAGGCCATGGCGTGCTTGCTGGCGTTGTAGGCGGCGCCGCCGAGGTAGCCGGGCCAGCGGCCAAGCCAGGAGGAAATATTGATGATCAGCCCGTCCTTGTTGGAGCGCATGCCGGGCAGCACGGCGGTCATGCAATAGAGCGAGCCGTTGAGGTTGATGGCAATGACCTTGTCCCAGTCCTCCGGGATGAGGTCCTTGTAAAAGCGCTTGGCCACGTTGGTGCCGGCGCTGTTGACGAGGATATCGATGCGACCGTGTCGCTTGAGGATGTCGGCGGCCACTTTTGCGACTGACCCCTTGTCGGATACATCCAGGGGCGCGGCTTCGCACGTGCCACCGGCGGCGACAATTTCTTTTACCGCCGCATCGAGCACGTCCTTGCGTCGTCCGGAGATGACCACCGTGGCGCCGGATTGGGCGAGTTCGAACGCCGCTGCGTTACCGATGCCGGTACCGGCGCCGGTGATCCAGGCGATTTTTCCTTTGAGACTCATGAGTGCTCCTTTTTAAATCCGTAACCGGCTGGAAAGCCACTACTGGCGCGGCTTTCCAGCTGATGTGCCCTGCTGTCGTCCAGCCAAACCCATGGATTCCGGGTTCCGCTTCGCGGCCCCGGAATGACGGGCGGGGCAAACGCTCAGCGCTTCTGGTATTGCGTCGAGCCGAAGAGCATTTCGCGGGCCTTTTCGTCGTGCACGGGTTTGCGCAAGTCGGCGAGGACCAGCACGCCGCGCTGCACTGCCGGACGGGCGGCGATGGTGTCGAACCAGCGCGCAAAATGCGGGTACTGCGCCTTGTCCACGCCCTGGCGGTCCGGGTAGCGCGTCCACGGCCAGATCGCCATGTCGGCGATGCTGTATTCGTCGCAGGCGATGTAGCGGCTCTCGGCCAGGCGCCGGTCGATGACGCCGTAAAGGCGGTTGGCCTCATTGGTGTAGCGGTCGATGGCGTACTGGATCTTGTCTTTGGCGTAATTGCGGAAGTGGTGGGCCTGACCGAGCATGGGACCGAAGCCACCCATCTGGAACATCAGCCATTGCGCGGTGCTCCAGCGCTGGCGAATGTCGGTTGGCAGGAATTTACCGGTCTTGGAAGCAAGGTACAGCAGGATGGCGCCGGACTCGAACAGCGACATCGGTTTGCCGCCGGGACCGTCCTGGTCGACGATGGCCGGCATCTTGTTGTTGGGGCTGATCTTGAGGAAGTCGGGCTTGAACTGGTCGCCCTCGCCGATGTTGATGGCATGCACCTTGTAGGGCAGGCCGCACTCCTCGAGCATGATGTGGACTTTGTGGCCGTTGGGCGTGGCCCAGGAATAGAGGTCGATCATTTTTAAAATCCTTGGGTGAATGAGTGAAGAAGTGAAAAGTGAAAAATGAAGAAAAACGGGTTAGTCGTCGTTGTAGATGACCACGGTGTTGGCGAGCTTGTCGTGCCAGCCCTGCTTGCGCTTGTCCAGGCCGACCCAGAGGAGCCCCAAGCACAAGGGGATGATGGAGACGAAATAGCCGAAGTATCGTCCAATCAACTGCCCGGTGGAAGGTGGACCGCCGGTGGTGGCATCGACAATGCGTGCCGAGATCACCATCTTGCCCGGCGTTGCACTCTTGTAGCGCCAGAACACGATGACAAACACCGCCGGCAGCACATAGTAGATGAGCGCATCGGCAAGCCCGTGCACCGCTTTGTCCGAGCTGAAGTAGGCCGAACCGTAAAAGGCCCACAGCAGCGGCAACGTGAATATGACAACGATCAGCGTGTCGATGAGCGAAGCGACCACGCGCTTCCAGAAACCGGCGTATTCCATTTTCTGTACCGCCCGCGGGGTTTTCTGATTGTCGTCCTGACTGTCATCCATGGCCTTATCCCAGTTTTACCAGTTGCTTGCCAAGATTCTCGCCTTTTAACAGGCCGATAAAGGCACGCGGCGCACCGGCAAGTCCTTGCGCCACGGTTTCGCGATATTTTATTTTGCCGTCGGCCAGCCAGCCCGAGAGCTCGCGCTGCGCCTGCGGCCACAGGTCGAGGCGGTCAAAGCAGATAAAGCCCTGCAGGCGGATGCGGTTGACGAGGAAGGAGCGAAACTGCTTTACGCCATAGGCCTCGGTCGCGCTGTATTGTGAAATGAGGCCGCACAGCGGAATGCGCGAAAAGGCGTTCATGTTGGGCAGCACCGCATCGAGCACTTCCCCACCGACGTTATCAAAATAGACATCTACGCCCCTGTTCTTACCATCAGGCACCGCCGCCTTGAGATCGGCGGCGAGATTGCCGGCCTTGTAATCAACACAGGCGTCAAAGCCGAGGTCCTCGACGACATGGCGGCACTTGGCCGCGCCACCGGCGATGCCCACGGCGCGACAGCCCTTGAGTTTGGCCAGTTGCCCCACCACCGAACCTACGGCGCCCGACGCGGCCGATACCACCACGGTCTCGCCGGCCTTGGGTTGGCCGATGTCGAGCAGCCCTATCCAGGCGGTGATGCCGGGCATGCCCAGCACGCCGAGGTAAGCCGACAACGGCGCCACCGGGTGGTCGATTTTCATCAGGCCGGTGCCGTCGGAGAGGCCGAACTGCTGCCAGCCGAGCGCACCCACCACCTTGTCGCCGGGCTTGAATTGGGCGTTGTGCGAGGCGATCACTTCACCGGCGGTGCCGCCGACCATGACTTCGCCGATGTCCACCGACTTGGCGTAGGACTTGGCGTCGCTCATACGCCCGCGCATGTACGGATCGAGCGACAGCCAGTCGTTACGCACCAGCAGCTGGCCCCCGGCCGGCACCGGCATGGGTGATTCGACCAGGCGGAAATTATCCTCCGTCACCGCGCCCGCGGGACGGCTGGCAAGCAGAACCTGCAGATTGGTGCTCATAGACCTTGAATCCTGATTGACTCGCCAGGGGAGGCATTAAATAAATCCGTCATTCCCGCGAAAGCGGGAATCCACCTTGACCTAAGACGTGGCTTCATCAGGTGAAAATGGGTTCCCGCTTTCGCGGGAACGACGACGTATCGGCGTATGCAGGAATATTTCAATTG
>SESD01002121.1_pt1 | contig 10223 bp, 9 predicted proteins | sample 3171411 | NCBI WGS metagenome assembly SESD01 (sample SAMN06051880, study PRJNA518727) | freshwater metagenome | biome: subpolar coniferous forest; feature: holomictic lake; material: water; isolation source: holomictic Lake 442, 16.5 m depth | place: Canada: near Kenora, Ontario | collected...
CGGATGGCGGCCGCGCCCAGCTGGGGCGCGGCAAAGCCCTTGAGTTCCCCTTGGAACGCGCCCATCGGGGTGCGCACGGCGGAGACGATGACGATCGGGTCGGGTTGCACGGTCTACTCCTTCACAAATTCGGATGTACGGCGCAGAGCTTCGAGGGTTTCGGCTTCGAGGCGCGCAACGAGTTCGGCGGCCGGCAGCGCCCGGGACAGCGCGAGGGCCTGTCCGGCCCACATCGCAAGGAACTCCGGATTGCCCGCCTTGGCCGAGGCCGCGCGCAGCTTCCCCGTGACGCTATTTTGCGCCGGAAACGCGAGCTGCGCGGCGTCGCGGGCGTTCATTTCGCGGATGAAGCGGTTGGCGATGCCGCGTGCCGGCTTGCCGGAGAATTTTTCGGTGATCGTGGTGATGTCTTCGCGGGCCGCGAGCAGGGCGTCCTTGTGGGCCTGGGGCGCGCCGGACTCCGGGCAGGGCAGGAAGGCCGTGCCCAGCTGCGCTGCCTGGGCGCCCAGGGCCAGCACTGCGGCGATGCCGGCACCGTCCATGATCCCGCCGGCGGCAACGACCGGCACCCGCACCGCGCGCACGATGAGCCGGGTCAGTGCCAGCGTGCCGGTGAGGGACGCGTAGGGGTCGCGCAGGTACGAGCCGCGGTGGCCGCCGGCCTCGCCGCCCTGGGCAATGACGAAGTCGAACCCCGTGGCTTCAAGCTTTTCGGCCTCGGCGACGCAGGTGGCGCTGCCGCCGATGACGATCCCTGCGTCCTTGAGTCGCGTGATGTGTGCTGCGGACAGCCCGTTCAGGTGGACCGTGAAGACCCGGGGCCGGATCTTCACGACCGCGTTGACCTGGGCGTCGAAGTCCGGGCCGTAGGGTGCGCGCACGGGTTCCGGGGCCGGCAGGCCGAGTTCGGCGTAGTACCCGGCGACCGCCGCCAGCGCGTCGCGTTGCGCGGCGTCGGGCACGTCGCCCGGCAGCGGCGAGCCGAACAGGTTGATGCCGAACGGTCGATCGGTCTTTGCCCGCACGAGCGCGGCCTGCCGCTCCATTTCATCCGGCTGGGTATAGGCGAACCCGAAGGAGCCGAGTGCGCCCGCAGCAGAGCAGGCAGCCACGAGTTCCGGCGAAGAGGGGCCGCCGGCCATCGGCGCCTGGATGATCGGCGTGCTGGTCTGCAGCAGTTCGCACAGTGGGGTGTGGAGGCGGGGCATAAGGCTCACGCTGTTTCGGAGAACAACTCGCGGCCGATCAGCCAGCGGCGGATTTCGCTCGTGCCCGCGCCGATTTCGTAAAGCTTGGCGTCGCGCCACAGCCGCCCGGTGGGCGACTCGTTGATGTAGCCCATGCCCCCGAGCGCCTGGATCGCCTCGCCGGCCATCCAGGTGGCCTTCTCTGCCGAGACGAGGATCGCCCCGGCGGCGTCCTTGCGGGTGGTTTCACCGCGATCCAGCGCCTGCCCCACCGCGTACACGTAGGCGCGGCAGTAGGAGAACGTGGCGTACATGTCGGCGAGCTTGCCCTGCATCAGCTGGAATTCGCCGATCGGCTGGCCGAACTGCTTGCGATCGTGCACGTAAGGGATCACCACATCGAGGCACGCGGCCATGATGCCAAGAGGGCCGCCCGCCAGCACCGCGCGTTCGTAGTCGAGGCCGCTCATCAGCACGTTCACGCCGCGGCCTTCCTGGCTGAGGATGTTTTCGGCCGGCACCTCGCAGTCGCGGAACACCAGCTCGCAGGTGTTCGAGCCGCGCATGCCGAGCTTGTCGAGCTTCTGCGCGGTGGTGAAGCCTTTCATCCCTTTTTCGATCAGGAACGCGGTGATGCCACGCGGGCCGGCGTTGGAATCGGTCTTGGCGTACACGACGAGGACGTCCGCGTCCGGGCCGTTGGTGATCCACATTTTGTTGCCGTTCAGCAGGTAGGTGTCGCCGCGTCGCTCGGCGCGCAGCCGCATGCTCACGACATCGGATCCAGCGCCGGGTTCGCTCATGGCGAGTGCCCCCACGTGCTCGCCGGAGACCAGCTTCGGGAGGTATTTCCGCTTCTGGGCCTCGCTGCCGTTCCTGTGGATCTGGTTCACGCAGAGGTTGGAGAACGCGCCGTATGAGAGGCCCACCGACGCCGAGGCGCGGCTGATCTCCTCCATCGCGACGATGTGCGCCAGGTAGCCCATGCTCGTGCCGCCGTACTCCTCGGAGACGGTGATGCCCAGCAGCCCCAGCGCGCCGAGCTTTTGCCACAGGTCCATCGGGAATTCGTTGCTGCGGTCGATCTCGTCCGCACGCGGAGCAATTTCTGCCTCGGCGAACCGGCGCGCGGTTTCCCGCAGTGCGGCGATGTCCTCGCCGTGGTCGAATCTGAGGAACGGGTAGTCCATGGGCTGTCTCCGTCAGTCGGGATGGTCGGACCGGCCGGCCAGCATCATCAGGGTCTGCTGCATCGAGGCGCAGTGCACGCTGCGCCCGTCCTTTTCCGCATACACCTCCGCCCGTGCAACGGTCAGCGTCCGGCCCGGGCGCATGACCTCGCCGCGGGCCACGAGCCGCTCACCGACCGCGGGGGCGAGGATGTTGATCTTGTACTCCACGGTCACGAGCGAACAATCGGCCGGCATCAGGCTGTAGGCCGCATAGCCGCAGGCCGAGTCGGCGATCATGCCGATGATGCCGCCGTGGACGAAGCCCTTCTGCTGCGTGAGGTCGTCGCGGAACGGGAGCACCACTTCGCAGTATCCGGCCTCCAGCGCCCCGATCGTCCCGCCGATCAGGGTCATGGCCTTTTGCCGGCTGAAACTTGCGCGGCAGCGTTCGGCGAAGCCCGGATCCTTGGGCTGGAAGCGCGCGGCGGGAGCGTTCATCGGGCGGGGCCTTGGGCGGGTCCGGAAAGCGGGGGATTTTGATTGACGTTTACGTTAACGTCAACCGGGCGCGCGGCGGGGTTTGGCAGTTTTCTTCTCGCCGGCGAGGCGCTTCCTGCAGCGCTTCTCGAACAGGACGATCTCCGACAGCTGCGCCTCGATGTCCTCGCGCTGCTGCTCGAGCTGGCGCTTGTGCGCTTCCAGCACGGCGAGGAATTTTTCCAGCTGCGGGCGCTCGTCGCGGCCGGGCTCGTACATGTCGACGATTTCGCGGATTTCCGAAAGCGACAGCCCGAGGCGCTTGCCGCGCAGCGTCAGCTTGAGTCGGGTGCGGTCGCGCAGCGAATAGATGCGCCGTTGGCCTTCCCGGGCGGGAGACAGCAGGCCCTCGGCCTCGTAAAAGCGGATCGCGCGGGGGGTGACGTCGAACTCGCGCGCGAGCTCGCTGATCGAGTATTCGCCCGGGTCCTTGTCTTTTTCGTTCGAGGGGGAGGCAGGCATGAGTTTCGAAGAGTTCGATTGCCGGGATGCTGCGGCGCGGCGATAATCCAGCCAGACGGCCCTGCTTTGCTCCGCGTCGTCCCGCGCATTCTAGCCGAGCGCGGCATCCCAGACTCCGAGGCCCTGCCGATGTCCCTACAGTTCCCGCACGCCGAACCGCCCGCGCCCGGCACGACCATCGAAGTCGCCCCCGGGGTGCGCTGGCTGCGCATGCTGCTGCCCTTCGCCCTGGACCACATCAACCTGTGGCTGCTCGACGACGAACTGGACGGTGTGCCGGGCTACACCATCATCGACTGCGGGTTGTCGAACGAGGCAACGCGCGAGTCCTGGGAAAAGGTCTTTGCCGCCCATGTCGGCGACAAGCCCGTGCACCGCCTGATCGTCACGCACTACCACCCGGACCATGCGGGCAACGCCGGCTGGCTGGTCGAGCGCTTCGGCTGCGAGATGTGGATGACGCAAGGCGAATACCTCACCGCCCATGTGGCGATGGACGGCAATGCCGGTTACGCGCCCGAGGCCGCCGTGGCGCTCTACAAGGCCAACGGCCTGGACGGCTCGCAAGACGCGGAACTCGCCAAGCGTGGGCATTTTTACCGCAAGGTCGTGGGCCCGCTGCCGGTCGGCTACCGGAGGTTCTTCGATGCGGACAGCCTGGTGATAGGCGGGCGTGCCTGGGAGGTGATTGTCGGGCACGGGCACTCGCCGGAGCACGCGTCGCTGTACTGCGGCGACCTGGGGGTGTGCATTTCGGGCGACATGCTGCTGCCCAAGATTTCCACCAACGTCAGCGTCTGGCCCATCGACCCGGAAGGCAATCCGCTTGCCTGGTTCCTCGACTCCATTCGCGCCTACCTCGAGCTGCCGGAAGAAACGCTGATCCTGCCTTCGCACGGATTGCCCTTCCGCGGCGCGCATGAGCGCGTCGCCGCGCTGGAGCAGCACCACGCCGAGCGCCTTGCAGATCTCGAGAAGGCGCTTGCGGAGTCGTCCGCGCCGCTTACGGCCTACGACGTGCTGGGCACCCTGTTCCGCAGGAAGCTCGATACCCACCAGACGACCTTTGCCATGGGCGAAGCCATTGCGCACCTGCACTACCTGCGTTTTGCCGGGCTTGTGAAGCGCTCGGTTGGCGCGGACGGCGTCGTCCGCTATGCCCCCCTTGCCCGGTAAGCAACTGACATAAGTTGTAGTGCATGGAGGAGACACGATGGACGCCAAGCCACCCATGGACGCGGCCGAGACCGCCCGCGTCTAAGCCGGCGTCGCGGAGCGTGCCGGCGACGGCCTCAAGGTGATCGGCGAGGCGCCTGGGTCCTACGCGATGCTGCGTCTGAACTCGCGCAAGTAGGCCAGGCCCGCGATGGCGCGGCTGCCGTACCAGGAGGTCATCTCGCCATCGACCAGCCGGATTGTCTTGCCTTTGAATGCAGGCAAGGCAGCAATTTCCGCAACGTGCTTTTCGCGGAACATGTAGGGCTCGGACGAAAGCAGCACGACCTCTACCTCACGGACCCAGGGTTCGGAGAGCGAAACCTCCGGGTAGCGCGCCGAGGCGTCTGCGGGCAGGGTTTCCAATCCCGCCAGGGCGAGTGTCCGGGAGAGGTAGGTGTCCCGCGCCACCGTCATCCAGGGATCCTTCCAGATCAGGTACAGCGCCTTGCGCTTTTCGGGCGCGTCTCCCGCCAGGTCGTCGTGCGCATTGAGATATCGACTGCACAGCGCCTCGGCCTCTGCTGCCCGCCCGAAGATCCCGCCGACCAGCCGGTAGAGGTCCAGGTTGTCCAGCGGCGCTTGCGGGTGGGTGACGATCAGAGAGGGGACGAATTCGGCAAGCGCCCGCGCTGTCGGCTTTTCGTTTTCATCGATGTTCAGGATCACGTGCGTCGGCTGCAGTCCGCGGATCCGTTCGAGGTCCACCGTCTTGGTGCCTCCCACTTTCGGGATGCCACGGACGACCTCGCTGGGGTGGATGCAGAAGCCGGTACGGCCGACGAGCTGTGACGCAAGGCCCAGGTCACAGATGAGTTCAGTGATGGAGGGGACCAGGCACACGATGCGTGCCGTACCCTGCGCGAGGCCGTGCAGGGTGCCGGCGGCGTCCCGGAGCTTCATCGCGAGCCGGCGCTCTTTGGGCCAGGCCGCCGGATGTGCCCGGCGGGCGCGTTACTTCTTGCCCAGGCCCTTGCGGGCGAGGTCGATCATCTGGTCGGTCGTGGCGAGCATGCCGTTCTGCGAGCCACCCTGCTCTGCGCTGATGGTGTACCTGCCCTGCACGGCCAGCAAAGGAACCCCGTCGAGCTGGTAGGCCGCCGACAGCTGCGCAGCGCGCTTGACCTTGGCCTGGACGCCGAATGACTTGTAGGCGTCGTCGAATTTCGCCCGGTCGATGCCGTTCTTTTTGAGCCACTCGGTGACTGCCGGTTCGCTGGAGAGATTGAGCCGGTCCCGGTGGATGGCGTCGAAGAATGCCTTGTGCACCTTGTCGAGAACACCGAGCGCCTCGAACGCGTAAAAAAAGCGCGCATCGGTGGCCCAGTTGTCCGACAGCACGGCAGGGATGCGGCGGAACTGCACGTCTGCGGGGAGTTTTTTCGCCCAGGGATCGAGCATCGGCTCAAGGCTGTAGCAGTGCGGGCAGCGGTACCAGAAGAATTCGACGACCTCGACCTTGCCTTTGGCTTCGACAGGCTGCACGGCCTTCAGTTCGGTGTAATCGGTGCCGGCCTTGGGTTGGGCCGATACGGCCGGGGCGAGGAACGCGGCCGCGGCGGTCAGGGCGGCAAGGGCAAAGATCTTGGTGCGGTTCATGCTGGCTCCAGGGGTCAGTTGGTCTTGGCGGATGCGGGATCCTTGATTTTGACCAGACTTACATCAATTCCGTTCGTTGCCATGGTCGATCGCATCTTGTTGATTTCGTCGATCTTCGTATAGGGCCCCAGCCTGACCCGGTACCAGGTGCCCTTGTCGGGCAGGGTGACGGGCTCGACCGCCGCCTCGAACCCGAGGATGGCGAGTTGCGCCTTGCGGTTGTCGGCATCGGCTGGGTTCTGGAACGAGCCGGCCTGCAGGAAGTAGATGTCCTGCGACTCCTCCGGCTTGGCCTTGGCGGCAGCCTTCAGGTCTTTCTCCGATACCGTCTCCTCGCTGCCGGGCAGTATCTTGTAGAAGTCGAATTTCGGCTTCTCGGCCGGTGGGGCCTTGCTGCCGGGCATGCCCGCGATCTCGGGGGTCTTGCCGCTGTCGGCGGGCTTTTCAGCCGCCGGCTTCTTGGTCATGAACGGGATCGGGGTCTTGTTCAGGTAGAACGCGATGCCGAGGGCCGCGCCGAGGCCGATCACCAGGCCGATGAACATGCCGAGCAGGAACCCGCCGCCCGACTTGCTGCGCGGTGCGCCGAAATTTGCGGTGGACGAGCGGGACGGCTTTGCCATGCTTGGCTACATCCTCTCCGGGGCGCTCACGCCGAGCAGCGCGAGTCCGCTGGCAAGCACCTGGCGGGTCGCGGCGCACAGAGCAAGGCGCGCTTTTGAAAGCGATGCATCCTCGACCAGGATGCGCTCGGCATTATAGTAGCTGTGGAAATCCGCCGCGAGGTCGCGCAGGTAGAACGCCACGGCGTGCGGGGCGAGGTCGCGCGCCGCCGCCTGGACGATCTCGGGGAATTCCCCCAGCCGCTGCATCAGCACGAGCTCGCGCGGGTTGGCCAGCAACCCGGTGTCGGCGTCTTTTGCGGCCTCCGCGCCGGCCTGCGTGAATACGCTGCAGACCCGGGCGTGCGCATACTGGATGTAGTACACCGGGTTTTCGTTCGACTGGCTTTTGGCGAGGTCGAGGTCGAAGTCGAGGTGCTGGTCGGACTTGCGCAGCACGTAGAAGAACCGCGCGGCGTCGTTGCCGACCTCGGTGCGCAGGTCGCGCAGCGTGACGAAATCGCCCGAGCGCTTGCCCATCGCGACCTTTTCGCCGTTCCGGTAAAGCACCGCGAACTGCACCAGCGACACGACCAGGCGATCGGCGTCGAGACCCAGGGCCGTCAATGCCCCTTTGACGCGGGGAATGTACCCGTGATGGTCTGCGCCCCAAACGTTGATCATTCGGTCGTAGCCGCGCTCGAACTTGTCCAGGTGGTACGCGATGTCGGAGGCGAAATAGGTGAGTGCGCCGTTTTCCCGGCGGACCACGCGGTCCTTCTCGTCGCCGAAGGCCGTGGAGCGAAACCAGAGGGCACCGTCTTTTTCGAGCAGGTGGCCACGAGCCTCGAGCACTTTCATCGCGCGCTCGATGTCGCCGCTGTCGTGCAGCGACTGCTCCGAGAACCAGCGGTCGTACACCACGCCGAAGGCGCCGAGGTCGTCGCGCTGGTCGGCGAGCATGGCGTGCAGCGCGAACCGGTGGACTTCGCGCCAGTCGGCGGCGAGCACCGCCTTGGCGTGGTTGATCAGTGCATCGAGGGCGGCATCGGCATCTTCCGCCGAGGTGGCCTGGGGAAGCGTCGCGGTGTCGCGCTCGAAGCGTTTGCCGTGGGTCTTCGCGAGGTCCGACGCGATCGCGCGCACATAGTCGGCGCGATAGCCGTCCTCAGGAAAGGTGACGCTGGCGCCCAGGGACTCCAGGTAGCGCAGCCAGACCGACGCCGCGAGGATGTCCATCTGCCGGCCGGCGTCGTTGATGTAGAACTCGCGCTGCACTTCGTCGCCGCAGAAGGCAAGCAGGTTCGACAGGCTCGCGCCATAGGCCGCGCCCCGACCGTGTCCCACATGCAGAGGGCCGGTGGGATTGGCGGACACGAATTCGACCTGCACCTTCTTGCCTGTGGGCGCTCCCCGACCGAAGTCGAGGCCCTCTGCCAGCACGCGGGCGACGACGGCCTGCTTGGTCTTCGGCGACAGGCGCAGGTTGATGAACCCGGCCCCGGCGATCTCGACTGCCGAGACATAGCCTTCGGCAAAGGCGGGTTGTGCGCGCAGGGCCTCGATCAGGCGTTCCGCGAGCTGGCGCGGGTTGGTCTTGAGCTTCTTCGCCAGTTGCATGGCGATGTTGCAGGCGAGGTCCCCGTGCTCCGCCTGTTTGGGGCGTTCGAGCAGGACCGGCGTGTCGGCAGCATCGGGCGCAACCGAGGCAAGAGCGCCGCGGAACAGCCCTGCAATGTGGGATTTGATGTCGAACTGCATAAGGGGGGCGAATTATACCTGTGGGGCCTTCGTTTCCCGGTGCCGGCGGGCGCGGCTGCCGATCAATCGAAGTCGATCGGGTCCACGTCCAGGTGCCAGCGGACATTGCCTGGCGCATGCTCGAAGAGCGCCTCGTTCCACGCCTGCAGGAAGCCCTGCATCGCTGGTCGTGAACGCGATTGCACCAGCAGTTGAGCGCGCTCCATGTTCGCGCGGCGGGTGATGACGTGCGGTACCGGGTCGTAGAGGGTGACGCCCTCCGGCGCTTCGACCAGCTCGGAGGCCTCTTTGAGAAATTTCAGGGCGTCGGCAAGTTTTGCGCTTTCCGCGCGCAGGGCGGCCTCGAAGACGCTGGGCGGGAAGCCGGCAGCTTCGCGCTCTGCGAGTTGCGAACGGGCGAATCCGGCATAGTCGTGGCGTGCGAGGGCGAGATAAAGCGGATGGCCTGGGTACTGGGTCTGTACGATGACTTCGCCCTGCTGTCCGCGTCGTCCCGCGCGCCCGGCGACTTGCATGAGCGTGGCGAAAAGGCGTTCGCCTGCGCGGTAGTCAGTGGAAACCAGTGCGCTGTCAGCGTTCAGCACACCGACCAGCGTCAGGCCGGGGAAGTCATGGCCCTTGGCGATCATCTGGGTCCCGATGAGGATGTCCGCGCCGCCGTCACGGATGCTTTCGAGGGTGCTGGCCAGCGATTTGCGCCGCGCTGTGTCGCGATCGATGCGCACGAGGCGTGCTTTGGGGAAGCGCTGGGCCAGCGTTTCCTCCACGCGCTGCGTCCCGCGGCCCTGCGCATGCAGGTCCACGTTGCCGCACTGGGGACAGGCGCGCGGGATCGGCTCCTCGAGCCCGCAGTGGTGGCACCGCAGCCGGCGGTCGGTCGAGTGCATCACAAGCCGCGCCGTGCAGCGCGTGCACCCCGCGGCCCAGCCACAGGCGGTGCAGGTCAGCACGGGGGCATAGCCGCGACGGTTGATGAACACCAGGCTTTGCTCGCCACGGGCCAGTCTCGCTTCGAGCGCGGCGATAAGCGAAGGGGTGAACCCGTGCACCTCGGGCTCCTTGCGCAGATCGACGGTGCGTACGAGAGGCATGCGCGCCCCGGGCGAAGCGCGGTCGGGCAGTTCCACCAGCGTGTATCGGCCAGCGAGCGTATTGGCGTAGGTTTCGAGCGAAGGTGTGGCCGTTCCCAGCACGATCGGCACACCGGCCTGCCGCGCGCGGAATACGGCGGCGTCCCGTCCGGAGTAACGCAGGCCTTCGTGCTGCTTGAACGAACTGTCGTGCTCTTCGTCCACGATCATCAACGCGAGGCGTGGCAGCGGGGTAAGCACCGAGAGGCGCGTGCCCAGGACGATGCCAGCTTCGCCGCGCGCGGCGCGAAGCCACCCGGAGGTACGGGTGGTTTCGTCCAGGCCGCTGTGCAGCAGGCTGATGACCGCTTCCGGAAAGGCGCTCCGAAAGCGTGCTTCGAGCTGAGGCGTCAGGCCGATTTCGGGCACGAGCACCAGCGCTTGTCGGCCCTGGCGCAGGACTTCGGCGATCAGGTGCAAGTAGATTTCGGTCTTGCCGCTGCCGGTGACGCCGTGCAGCAGGAACGGGCTGAAGCGGCCGAGGGAGGCTGCAATTGTGCCGAGGACTGCCTCTTGTGCCGGTGTCAGGGGGTGCCCTGCAACGAAGCGCACCCCGCC
>SESD01002122.1_pt1 | contig 10222 bp, 12 predicted proteins | sample 3171411 | NCBI WGS metagenome assembly SESD01 (sample SAMN06051880, study PRJNA518727) | freshwater metagenome | biome: subpolar coniferous forest; feature: holomictic lake; material: water; isolation source: holomictic Lake 442, 16.5 m depth | place: Canada: near Kenora, Ontario | collected...
GGGGTTCCTCGCATTGCGGCGCGCCTGACCCCATGGATTCCGGGTTCGCCTGCGGCGCCCCGGAATGACGGTGAAATGCTAGGGCATCGTCTGACAACAAGCCCTGCGGGCGTGTTGTCAGCTTATTGCACCGTCACGCCAGAGCCTTGGTGACGATCTCCGCCACATCGCGCGACAGGCCTGCGCTGTCGCGGATACGCTCCAGCGCCGCCTTGGCATGCGCCTGGCGGCCGTTGTCGAATTTTTTCCAGCGATCAAAGCAGCGCGCCACGCGTGATGCGACCTGCGGGTTGAGGGCGTTGATTTCGATGACGCGGTCGGCGATAAAGGCGTAACCGCCGCCGTCGGCGGCATGAAAGTGCACGTGGTTGCCGCCAAAGGCGCGGATCAGCGCGTAGATCTTGTTCGGGTTCTTCAGGTCGAAGGCCGGGTGCGCCAGCAGCGCCGTCACATTGGCGAGGGTGCCGGGCAGGCGCGAGGTGGACTGCACCGCCAGCCATTTGTCCACCACCAGCGGTTCGTCCTTCCACTTGGCGTAAAAGGCATCGAGCGCCATTTGCCGTTCCGGGCAGTCGGTGTTGGCGAGTGTGGTGAGCGCCGCCATGGCGTCGGTCATGTTGTCGGCGGCCTGGAATTGCGCGTAGCAGGTGACGCGAATCGCCGGGTCATCGAGTTCCATCAGGTAGGAAAGGCACAGGTTGCGCAGCGCGCGCTTGCCGGCCGAGGCGGCGTCGGGCGAATAAGCGCCGCTGTTGGCCATGGCTTTCTGCCAGGCGAGCAGTTCCTTTTTAAGCGTGGTGGCGATGGCGCGGCGCAGGCTGTTGCGTACCGCGTGCAGCGTGTCCGGATCGACGGTATCCATGTCCTCGGCGAGTGTCGCTTCCGAGGGCAGTCCGAGGGCTTCGGCGGCAAAGGCCGGGTCTTTTGCCGCATCGGCCAGCACACGGCCAAAGGCGGAGAGAAAGCCGGGGGGGATGTCGAAGACCTTGTTTTTTTTCGCCGTTACGACGCCACCGAGGATCAGGTTGGTGGCAAGGCGCTGGCCGGCTTCCCAGCGGTTGAAGGCGTCGCTGTCGTGCGCCATCAGGTGGGCGAGTTCGGCTTCGCTGTACGGGTACTTGACGATGACCGGCGCCGAAAAGCCGCGCAGTATCGAGGGCACCGGCTTTGCCGTGATGCCGGTAAAGACAAAACTCTCGGCAGGCTGCACCAGTGAGAGCACGCGCGTGCTTGCGCCGGCGGAATCGTCGCCCTGCAATTGCAGCGGGATGTCCTTGCCCTCGGTATCCACCAGGCCGATGGCAAAGGGAATGTGAAAGGGCAGCTTCTCGCCTTGTCCCGGCGTGGCCGGGCAGGACTGCTTGACCTTGACGGTATAAGTCTGGGCCTTGCCGTCGTAGTCGGTGCTCACGTCCAGTACCGGTGTGCCGGCCTGTTCGTACCAGCGGCGGAATTGCGCGAGGTCTATGCCGGAGGCGTCCTGCATCGCCTGCACGAAATCATCGGTGGTCACCGCCTGGCCGTCGTGGCGCTCGAAGTACAAGTCCATGCCTTTGCGGAAACCCTCGGCGCCGAGCAGGGTGTGCTGCATGCGCACCACCTCGGCGCCTTTTTCGTACACCGTCATGGTGTAGAAGTTGCGGATTTCCATGTACGAGGCCGGGCGGATGGGGTGGGCCATCGGGCCGGCGTCCTCGGGAAACTGCATGGCGCGCAGGCTGCGCACTTCCTGTATGCGCTGCACCGGCCGCGAATAGGTATCGGCGCCGTACTCCTGGTCGCGAAACACCGTGAGGCCTTCCTTTAGCGACAACTGGAACCAGTCGCGGCAGGTGACGCGGTCACCGGTCCAGTTGTGGAAGTACTCGTGCGCGATGACGCGGTCGATGTTCTGGTAATCGATGTCGGTGGCGGTGTCCGGGCGCGCCAGCACGTACTTGGTGTTGAAAATATTCAGGCCCTTGTTCTCCATCGCGCCGGAGTTGAAATCGCCCACCGCGGCGATCATGTACTGGTCGAGGTCGAGTTCCAGGCCGAACACTTCCTCGTCCCATTTCATCGCGTTTTTCAGGCAGGCCATGGCAAACCCGCACTGGTCGAGTTTGCCCGGTTCGACGTAAATGGCCAGGCGCGCCTTGCGGCCGGAGCGGGTGACAAAGTGGTCCTCGAGCATGTCGAGCTTTGCCGCCACCATGGCAAAGAGGTAACAGGGCTTGGGGAAGGGATCATCGAACCTCACCCAGTGGCGCTTGCCCGCCTCGTCGCCCTTGCCGGAAAGATTGCCGTTGGACAGCAGCACCGGGTACTTGATGCGATCGGCGTGGATGGTGTTGGTATAGCGCGCCATGACGTCGGGGCGGTCGAGAAAATAAGTGATGCGGCGAAAGCCCTCGGCCTCGCACTGCGTAAAGAATCCGCTTTTGGTGGCGTACAAACCCTCGAGCTTGGTGTTCTGTTGCGGGCGGATGCGCACCGTCGTTTCGAGGGTAAAGCTGTCGTGCAGGCCGGGGATGGTGAGGTGCTCGGCATCCACCGAGTATTCGGACGCAGCCAGCACGCGCTGGTCAACGGCCACCGACACCAGTTCCAGTTCGTCGCCATTGAGCACCAGCGGAGCGCGCCTGTCCTTCGATTTGGGATTGCGCGACATCGCCAGCTTGGCCTTGACCAGGGCGTGGTCGTCGCGAATGTCCACGTCGAGGTCGACGGTGGCAATGACAAAGGCCGGCGGGGTGTAGTCCTTGAGGTGAATCGTCTGGGGTGTGGGTTCGCGCATGGTCTGGTTACTCTGGTTGTTCAGCTTCGTGATTTAAGTAGTTTTTTCAAGCGCGCCGTGGTCTGGTCGCGGTCGAGGCGGGAGGAGGCGACATCGAGCATCAGTGCCTCCCAATCATTGCTGTCAGGCGCAGGTTCGATGCCGTTCAGGCGCAGGAAGACGATGGCGGAAGTCATCCCGACACGCTTGTTGCCATCCAGGAAGGGATGGTTGCGGCACAGGTAAAACAAATACGCCGCCGCCACTTCGAGCACATCGGCGTAAGGCGATTCCCCGCCGAAGGTCGCCTGCGGGGCGGCCACGGCAGATTCAAGCAGCCCAAGATCGCGAATGCCCTCAAGCCCGCCAAACGCGGCGAGGACGGCGCCATGGATTTCCTTCACCATGTCCACGCTCAGGTGGACGCAGTTGTCAGGCGTGACTTTCACGCCAGTTTGCGCAGCGTCTTGCGGTAATCCTTGACCGTCTGCTGGATCACCGAGCTCACTTCCTCGGCCGAACGGGTGGGCGAGATCGGCACCAGCGTAATCGCGCCGCCCTCGTGCACGGTGACGTTGACCTGGTCGCCGGCCTTCAGCCCGGACAGCTCGCACAGCGTCGAATCGAGGATCAGTCCCTGCGAATTGCCGAATTTGGTGATGGTCTTGATCATGGTGTGATCCTTATGGTGCTGGCGGTAAAGGCCGCGAGGGCGTTTATGTTATACATTGTATAACAGCACTTTACCCCGATGCCGCGGCGCATGCAAGCGCCGGCGCGGGCCGGGTGCGGTGTGCTGCCGGGGACGGCGAATCGCCGCAAACCGGCGCCAGACGGGCTTCCCCAGCCATTTACTTGCCGGCAGTCGGGGCCTGCAGGAATTTTTTCAGCGCCGGCAGGCTCGCCTCGGCGACAAGGCGGTGCCCTTCATCGGTGAGGTGCACGGCGTCGCCGATAAACAGCGCGCGTTTTTGCTGTGGTGCCAGGCCGGACAGGGCGTCGAATGGGTCGGCGTTGGCGATGGCCTTGTCGTCAAGAAAGCGCTTGAATTCGGCGTAAGGCAAGGGCTTGGGCAGGACCAGTTGGTCGTACATGGGGAGGTGAAACACCAGCAGGCGCGCGCCGCTTTGCTCGGTTTCGGCCTTGAGCTTGACGATCAGTTGCCGCGTCAGCTTCCATGATTCGGAATCCCAGGCAAATGCCGGGTCGTATTGCGGTACGGGCACGGCCGGCGGGGCGGTGGGCGGGGCGGCAACCGGTGGCGGCGCGGCCGGCTGCTGTGCACGCTTGTAGTCCATGTTGGTTTCCACCCGGGTTTTGAGGGTGTCGAGGAACTGGAAGGCGGCGGAGTTGTTCCACAGCCAGCGAATGGATTTGCGGTGTTTGACCTGCAGCTTCCTCACCCACGACGCCGTGTACTCATCCTTGAGCGGATTGGGGCGGCCCTTGTCGAGCGAGGCCGAGTTGTTCCAGACGTCGTTGCCCCAAAAGAACGACAACACCACGTAATCGGGCTGGAAGTGGCGCGCGCGCAGGTGCAGCATCTGGATCTGTTCCCAGGTCGAGGTGCCGTCGACGGCGAAATTCATGATCTCGACCGTTTTGCCGGTGCTTTGCGTCAGCGCTTTTTCCCACAAGGCCTTGAACTTTTTGTCCTGCGCCGTGTAAAGCGAAGCGGTGACCGAATCGCCGAGCAGGGCGATGCGAATGGTGTTGGCCGGCTTGGCGCGCGGGTATGCGCGGTCGGCCATGCCCTCGCTGTTGGTGGTCACGAGCAGCGTGCTCTCGTACATGTTGTCGAGGCGCTCGGACAGGTCGGGGCAGTAGACATTGCCCATGATGGCGTCAAGGCACAGGATGCGCGCTTCGCGGCGCGGGCTGTCTATGGCGCGCAGCACGAGCTCCAGCGCGAGAAAAAAGAACAAGACCGAACAGCCGATCAGCACGACGGGTATGGCGATGCGGCGCAAACGCGGCATGAATACTTTCAGACGGGACAGGGCCGCACATGATAGCGGTTACAGTCGCCGCAGGGGGTGAGCCGAGGGCGGTGTTAAAATTCGCCCGCCATGCTGGAACCCTCCACCCACAAGCAGGAAATCGAAGGCTCGTCCGACCGCGTATTCGGCCTGCTTTTTGCCGCGATATTCGCCGGTATCGGCCTGTGGCCGCTGTTTGGCGGGGCCGGCGTGCGCATCTGGTCGCTGGCACTGGGCGGCGTGTTCCTGGTGCTCGCCCTCGCCCTGCCGCGCGCGCTGTCATGGCTTAACCGCAGCTGGATGAAATTCGGCCTGCTGCTCAACCGCATTGTCAGTCCGCTGGCGATAGGCGTGGTGTACTACCTCACCCTGGTGCCGACCGCGCTGCTGATGCGCATCTTCGGCAAGCTGCCCTTGCAACTCAAGTATGACCGGCAGGCGGCGAGTTACTGGATTACCCGCACCCCGCCCGGCCCCGACCCAAAATCAATGAACGACCAGTTCTGAGGCGGCCATGTCATTTATCAAGGATTTGTGGAAGTTCATGCGCGTGCGCAAAAAATTCTGGCTGGCGCCGCTGTTGCTGATGATGGCCTTGCTGGGCGCGCTGATCGTGCTGGCGCAGGGCTCGGCCATCGCCCCCTTCATTTACACGCTGTTCTGATTGCGTCCATGCTGATTGCGTCCCTGAGCGCCCCCGACGCGCACCAGAGAAACCAGGCACGTGTGAACGCATGATCGTCGTCGGCATATCGGCCTTTTATCACGACAGCGCCGCGGCACTGGTGCGCGACGGTGAAATCGTCGCCGCGGCGCAGGAAGAGCGCTTTACGCGCAAAAAGCACGACCCGGATTTCCCCCTCAATGCGCTGCGCTTTTGCCTCGAGCAGGCCGGGGTGGGCGCGCATGAGGTTGATTACGTCGCGTTCTACGACAAGCCCTTTCTCAAGTTCGAACGCCTGATGGAGACCTACCTGGCGTTTGCGCCGCGCGGCTTTGCCTCGTTTCGCATGGCCCTGCCGGTGTGGTTGCGCGAAAAGCTGTTCCTCAAGGACTTGCTCGCCAAGCGCCTGAAAAAATTGTCACCGGATGTGGGGTGGGCCGACAAGCTGTTGTTCGGCGAGCATCACCTGTCGCATGCGGCGAGCGCATTTTATCCCTCGCCCTTTGACGAGGCGGCGGTGCTGACCCTCGACGGCGTGGGCGAGTGGGCCACCGCCTCGCTGGCCATCGGATCAGGCGGCAAGCTCGCCATCCACAAGGAAATCCATTTCCCGCATTCCATAGGCCTGCTCTATTCGGCCTTTACCTATTACTGCGGCTTCAAGGTCAACTCCGGCGAGTACAAGCTGATGGGCCTCGCGCCTTACGGCGAGCCGAAGTACGCGCAACTGATACGCGATCACCTTATCGACATCAAGGACGACGGCTCATTCCGCCTTGACCTTGGGTACTTCAATTACTGCACCGGCCTCACCATGACCAATGCGCGCTTCGCCGGCTTGTTCGGCGGCCCGGCGCGCAAGCCCGAGGAATCGCTGACACAAAAACACATGGACCTTGCCGCTTCGGTGCAGGAAGTGACCGAGGAGGTGATGTTGAAGCTCGCACGCGCCGCGGCGAGGGAAACCGGCATGAAAAACCTCTGCCTTGCCGGAGGCGTGGCGCTCAATTGCGTCGCCAACGGCAAGTTGTTGCGCGACGGCAGTTTTGAAAACATCTGGATACAGCCGGCGGCGGGTGATGCCGGCGGGGCGCTGGGCGCGGCGCTCGCCGCCTATCACGGTTATCTCGAGCGTCCGCGCGGCCCCTCGGACGGGGCCGATCGCATGCGCGGCAGTTACCTCGGGCCGGAATTTGCACAAGCCGACATCGAGCAGCGGCTAAAGGCGGCCGGCGCGGTGTTTGACGTGATGGATGACGAGGTCTTGTTCGCCGCCTGCGCGAAAGACCTTGCCGATGGCCGCGCCCTGGGCTGGTTCCAGGGGCGCATGGAGTTCGGGCCGCGCGCCCTGGGCGGGCGTTCCATTCTCGGCGATGCGCGCTCGCCGGCGATGCAGTCGGTGCTTAATCTCAAGGTCAAGTACCGCGAGTCCTTCCGCCCCTTTGCGCCCGCCGTGCTGCGCGAGAACGTCGCCGACTGGTTCGAACTGGATGGTGACAGCCCGTACATGCTGCTGGTCGCTGGCGTGAAAGCGTCAAGGCGTATTGCCATGACCGCCGAACAGAACCGGTTGTTTGGCATAGAAAAGCTCAATGTCGCGCGCTCGGAAATCCCGGCGGTGACGCATATTGACTATTCGGCGCGCATCCAGACCGTGCACGCGGAAACCAACCCGCGTTATCACCGCCTGATCTCCGCGTTTAATGCGATCACCGGCTGTCCGGTGGTGGTGAACACCAGCTTCAACGTGCGCGGCGAGCCCATCGTCGGCACGCCCGAGGACGCTTTTCGCTGTTTTATGGGCAGCGAAATCGACGTGCTGGCCGTGGGCAATTGCTACCTGCGCAAAGCGGTGCAGGATCCGGCGCTCAAACTCGACTACAAGAACGCCTTCGAGCTCGATTAGGAGCGCCGAGATCCCGTTCCGTGTATTCAGCCTACAATGGCTATAACGATCAGGCGGCAAACTATTGCGGCTTTTCGCGGTCTTAGGAAGGTGTTGAATAACCCTCTGATTCGTCATTCCCGCGAAAGCGGGAATCCAGTGACTTTTTGAATTAGGCCCACGGCGCTGGATCCCCGCTTGCGCGGGGATGACGGGGTTTTTCAATGTTTCCTTAATAGCCCTAGGCTCACGCCCACTCAAACCCAAAGGTTTTCCCATGACGCCGCAAGAACGCGAACTGATCAGCACTTTTCTCGAGCAAATGAAGCAGACACAGGTCGGACAAAAAGACGCCGAGGCCGAGGCCTTGATCGGCGCGGCGGTGGCCGCCAAAGCGGACGCACCCTATCTGCTGGTGCAACGCGCGGTCGGGCTCGATTACGCGCTGCAATCCGTGAAGGCGGATTTGACCAAGGCGCAGGCCGAATTGGCGCAACTGCGTTCCGGCGCGAACAGCAGCTTTATCGACCAGGGTGACAGCTGGGGGCGGTCGGGCAAAAGCGTATCCGCGGCGGTGCCGGGCACACAGTCACAAGCGGCGTTTGCCCCGGCATTTTCGCCTTCATCGCTGGGCAAGCCCGTGGCAGCGGCCGCGCCGGCGGCGGCTCCGGCTTCGTCCTGGGGTTCGGGCATGCTTGGCACGGTCGCCACAACGGCCGCCGGTGTGGTCGCCGGTTCGTTTTTGTTCCAGGGCATACAGGGTTTGATGGGCCATCACAACAGCCCGGCTGAAACGGCGAAGGCTGGTGATGCCGGCGCCGCAAGCGTGCCGCCGCCCTCGCTGCCACCCGAGCATATGGCAGCCGCAGACACCGGATCGAATATCGGCTTGCCGGCCGAACAGGACGACGTGGCTTCCCTGGATGCCGGCTATGCCGATTCCGGGGACGGTGGCGATTTGGCCTGAGGCCGGGAATTACGACTTTGGCGTGGTCCCGCCTTTGGTCGCGACCACGTCCTTGCAGGCGCCGACCCAACCGTCCTCGGTGATATCGACCACCAGGCCGTTGGGGTCGTGGTACTTCACTTCGTAAAAGCCGCCGGTTTTGGACACTTCTCCCATCCAGTAGGCGCCGCCGGCGTCCTCGATGGCCTTTTTGGTTTGCGGCACGTCATCGACCCAGAAACCGAAGTGGTGCAGTCCGGTAAAGCCGGTGCCGCGCGCGCCCGCCGCTTCTTCGGTCTTGTATTTGAGCAGCGCAAGGTTGATCACGCCGTCGCTCAGGTACACCCCCTTGGCATTGATCCAGTCGGTCTCGCCGACCCGCGACATGCCGAAGGCCTTGATGTAGAACGCGGCGGCTTTTTCGGGATCCTCAACCGCAAGGGCGATGTGACGCAGCCTGGCCATGGTGCTCTCCTGTTCTGTCGCAAACGGGCAATGTGCCCGCCGGGTCCCGCCTATCCCTGTTTTGCTTCCTTGGGAACCGCGATACACATGGCGCGGATGAATTTTTCAATGCCCGCGGGGGTGATCATCTTGCGCCGCGCCTCGTCGCACTGCTCGAGTTTTTCGTAGGGGATACGCACGCTGAGGTTTTGCGCGGCGCAACCCTGGCCTGCCGGCAGGGGGCCGGCGCAACCATCAATGATGATCAGCAGCAAAAAGGTAAAATTTGGCAGGAGCATGGTTTAATTGCTTCCGGGCGTTTGGAAACGCCAAGCTGACACGGGTTGGAACGCGGACATGGGTACATTGTAACAACGGAGCGCAGTCTGGCGCGAGAGGGCGGCGGCATGGATAAAAAAGGCTTGGTCATAGGATGGGTCGCGGTGTCGGTGTTGTGGCTGTTGTACTGGCTGGCCATGACCACGACACTCGGTGTGGAGGCGATAGGCGAACTGGTCGCCTCGATGAACCACGGCATGCTCGTCGCCGCCCTGTGCGTGTCAGTCCCGGTGACGCTGTTTTTTATCGGCATGGCCGGCGCCTGGTTCAAGCGCGTTGTTTTCAGCGGCAAGTCCTAGCGCTTTGCCGCGCCGGCGGGCTCCCCTGCCGGCATTAACCGAGACCATGCAACCATGTCCGAAGTGATCGTTTTTACCCCCGGCGGCTACCGCTATATCAGCGCGGTGTTCCAGTATTCGAGCGGTGTCGCCGCCGAAGCCGGATTCGAGATGGTGCGCGCGCGCCTGTCCAAGCCGCTGCCCATCGCCGCGGGTTTTGCAGTAGTCGAGGCCCATCTCAAGGCAATAGGGCGGCCCACCACCGCCTTCGCCGCCTGCGAACTGCGTTCGCCCGCACCCTTTACCGAGCAGGGCTTTATCGATTTCAACCGTCACTACGTGCAGACGCTGGAACGCTGGGGCATTTACAAAAACGAAGTGAATCCGGTGGCGCGCACCAATGTCTGCCCCGAGTTCGACAAGCCGGGCGAGCCTTCGCTTTACGCGTTTTCCTACACCGTGCCTTCAACATCAAAGCGCGGCAGCTTCATCCTTGCCGGAGGTGGCGAGGCGCGGCCGGGCAAGGGCACGTACAGCGAACGCATTGTGCGTTACGGCGAGCATTCGACCGACGCCTTGCGGGAAAAAGTGCGCTATGTCGTCGCCGAGATGGAAGCACGCCTGACGGCGCTGGGATTTGGCTGGCAGGATGCGCTTTCCACCCAAGCCTATACCGTGCATGACATAGGCCCGCTGATGGCTGCGGAATTCGTCAAGCGCGGCATCACGCCCGGCGGCCTGTCCTGGCATTTTTGCCGCCCGCCGGTCGAGGGACTCGATTACGAAATGGACGTGCGCGGCGCGGCGCAGGAGATCGTAATTTAACAGCCTGCAGCAATAAAAAAGGCGGCCGAGGCCGCCTTTTTTATTGCTGCTGAATACCGCTATCAGGCCACCTTGCGCGGTCCGAACAGGGCCGGGCTTTGCTTGTT
>SESD01002123.1_pt1 | contig 10218 bp, 11 predicted proteins | sample 3171411 | NCBI WGS metagenome assembly SESD01 (sample SAMN06051880, study PRJNA518727) | freshwater metagenome | biome: subpolar coniferous forest; feature: holomictic lake; material: water; isolation source: holomictic Lake 442, 16.5 m depth | place: Canada: near Kenora, Ontario | collected...
GGTCTTGAAGCCCTTGATGCTGGAGCTGGCGACGATGGGCGCAACACCGGCAAGGTCGGCGTGGACAAACACATCGCCCTCAAACCCGGCCGGCTTGCTGATTGCGCCAAGGCGCGCGTGGCCAAGCGGCGAACGCACAAAGGCCACTTCGCGCATGCCCTCCATGCGAATATCGCCGACGTACTGGCCGCGACCGCGCATGAAACGGTCGTCTTCCTTGCGCTCGAGGCTTGCGCCGATGCCCTTGCCGCCTTTGCCGCCTTTACCATGGCGCATCGTGTCGGGGGAGGTTTTTTGATCAGTGCTCATGTTCGCCAAGGATATTTATTCGGCAACGCCGTATCGTGGATCATTCCGGTCTGAAATTCCCGCAACAATTATGCCTGATGTTTTTGCCGCCAAGAATATGCTTCGTGTACGTACCCAAACAAAAGACCGCCCCTGTCATTGCGAGGAGCGGAGCGACGAAGCAATCTCGTGGCATTGTTGCGAACCTCACATGGGTGACGAGATCGCTTCGCTGCGCTCGCAATGATGCCCCATATTATTTCAACCGCAACCTGGTCCGCCCGAGGTCGTTATACGCGTCGACCAGCAGGCGCAGGCTGGAAACAAAGGCCTTGCGCTCGGCCACCGGCAGCACGGCGACGGTGCGCTCGTGGGCGCGTTTCACGGCGTTTTCCATCGACAGGGCGAGTTTGCGGCCTTCACGCGTCAGGGTGCACAACTTGGCGCGGCTGTCCGTTGCCGACATCTTGCGCGCGATGAGGCCGTGCTCATCCAGGCGACGCAACACGTCGGTGGTGTTGGCGCGGTCTATGCCCACTTCGGCGGCAAGCGACACCTGGTCCACCTCACCGTGGTGCAACAGCGCGGTCATCAGGCTGTATTGCACCGGCGTGATGCCAAAACTTTCGCACTCCTCGACAAACAGCGAGGTATGGATCTGGTGCAGGCGGCGGATGAGGAATCCCGGCCGGCGCTTTAGCACCTCGCGCACGGGTTTGCCGCCGCGTTTATTGCCGGGCGCGGCGCGAAGGACTGGTTTTTTCTTCATGTAATATCGGGGTGAGTTGCGGAACTGGCTTGGCTGCATTCTCGCACGCCCTGGGCACAGCGACGCAAGCGGTCGCGGCCTGGCTCAAAGCAAACCGGCTCAAACCAATTGAGCCGCTTCCGCTATTGTTAGTACAATGACAAACTTCCTTGAACCGTCACACTACAGGAGCCTGACATGACACAACCCTTCGACACCCTGTTGCGCGGCGGCCGCGTCATCGACCCGGCGCAGAACATCGACGCGCAACTGGATGTGGGCATCCGTGACGGAAAAATCGTCGCGCTCGCCGCGGGCCTCACGCCCTCCGCCGGCACCAGCGTGATCGACGTCAAGGGCAAGCTGGTGCTGCCTGGGCTCATCGACACCCACGCCCACGTCTACCAGTATGTCACCGGCACCTTCGGCCTCAACCCCGACCTCGTCGGCGTGCGCTCGGGTGTCACCACCCTCGTCGACCAGGGCGGCCCGAGCTGCATGACCCTGCCGGGCTTTCGCAAGTTCATCGTCGAACCGGCGAAAAGCCGCGTCGTCGCTTTTATTTCCTCGTATCTTGCCGGCGGCCTCGAAGGACATCTTTATCCGGACCTCTACCAGCCCTCCTGCGTCAATGTCGAGCACACCGTGCGCGTCGCGCTTGAGAACCCGGACATCGTGCGCGGCGTCAAGGCGCACGCCGAGATCGGCGGTGCCTCGCGCTGGGGCGTCGAGGTGATGAAGCTCTCGGCGCAAATCGGCCGCGAGGCAAAACTGCCGGTCTATGTGCACCTGGGGCAATTGTGGCCGACCAAGGACCACATGGTGATGGATGCCGACGAGTTGGTGCGCCAGGTGGTCCCGCTGGTCAAGGCCGGGGACGTGCTGGCGCATCCCTTCACCCGCCATCCGGGTGGTTTCATCAACGCCGAGGGCAAGGTCCATCCCATAGTCTGGGAAGCGATAGAGCGCGGCGTGAGGGTCGATGTCGGTCACGGCTCGCATTTTTCCTTCGACATGGCAAGAAAGGCCATTGCGGCGGGCATCATCCCCTTCACCCTGGGCGCCGACCTGCACGGCCTCAATGTGCGCCCGCCCGAGGACAACGCCTTTCGCATGAGCGAATCCGACCGCCAGTCCAACCCCTTCTTCGGCGTCGCGGCCTTCGGCCTCACCCACGCCATGACCGAATTGCTGACACTCGGGCTGTCGCTCAACGACGTGGTCAAGACCGTGACCTGCAACGCCGCCGAGCTGGTGAACATGTCCGATTCCATCGGTTCGCTTGCCCTCGGGCGCAACGCCGATGTCAGCGTGATAGACATGCTCACCGGCAAGTTCACGCTGCAGGACAACCTGCGCGTCAAGGTCACCACCGAGCGCTACCTGTCGCCGGTGTTCTGCATGATCGCCGGCAAGCGCTACGATGCCGACTCGCCCATCCTGCCCATGCCCATGGCCGCGGCGGCGTAACGAGCACCCCGCCGTCTTGAAACCGACCTCCGCCACGAATACCGCCGCATTGGCGCGCATCCTCGGCCGCCAGCCGCGCTGGTGCGGTGTCGTCGCGGCACGCGACGCACTTGCCCTGCCCGACCGCGTGTTACTGCACGCCGGACCGCCGCTTGCCGACGCGACGCGGCCGCCGCCGGCTATGCGCAACGCCGCGCTGCTCGCCTGCCTGCACGAGGGCTGGGCCGAAGACGAGAACACCGCCGAACAACTCATTGCCAGCGGCGCGGTCCGGCTCGAACCCGGCCTTGCGCATCGCGTCTCGATGCCGCTGGTATCGCTGGTGGGGCCGCGCACCACACTGGCAATCATCGATTGCGGTCCCGGCGGCGACGGTGCTCGCTGGTACGGCTTTCTTGGCACCGGCAGCGGTGCGCAACTGCGCTTTGGCGCGCGCGACCACGCCATCCTCGGGCGCCTCGCCTTTCGCGAGCGCGAGCTGCTGCCCGGCTTTGCCGAACTGCTCGCCGCCGGGCCGATAGACCTCCTGTCCATCGCGCGCTCGGCGCTGACCGAGGGCGACGACCTGCACAACCGCCTGTCCAGCGCGACACTGGTGCTGCACGCCGTGCTGGCCACGCGCAAGCCGGGGTCGGCGTCGGCGGCGGCACAGGCGGCGATCACCACCGTGCTCGAGGCGCCGCTGTATTTCCTCAACCTGTGGATGCCCGCCTGCGCGCTGATGCTCGATGCGGCGGCCGGCAGCGCCGGCTCAACGCTGGTGACGCGGCTGGCCGCCAATGGCGAAGTCTGCGGCCTGCAGCTCGCCGGGCTACCCGGACGCTGGTTCAGCGCACCGGCCGCGCCGGTGTGCGGGCCGTTCATGAAGGGCGCGCCCGACAATCCGCAATTTCCACCGGCCACGGGGGACAGCGGCATCATCGACGCCTTCGGCCTTGGCGGGCAGGTGTTGCGCCGGGCGCCCAGCCTGCAGGCGGCGTTCCAGCCCTGGCTTGCGGCCGACGATGACGCGCGGGCCCTGGCGCTGCTTTGCGGGATGCATCCGCTGCTGGGCGTGGAGATCGGGGTCGATGCGGCGGCGGTGGTCGCCACCGGTCGCGCGCCGCTGCTCTCGACCGGCATGGTCTCGGCCGACGGCCGCGGCCTGCTCGGCCGCGGACTGTGTGAACTGCCGCTGGGGCCGTTCCGGGCCGCTATGGCCGCACTGACGGCGCCCTGAGCGCCGTCGCACCCGGCGCCGCCCCGAGCGCCCGCGCGAGGCCTTGCGCCAGGCGGTAGAGGGCGTGATTCGATGCGGCGAGCACGCCGCCCATGAGGACAAAACCGTGCACCATGCCCTCGAAACACTCATAAGTCACGTCCACGCCGGCGGCGCGCAGGCGCCCCGCGTAAGCCTCGCCCTCATCCAGAAGCGGATCAAAGCCCGCAGTAATCACATAGGCCGGCGGCAGCCCGGACAAATCGGCGGCGCGCAGCGGCGAGGCGCGCCAGTCGCCGATGTCCGCATCGCTGCGCAGGTACATGTCGCGATACCACAGCATGCTGGCGCGGGTGAGCAGGTAGCCTTCGGCGTAGGCCCCGGCCGAGGCGGTGTCGCCGGCCTGGTCGGTGACCGGGTAGATGAGCATTTGCATCACCAGCGAAGGATCGCCCGGCAGCGGCAGGTCACGCAGGCTGAGCGCGGTCACCGCCGCAAGATTGCCGCCGGCACTGTCGCCGGCCACCGCGATACGCGCGGCGTCAATGCCCAACTCTGCAGCATGCGCCGCCACCCAACGCGTCGCGGCGACGCAATCGTCCACCGCCGCCGGAAATTTGTGCTCGGGCGCGAGCCGGTAGTCGACCGCGACCACGGCGCAATGCGCGGCGTTGGCAAACTGGCGGCACGCCACGTCGTGGGTATCGAGGTCGCCGACCAGCCAGCCGCCGCCGTGGAAAAACACCACCGCCGGCAGTTTTGCGCCCTCGGCCGAGCCCAGCGCGCGATACAGGCGCAGCGCAAGCGGGCCGCCCGGCCCGGGCATGACCAGGTCGCGCACTTGGTCAACCTCGGGCGGTGCGGGCCACAGCGGCGCACGCGAGAGACGGTATTGCTCGCGTGCCGCGGCGGGGCTGAGCGCGGAAATGGCCGGCAGGGGCGAAGCCGCCAGTTGCGCGAGCAGCGCACGCGCCTGCGGATCGAGTTGCTTCATATCATTGGCGGCATCGAGCGCGGGACGTCAGTGCGCCATGGCGCGCCCGCGGCGCATGGTCATCATCCAGAGCGAACCGAGGGCGGCGACGGTGATGAAGGGCAGCGCCAGGTAATTGATCGTATCCCAGCCGTTGCGGTCCAGCAGCAGCCCGGAGGAGAACGAGGTGGTCGCCATGGTGATGAAAATAATCATGTCATTGATACCCTGTACCTTGGCCTTCTCCGACGGCCGGTAGCTCTCGGTTAGCAGCGTGGTGCCGCCGATGTAGAGGAAATTCCAGCCCACCCCCAGGATGACCATGGCGAACCAGAAATGCGGCACGGTGATGCCCGACAGAGCGATCGCCACGCAGGCGTAGAGCAGCAGCGCCCCCGCGAACATCACACTGAGCACGCCAAAGCGCTTGATCAGCGAACCGGTGAAAAACGACGGTGCGAACATGCCGATCACGTGCCAGCCGATCACCGTCGCCGCATCGCCGAAGGGATGGCCGCAAAACCCCATCGCCAGCGGCGTCGAGACCATCAGCAGGTTCATCACCCCGTAACCGATGGTGGCCGAGGCCACGGCGACAAAAAACGCCGGCTGCACGGCGATCTGGCGCATCGGCCGCACCGGCCCGGCGCGCTCGGCCTCGCTCGGGACCGGAATGTCGAGCCAGCGCAGCAAGCCGATGACGACCAACAGAAAAAAGATCAACGACAGGTAGGCACCGAGGTATTGCGTCGAAAACAGGTCGACGGTGCGCTGGCTGGAAAACGGCCCGATGATGCCCCCGACCAGCCCCCCCGCCAGCACCAGCGAAATCGCCTTGGCCTTGAAATCGGCAGCCGAGGCGTCGGCTGCGGCAAAACGGTAATACTGGCCGAAGGCGTTATAGGCGCCGAACACGATGGTGCCGCAGCACAGCAGCCAGAAACTGCCCAGCCACAGTGCGAGCGCGCAGACCAGCGCGCCGAGGATGCCGATCAGCGCACCAACGGTGAAGCCGGCGCGCCGGCCGATGCGCCGCATCAACAACGAGGCCGGCATGGTGGCAAGCGCCGCGCCGACAACCCAACCGGTCGCCGGCAGGGTGGCGAGCGCCTTGTTCGAGGCCAGCGCATAACCGGCGAGGCCGTTGAGGGCGATTACCGTGGAATTGTTGGTAAAAAGCAGTGCCTGGCAGGCGGCGAGCAGGGAGACGTTTGTCTTGGTTTTTCTGGCAGCGTCCATGCGTTTTGTCACCACTGCGGGCGCGGCGAATGCGGCGCTGCCGGATGGTTGGTGCCGATTATAGAGGGAGAATCGTCCTCGCGCCGGCCCGATTCGGGCTTACGCCATCCGAACGTAGCTGCTTCCACCCTCTAAAAAAGCCTCTTGCGACGATTGACAACGCGCGTGGAGTGAAGCATTCTCTCTTTGCACGATTTCACTGGGCAGTAATTCTCAGTCGAATATTTTGCTTGAATCCATTTTGCTTCATTCCATTTTTGAGGGAGATTCTGATGGCCACGAAGAAAAAAGCTGCTACCAAGAAGACTGTTGCAAAGAAGACCGTCGCTAAAAAGCCTGCGAAGAAGAAAACCGCACGCAAACCAAACGCAGCGTTCATGAAGCCGATGATGCCGACCGGCGGTCTGGTCGCGATCCTTGGCTCCACCCCGATGCCGCGCACCGAGGTAACCAAGAAAATCTGGGTTTACATCAAGAAGAACAAACTCCAGGATCCCAAGAACATGCGCATGATCAACGCCGACGAGAAGCTCAAGGACGTGTTCGGCGGCAAGAAACAAGTGTCGATGTTCGACATGACCAAGCTGGTCAGCAAGCTGCTCAAGTAATCACAGCCTGCCTTTAAAAAAAGGCGTCCCCGCGAGAGCGGCGACGCCTTTTCCATTGGCAAAACGCCCCGCCCTGCGCCGGATGCACCGTTCAGGCAAAGGCGCGCAGCAAGGCCGTCACCGCCACGCCGGCGACCACCGCGCCGATGAGGCTGCGCGTCAGCGCCGCCACCAGCAGCACCGGCAGGATGGCCAATGCCGGCAGGTTGCGCGAGAGCGGCAGCAGTACGCCACCCTGGAAGGCCAGCTCCTGTGCCAGCAGCGCCGCGAGTATCGCCACCGGCACCTGTGACAGCCAGATGCGCAGCCAGCGCGGCAGCGTGATGCGTGACAGCAGCAACAGCGGCAACACCCGCGGCAGCACGGTCACGGCGGCGCCGCCGAGCACGATTACAAGGACGTAGTGGCGGATTTCCATTGCTGCAAACCGAGGCCTGTGGTGGCGGCGACCAGGGTCGCGACAAGAATATTCCAGTGCCCCGGCAGGGCCAGTGTGGCGGCAACCGAGATCAGCGCCGCGAGCGCGGCCACAACCAGGCCGACGCTGCGCCCGGTGCCGCCCTGCCCTGCCAGTTGTAACACCAGCAGGGCGCCGAACATCGCCGCCAGGGCAAAATCAAAGCCCAGCGCGTGGATGTTGCCGACGCGATCTCCCAGCAGCGCCCCGGCGAGGTTGGCGATCGCCCAGGCGCCGTAGGCGGACAGGTTGAGCCCTATCATCCAGCGCGCGTTCAGCACCGCGGGCGTCCCGCCCGCGCCCCCGGCCAGCCGTCCCCAGGCGATGACAAAGGTCTCATCGGTGAGTTGCGCGCCGATCAGCGCGTTCTGCCAGACGGGAAAATTGCGGCAGTAAGGGGCCAGCGCAGACGCGAGCAGCAGGTGGCGCAGGTTGACGAAAAACACCGTGATGATGGCAGTCGCCGGCGAAACCGCCGCGGCAACCAGGCTGGCCACCACGAACTGCGCCGAACCGGCGTAGAGCACCAGCGAGAGCAGCATCACCTCGGCCACCGACAGCCCTGCTGCGCGCTGAACAACGCCGGCGGCAAAGCCGATGGACAAATAGCCCAGCACCACCGGCAGGCCGGCGCGCGCACCGGCGGCAAGACCGCTCACCGAAGCAGGGCCCGCGCCATCTCGCGCAGGGCCTTCGCCGTGGCCTCGGGCTGCTCGAAGGGAAACAGGTGGCCGCCGTCGAGTATGGTCATGCGGAATTTCCCGCGCATCGCCTCGGTGCCGATCTGCCGCAACTCACTGGATTGGCGGCCGCCGATGAAGCCGGCGGGCACCGCCAGCCGCCGGCGGTGGCGGTACAGATCGTGCGGGATGCAGCGGTAAATGCGGTACTCGACGGCAGGATCGAAAATCAGGCGCACAGCGCCTTCCACCGTCGGCTCGGTGCCCAGCGTGACGTAGTCGTCCAGGCATGCGGCATTAAAACGCCGGAACGCCTTCTTGCGGCGAAAAAGCTCGCGCGCCGCCGCCACTGACGGGAAATCGCGCCGGCGATCGAGCGTAGAGCGTGCCGGCGTCAGGCGGTCGGCAAGCCCCACCCGTTTCATCAGGCCGAACGCCTGCCCCTTCACCGGGCTCATGATGGGCGAATCGAGCATGATCAACGCACGAAACAACTCCGGCCGGCGCACCGCCGCGAGATAGCTGAGGTAACCGCCAAGCGAATGGCCGATGCCGATCACCGGTTCGCCGACTTCGCGCTCGAGGTAATCGACCAGTTCATCGACCAGGTGCGGCCAGCCCTCGGTCACCGGGTAGCGCGGGTCATGGCCGAGCGTGTTGATGGCGCTGATGCGAAAGTCCGCCTGCAGGTAATCGAACAGCCTGCGGTAACACGCGGCGGGAAAGCCGTTGGCGTGGGAAAAATGCAGGCGTAGCTTATTCATGCGACGGCCAGACCCGCCTGCCGCGACACCCAAGCGGATTGCCACGACTGGCTGAAAAGCCTTGCCAGTAGCGGCTTTCCAGCATCTGCGCGACACGCATCACGGCTTCACGTTCTCCGCCGCAGGCGCTTTTGATCCGGCCAGAAAGCGAAAATCCTCGGCAAACTGCGCCAGTCGCTTGACCGCGTGGCGGCGCTGCTCGGGCGTGAGGGTACGATCCAGGTCAAGCAGCAGCAGCGTCAATTGCGCCTCCCAGTCGGCGGCCATGCGCCGGTACTCGGCGCCACGGCGCAATTCCCAGTCAAGGAAATAGGCGCGCAGCGCCGGCGCGAGCTCGACCACCGAGCGGTCGCGCCTGAGGATGGACAGCAGCTCCTGCTGGCGCGCCTGGCGGCTCTCGAGCTGCAACTCATACATTCGCGGGAAGGCGCGCACCGAGGTGACAATTCGTACCTTCTGCGCATCGGTCAGCGGCCCGGTCCAGTCCTCGATGTTGCCGGTGAGGCGCTTGACGCGCGCCCGTTCGCGCTCGCGCGGATCGTCGCCAAGGAATTCCTTGGCAAACTTGGCGTTGTTGCTCGCCATCTTTCTCGCCAGCGCGGCGTGGTGGTCCGGACCCAGCTTGATCAATAGCGGCGCCGCCAGGTCGGCCGCATGCACCACCAGCGCGCGGTAGCGTTCACGCCCTTGCACCATGGCCCACCCGATGTCGGCCTTGGTCAGGCCCGCCTCCACCTTGCCCGCGGCCGACTGCATGATGGCGGCGTAGAGCGGCATTTCCTCGAGCCGGTGCCACTCGTGCAACTGCGCGATTTGTGCGCGCAACTCGCTGTTATCCTCGTTCCACAGGTCGAAATAATCCTGCGCCATGACACGTATGGCGGTATCGGCATTGTTGTAGGCGACACGCACGAAGGTGCAGGCCGCCAGCGTGCCCAGCAGCGCCAGCGCCAGCACCATGCGTTTTCCCAGGTGGTTCAGCCGCCTCACCAGTAATTCTCCACGGTAATCTGCCCGGGGTCGCGGCGGCGGTGCTTTTTCATGCCACGCGCCTTGAGTGCCTCGACCGTATCGGTGACCATGGCCGGATTGCCGCAAATCATCACCTGCGACGCCGCCGCCGACAGCGCGACGCCGGCTGCGTCCTCCAGCCGCCCGTCGATGATCGCCTGCGGCACGCGCCCGGACAAGGCCCCGGGCATCGTCTCGCGGCTTACGAACGAAACCATGCGCAGCCGGGCTGGATGTTTTCGCAACAGCGACTGGATGGTGTCGCGGTAGGTAAGTTCTGCCGCCTCGCGCACCGCATGCACCAGCACCACCTCGCGATAGCGCTGCCAGGGCGCGTCGGTGGCCAGTATCGACAGGAAGGGACCGATGGCGGTGCCGGTGGCGAGCAGCCACAGGTTTTGCGCATCAGGCACCTCGGACAGCACCAGGAAACCGGCGACCGACGGCGACAACTTGATGTCGTCGCCCGGGACGAGCGTCGCCAGACGCGCCGTCAGCGGCCCGCCGGGCACCGTGATGTAATAAAACTCATGCGGCTGCGTGCCCGGCGCATTGACGAAGGAATAGGGCCGCGCCACCATCTCGCCGTCGATTTCCAGCGCAAGCTTGGCGAACTGCCCGGCCTGGAACGCCGGACCATTGGCCGCGACCTGCAGCGAATACAGCCGCTCGGTCCAGCGCTTCTGGCCCACCACCCTGCCCTCAATCCATTTACCCGCGACAGCCATGCTCTTTCACTTTTCACCTCTCACTTTTCACTCATTCACTGAATGAGGTAGGGC
>SESD01002128.1_pt1 | contig 10197 bp, 3 predicted proteins | sample 3171411 | NCBI WGS metagenome assembly SESD01 (sample SAMN06051880, study PRJNA518727) | freshwater metagenome | biome: subpolar coniferous forest; feature: holomictic lake; material: water; isolation source: holomictic Lake 442, 16.5 m depth | place: Canada: near Kenora, Ontario | collected...
GACACCCTGCGGCTCTCTCCACCGTCGGATGGCCGGGCCGGACCGTATTCGGGCAGCGTCGCTCGCCGTCTGTTTTGTCCGCTTTCGCCCCATGCCGGCAGGAACCGGCAGAAACGAAACCCCGTAAATGTAGCAGGACGCAGGCCACCCGTCAACGGGATGCGTGAGATTTTTTTTGGGGCGCGCGAGGCGGGGGTCGGAGCGCGGCTTTACCGCAGCCAGTTTTTCCAGAAATACACCGCCGCCACGAGCAGGCCCACGCCCACCACCACGCCGCGCAGCGTGGACGGTTTGACCCGGCCCGCGAGGCGACCGCCCGCCACGCCACCCGCCAGGGCGCCCAGCGCCATGATCAGCGCCACGATCCAGCAGACATGGCCGGAGAAGAGAAAGAAAACGGCGGCCGCAACGTTGGCGCTGAAAGCAATGCCCTGCTTGAGGGCGTTCAGGCGGGTCATGTTGTCCTGAAGGGTCAGGCCCAGCGTCGCCAGCACAATCACGCTCAGACCCGCCCCGAAGTACCCGCCGTAAACCGCCGCCAGCGCAATAGGCAGCGCGGCCCAGTGCTCCGGGAGCGCCTTGCCGGTTCTCCGGCCAAGCCAGGCCTTGAGGCGGTCCTGGACGGCGAGCAGCAGCGAGGCGGACAGGATCAGAAAGGGCACCAGGGATTGAAAGAGCCGCTCGCTGGTGCAGAGCAGGAGCCCCCCCCCGGCCACGCCACCCAGAACGGCGGCCGGCAGGCAGAACAGCAGCCGGCGCCTCTGGCCCTTCAGGTCCCCGCGCTGGGCCAGGGTCGCGCCCAGGTAGCCCGGGCACAGCGCCACCGTGTTGGTGACATTGGCCGCCACCGCCGGAAGGCCCAGGGCAACGAGAACGGGAAAGGAGATGAGCGTCCCGCCGCCAGCCAGGGCATTCACCAGCCCGGCGCCAAAGCTGGCCAGCACCAGTACGCCATAGGCCCAGACTTCCATTCCGGCTGCTCCCGGTTCAGCGTCCCCGCTTGGCCTTGCGCGTCAGCCCGATCATGGGCCGCGAGAGAACCTCCACGCAGTCGAACATCGTGGCGGTTCCGCTGGCGGGGAGCATTCCGCTGGCAGCCAGCTGGTCCAGGTAACTGCTGATGCCCTGCTGTGCGGCGAAAAGGCACGGCGTGGAGTAGATCACCATCGTAACGCCCGCGCGCTGCATCTGGTCCAGCGTCCAGTTGGGGGACTTGCCTCCATGCAGCTGGTTGACCATGACCGGAACTTTCACCGCCTGGCAGAGTGCCTGCACGAACGCCAGGTCGTGGACGGCCTCCACCATGATCCCGTCCGCGCCCGCCTGGGCGTACTTGACCGCCCGCTTGAAGCCATCCTCCATGTCGGTGGCGTCGGTGCGCGCAATGACGAACAGGTCGGATCGCACGTGCAGCACCGCCTTCAGCTTGGCCAGGAACTGCTCCTGCGCGAGGATCTGCTTTCCCTCAAAGTGGCCGCAGCGCCGCGGCCTCTTCTGGTCCTCGAACTGCACCGCGGAGACGCCGCTGGCCTCCAGCAGCTTGACGGTGTTGGCGGAGATGGACTCCTCGCCAAAGCCGTCATCGATGTCCACAAGCAAATGGGACTGAGGCAGCACATGGCGCACCCGCAGGGACCAGTCCAGGACGTCGTGCCAGTTGGAGAAGCCCATGTCCGGCAGCCCGTAGGCGCTGGCGGCATAGCCAAAGCCGCTCAGGAAGATCCCCTCGAAGCGCTCCGCCGCCAGCAGCGCGGAGAAGACGTCGTAGACGCCGATCAGGGGCAGGATCTTGCCGGTGGCCAGGCGCTGCCGGAACATCTTTCCCGCCATGGCCCCGTGAAAGGGGCGTGGCGCAGCCGGCACCGGGTCAGAGGTCCGTGATTTCGGAGCCATGAAACCTCCTCGGGTTAGACGCCGTTATGTTGCGGGAACGAACGGGGGGAGATCAACCCAAATCTAAGTACTCCCGGTGGAAAGTTCGGTGACGTATGATCGTCTCCCGGCCCGGCGACCCTACGGCAGCAGCAGGCGCACGAAGCCCAGTGCGCCGGCGCGGAGATTTCCGGCCAGGTCGACCGACCCGGCCAGCGGATCATCCAGCGTGATGCGCAGGGCCAGGTCGCCGAAGCGCTGCGCGCGCTCCGGGATCGCCTCGTCCGGTTTGCGCACCGGGATCGCCACCGCGGACAGCTCCAGTTCCATGGTCGCGCGCCGGCTGTCCGGCGTCACCTGCCACGCGCAGCACCGCACCGGCCGGCCGTCTCCCATGGCGTAGCTGTTTGACAGCGGCAGCACCCGCGTGCGCAGGGCATCGAAGTTCGCGGCGTCGCCGCACCCCGCCCAGACACGGCAGGCAGAGAGGAGGTCGGGCGACGCGGCCATTGCCGCCACCGCGGCGGCATTCGTGATCTCCAGCGCCACGTGGAACACGCTGCCGCGCGCGGGCCGCCGCACCGCCAGCCGGCCCTGCGGCACGGGGATGAACTCTCCGTCCGTCCACTCGTCGAGGAACCCGTCGGCCACGAAGCTGCCGGCGCCGGCACCGCCGTTCGTCCAGGTCACGCGCTGCACCTGCGATTCCAGGGCGGCGCAGCGCGCCCAGTCCGCGGATGTGAGGAACGACTCGCCGTAGCTCCACAAGTTGGTTGCCAGCGGCTGCAGCGGCTGCGTCGCCGCCGGCAGCAGCACCGCCTTCACCGCGGCAGAGCCGGGCGTCCAGATGTAGCCGCGCATCAGCTCGTTGCGCTCGGCCTTGCACGTTGCCAGCATCATGATACGGCCGTCGCCCAACGAAACCACGCCGCGCCAGGCGTCGCCCGGGCCCGGCGCCGGACCGGTCAGCACGGCGGCCTGCGAAGCGTCGCCCGTCTCGCTGACCCGCGCCAGGTCCTGGCGATAGACCATCAGCTGGTTGGTCGCGAGCGCGTGCATGCCGAACACTTCGGCCCCGATCTGCCCGGAGAAGCGCCAGGGCGGGCGCTCCATCTTGTTGTCGTCCGCGCGTTCGCGGAGCACCACGCTGCCGCCCTCCATCGGCTCGGTGACGCGCACAAAGGCATCCCGGGTGTAGCGGAACACCATCAGGTCGCCCCACCCTGCAGCCGCACCGTTCCAAAGCTCGGAGAGCCCCTGGACGGGGCGGCGCGTCATCCCCTTGTAGCTGAAGCGCACAGTCTCGGCCGGATCGCGGCCGAAGATGACCGCGTTGCGGCGCATGCGGTCGAACCAGACCGTCGCGCTGAACTGCCCGTTCCACTGCGCCTCCAGCGCAGCATCCACCGGCGGCGCCGTGCGCGGCGTCTCCGGACGCAGGGCGCGGAACAGACGCACGTCGCTGTCGTTCTGGGCGCGGACCACGACAAACAGCTGTGTGGCCACGGTCGTCACCCAGAAGTCCTGCCCCGGCCAGAACGGAACCTCCGCCAAGGGAACCGCCTGCTCGCGCCCCTCGACGCCCAGGTCCCAGATGCGCGCATGCGCTCCGGCAGCCGGCGCCGCCGTGGACGCATACAGCGAGGTCCCGCGCGTGCCGGCACGCACCGCGTCGACCTCGTTGGTTGCGCCAATCAGCGGCGGCCAGACCGAGCAGACGCTCCCGTCCGCGTCGTCAAAGGTCCAGACGCGCCGCCGGAAGCTGGCGGCCATGCGCGTGCCGCACTCCAGCACGGAGGCTCCCGGCGGCAGCGGCATTTCCCATCGCAGGCGCCCGTCGGCATTCACGCGCGCCAGGAGGCTCTGGTACATCCGGCAGGCGCCTTCCGTGAACGGCAGCCAGGACGCTTCATAGACGTAGTTGTTCTGCGGCAGCACGAGGGGCCCGGCGCCGGCGGCCACGGCAGGCAGCCGCAGCGGCCGGCGCGCGGTGGTGTCGTCCAGGCGACCCCAGGTGCAGCCGCCCGTGCCGCCCCATCCCCACCAGCGCCCGTCGGTATCCATGCACACCGGCACGACGTCCCGCGGCACAGGCAGGGTGCGGACGAGCCGCGCCTGGCTGTCCATGACCACGAGTTCGCCGGGGGCGGCCAGCACACAGCCGTCGGCCAGCGGCGCCACGCAGAGCATGCGCGCCCGGTCCATGACCTGGCCGCTCTCGGGCCCGGCCAGCGACAGGCGCTGCATCGACGTGGCCGTGGTCACCAGCACGTGCTCGGGTCCGCACCGGCCGATGGAGGTCCAGGAGAGATCGGTGCGGCGATGCACCAGCGCTCCGGTGTGGCGGTCAACCAGCAGCAGCCAGCGGCTGTCGGCAGGCGCAAACAGCACGTTGCGGCTGCCGGCGATTGGCGGGACCTGCAGGCGCATGCCGCCGCCGGCATCGTCGAACTTGCGCTGGTAGAGCCGCGCCCAGCGCACACATTCGTCCTTCAGGTCGAGTGCGCAGATCATCCCCAGGCCGGTGTCCACGTACACGCTGTCGCCGACCACCGTGGGCGCAGGGAGCATGCGGTGCTGCGACAGCGCGGCATTGGCGCAGGCGGCGCTGACGAGCGTGAGCCGCGTGGTTCCACACAGCGGCAGGCGGATGCTCTCCTGTCCCGTGGCGGCGTCGAGCGCCACCATCGCGAGTTCGCTCTCTTCGGTGCCGCCGTAACGCAGCGCCGGCACCAGGAAGTGCGTGCCGCGCCAGACGGCCGGCGAGCCGACGGGCTCCTCGGTGTCCGTCGTGCCGTGCCAGCGCCAGCGGATCACGCCGCTGCGGGCGTCGAAGCCGATCAGTTCAAACCGGTTGAAGCCGGTCTCCAGGCGCACGGCCACAACACTGCCGGCGCGCGCCGGCCGGCAGAGACCGCCGTACCCCACGTGCGACCGGTTGTACTGTCCGGCAACGGGCGCCGCGACATACGACCAGCGCAGCACGCCGCCGGCAAAGGCGGCCACGCTGCGCGAGTTCTGCACCACCAGCAGGCCGTCGAGGTCTGTCCCGGAGCCCGAAAGCACCGGCTGCCAGGCGCCCAGTTGCGTCGTGCGGGTCTCCTCGCCGCAAGCCTCTTCCATGCCGGCCGGCAGATCAAACTGCCCGCCGAACACCCCCTGAGGCTCCGACACCTGCGCCAGGGTGCGCTGCGCGGCGGCCGGCGCGGCAAGCGGCGCCGCGGGCGATGCCAGGGAGGCGCAGCGCTGCAGGCGCACGGCTTCCGCAGCCATGCCCGGCCTGGCGGCAAGGTCCGCGACTTCGCGCGCCAGAAACGGGTTGTAGGTCGCGGCATAGCCGGCAAACAGGCTGCGATAAAGCGCCTTGGCGCTGCTGAACAGGTTGTTGTCGGCGGCGTCTGCAACCAGGAAGTGGCCGCGCTCGACCAGCATGCGCCGGATGTAGCCGTGCAGCCGGCTGGTCTCGTTCTGGCGGGTGAAGCGCGCCGTGGTCTGCACCGCGTCGTCCGAATCGTTGAGGATGGCGCCGGGGCGCGCCGTGCCGGCGCGCATCTTGAAAACCTCGGCGCGGGCCTGGTTGTACCCGGGGTCATTCGTATAGGCCGGCTTGGCCAGGGCCGCGGCGGCCAGCGCGGCGCGGGCACGGTCCTGGTCAAGCTCGGACCGCGCCACATCAAGGTCCCACAGGGCGGCCTCAAACGGCAGCACGCGGCGGGCCATGCCGTCGTTCAGGTCCAGCAGCCGGTCGAGTCGCGCCATATCGCTGCGCGCCTGCGCGGTTTCGGCGTAGAAACGGATCAGCGGCGCGCTTGACTCCAGCGGCTGGGACTGCAGGACACGTTCGATGCCGTCGTAGAGAGCCTGCCGGGCCACATCGCCGGCCTTGGCCATGAGCGGCTGGAAAACCGCAACCGCCTGGGCCGGGCTCGTCTCGCGGCGCACGCACTGCCCCATCCAGTACGGCAGCGTGGCCAGGCGGTTCGAGGCCACGCACAGGTTGAGGAACTGCGCGGCCTGCGGCGTGGGCGGGTTGTAGCCGGCGGCCTGAAAGGCGCGCACGCCGGAATCCATGTCGTCGACCGACAGGCTCTTCAGCATCCGTGCGCCCAGGACGTCGCGGATCGGCGGGTTGTCGCGCGCGGCCATGAACTGCTGGCGCAGCGCCGCCTGCAGCGCCACGGCCATGTCGGGCCGGCGCGACACCACGGCATCCCACGAGGCGGCCACGGCCGCAACGCGCGCGGGGTCCTTCTGGACAGCCAGCACACGCGCCACCCAGAAGCGGAAGTTGGGCGCGTCGTCGAGCCGCGCGTAGAGCCGCGCCAGCTCGATGCCGTGGAGTTCAACGGCAGCGGCATCGTCCGGCCAGCGCTGCACAATCACGGTGCGGCAGCGGATCTCGGCCTGCTCCGGCGGAAACGGCGTCAGCGCGGCGCGGAAGGACCACTTGCCAGCAGGGGCGTCGAGCTTGACCAGGAGCTGGTGCAGGCCGGGGGGAAGGTCGAGCTCGGCCCCGGCGGTTTCGCTGGCGCCGCCGTCCATCACCGGCCGGCCATCCAGCCAGGCCCGAATGCGGCCCGTCCCCTCGGCCACCAGCCAGGTGCGCGTGGGCACATCGATGCGCAGCAGGCGGAAGCCATAGACGATCGCGTCCGTCATCTCCGCGGGGATCGGGCACGGCTGGCCGGCCTTCCACTCCTTCCACGAGACCGGCGCGCCCTTGCCGGGCATGGGAGAGTTGCCGATCGCCTTCTCGGGCGGCAACACGGCAACCATCCCCTGCCCTCTGGCGCCGTCAAACGGCCCCACCACCCGCCACCCGTCCAGCGGCTTCAGCCAGGGGTTGTTGGTGGCGGAAAGCAGTTCCCAGGCCACGGCCGGGCTGGTGAACCGCGCCACGGGCGGCGACCGCGGGACCGTGGCATCCCACCAGTCCGGCTTGACGGCAAACAGCCCCGGGGCCGCCGATGCCGGCAAAATCAGCAGCGCCAGCAGCAGCAGACAGGCCATGCGTCTCGGAAATGACATATCGATTGAAAGGATACACCGGCCGGGTAATGGCGGCAAAGACCGTTTTGCGTTCGTTTGTGCCCCATTGAAAAGCCCGCATCATCCGGCTAGGATAGCCATATGGATGTGCTGCCTTTGGTTTTGTCCGCAGATTTCGCAGATTAACGCAGATTGAGAGAATATTGGTGGGCTGCGGGTTGTCGCCCGTAATCGTCCACTGATAGAAAGACAGTGGTGGAGGGTGGCAGGTGGCAAATGGAGGGTGGATGGCACACGTAGTCGCCACTCGTAGTCGGTTACGCTTAGTCGAACGGCTTAGTCGATTAAGTGGGGCGTTAAGGGTAACCGAGTAAGGGTAGCGGTTAAGTGTTTGAGAGGAATGGGCAGTGACCGGTTGACGAGAACGGGCGACGAGAACGGCAGACGAGGAGAGGGCCGTGAGCAGCCGCCGGCCGCCACGGAGAACATTTAAGGGTAAAGGGTTCCGCGCGGCGGGCTTACCTATAACTTCAATTCGCCGCAGCTTCGTAATCAAGTCCGCCGCAATCCGTAGCGGCGTCTTGTATACCAAGTTACCTTTTCGTTTTTTCGCGGCGCAGCCGCGCGGCGAGCTAGCAGCCTGGTCGGCAGACAGTTTGTGCCTCCACAAAGCTACATCCGACAGGCTGCTAGCAGCTTGTCGGACTTAGCGCTGTACCTTTACAAACTTTGTGCCGACCAGGTTGCTAGTTTGGGGGACGCAACCGCCAAGCGCCGGATAACAGTGCATTACGCAACAAAAGAGCAGCCGGAACAATTTTTCTGTCTGTAATTGAGTTTTCGCAACCCGCGGGCAGCGGGTTGCACAACTAGGAGACTGTCGGCAGAAAGCCCTGGACCGATCCGAGGCCTAAATCCGACAGATTCCTAGCGCGATGCCCGTGCAGGTCACGGCCGCATCGTCCGCTGCCGGCGGCAGCAGGCGTAGGAGCGCGAACAGGTCGGCCTTGGGCGTGAAGGTCACCTCTGCGCGGCTCAGCCCGTGATCGTCACAGCAGCGGGCCTCCAGCACAATCCCCTTGCGCCGGGCCGCAGGGGCCAGCTCGAACGACGCGCCGGATGCCATCCGCCGCAGGGTGAAGGGGAGGTGCAACGCCTTCAGCCAGGCGACAACCGCCGCCTCCGTGGCGGAAGCCTTTGCCCCGGACACCACCTGCCACGCGGCCGAGACGAACCGGCCCGGTGTGAAGGCCGGAAGGATCTCCAGCAACTCGAGCTCACGGCTGTGCAGCGGCGGCAGTGATGTCAGCCGTGGCACGGCGGCGCCGGGCACAGGCACTGCGGCGCCCAGTGCCAGTTTGTGCATCTGTGCCGCCAGGCGCCGCGCATCCCACGCCCGCAGCGCCACCACGGTTTCGCCGGCCGGGATCGGAAAGCGGTCGCGGTTGTCCGGCGCCGCAAACAGGGATTCCTCGGCTGCGAGGAGGTTGTCCACCTCCTCCGGCATGGCCTCCAGCAGAAGCTGCAGCAGGCGCGCGGAGGTCCACTCCGCAGACGCGCGGGAGAACGCCGCGCCCAGCCGCATGCGGCAGAACAGCAGCGGCAGCCGCTGCTTGTCGCGCACCAGCGCATCCACCGCGGACGCCGCCGCGGCCGGAACCTCCGGCGTGCGGGCCCGGCGGGTGAGCGCCTTGCGACCGGCCTTGTCCCGGCAGGCGCCGCACGCGAGGCAGGCGTCGCCCAGGCAGTAGCCGGTTTCGCGGCGGCCGCACGCCGCCTGGTACTGCTTCCACAGGAACTTCGGGGAGACGGCCGTTGTGACAAAATCAAATGGGAAGCGGTGTGCGGCGGGCTTTTCGCCCAGAAACTCTTCCGTCCAAAGGCCGGCCGCCTGCATCGCCTCCTGCAGGCGCCGGGCATAGTCGGCCGACGGCTCGCCGTCGTAGCAGCACCCTTCGCGCGCCAGCGCCACCACGAGCGGTGCCAGCCGGTAGTCGCCGGCAGCCAGCACCTGCGTGACAAAGGCATCGCTCCATGAGGCGGCCAGCCGGAATTCGAAATTCGAGCGCGTGCACATGCGCTCAAGCTCCCGCGCCATGCGCTCCAGCGGCGCGCGATCCAGAAACAGGCGGTCGTAACGCAGCGGCGTGTTGGGCATGCGCACCAGGTAGCCGAAGCTGAACACCATGCGCGTGGGCAGGCGCGCGCCGCTGACGCGCACCCCGAGCTGGCGGGTGAACGCGCCGAAGGCGGCCAGGTCCTCCGCACGTTCGTGGCCGGTGATCAAGTAGAAGAGCTTGATCTCGCGCACCGCGCGCGGGAGCAGGTTCTGCAGGACGCGCTCGATCTCGTCATCGGTGACCGACTTGTTCAGAAACGCCCGCAGGCGCCCCGAGATCCCCTCGATCCCCAGCGAGAAGGTGCGCTTGCCGGCTGCCAGCTCGAGCGCCACGAGCGCGGGCTGCGCCGCCAGGATGTCCACGCGCTGGCTCTTGAAGCTGACGCGCTCGAAAAGACGCGAAAAGTCCGTGATCAGGCGCGCGGATTCGGCGTGGCTGTTGAGCGTGTAGGCGTCCAGCTCCACGCACCGCGCGCCGCTGGCGATCTTGAGCTGCCGCGCCTGCGCCAGCAGGGCCTCTGCGGGAACCTCGCGGTACGGCTTGCGCTCAAACCCCTCGAAGCAGAACGAGCAGAAGGCCGGGCAGCCATAGGCGGCCTGCAGGCGCACCGTGTCCGCGGATTCGCCGTCCAGCAGCGGATAGCCGGCCGGCAGCGCCGGCCGGGCAGCCGCCACGGCCTGCCGCACAGGGTGCTTCGCGTCCGGCCACGTGCCGGTGACCCAGAACCCATCGGCGGCGGACGCGGCACGCTCGAGGCGCTCGCGCTTCCCTGCGCCGGCGGCCGCCTGCCACGCCTGCAGGAACGGGACAAGCGCATCCTCGGCCTCGCCAAAGAAGACGGCGTCAGCCACACCCGTGCCGTCCGGCCGCACCAGGCCTTGCGAGGCAAACGCGTTCGAGCCCCCGAGGATGATGGCCGGGGCCCCGGCCGGACGCTCGTCCGCCCACGGCGCGAGCCCGGCGTCCAGCAGCAGCAGCGGCAGGTTGATAACCTCCAGCGTGAAGGCGTTCGACACCAGCACCAGGTCAAATGCGCCCAGCCCGCGGCGGCTCTGCACGCCAGAGGCCAGCGGGAGCCCGGCAGCGGCCAGCGCCCGGCGATCCTCCGGCTGCGGCAGGAAGGCGAAGTCGATGAAAGCCTCCGGCAGCGCGCGGCGCACGCCCTGCGCCAGGAACAGGTGCGGCGAGGAGCTGGACACGTCGCGCCACGGCGATA
>SESD01002131.1_pt1 | contig 10186 bp, 8 predicted proteins | sample 3171411 | NCBI WGS metagenome assembly SESD01 (sample SAMN06051880, study PRJNA518727) | freshwater metagenome | biome: subpolar coniferous forest; feature: holomictic lake; material: water; isolation source: holomictic Lake 442, 16.5 m depth | place: Canada: near Kenora, Ontario | collected...
ACGAAGAAAAGCAAAAGCTTCTAACAATAAATTGCCGAGCCCCCTTCGTGTCTTCGTGGTGATCTTTTGTTATTCTCCGTTCACGCGCAGGTGTCCCGGTTGTGCTCTTGCTGGTAAGGCTAGTCGTCCCTTTTTGACACCGAATTGACCTGTGCATGCAGTAGCGGGCGCAAAGCACTCTGGGATACTGGGGTCATGCGCATCCGAATCGCCCTCCTCACCGCTGTTTTGGCCCTCTCCCTGGGCGCGCAGGAGGCCTTCCTGGTGAAGCCCTATCTGCAGCTGGGGGATGCCCCGGCCCCGGCGGGCAAGGAGCGTCTCGACCTGCTGTGGCATGCCGCAGACAAGGACGAGACCTGGACCGTGGAGGTGCGCCTGGGCAAGGCCTGGGTGGCCCAGACGCCGGTGACCTTCCGCCGCCTGGATGCCCCGCCCCTGCCGCCCCACCGCATCTGCCGCGTCACCCTGCGGGACCTTCCACCGGGAGCCAAGGTGCCCTACCGGGTGAAGCAAAACGGGAAGGTGGTCTTCGAAGCCGAGGCGCAGACCCGCACGGCCGGGGCTCATCGGATGGTGGTGCTGGGCGATATCGCCGACGGCTCTCCCAACCAGGCCGCCATCGCCAAAGCCCTGGCTGCGGAGCGGCCGGACGCGGTCTTCGTGGTGGGAGACCTGGTCTACGGTCGCGGGCGGGCCTCGGAGTACCGGAAGGTGTTCTACCCGGTCTACAACGGCGAAGACACCGGGATGGCGCGGGTGCCGTTCCTGGGCATGCCCGGCAACCACGATGCCCCCTTTCCCGGCTTCGAGGATTCCGCCGCCTTCTACGCCTACTGGTCCCTGCCCCTGAACGGGCCCGCCCTCAAGGCCGGCGACCCCGGAGCAGCCCCCGTCAAGGCCGGGGTCCACGATGCCATGGTGGCCGCCGCCGGGTCGGCCTTCCCCCGCATGGCCAGCTTCAGCTTTGACTGGGGCCCGGTGCACTGGACCGTGCTTGACTCCAATACCTACACGGACTGGAACAGCCCGGTGCTGAAGGCCTGGCTGGAGGCGGATCTGGCGGCCGCGAAGGGAGCGGCCTGGCGGGTGGTGGCCCTGCACCACCCCCTCTTCCAGAGCTCCAAGTCCCACTTCGAAGACCAGTGGATGCGCCCCCTCAGCCCGATCTTCGAGAAGCACGGCGTGAGCCTGGTCTTCGCGGGCCACGTGCACAACTACCAGCGCACCGCACCGCTGCTGTTCAGCCCCACCAAGGTGGGCTCCCGCCGGCAGCCCGTGGAGGGGACCTTCACCGTGGACGAGGCCTTCGACGGCCGCACCGTCACCCGCCCCAAGGGGATCATCCACATCGTCACGGGCGCCGGCGGGGCCGACCTCTACGACCCCAAGCAGACGGCTGACAAGGCCAGCTGGCAGCCCTGGACCCGGGCCTTCATCGCGGACCGCCACTCCTTCACCGTGCTGGATGTGGAGGCCGGGAAGCTACGGCTCCGCCAGCTCGATGCCCAGGGCCGCGAGCTGGACGGAATCACGCTGACGAAGTGACTCAGCGGCTGAAGCTGATGCTGTAGGTCAGCGGCTTGGGCAGCTGGGGGCTCTTCACCGTGGCGTTCATGGTGAGGGTCTTGCCATCGGCGCTCAGCTTGAAGATGTTGGTGCGCTCGCCCTCGTCGTTCTTGAAGGTCTGGATCATCTGATCCTTGGAGACCTGGGCGGCCACCATGAACTTGTCGCCGTCCTCACGCGTCCAGGGGCCAGGCCGGCCGCCAGGAGGCATGGGGATCACGTCCCGGTCGTCGAACTTCACCAGGGTCTCTTTGTCCGAGATGGCGATGATCACCTTCTTGTAGACCGGGTTCAGGCGCACCAGCTTGGCGCGGGCGATGGGCCGCTTGATGAAGTTCATGTCGGCCACGGTGGAGTTCACCGCCGCCACCACATCATCGGCCCGGGCCTGGACCCAGGTGCCGGACAGGGCGGACTCCTGGGCGGCGAGGGAGAAGGTGACAAGCGCAGGGAGAAGGAACAGCCGGGCTGCACGCATGGGGAACTCCTTGGGTTGGGGTGGTCCCTACCATAGCAGTTAACAAAGAGAATTGGCCCCAGCTGGGGCCATTTCTCTTATCTGGACAGCCCTAGACCAGCGTCGCCACCAACACCGCCTTGATGGTGTGCATGCGGTTCTCGGCCTGGTCGAAGACCACGCTGTGGGCGCTGCGGAAGGCCTCGTCCGTGACCTCCCGGATGTCGTGGCCCAGGGCCATCTGCTCCCGGGCCAGCTTGGTCTCGAAGTCGTGAAAGGCCGGCAGGCAGTGGAGGAACTTCACCTCCGGGTTGCCGGTCTGTTGCAGCATGCCCAGGGTGACCTGGAAGGGGGTGAGCAGCCGCACCCGCTCGGGGATCTGGTCCTCCTCGCCCATGCTGGCCCAGACATCCGTGTAGAGGGCATCGGCCCCCGCCACGGCCACAGCCACATCGTCCGTGACCTCGATGACCGCACCAGTCTCCTGGCTCGCGGCCCGGGCCGCCGCCAGCACCGCAGGGTCTGGTGCCAGCTCCTTGGGCCCCAGGACCACCAGGTGCAGGCCGGTCTTGGCGGCGCCGTACATCAGGGCGTAGCTCATGTTGTTGCGGATGTCGCCGCAGAAGACCAGCTTCATGGCGGACAGGGGCTTGGCGACGTGCTCTTCCAGGGTGAGGAAGTCCGCCAGGATCTGGGTGGGGTGGTCCGTGTCCGTGAGGCCATTCCACACGGGCACGCCGCCGTGGCGGGCCAGGGCCTCAACGACCTCCTGCTTGTAGCCCCGGTACTCGATGCCGTCGTAGAAGCGGCCCAGCACCTTGGCGCTGTCCTCGAGGGACTCCTTCTTCCCCACCTGGGAGCTGGCGGAGTCCAGGAAGGTCACATGGGCGCCCTCATCCAGGGCCGCCACCTCGAAGGCGCAGCGGGTGCGGGTGCTGGTCTTCTCGAAGAGCAGGACGATGTTCTTGCCTTGGAGCAGGGGCGCATAGACCCCCTGGCGCTTCTTGGCCTTCAGGTCCCGGGCCAGGTCCAGCAGGTGGCGCACCTCAGCCGGGGTGAAGTCCATGAGGGTGAGGAGGCTGCGGCCCTTCAGGTTGACGGTCATGGCGTTCTCCCCTGGCAATCCAGGGCCCCAGGTTAACGCCGGGTGCTCCAGGGGCGGCTTCGAAAACCCTTGTGGGGCCTCCGCCTTGACACTCTGTCAGACCCTCCCCCCTGGCCCGCGGAGCGCATTGGTGGTTCCATTTCCGGGGCTTGGCCGTATAGTCATGTCCACGGAATCCCAATTCCCCATCGGCATCCAGTCCCGGGAGGCAGTCATGCGGCCACTGAAGCAGCTCATCGAGGAAAAGCCCGCCACGGTCGCCGTGGGACCGGACGATTCGGTGCTGGTGGCGCTGGAGCTCCTGGCCGCCCACGGCATCGGCGCCCTCCCGGTCCTCGAGCAGGGCCGCCTGGTGGGCATCTTCTCCGAGCGGGACTATGCCCGGAAGGTGATCCTCAAGGGCAAGGCCTCCAAGGACACCTCGGTGCGCGACATCATGAGCGACAAGCTCAGCTGCGTGACCCTGGCCCAGACCGTGGAAGAGTGCATGGCCCTCATGACGGACAAGCGGGTGCGCCACCTGCCGGTGATCGCCGCAGACCACTCTCTCATCGGCATCCTGTCCATCGGCGATCTGGTGAAGGAGGTCATCTCCCACCAGAAGTTCACCATCGACCAGCTGGTGAGCTACATCCAGAACTGAGTCAGCCCGCAGACGCCGGCCCGGCCCCGAAAAAACGCTGGATCTCGTCCTTCTGGCGCAGGGCGTCGCTGTAGCCCAGGGCGATGAGCTCCCGGGTGTAGCCCGCCTCGAAGAGCAGGTAGCTGAGGACGGCGGAGCCGGTCCGGGAGGTGATGCCCGCCCGGCGGAAGAAGAAGCGCACGACGGCCGGGAGGGCCTTGGCGTGCTTGCCGGCAAGGGAGGCCAGGTCCTGGCTGGGTGAGATGACCAGGGTCTCGATGGGCCGCAGGCCGAGCTCCAGGCTCCCTCGCAGGTCTTCGGGGATGCGCCCGAGGGTCTGGTTCACGCGCTGCAGCTGCTCCAGGTCGCTGTTGAGGCTGTCCACGAACACGCTGTCCAGGACCTGCCCGGCGATGTCGGCGATGGTGGGATAGCGGCTGCCGTCGAGGGACTTCCGCGCTTCCCGCTCGGTCCCGGCGACGCCGATGATCATCACCCGGTCGGCGCCCAGGTGCAGGGCCGGGCTTACGGGGGCGAGGAAGCGGACGGAGCCGTCCCCGAAGTATTCCCGGTGGACCTTCACCGCCGGGAAGAGCATGGGGATGGCGCTGGAGGCGAGGAGGTGGTTGAGGCCAATGTGCGTCCGGGCGCCGGCCCGCCGGAACCGCTGCCAGGAACTGATCTCGGGATGGCCGTCAAAGAAGCTCACGGATTCGCCGGAGGTGTAGCCCGAGCACGTCACCGACAGGGCGTACAGGTGGCCCCGCTGCAGGGCCGGGCCGATGCGGTCGAAGTGGATGATCCGGGCCAGGAGGTGCCGCAGTGGGGTGTTGTCCAGCAAGGAGCGGCGAGAGGGATGGAGCTGCCGGGGGCGGAACAGGGAGGTGAACCAGCGGAGGCTGTTCCAGGTCATGCCCCAGGGATCGGTGCTGTAGATCTGATCGCTGGTGAAGTTCGCCCAGACCTGCTCCAGGCGGCGGACGCCCACCTTGAACCGGGATGCGTGGCAGGCCAGTACCGCAGCATTGATGGCCCCGGCGGAGGATCCGCAGAGGATGGTGAAGGGGTTGGCCTTCGCCTTCGGCAGCAGCTCGGCCATGGCCTTGAGGACGCCCACCTGATAGGCGCCGCGGGCGCCCCCTCCGGAGAGCACCAGGGCCGTGCGACTGGGAGTGGCGGTCATGGTCCTAGCGTGGGCCCAAGACCGGGTCCAGGCCAGGGCAATGTGCCCTCTGAATCTAGCCCTTCGCCTTGCCTGCGGCCCGCCAGGCGGCGATGAGCTCGGCTTCGCGCTGGGCTGTGGGGCCGTCCAGCTTGGTGCGGCCCTTCTCGGCCTTTTCCTGGGTCTTGAACCAGGCGAGGGTGTCCCGCACGGTGTCGGCGGCGGGGCGGAAGCGCAGGCCCGCCTTCACGGCCCGGTCGTTGCGCCAGGTGTGGAAGCCCTTGGTCTCGCCCGCAAAGGGGGCCCAGATGGGGAACTCCAGGTCCTTCTGGGCGAGGAGGAAGTCCGTGGGGATCCAGATGGGCTTGCTGGTGGGGCTGCCCGCCTTCTGGCAGGCCTCCACCACGGTGCCCCAGGCCAGGCGCTTCTCCGGGCCGCAGGCGTTGAAAACACCCAGCGTGCCCTGCTCCACCAGGAGTACCAGCCAGGCCGCCAAGTCCCGCACATCGATGATCTCCAGGGGATCGCTGGGGGCGCCAGGAACCGCAACCTCACCGCCCCGGTCGAAGCGGGCGGGCCAGTAGGTGAAGCGGCCGGAAGGGTCATCGGGCCCCACGATGTAGCCCGGCCGGATCACCGTGCTGCGGCCGGGCATGGCCTTCTGGGCGGCCTGCTCACACAGGGCCTTGAGGGCGCCGTAGTTCTCGTAGCTCTTGCCCATGTCCTCCAGGGTGGGGTCCGCCATGGTGGACAGCGGTGCCTCCTCGGTGCCGAACTCAGGGTTGGGCTCCTTGTAGGCGCTGATGCTGGAGATGATCAGGTACTGGCGGACCCGTGGGGCCAGCAGGCTCGCCGACGCGGCCACCATGCGGGGGTAGTAGGCGCTGTTGTCGATGACGGCGTCCCAGGTGCCCTTCTCCAGGGCCTTGAGGCCATCGCCCTTCTTGGGGTCCCGGTCCCCCAGCAGCTTCTCTACACCGGGGAAGAGCTCCGGGCGCGTCTTGCCGCGGTTGAACATGGTCACGTGGTGGCCCCGGGCCTGGGCAATCTCGATGGTGGCCGGCCCCAGGAAGCCCGTGCCGCCGAGGATGAGGATGCGCTTGCCGGCCTTGGCAGGGGCCGCAGAGAGCCCCGTGGCGGCCAGGGCGGCACCGGCGGCGGAACACTGGAGGAAGGTGCGGCGGGAGAGGGTCATGGGGGCTCCAGGGCGATGCAGGCTGAACAGGATGGCCTGCCTTGGCGTGTTCCACCATACTCCACCAGCGAACGCCCCCACTGACCGGACCGGGAGCGGGGTTGACTTTCAGGACATCTCCCTGGAAAAATAGGGACATGCACCGAGCCATGGTCAAGGATTCCCGGGAGCCGCGGAACACCGCCGGCCGGGGTCTGTCCGCGATTACCACCAACGGGACCATTACGAATACCGCACCTCGGGGCGTCTGACTGAAACCACCCTTCAGAATCGGCCCCGCGGTGATCCCGCGGGGCCGGTTCATTCCACAGGACCGGAGTCTTCCATGCAGCCCAGCCTCATCCGCGTTATGAAATTCGGCGGCACCAGCGTGGCTGGCGCCACTCGCATCCGCGCTGCGGCCGACCTGGTGGCCACTGCTCGTCAGACCCACCGGGTCTGCGTCGTGGCTTCGGCCATGTCCGGCATCACCAACCTGCTGCTGCACGGGGGCCGGGTGCCGGACCGGGAAGAGGCCGACCGCCTGTTGCTGGCCTACCGGGAGCGCCATGCCGCCGTGGTGGCTGACCTGGCCGAGGAGCTGGGCGCCGAAGCCGCCACCCTGCGGGCTGAGCTGGAAACCCTCGAGACCCTGGGCCGCCGCCTCCTCCACGGCATGGCCCTGCTGGAAGAGGGTCCGCCCTCCGTGCTGGCCCAGGTCTCCAGCCTCGGTGAGCGCGCCTCCTGCGCCATTCTCATGGCCCTGCTCAAGGCCCGGGGTCTGGCGCCTTGCTACCTGGACCCCGTGACCCACATCCGGGTGGAGGGCGACCCCCTCCAGGCCCGGCCCCGCATGGCCGACATCGACCTGGCCTTTGCCTCCGTCAAGGCCGGGCCGGACAACCTCTGGCTGCTGCCAGGGTTCTTCGGCGGGGACGGCCAGGGCCGGATCCTTAGCCTGGGGCGGGGTGGCTCGGATCACAGCGCGGCGCTGGCCGCCGCCGCCCTCGGAGCGGACCTGTTGGAGATCTGGACCGACGTGGCGGGCCTCTACAGCGCCGACCCGGGCCTGGTGCCCGAAGCCTTCCCCCTGCCGGAAGCCAGCTTCGAGGAGGCCATGGAGCTCTCCTTCTTCGGCGCCAAGGTGCTCCACCCCAAGACCATTCCCCCAGTGCGGGAGCGGGGCATCCCCGTGCGGGTCTGCAGCAGCTTCGACCCCGCCCACCCGGGCACGATCATCCGCGAGCAGGTGCCGCCGCCCCCCAGCGGCGTGCGCGGCCTCTCCTTCCTGCGGGACCTGTCCGTGGTGAACCTCACGGGCCCCGGCCTGCCGGGTGTTCCGGGCACCGCCGGGCGCGTGTTCAGCGCCCTGGCCCGGAAGGGCATCTCCGTGGTGCTCATCACCCAGAGCTCCTCCGAGCTGTCCATCTGCTTCGCCGTGCGCCGCGCCGATGGCCCCGCTGCCGTGGCGGCCATCGAGGAGATCTTCCCGGCGGAGCTGTCCGCGGGCTTCATCGATCCCGTGGTCCTGCTCTCGAACCTGGCGGTGTTCAGCATCGTCGGTGACGGCATGCGCACCCGCACCGGCGTGGCCGGCACCTTCTTCGACGCCCTGGCGGAAGTGGGCTGCAATGTGGTGGCCATCGCCCAGGGCGCCAGCGAGCGCATCATCTCCGCCGTGGTGGCCGAGGCCGACGGCGCCCGGGCCATGACCCACATCCACCGCCGCTTCTTCCAGGCCAAGGTGGTGGTGGACCTCCACCTGCTGGGCCCGGGCAATGTGGGCGGCACCCTGCTGGGGCAGATCGCCCGGCAGCACGACCACCTGCTGGCTCAGGGCCTGGACCTGCGGGTGGTGACCATCGCCAACAGCCGGCACATGCTCACGCAGGCCGGGGGCGTGGACCTCGCCCGCTGGCGCACGGACCTGCCCGAGGCCGGACCGACGGATCTGGATGGCCTCGTGGAGAGCGTCCGCAGCGGACCCCCGGCCCTGCCGGTGCTGGTGGACTGCACCACCAGCGGGGACCTGGCCCAGCGCTATCTGGAGCTCTTCGCCGCTGGCTTCCATGTGGTCACCGCCAACAAGAAAGCCAACAGCAACACCCAGGCCTACTACCGGGAGCTGCGCCGCTGCTCGGCCCGCCGCGGCCTGCGCTTCCTCTACGAAGCCAATGTGGGCGCCGGTCTGCCCATCATCGACACGGTGAAAAACCTGGTGCTCACCGGCGACCGCGTGCTGCGGGGCGAGGGCATCCTCTCGGGTTCCATGTCCTACATCCTGGGCCTGCTGGGGGACGGCGTGGCCCTCTCCGAGGCGGTGCGGTTGGCCAAGGACAGCGGCTTCACCGAGCCCGATCCCCGGGATGACCTGAGCGGCATGGATGTGGCCCGCAAGCTCATCATCCTGGCCCGGGAGTGCGGCATGGAGCTGGAGCTGGCGGACGTGGTGGTGGAGGGCCTCCTCCCCGCCGACTTCGATGCCACCGGCGACATCCCCTCCTTCATGGACCGTCTGCCCTCCCTGGACGCGTCCTTCCGCCAGCGCCTGGCCGCCCTCAAGGCCGAGGGCAAGACCCTCCGCTATGTGGGCAGCCTGTCCGAGGCCGGCTGCCGCGTGGGCCTGCTGGCCGTGGATGCGGACCACCCCTTCGTCCCCATCAAGGGCGGCGAGAATGCCCTGGCCCTGCTGACGGAGCGCTACCAGCCCCACCCCATGGTCATCCGTGGCTACGGCGCCGGGGCCGAGGTCACCGCTGCCGGCGTGCTGGCCGACATCCTGCGTCTGGTGCCCCCGGGCGCCCGCCCGGCCCGGAGGCTCTGATGGCCACCTGCCCGCCCCTTCCCGCCGCTGGCGTGGTGGCCTACGCCCCCGCCAGCATCGGCAACATGGCTGCGGGCTTTGACCTGCTGGGAGCGGCCCTGGCGCCCCTGGACGGCAGCCTGCTGGGCGATCTGGTGCGGGTGGTTCCCGCCGCAGAGAACGCCTTCCGGATGGTCGGCGCCCACGCGGCGGCCCTCTCTGGCGATGGCCGACCCAACCTGGTGCTGCGGGCCCGGGACCTGTTCCTGGAGGCCCTCGCCGCCCGGGATCTGACCTCGCCTCCCCTGGCCATCACCCTGGACAAGCGCCTGCCGGTCTCCAGCGGCCTGGGCTCCAGCGCCAGCTCCATCGTGGCCACCATCGTGGGCCTTCAGGCCCTCTTCGGAGAGCCCCTGGAGACCGCTGAGCTGGTGGACCTGGCGGGTCGCGCCGAGGGCAGCACCAGCGGCAGCATCCACCTCGACAACGTGGTGCCCTCCCTGCTGGGGGGCCTCCAGCTGGTGGTACCCGGGCGGGGCGGCCGGTCCACCCCCCGGCGCCTGCCCTGGCCCGGGGACCTTCTGCTGGCGGTGGTGCATCCGGATGTGCACCTGCCCACGGCCCAGAGTCGCAAGGCCCTGCCGGAGCGACCCCTCTGGTCCGAGACCATCGCGTTCGCGGGCAACCTGGCGGGCCTGGTCCACGCTCTCCACACCGGCGACCGGGCCCTGCTGGGTCGCTGCCTGCGCGACCCCATCGTCGAGGGCTACCGCGCCCCGCTGGTCTCCGCCTTCCGGGCGGCCCAGGCTGCGGCCATGGCGGCGGGCGCCCTGGGCTGCAGCCTGTCCGGCTCGGGTCCCTCCATCTTCGCCGTGGTGCCCAACGAGGAGACCGCCGCCGTGGCCATCCACGGCATCCGGCAGGCCTTCGGCACCGATGGTGTCGCCAGCCGTGCCTGGGTCTGCGCCCTGGACATCGAAGGCGCCCGGATCCTTTCCCCCGAGTCCGTTCCAACAACATTTCAGTGAGAAAGACTCACCACCAAGACACCAGACTTCAGTTTGTCTCGCGTATCGGCGCAACCGATACCGAGAAGACACTAAGAACTGCATAAAAAGAATCCTTTGTTTTTCTTGGTGCCTTGGTGCCTTGGTGGCGAAAAGATTTTCATGTTTTTCTGCGGCATAAAATTCCCCCCCACTCTTGCCGAGGCCCGCTCATGAAGCTCGTCAGCACGCGCAATGCCACCCTTGAGAACACCTTCCTGGGGGCGGTCCAGGCGGGTCTGGCGCCGGAC
>SESD01002132.1_pt1 | contig 10183 bp, 6 predicted proteins | sample 3171411 | NCBI WGS metagenome assembly SESD01 (sample SAMN06051880, study PRJNA518727) | freshwater metagenome | biome: subpolar coniferous forest; feature: holomictic lake; material: water; isolation source: holomictic Lake 442, 16.5 m depth | place: Canada: near Kenora, Ontario | collected...
GGATCGTGTCCATCATGCCCGGCATGGAGGCCGCGGCGCCGGAGCGCACGGAGACGAGCAGCGGCGGCTGGGCGCCGTACTTCCGGTTGGTCAGGGTCTCCAGGCGCGCAAGCTGCGCGCGCACCTCGGCCTCGAGGCCATCCGGCCACTTGTGGTGGTTGTCCAGATAGAGGCGGCAGCACTGGGTCGAGATCGTGAACCCGGGCGGCACGGGGAGGCCGGCCTTGCTCATGGCGGCGAGGCTGGCGCCCTTGCCGCCGAGGATGTCCTTGCGCTCCGGGTCGCCCTCGACGATCCCCTGCCCGAAGAAGTAGGTCCAGCGCTGGCTCATCGTTTCCCCTGTCGGGCGCAGATCAGGCCCTTTTCGGCGGCTGCAAAAAAAACGGTTCCATCCGCCATGATCGCGGGCGATGTGACGTCGCCCAGCCAGGCCGTCGCCAGCCAGCGGCTGGCGGTGTTCCTGGCCGACAGGTCGACAATCTGCATGGCCTCTTTGGTAAAGTAGAACAACTTGTCGCCACACAGCATGCCGGGTAGACCGGGTGTCGCCCCCGTGATGCGGAACATCTCCCTGCCGCCCCATCCTGACGCTACAATCTCGCCGTCGGCCGTGGCGCAGAGTATGCGATCGTCATCCACCGTCAGCGGAGCGGTTGAAGGAGCGCACGGAAGAGACCACAACGTCCCGCCATTCACGATGCTGATCCCATCAAGCCCATTCTCCGTGGCGACAACCACGACATCGTCGTTGGCGCACGGACCGGTCACGGGCTTCCGCGGCGACGGCTGCCTCCAGAGAATCTGTCCGGTGCTTTCCTGCACGGCCATCACGCCATCCTTGAGCGTGGACACCAGGACAAGGTCGCCTGCCACGCAGGGCGCGCCGATCGTTTGACCGACCGACGCCGACCAGCGGGCCTTGCCGGCCTCTGCTCCCTTGGTGGTAATGCAGGCAAGCGTGTCGTCCTGCCGGAAGATGAACAGATTGGAGGTCGTCAGGACAAAATCGCCGCTGGCATGGATGTCAACCGGCGCCTGCCAAACGCGCCTGCCGTCAAGCGCATCCACACAGTGGAGCGCGCGTCCCGTCTCGCCGATTCTCCCTTCGACAAAGTAGACACGGGCGGTGGTGGCCGCCACCGTCCCGGAAAGCGGCAAGGCCGTGGCGGCAAACCACGCATTGGTTGAAGGGGCGGTCTTGGCAACACCGCCTTCCTTCGCACCGCTACCGACCGAGATCGCGACAAGACCGGTCTGTCCGGACATCCGAACAGCAGCGAAAAGCATTCCGTTCAGACAGGCGGCCGGGGTAACCGCCGGCGGCACGGCGTTGGAGCCTTCCGCGCTATCGGCGGGCCAGCGCCAGGCAAACGATCCCTTGGCCGGCGGGGCGACGCCATCCAGCCAGCCGGACTTGCCGGAGCCGCCACGCGCGCCAGCCCAGATCGTTTCGGTCTGCCGGTCAGCCGGACTGCCCATGCAGAGCAGACCCTCCTCGGGGGTGCCAATGTAAATGTGTCCACATCCGACCGCCGGTGAACTGGTGAAAAGGTCGCCGTTACCCAGGCGGGTCTGCCAGACCGGCCGCAACGTGCGGCGGTCGAGACCGAAGAAGCGCCCGCTGTCCGTCGCCACGTAGACGTGATCACGGCCGATGGCAGGCGAGGTCTTGATTCCCTCGTGCGCGTCCCACTGCGCGACCAGTTCGTTGTCCAGCGTGAGGCAGGTGAACAAGCCGTCGGAAGCGGCGAAATAGAGACGCCCGTCCGCGGCGGCCACGGATCCCAGCAGGGTCTGGCGGAGTTTGCGCGCCCAGAGCGGCTTGCCGGTGGCCGCATCAAAAGCCCGGAGTTCGCCGCCCGCCGCGTATTTCGGCGCGAGTTCATCGATCTCCTTCCGACTCATCCCGTTCTTGCTCAATTCCTGCTGCTTGCGCGCCCAGTACTGCTCCGCGTTTTCCACAAAGTTGCCGTTACCCATGCCGACGAAGACCCGGTTGCTGACGATCGTTGGCGCGCACCAGACCGGCATGGGGGTCTCAACCTTCCAAACGATCTTGCCGCTGGCGGATTCAACGCAGGCGATGCCGTTCCAGTCCCCGTCATGCAACTCGGCCGAACTGAAATAGACGCGACCGTCCGCAACGGCCGTGGAGGCGTCGCAATGGAATGTGTTGGTCGCCTCCAATCCCGTATCGTGCAAGCCCCTGATGTGCCACACGACTGGCGAGACACCGGCCGGGGTGTCGAGCCGCATCCCGTAGACGCCATCGGCCCCGGCGCCACAGAAAACCATGTTGCTGGAGATGCACGGCGATGACTCCACGTGGCTGGTGGACCGCACCTCCCACAGCTTCTTGCCGGTTTCGAACGACAGGCAGACGATACGGGCGTCATGCGTGAGGTGCAGCCCTTCGCCGCAGACGACGTACTTCCCGGCGACCGAGGGGGAGGAGAAGGTGGCGCGGAAGTCCGATGGCGCGAACTCCCAGACCACGGCGCCGTTCTGGGCGTCGAGACAGTAGATGGCGCCGCGGTCCGCGAAGACTTCCTTCCGGGCGGACGAGGCGACAATACGGTTGCCGACGATGGCGGGTGATGAGTAGAAGGTTTTGAAGTTCCGGGCAAAGGCCCACATCGTGCCGCCGCCGACAGGGTCGGGCGCGCCGTCCGTGCCACCGCCACGACGGTCGAGGCCGCCACGAAACTGGGGCCATTCGGCGTGGCCCTGGTAGGCGGCCGTTTTTCCGCCGTGGCAACCGGGAAGCAGTGAGAACCCGTAGATCGATCCGCCGATGACGGCCACGGTCACGATGGTGGAAGCCTTGTTTCGCCAGAGCACCTGCAGGCCGATCTTGAGCGATGAGGGTTTCAGCATGGCGACCAGCGCGCCCCCGATGGCCACCAGAATCGCGGGCAAAATCGCTATCAATACCTGCAGTGGGCCGATCAGGATCGGCACCACCGCCAGATGAAGGGATCCCGGCAGAAGGGTCGTCAGCATGCTGGCTCCGTAGGAGATCGTTTGTCGCAGGCGCTCACGTCGACAGGAAGTTGCCCGACGCCTTTCAGCCTACCGTTGCAACGCAGCGATTGGCTCACGGCAGTATCACTTTCACCGGCACGTTTTCAAGCGTGACCGTCTTGCTCTGCGGTTTGCCGCCGGGCAGTTGCCAGGTAAGGGTCACAGGGCCGGCCTCGTTCTGGGCCACAAATCCCTCCGTCGTACCGGGCAGCACGTTCCAGGCGCCCAGACAGCGCTTGTCTCGGTAGCCGACCACATTCAGGGGTCCTGCGTATGGACCTTGGGACGAGAGCATTACCCGGGCGCAACCGCCTTTTTCGTTGCCCGTATCCACGGGCAGGAACCAGGCTTCGCCGTTCGCGAGGACCACGACAAGTTCCTGGATGCCATCGCCGTTGAGATCGGTCCAGCAGCCGGTCTGCTGACCATTCCCGGCTCCAGGAATGACGCCGGTAGCCTCAAAATCAATCCCATTGGCATTGCCGAAACTGCGGAATCCGCGGTTAAAGTTGATGTGCGGAATGCCGTTGGCGTAGAAACAGACCACATCCTGACGGCCATCTCCATTGATGTCGCCAATGGCGCCAAAATGGGAGTCGGTGCTTCCCTTGTAGGAGAACTCACCGCTTGCCTGCATCACGTTCACGAACTCCATCTTGCCCCGGTTGTTCCAGATCCGCGTGATGTCGCCTAGCGTGAAGATATCCAGCAACCCATCGCCATCGACATCGCCCAGAAACGCATCGGACTGCCCGGCGCCAAGCGCCACGGTGCAGGGCTTCGGCGGCTCGAACCGACCGGGGGCCCGGCCCTTGTAGATCAAGCTCCCTTTTTCGAACAGTTGAAGTATGTCCGCAAGACCATCGGCATCGAAGTCGGCCACGAGGCAGCGGCCGGCCGCGCCGAAATCCTTGACAGGCGCCTCGCCAGAGGCCACAGGTTTGGCAGTCTGCGGTTCCGCACCGGGGGTGGGCGTCCACAGCAGCGGCATGGCGGCCGTGCCGATCAGCACAGCCGGATGCCCGGCCACCCCGGATTCGATCACGACCAGCGATGTGCAACCGCCTTTGACACCACTGGCCGGCAGTTTGGCGTCTGCCTGCAGTACCCCATTCGAATCCTGGAGGAAGACGGTCACGGCGGCGCCATTCCAACTCACCAGGTCCATGCGGCCATCGGCATTCAGATCGCCCCATGTCGCCACCGTGGACTTGGTGACCAGTTTGTGCGCCGCCGTAGCATCCTTCAGAACACGGCTCGCGGCGTCGTACTCGAATAACTTGTCGCCGGAATCGGCCGCCACAAAGAGCGTCTGATTGCCGCCGTTGACCAGCGTCATCGGCATCGTCGCAGTCACCTTACCGCCAAGAGTGGCGAACTTGGAGGGCTTGCCCCACGACACGCCTTCCGTGCAAGGAATCACAGGTTGCGGGTCCGACAGAGTGTAGTCCACCACTTTGCGCAGCATGTCCGTGCCGCCATTCCAGGTTCCCAGCATCTTCGAGCTGATCTCATTCATGCACCAGACACCCTTGTCCTTCTCGAACGAGACCCATTGGCCATCAATGTGGAGATACCCCTTTTCGATATCGCCCGCATCGTTGCCGCCACCACCGTCGCCGGTGGGCTGGGCGTCCTTCTCTTTGATCTTGCCGGAGAAGAAGAGCGCCGGCCCGGCGCCGGGTGCGCCGGCCAGCCGCTCCACCACCTCCGCTTGCGCCGGGAAGGCTGTGTCCTTGAGGCTCAATGCGAAGGTCTTGGCCTCGAACTTGCCCTTGATGACGGCCTTGACTGTGGCCGTGATCACGCTGTCCTTCGCCGGACTCAACTGCACTTCGAGGATCGTGTCCGCCTGATTCACGAGATGACTCGGCGTGAAGTTCGGGTTGATCAGGGCCTGCGCCGGCTCGATCGAGAACAAAGTCCATGTCAGCGCCGCTATGCCTACTCCAACCATTTGTCGCTTCGTCATGTTTGTCCTCTTTCCTGCTGTTTACAACGCCTTGGCCTGAAACTCGTTGAAGAGTGCGGACACGGCACGATCCTCTTTCGCCACGCGGATTTGCGCAGCCAGATTATCCACAAGGATCTCGAAAAACTTGGCGCCCTTCTCCGCGCTGCCAGGCGTGCCATTGCCGCTGAAATGATTCGGGTAGTTGGAATACCAGTCGATACCGGTCTTGAGCTGGGCGTCCGCCAAATGACGGAGCCGCCCTTGCGGTCTCCCGTCCTCCGCTCCGGCCGGGCTAGTGACGCTGGCCGGCGCCAAGTGCATCATCAGGCTGGTCTCCAGCTCGCCCGCGTGGCTGCACGACGTCTCCTGCGCCGGGGATTGCGACGGGGCGAACGTAAAAGCGTGCGAGACGTATACGGAGTAGGGCTTGCGTTTCTCCAGCAACAGGTTCCCGACAAAGAACGAAAGCAACGCCTGGTTTCCCCCGTGAAAGTTGACGATCAATATCTTGTCGAGACCGTTCCTGCCGATCTCGTCGCAGATGTTTTCGAAAAGCGGCAGGAGCAATCCGCTGCCGATCGCGACCGTTCCCGGCTGGTGCCTGGCTTCCGTGATGGCCGAGAGGAAGTAATAGGGGAAGACGATGGCAGTCTCGCGCTGCGCCGCTGCCTTGGAAACTTCGTAGGCGCCAATGGCATCGGTCCCCAACGGCAGATGGTCTCCGTGTTTTTCGATGCATCCCACGGGGAACAGACAGACTCCGCCCGACCTCTTCACGGCCGCGGGGAAGTCTTTTGACGTCAGTTTATCCCATTCCATGGCGAGGTTTCCTTTCGACAACGAACAACACATCGTCCTCGGTAATACCGGCCCTTTCGATGAGCGGCTGCATGTTCAACAGAGCCTGCTGCTGTTGCGGATCATGCGCGTCGCTGCCGAACGTGAACTTGCACCCTGCCCGCTTCGCGATCGCGATCATCCGAAGCGGCGTGTCCAGAGCGAACGCGGGATTCATTCCGCCGGGCACGACAGACCCCGCATTGATCTCAATCGCCACATGGTTCTCACGGGCCGTGCTGAAGGCGTCGAACAGTTCGGCATCCGAGACCGCGTTGAGCGTGGGTTCAAAGAGCCCCTTCAACTGCCCAACACCGATCAACCCAAACGGATGTGCGATCGCGGTCGGTAGCCCGCTCGTGACGCCCGAGAGGAACAATTTCAGCAGCAGGTCGGCCACGTCCCGGGGCGTATAACTCTTCGGCTGCTCCACGCCATCCGTCATGTGGATGTGACTGCAGGACAGCAACACAAAATCCAGGGATTCCGCGAACTCTTCGGTGATGCTGAACTTGCCCGGCGCCACGGTCTCCGCTTCGCACCCGACCAGGACGCGAACCTTTGTTTCGATGGCTTCGAGATCCTGCCGGAGCTTGGTGATCTGGCTCTCGTCCTGCGGGCGGTACCAGCCGTTGGGTTGGATGGCCGGATTCATCCAGAGATGATCGGCAAAACCGAGGGTTCGCAGCCCCATCTGTTCCGCCCGGGCAATGATCTGGCGGGGGGTTTGCTCCTTCTTGGCCGAACAGCAACTCGACAGATACGTATGGATGTGCAAATCGTGATCAATCGTCATGGTTGTCTCCAGAAACGCCGCTTCCTACTTTGCGCCGAGTTTCCTCGCGACTTCGCCCGCCAAAACGAAGAGGGCCTTCTCGCGGTCCTGCCAACCGTCAACAAACTGCGCCTGCCCATTGCGCTCCTCCGCTCTGTAATAAGCGTGCGTCTCGGCTGAGCCCCATTTCGGCAGCTTCTTGCCGCTCTTCCGCAGCGCATCGTCCAGCGCCTCGACCGGGTTGCGCTTGCCGCCCGCCACACCCATGCTCTTCAGGTCCTCGTCATTACCCCAGACCGTCTTCCACATCATGCGATGATGCGCGTCCAGCGCCTCCTGGCAGCGCCGGGCCAGTTCCTCACCGAGCTTGGCCTTCTTGGCTGCATCCAGCAACGCATCTTCCAGCGCGATCCGCGCCTCGCAGACCTGGACGCCTTCCTTGAACGACTCCAGGCGCGCCGTGGCCACGGCGCCATCCGGCCCCGGCGCAAGCTCCCAGTCGCCGATATCCAGGTTGCGCCAGTTGTTTTCAGGATAACGGGAATAGACACTCCCGGCCCGCGCGCCCTTCTTGTTGCGCATCGCCGGCCACAGGTCCGCGCCCATGCGGCCCATACCGCGCTGCCCGCCCGTAATCTGGAAGGCCTGAACTTCACGGATGAAAGCGGCTGAATCCGTGTTCAGTTCATAACGCATGTAGCCGGAGAGGATGGCCAGGTTCCGCCATCCGTACAGCCGCCCCTTGTCGGGATTCACATTGAACGTCAGGTTGTAAACGAAAGCGGCGTAGCCAATGTCGGCGATCTTGTACAGCCCCTTGTTCCCGATCACCACATCCTTGGCCGGACCGGCGTGCCCGTGGATCACCCACGGCAGCCCGCCCGCCACATCATTCCAGAAGGCCACTTCCTCCTTGCTCGGCCACACATCCGGCATGATCCCCAGCATCATGGTGTTTTCCAGACCACGCTTTTTCATGCGATCCATCACCGCGGCCATCACCGGCCGCCAAATCGCCTGGCTCGCCGGATCTTCATAACGGGGCAGGAACAGGGATTGGGTCTCCTTGGTCGCCGGGTCCCATCCGGTCACCCGGGGACCTTTGCCGAACACCTCCTGGCGGGCCTCCCGGACCGCCTTCCCGCCATCCGGAGCGTAGCTGTTGACGGCGCGAGTCGTATCCACCTTGGACATGCAGACATCCCACACAAGGAAGATCACCAGCTTCGGCTTGCCCAGGTTCTTTTCCGCCGTGTCCAGGTACTTGTCCAAAACCGAGTAATCGCACGCGTACGCATTCTCCCCTTGCTTGATCCAGCGCACCATGGACTGTTCATTGCCGAAATTGGTCCGCTCGATCAACGGCACATACAACACGCGGCTTCCGGTCGGGCTCAGGAGGCGGAACGAACGGGCGATCAATTCCCAGTGTCTTTCCGACCACAGCGGCACATTGTATTCCACGGCCAGGGTGTCGGGCGATTGCACGAAATCCGACCAGGTTCGGTAATCCTGCGGATCCGGCAGCGTCCAGTTCGCAACGTCCAGATTCAACCTCACCTTGACCGGCGTCGCGCCTTCCGTCTGCACGGTGACTTCGCCGTTGTACGCCCCCGCCTTCGCATCCTTGGGAACCTGCACCGTGACGAACACCGGCAAAACCGCCCGGCCTTGCACGGGCGCCACAGCGGGCGCCGAATCCACCAGAACATCCAGCCGGTTGGGCCAGCCCCATCCCTGCGTATCCCAAGCCGTTGCATATCGCACGTGCACATTCGATGCGGAAATGACACCGCCGGGACCGGTCAACGCTCCGGTTGTGGCTTTCAGACCCTTGATGGCGCCGCTGGACTCGGTCACGATCTTTCCCGAGAAAGTGCCATTGCGGGCGCCGACTAACTCAACGGGCTTCAATTCCTTCACGGCATTCGTGGACAGCTCATCCGAGACCACATCGCTGGTCCAGACCTTCACGTCCGCCGCCTGCGCGAGAAACGCGATACTCAGTACCGCCAATACCGCCACCATTGTCCTTATTGTTCCACTCATAATCCACCTTCATACTAGGCACTCGTGACGCGCAATGGAATCGAACGCTATTGTGATTCTGTGCGCAAGAATACAGGAATCGTGCGGCGGTCTACGCCGGGTAAAGCTCTCGCGCGTTCGCATGCATGATGCGCTGTGCCATGAACCGGGCCGTGGATTCGTCCATTTCCCGGCGTTCGATTTTCCGTTCCAGCACGGCGGCGATCCCCCGCCTTGCCTGCAACGCATAACCGATCATGGCGAACGGCGAACCGGTATCGGCGCCAAATCCCAGGATCTTGTTGGCGGGGACTGCGGCCAGCCAACTGTCAAGGGTCATGGCGGCCGTAACCGGATTCATGGCCCACATCCAGCACAGATCCAGCCAGACATTGGGAAACTGCTTGCCAATGGCGCAGGCAATCTCCGTGTATGGCCAGGACGCGTGGAACAGGTCGAATCGCACATCCGCGTGTTTTGCAAACAAGGGCATCAGCCGTTCGGGATTGCTCCCGGAGAAATCCTGCCGCGTGCCATGCAGATATCCGGTGTGAATCTGCACCGGCACAGCATGCAGGCGCGCGCGCTCGATCATGCGGTGAAACAGGTAGTCATGAAGCTTGCAGGTTCCGGCCTCTTTTCCCGACAGGATGGCGTCGAACGCCGTGGCGGCGTCCGCAAACGAAGCCTCGCCAACGGCAAGATTCCGATCATAGGCGACGCCGATCTTGATGGCAGCGAGCAGCCCGCTCTTCTTTGCACGCTCTACGCGGCGATCCAGTGCCTCATCGAACTGCCGCAAATTCTCGACCGGGCATCCCAGTGCCTTTACCGCTGCCTGCATGTCGGCCTTGTTCCGCAACATCAGTAACCGGTCGCAGCGAAAGGCAAACCGCATGATTGCCGGATAACCCCGGTCACGGTTAACCTGAAGATCAGGCACCAAGTCCCAGCATCGATCACAAACGGACCCCACAATGTTGGCACGTGCGTACAGCTTCCCGATCGGATCGTCATGGAGGGACGTCCGCATCGCCTGCAGGGCGGACGTGATCTTCGGCGCGTTCTCCCGGGTGTACGAAAGTCCGAAAAGATCCCGGCACCCCAGTTCCACGGCCTGCCCATAGCCCGTGGTGCGGACGAACGGCCAGTAATCGAACAGGTCGCCGGTGGCTTGCAGCTGCTGCCAGGATTTTCCCGAACTGACCTCCAGGTCGGGCACGGCATAGGAAAGCAGATCTTCAAATGTCTTCTTCGCCCAATTCTGCTCGGTCGCACCCCCCATGTGGGTATGGGTCTCGATGAGCGGCTCGGCTTGCACAATTTCAGCAATCGCAGTCATGCTTCACCCCAGGGCGCTTGATTTGCCATTATCGCCGGCCCAGACCTGCACGTCCCCCGCTCCCCGACTATTCCGCCTGCAGGGCCCCGGCATCCCGGCGCCTGCCGTCCGGTGGCATGCGCCCGCAGAAGTCCCGCAAGAACGGTCCATTGAACTCCCAGGCATCCAGTTCGTCAATGGTCGTCTTCGATTCGGCCAGCGTGCTGCGGCAAACGCGCAGGAA
>SESD01002134.1_pt1 | contig 10170 bp, 11 predicted proteins | sample 3171411 | NCBI WGS metagenome assembly SESD01 (sample SAMN06051880, study PRJNA518727) | freshwater metagenome | biome: subpolar coniferous forest; feature: holomictic lake; material: water; isolation source: holomictic Lake 442, 16.5 m depth | place: Canada: near Kenora, Ontario | collected...
GATAATAACAGGCCGATTGTCGGCATCCTGATGGGTTCTGACTCTGATTTTGACATTATGAAGGAGGCCTCGGAAACCCTTGATGATTTTAAGATTGCCTCGGAAATCTCGGTTATCTCAGCTCACCGCACGCCGCATGACCTTGAAGAGTATGCCTCTTCGGCCATTGAGCGCGGGCTTAAGGTGATTATTGCCGGAGCTGGCGGAGCGGCGCATCTGCCTGGTGTTACGGCAGCCATGACGGTGCTGCCGGTTATCGGTGTGCCGATTTTCAGCAAAAAACTCAACGGACAGGACTCGCTTTACTCTATCGTGCAGATGCCGGCAGGGATTCCAGTGGCGACCGTCGGGATTGACAATGCCCGGAATGCCGCCCTGCTTGCCGTCCAGATTCTTGCACTCTCTGATGAAGCGCTAATGACAGCCTTGCTTGAATTCCGTAAAAAACTTGCCGACGCATCCCGGCAAAAAACCGCCAAAATCCGCGAAAAGCTCCATGCAAAAAGCTGAGTTCTGGATAGAAAGCCTCCAACTGGCGCCGCACCCTGAAGGGGGATACTACCGCGAAACTTACCGGAGCGAGGGTTCGTACCCCTTTAGCAATGACACTCCGTTCAATGGCCCGCGCACTTATGCAACGGCCATTTATTATCTCCTTCAGGGTAACGATTGCTCAAAACTGCACAAAATCCATTCCGACGAACTTTGGTTCTTTCATGCCGGTCATCCCCTGAAGGTGCACATTTTTCCGGAGGTCGGTAAAGCCTCCAACTTTACGCTCGGCCTTGCTCCAGAAAGAGGCCAGGTGCTGCAGGGAGTCGTCCCCAAAGAGAGCTGGTTTGGTGCCTCCCTTGCAGCTCCTGAAGATGAACACTATGCGCTGGTAAGCTGCGTGGTAGCACCGGGCTTTGATTTTCGGGACTTTGCTTTTGCCGACAGAAACACCCTGCTGCAAAAATTCCCCCGGCACACCGGAATAATTGAGCACTTGACCTGATTTCTACGGTTAATCTGGAACTGATTCGTATAATTCACTCTTTTTTATACTTTAACCCACAATACAGCCGGTCTCGGTTTAACAATATTTCAGGGAAAATAACAAAAGGTTACGTTGGAGATGAAAAAACGGGTTGTGATTATTGGCGGAGGATTCGCAGGAATCAATGCCGCAAAAATTCTTGGTAATAAACCCGACATAGAGATTACCCTGATTGATCGGAAGAACTACCACCTTTTTCAGCCGCTCCTCTACCAGGTTGCCATGGCCGCACTTGGTGAGGGTGATATTGCGGCCCCTCTTAGAAACATGCTGGCGAACTATCATAACGTTACTGTTTTCAAGGGGATTGTTGAGGGAATTGATGTTGAGAACAAGGCCGTCCTGACTGACTTTAACAGTATCACGTACGATTACCTGATTCTCGCTTGCGGAGTCCAGCACCACTATTTTGGCCATAACGAGTGGGAAGAGTTTGCTCCCGGCCTTAAAACCCTTGCCCAGGCAAAAGAGATTCGGCGAAGGGTGATGGAGGCTTATGAAAGGGCGGAACGGACAACAGATTTTGTTGAACGCAAGAAATTGCTCACCTTCGTTATTGTTGGTGGCGGTCCCACAGGGGTGGAGCTGGCAGGCTCAATTGGTGAGATGAGTCGTTACACCCTCTCTAGATTTTACCGGAATATTGACCCGAAACTTACCCGTATCTTTATTGTTGAGGCGGCGCCGCGCATTCTCGGCTCTTTTTCACCTGATCTTGCCAGCAAGGCGACACGCTCATTGGAGAAACTCGGCGTGCAGGTCTGGACGAACAGCATGGTAAGCGACGTCGATATTGACGGCGTGCAAATTGGCAATGAGCGCATTGAGGCGGCAACGGTGCTTTGGGCTGCCGGGATTACCGCTGTCGGGATTGGCAAAACCATGGCTGGAGTGGAGACCGACGGTATTGGGCGAATCATTGTCGGTGAAGATCTCAGCGTTCCTGATCATCCGGAAATATTTATTGGCGGCGACCTTGCTCACTTTGTTTCGGAAAACGGAAAGCCCTTGCCCGGACTTGCTCCCGTAGCCTTGCAACAGGGAAGAGCTATCGGAAAAAACATTCTGCTTGATCTCAAAACAAAATCAAGAAAAGTGTTCCGGTATCGTGATAAAGGGCAGATGGCCACGATCGGTAAAAACAAGGCTATCGTTGAGTTTGGTAACATAAAATTTGATGGTATTTTTGCCTGGTTTACCTGGCTGCTGGTCCATATCTACTTTTTGACGAGTTTTCGACACAAAGTCTTTGTTTTATTGCAATGGGGATGGTCATACTTCACCTTCAGCTATGGTGCCCGGCTCATTGTCAACCGGGAATGGAGATTTTATGGCAGCAGCGAAAAATGCCCGGACACCACTGGCCAAAAAGAGCGGAAATGACAAAAACCGCTCATTGTAATAAAAAATTTTATAACCTGTTAGAAGATAACATGACACCACTACCCGTCACCCAGGAGAGTGAACAGAAACTTTTTTTTCATAATTACGCCCGGCTTCCCATTGCCGTGACGCATGGCGAAGGGGTCTGGCTCGTCAGTGATGACGGAACCCGTTATCTCGACATGATTTCGGGAATCGGCGTCAATGCCCTCGGCTATGGCGACAACCGTCTTGCTGAAGCCATCAGCTCACAGGCCTCAAAGCTCATCCACGCATCGAACCTCTTTATGATGCAGCCCCAGTTTGAGCTGGCCGAAAAGCTGCTTGCTCTCTCCGGCCTCTCGAAGGTTTTTTTTGCCAACAGCGGGACGGAGGCTATTGAGGCGGCTATCAAAATGGCAAGGAAATGGGCTGGCCAGTCTGGCAATCCAGAGAAAAAAGAGGTGCTGTCGCTGAGCAACTGCTTTCATGGCAGGACTTATGGTGCCATGTCGCTGACGGCAAAACCGAAATATGTTGAGGGGTTTGAACCGCTGCTTGAAGGAACCGGTATGATAAACTTCAACGATATCAATGATCTTGAAGAGAAGGTTTCTATCAAAACTGCCGCAGTATTTATTGAAGTGGTGCAGGGTGAAGGTGGTATTCACCGGATTTCACAACCGTTTATTGACCGCTTGAAAGAGCTTCGTGAGCAATACAACTTCTTGATTGTCGCTGATGAAATTCAGGCTGGCTGCGGAAGGACCGGGACATTTTTCAGCTATACACAGGTGAATGCTGAGCCGGATCTGGTCTGCCTTGCCAAACCGCTTGGTGGCGGCCTCCCCCTCTCTGCCGTTATCGGCGGCGAAAAAGTGGCGGATGTTTTGACCTACGGCAACCACGGCACCACTTTTGGCGGCAACCCTGTGGCCTGCGCGGCAGGTATTGCCATGATCAATGCCATCCATGATGACCATCTTATGGAAAACGCGGAGAAAATCGGCAGCTTTATCAATGATGAGGTGCTGAAAATGGCGGCAAAACATCCCCAGATTCTCGGCATCCGTCAGTATGGCCTGATGATTGGCATAACGGTCGACAAGGAGGCTAAATATTATGCTGGCAAGGCTCTTGAGAAGAATGTTCTTATCAATGCCACCAGCGTTAACGTTATCAGGCTTCTACCACCTCTCGTTATTAGCCAGGAAGAGGCTCAACACTGTATCACCGTACTTGATGAGATTTTTACCGAAGAGTGTTCCGCTGCCGAAAGAAACTGCTGAACAAGCAACCGCAGTGCCCAAAACATCAGAAAACCGGTGAAAAAAGCCGGTTTTCTGCTCCGGGATTGTCATATACAACAAACCCTTATCTCAATGAAGTTATTGCCCTAATGCTGTAACAGAAGGATACAGAAGACAATTACGAAGAATATGATTTGAGTGACAAAACTGATTTTGTCAATTTTGATCATTTTAAGGACACTTGCTGGCGATTCTTTGTCAAGCTTGCTGTTAATCACAATGATCTGGAGTAATGTCAAGGCAACACACAAATAGGCAAGAAGATATATTTTGTCCATCAGCACCAGTGATGAACAGCCGGGAATTGCGTCAAGTGCCGATTGCTGCAGAAAAACGATGGTCAATAAGGCCGTAGCTGGCATGGCAGTCCTGACCTCAAACAGCGTAGGGTGTAACAGGAACGACAGCCAGTTTGTCATCAAAATAATCAGCAATGGAATCATTAATTTCCAGATAAAAAAACTTACATAACGATCAAGATTGAATGCAAATTTGATGACTGAATATTTTGATGCTGTTGCAACCCCTTTTTGTCCAAAATCTGTACCATAGTCATGGATATAGCTGCTAGTTTCAAGGCCCATGATCTTCCATCCGGGGACCTTTAAGCCAGGATCGTAGCCGTTTGAAGCATTATCGGGCACATAACAAATCTTGTTATAAGTATCGTTTGAATTTTCAACTAACAATGATAATTCCTGTTTATCAAGAGGATAATCGTTCAGGTTAAATGGCTGAAAAAAACAACCATCAATACGAATAGTCTGATATTTTTCTCCGTTGCTTAATACTTCTGGAACTTCAGTAAGCTTTTTTTTGGTAAAATCCGAACCCCGCACAAGATTTATAAAATCCAATCCCTCTACGGGATCAAAATCGCCTCTCCACCTGAACCACATATATGCCGTCATGGAATAGGTGCTTGATCGTATATCAAGGCTATAGACATTAATTCCGTAGAAACCGACGGTTACCAGTTGAGCTCCAGGAGTTGGAGTATTCACCTTGACAAGAGTGCCTTGGGTCTGGTTAATAAATGATGGCTGCTCCGATTGAGGAGGAGCCGCTAAGGCCATGACGGTTATTGGCACAAAAAAAAGTATAAACAGCAAAAACGATTTTATAACAAAAATCCGCAACTCGTTTACTGAGAAGCTGGTATTGTTTGTTGAACCCAGGAACATATCTGTACCATTTTTTATTGGGTGGATGATGCAATTCCCAAAAAAGCTTTCCGGGCGAATACCTGTAACCAATTTATTCCTGGAGCTATCAATACCGTGGTATGCCACAGATCTCTTCAATAATACGCCAGGCATCGAAGTGTGCAACCGTAAATAATAATAACCTTACTATCGAAGCATTTCCACACCCCCCAGCCACCGAAACTTAAGCTAAACTTGACAATTCACAAAAAAACTTTCAATTTTGAAATAAAATTTATACGGTGAAACTTGATAAAAGTATTATATACCTTGGAGCAGAATCGATCGTATTGTGCCGAGTCTGTTCAGCACACCGGTATTCGCCATACCAAAGAGAGTTAGAACGCGCATTGTTGGGAAGGTGGCGATCCTCTTTTCAAGAAATGTAAACAGCATCAGCATTGTCAGTTATTTTTTTCCCGCCGGGCAATTAACCGGAAAGAAGCTCAACACTGTATTACAACACTTGATGAAATCCTTACCGAAGAAGAAGCAACAGTCGAAAAAAGCTGCAGAAAAAACAGAAGCGATGCCCCTTGGAGCAGCAAACTATCTCATGATTGCTCTCGGGGCTGCAGTTATATCGGCAAGCTACTGGGGAATGTACCTGGAGCGAGCTGTTGACGGGATATTCGCCCTTTTTATTAGCCCTGTGACACTGATCGGGGCATACCTCTGGATCGTCTATGCCGTGCTCTACCGGCCAAAAGCAGAGAAAAAGCAGCCCGGCTAATCAAGCTGAAATTTTATCGGTACAGTAAACCATACTTTTATGGGGCTGCCGTTCTGGAGCCCAGGATAGTATTTCGACTCCATCACCGATTTCAGGGCGACGGCATCGAACACTTCACAGTCGGCAGGGACTCGTTTCATCACCTTTGCCTTGAGTGGCCGACCATCTTCGGCAATGAGAACGCTTACAAATACCTTTCCCGTAATTCCGGCAATTCTTGCCATCTCGGGATAGAGCGGTTTTTTCTGCTCAAGAAACCCCGGCATTTTTTCGCAGGGCACAAACATCGGCACCTCATCGCCAGAAGCCGTTCCACCGGTACCTGACCCCTGGGTCTGGGTAGCCTGTTTCATCTCCTTTTGTGTAGCAACACTCTGCTCAGGAAGCGCTTCGGCTTGACTGACCTGCTTGATTTTGCCGACAGTCGGAACGACTGTTGCCGCCATAGATGACGGAGTTACCGGAACTGGTTCGGGTAAATCAAGTGGAGGTGGAAGCTGCGTCACACTTGTCACAACCTCATAGCATTCTACTCTCGACTCCTCCTTCCTTAAAAACCCGGTCAACGACGCAAGCGTATGCCAGTTGGCGGTCACAAGCCAAAATATCCCGAGAAGCACAATGGCGGAAATGACCCCATGGCTGAGAAAAAGATGCGCCTGACGTCGAAGCACAAGATTGCCATAGTGCAACTGACGTAAACGGTCGGTATCCAGAAACTCCTCACCGTAAGACCACGAGAGCACTTTTTTGAGAAACGTCCCCTTGTGGATGCTATCAAATTTTGAAGCCACCTGAAATAACTCCTTTGCTTGTCTTGCAACCTGTGAAAGCCTTTTACATTGCTCGTTGTATTTCGAGGGCATCCTGCCCGGTATAATCGTCCAGACTGAACCGGTCGATCTTCATAAGGTTCAGCTCATCAATGATATCGACAAGATGGCGATATTTTGCCTTTTCGCTGATTTTTACAACAATCACCAGCTTTTTGTTCAATTCATTCTGCTGCTTCAAAAGCTGACGCAGCTCACCACTCAAAGCCAACTGTCGGCTATCACGAGGATCGTAGAGGGGAACCCTTCTCGGCGCCTTGTCTCCCAAAAAACAATAGGCCATGGAATCATCACCAATCCTTAGCGTCAGCACATTGTTCTCTGCCACCTTCACCTCCGTTTTTTCGGGAGGAATATTGATCTCCATGGTGTTGGATTTTGAAAAGGTGGTCGTCAACATAAAGAAGGTCAGCAGCAGAAATGCCACATCAACCATAGGTGTCATATCAAGATGAAAACCGATCCGTTTGGAGTGCCTTCTTCCCTCTCTTTTGCCGCGTCGCCCGTTCGAAGAATCAACAATACCCATGCTCAGCGAACCTCCCTTTCCAGAACGGTAATGAGGTTGAAGGTGAGCATGTTAGCCTTTTTGTACACCTTGATAACATGGTTTACTGCTTCAAAACCTGCATTTGCATCGGCCTTGATTACCGGACGAAGCTTCGGGTCGGCAAAGCGCGCCATAACAACAAACTTGTCGAGTTCATCTCTTTCAACCCGAAAGTTATCGGCAAGCTTGAACTGTTTCAGGGAGTCGGCAACTGCTCCGGCAGAAAATCCTGCTGACTGGAGTTTCGACTTCACAACAGTATTGAAAATTTTCTCGCGCGACTGCTGTGAGGAGACTCCCATGAAAAAGCTGTTGTCGCCGGTGACCGTCACCGTCAGAACATTTGATTCTGGAAGCTTGATCTGTGAATGGGATGAAGGAAGATCAATCTGCGCCACTTCGGGAGGACGAAACTTGGTGGTCAGCATAAAAAAGGTCAAAAGAAGAAATGCAACATCCACCATCGGCGTCATATCGATACGGAACCCGATCCTTTTTGCCTTAATTTTCGACATCAGCGATCCGATTTACCGGTTCCAAGAGTCTGTATGATATAGAAGGCTGCTTCATCAATCAAATAGCTGAAGCGGTCGACCCTGCTGGTAAAAACATTATAGGCAACAATTCCTGTTATGCCGCCGAAAATCCCGAGTGCTGTATTGAAAAGCGCTTCGGAGATGCCAAGTGAGAGCTGAACAGCATCCGGAGCCCCGCTTGTAGCCATTGCCGCAAAGGCACGGATCATGCCAAGCGTTGTGCCCAGGAGTCCAACCATCGTGGAAATTGATGCAATGGTAGAAATTGCCACCAGATTATTTTCCAGAAGCGGCATCTCCATGACCGTTGCCTCCTCTACTGCCTTTTCCATCTCGCTGATTTTTTTTTCACGATCGGTGACATTATAATCGGAGAGTTTTTTATAACGGTCAAGAACCGCACGAAGCACTGCGGCAAGCGAGCTTTGATGATCGTCACATTTCGCAATAGCTTGATCGATTGCTCCGTTATCGATATCCTGCTTGAGACTGCGAACAAATTCGGGTATATTTCCCTTTCCGGCAGCCTTGTTCAGGGCGATAATCCTCTCGACTGTGTATGCAATCAGCATCAGAATAAGTGCCATGAGTATAGAGACAACCGGCCCCCCCTTCCAGACTGCATGAAAGATTGCCTCCGGTGGAGTTGTGCCCATCCATACATAAAAGCCCAGAGAGACCGCGTAGGTTATGACAATGAGCAGACCGGTAAAAACACCCTGTTTCATAGACTCTTGATTTTTTTGACTTATCCTGAACGGTGAAAATTAGCGAGATAATATGAACCACTCTGCAATTTGCTATACTGCGTTGTGCAAATGTTGCATTACAAACACAAACCTGTACTCGCAGAACAGAACCGGGAAAATGAGAGATAGAATGCGGGCCAACAGGATCCTGGCAAGTAACAAAAAAATTACCGCGACTGAATTTAGTAAATAAGGTTGTTATTTTTTCAAACCGTAACAGAAAAACACTTATGTTTTCTGCCAAAACTATCACAACGACGAAAAGGGAAAGAATCCCGTCGGCGACCGTTGATGAAGTACGGCAAGCGGCAGACATTGTCGATATTATCTCCGATTACGTAACGCTTCAGCCTTCAGGACGCAACTATAAGGCACTCTCTCCCTTTACTGTAGAGAAAACCCCTTCATTTATTGTTTCGCCCGACAAGCAGCTCTATAAATGTTTTTCGTCTGGCAAAGGAGGCAATGTCTTCTCCTTTGTCATGGAGATGGAAAAGGTACCTTTTATCGAAGCGCTCGAGCTGGTGGCAAAGCGAACGGGTATCGATATCAGCCAATTCACCAAAAAAAATAAGCCGCAATCAGAGCATGACGAGAGTCAGACCGAAATCCTCCGCTGGGCGGCCAAACTTTATCACGAGACTCTGGAACGCGATGCAGGAAAAACTGGCCTTGCCTATCTTGCCACAGAACGGGCACTTTCGGATAAAACCATTCAGATGTTTGGCCTTGGGTATGCACCCGACGCATGGGACTATCTCTTTATTGAAGCAAAGCGGGCCGGGATTGCACAGGATCGCCTGCTTGAATTGGGGCTCATAGTGCAGAACAAACAGAAAAACTCCTGCTATGATGCCTTCCGCAACAGGGTAATCTTTCCCATTTTTTCAGTTGGAGGGCAGGTGGTCGGCTTTGGAGGGCGCACCCTCCTGAGCGACCCGCAGACACCGAAGTATCTGAATTCCTCTGAAAGCAAGCTCTTTGAAAAATCAAAGCTCCTCTACGGGCTTCATGCCGCAAAAAATGAGATCCGGCGGCTCGAAACTGCAATACTTGTGGAAGGGTATATGGATGTTCTCGCCCTGCACCAGGCAGGGATGACCAATGCGGTAGCCTCATGCGGCACCTCACTGACACGCTATCAGGCAAAAGTTCTTCACCACTACACCAGGCGGGTGTTGTTCATGTATGACGCTGACAGGGCTGGTCAGAAATCAATGATGAGCGGCATCGACACGCTTCTTTCAGCCAGCGTCACCCCTTATGTCATCATCCTTCCTGCAGGAGACGATCCCGACAGTTTTGTACGTCGTGAAGGGCGGGAGAAGTTTTTGCAGTTTGCCGAAAATAACATGCTCTCCTTTCAGGACTTTCAAATCCGTTTTTTCACTGCATCGGGGGATTTTGCACAGCCTGAGCTGAAATCAAGGGCGATAAAAGCAATGGCGCACACCATTGCGCTCATTCCTGACCGTATCCGGCAGGAACTTCATCTTCAGGAGTTGTCGAAAAAACTTGCGATCAGCCTTCCAGCGCTCCAGGAACTGCTCGGCAGAGAGGAGGATGCAACTGAAAATAAGAGAGTCTCGTTCGAAGGGCGCCAGGAGGTTCCATCGCCACCGAAACCTGCACCACCCCTCTCAGTGCTTGAAAAAACTTTTTTAAAAGCACTGCTGGAGAGTGCCAGCTACGGAAATGCTGTGCTGGAATTTGCTGCCTCACACGAAGAGATGCTGGAGCTGCCACACAAGGAGGCGCAGGATATTTTTATTCATCTGATCCGCCGCTACCGCGACATTGCTGACCATCCCGAAGAGAGGATTGACATTGCATCAGAAATAAGCTCATTCCGC
>SESD01002136.1_pt1 | contig 10163 bp, 7 predicted proteins | sample 3171411 | NCBI WGS metagenome assembly SESD01 (sample SAMN06051880, study PRJNA518727) | freshwater metagenome | biome: subpolar coniferous forest; feature: holomictic lake; material: water; isolation source: holomictic Lake 442, 16.5 m depth | place: Canada: near Kenora, Ontario | collected...
GATGCAATGCGTCGGGTGTTTTTAGATTGCTTTCGGCACGTAGCAAAGTAGCCAGATCGAAAACCGCACGATTTAAATCCACAAATTCACAGGCGGCAAAAAAGGCGTCATATTGATTTAGGTGAGCTTCATTTTTTTGTCGAATAGCCAATATTCGAGCTTCCAGCCTGACTAATTCCGAACTGAAAACAGTCTGATAAGCCAGATAGTTTTTTAAGGCTTTGCGTTGCTCGGTATCACCTTCTATCAGACCGATAGCCATGCAGCTGTCTAAATAAGTTGCTGTCATATCAATCCCAGCCTTGGCGTTCTTGCTGAATGTAATCATTTATTGCTGCACGACTCAAACCGGACTGATCTGCTTCATCGGGTAACCCCTTTAAAAATGCGGCCATTTTTGCGGCTTTATTTTCTGTTACTTCCGGCAATTCATAGATCACGGCAATTTTTACCAGTCCTGCCGGAATAGTATCGGGCAGTTGCAGTTTTAACTGATGATTCTGAGGAATTTTGGCTTGTATTTCATAATAGGCTTGCATGGGCTTATCCTGTTTTTAAATTTCATGAGGTTGGCATTAAAGTTCACCGGCGAAAGCTTTTTGACTGAGTGAATCAAACAACGGCAAGTAAATACCTTTGTTTTCCTTATTTATAACTGATTTAACCATATTTTTTATTGCTGCAAATTTTTTTTGCAAAATCATAGGGGGCACAGGAATCATTAAGTTTTCGACTTGATCTTTCGTTAGCGCCTCCCTAGTCGCTCCAGCCGAACCAGCCACATTTAGAAGGTACCGTTTATATGACGCTGAAATAAGCATGTGTAGTAAATACTCTGGTACCAATTCAGGTGAACGAATTATACAAACATGTTGATTTACTCTTGCAGGAAGAATTGAATCGTCAACTATTGAGCAGCGACAGACAGATGCTCCAGTGATGTTTAACAAAACATCACGTTTTTCAACTTCAACATTGGACAGTGCCGCAGCTTGCTTATCAGTTATGAAAGCAAGGTTTTTGTGCAAAAACTTATCATCGTGAATATTAAGGCTACGTATTAGTGAGATACCTTCTTCAACGTATGCACTTTGACCGCCTCTAGGCGTCGAACCACTTCCAATTTTGGATGTCAGTTCCTTCAGAGACTTAAGCTCCCACCCCTTAGGGTTAGTCACAGGATCACCAAACATTTCCAAAAACACGGCGCGGAGAAATTGGTCGGCGAGTTGAATGGCTTGCTGGTTTTTGCGGCGCAGGCTGTCGGCTTTATCGAGAATGGCGGCGATACGTTTTTGTTCGACTAAAGGCGGGAGGGGGATTACCATTTGCTTAATATGGCTTGGGCCAAAATTTAGCTGTGCAGAACCAGTTATAAGTTTTTGTAATTGATTTTTAAAGTGATTGCTTGCCAAAAATCTTCTAAAGTAATCAATATGTAAAACATCAGTATCAAGCGATTTAAACCGCATAGTGCTTGTATTCATACACAGAGGTAAATGCGCTTTTTTAGCGTAAGCAATTTTCCCATCAAATTTATCAACAACAACTCCTGAACAAGCAATAAGTAAATCGCCCTCATCAACTAAAAAGTGGTTATATTTTCCATAAGCCTCCTCTTCAGATATATACCTAACTGTCGTATCTAAATTTAATATGCCTTCATTAATATTGCCTCCATTTAGGAGTTTTACACCTGAACTCATATATTGATATTTTCTCACTCCAGGTCCTTCTTGAAAAAATAAGACTTCATCAAGTGGAATAACTTTCCAATGACAAGTGAAACTCACAACATCCCCTCCAATTCCTTCAACTCTCCTTGAATCTCATCCACCAACGTCATCCACTGATCTAAAATCACTTTCGGCGAGTCGTACTGTTCTTCAATGTGAACGGTTTCTTTATAGCGGTTAATCGACAAATCATATTTATTGGCAGCAAGTTCGGCTTTACTCACCCAAAAACAAGCCTGTGCACGGTCACTGAATGGTGCGCCTGCATTTTCAGTCGTTCCGCCATTCTGGATGATCGTACTTTTATATTCTTGCCAACGTTGATAACTGCTAAGCACTTTGGGTAAATCACCGGAAAAACTTAAGGCATTGGCCTGTTCGTCCTGATACAGCGCATCGCGTTTATCGTCCAGCGAGTAACCATCGTCCTGCACGTCATAGAACAAGACCTTATCGGTCGCGCCGCCTTTGGCGAAAATTAAAATCGCAGTCGCTACGCCGGCATAAGGTTTAAACACGCCGCTGGGCAGGTTGATGACGGCTTCCAACTGGTTACGCTCGATTAACAACTCCCGCACGGCTTGATGGGCTTTGGACGAACCAAACAATACGCCTTGCGGCACCACCGTGGCACTGCGACCACCGGTTTTCAACATGTGCAAAATCAGGGCGATAAACAATAACTCGGTCTTTTTGGTTTTGACCAGGCGCAAAATATGCGGGTTAACCGTGTCTTCATCCAAACTGCCTTTGAAGGGCGGATTGGCAAAAATCACATTAAAGGCATTTTGTTCCAGTTCCGGAAAGTGATTGGCAAAACTCTGCGCCAGGGTATCCTGATAATGGATATCCGGATTGTCAACGCCGTGCATATACAGGTTCATGGCGGCAATGCGCAGCATGGTGCCGTCAAAATCAAAGCCGTGAAACATTTTGGTTTTAATGTGTTGCCATTGTTCCTGAGTTAACAAATCACCGGTGTAGATAAGTTGGGTGACGGTTTTACCCTTATCATCAATGACGTCTTCCTGCATAACGCCTTGTTGGCTGGTGAAGATTTCCAGCAAGTATTCCATGACCGCCACCAAAAATCCGGCGGTACCGCAAGCGGGGTCAGCCACCAATTCACCAGGTTGCGGATTAATTAATTGCACCATCAGTTTAATGATATGGCGCGGGGTACGAAACTGGCCGTTAATGCCCGCGGTGGACAGTTTGCTGAGCAGATATTCGTATAAATCGCCTTTGGTATCGCCGGCATCCAGCGGCAAGGCGTCGATCATTTCGATGGCTTTAACCAATAAACTGGGTTTGTCGATCGCCAGACGTGCATCTTTCATATAATCGCCAAAACGGCTGTCGCTGGTATGCTCGCGAAAATGCTTGAAGACTTCATCGCGCACCACGTTCATCAAGCGTTCGGCATCTTCAATATGGCTAAACCGGCTCCAGCGCAGGTGCTGTTCGTTATCTTTAAAGCGTGGGGTATAGGTAAAGTCTACGGTACGGGAGGCGCGTTTTTCATCGTGGCTTTCATTAATATCCAGCAGACGGGCAAACATCAGGAAGGTGATTTGTTCAATCACGGTTAAAGGATTGGCAATGCCGCCTTGCCAGAATTCCAGCCAGAGTTTGTCGATTTTGTTTTTCAGTTCGCCGGTGATCATGAGTAAGTAGTTATTCCCTTAAGTTTTATTTGAGTGGCTATTATCGGTTGTTTGCCGAAACTTTGTACAATCGCAAGTAAATCGTCGATTTGTTGTTCGTTGGTAAATAAGCTATCCAGCTGGCCAAGTGCGGCAAAGGGCATGTCGTAAAGGCTGTTGATTTCAATAGCGCCGCTTTGGGCAATCTGACGTTTCAACAGACTTAAAAACTGCACCTGTCTTGCGTTAAGGCTGGGATAGTGTTGAATGAAGTCGGCAAAATGCTGATTAACTTTGTCGGCGTCCATCCCGACGATCGAGCGCAGAATCTGCTCCAGTGGTGCGGCAGTGTCGTAAAAGCTTTTCAGGATATTTAAGTCGATGTCGGGATGTTGGGTGTGAATCAGCGCATTGAGGTTATCCAGTTCCGGTACACTGACCGCTATACCGTTACGGATTTTTTGCAATACCGTATTTTTCTCGAATAATTCTTTTAATGCCTGTTCGACTTTAAGTCGATAACTCGCCATATCGACCGCTTTTAAATAAGTGCCTTGCCGTTCCTTGATTTCACCGCTGTCGGTGATGTCAATAGTGGGTGGTTCAGGACGAGGGCCTGTGCCTTTATCGCGATATTGCATGATGCTGCGTAAATCGATACGAATAAGTTCCAGCTCATCCAGCGAGGCCGCTTGCCACCAAGCCGGTTCACGGCATTGTTTTATTATACCGGCCTTGGCTTTAACCTGGTTTAAATTCATGTGCAATTGCCAGAGCTGGTTAATGGCCTCGCCAGTCTGATCATCGGCACCGGATTTAAGCAGTTTTTGTTGCTGAATTTGGCTGATTAACAAATCCCACTGGTAGGCATCACTATGACCGCGAATATCCAGCCATTGCATCAGTGGCGCAATCTCCGTTTCCTGCAAGATGAGGGTGTTGGCGTTGAATTGACGGATGGTTTCCAAATCACTCATCTGGCGTTTAACTTTCCACTTGTCTCGTACCGCCAAGGTGTTATCGTCAAGACTGTTAACTGTTTTGTGCAACCACTGAGCCACACAGTCAAAAAAGTCCGGCTCGGCGTGATGTAGCGCAGTTTTGGCAAGCAGCAAGCGGGCTTCAAACAGACGCTGCATCATTGCTTTAGGCTGACTGATGGTGACTTCTCGCTGTTGCATGCCGTGGTATTCAACCACACCCCAGTGATCAAAAATCTGGAAATGGGTTTTATCTTTACCGAGACCAAACAGGTTTATGCACAAGCGGGTGCCGCGACCGATCATTTGCCAGAATTTGACCGGCGATTTTACCGGACGGGCGAACACCAGATTGACGATTTCCGGCACATCGATGCCGGTGTCGAGCATGTCCACCGAGATGGCGATAGTGAGCTGATCATTACTGCCTTGGCCTTTGAAATCGTCGATTAAGGCTTCGGCACGCGGATCGAAGTGGTCGATCACATGACAGAATTTACCGCCATATTGGGGATATAATTCATCGAATAATTTTTCGAGCAACTTGGCGTGTTTGTGATTACGGGCAAAAATAATGGTTTTACCTAAGGTCTGTCCATCGGCCTGACGAATGCCGTTCTGCATCAGGTTTTGCAGTATTTTTCGGTTGGTGTCTTTATTGTAGATGGCGCGGTCAATCTCTTGGGCGTCAAAGTCGAGGCTGTTAGGGTCAATGCCTTTGTCTTCCAGTTCGGCAATTTCTTCCGCTGTTAAGGCATGACCTTTAATACCGTCACGCAAAAATTTGGTGGTGTGTTTAACCACTTGGTACGGAACCAAATAGCCTTCTTCAATCGCGGTTTCCAGCGAGTAATTACAGGTGGGTTCTTTGAAATCACAGCCAAACAATTGGCAGGTGGAACGACTGACCATTTCTACCGGCGTAGCGGTTAGACCGACTTGCAGCGCATCAAAATAGCGGAACAAATCACCGTAGATATTGTAAATGCTACGGTGGGATTCATCGGCGATGATCAGATCAAAAAAACCTGGATCGAATTTTTCAAATAATCGGATCATCGCCGGATAAGTAGCGACAAAAATGCGATTATGGGAGTCCTGTACGCTTTTACTGGTCAAGACCGTAATAGGCGCTGACAGATATTCGCTGTAAGCATTTTTGGCTTGTTTGCGCAGCTCGCGGCGGTCACACACAAATAATACGCGCTTGACCCAACCGGCTTTCATGCAGACATCGGTAAGTGCTATCGACAAACGCGTCTTGCCGGTGCCGGTTGCCTGCACTGCCAAGGCTTTGCGTTGTTTGGTTTCAAAGCGTTCGCTAATCCGCTTTAGGGCTTCATGTTGATACAAGCGATCGCCCAAAATATCGGCTTTGACGGATACGCTATTGAGCGGTTTACGCTCGGTTCGCTGACGTACCTGGTATTGCAAGCTGGATTTGGAGTAAAAGCCGTAAAGTTTACGCGGCGGATAATTTTGCTCGGGGTGGTCATCCCAAATCCAGATGTCGTGACCATTGGTATAGAAAATCACCGGACGTTGGCCATGCATTTTTTCCAGACCATCGGCATAGTGTCTGGCTTGGTGGCGGCCTGTTTCAGCATCGACAGCGGTTTTTTTGGCTTCGATGACGGCCAGCGGTTTACCGTTATCATCCCATAACACATAGTCGGCATAGCCATCGCCACTGGTGGTGGGCTGATGCAGGACTTTTTCTTCCAGCGTTACCTGATCGCTATTTCCCACGTCCCAACCTGCCTGAGCAAGTTGTAGATCAATCAGCTGTTTACGCGTAGCGGCTTCATTAAAATGTAGCTCGTTAGCCGCTTGCTGACCTTTACTGGCCGCCTGTTGCTTGAGTTGGGTCAGTTCTTCTTCGGTACGCTCTCGTTGCGCGGCCTTTTGACGCTCAGCATCCAATTCGGCCAGCACTGCCTGCATCTGCGCTTCCTGTTTGGCGTATTGTTCCAACAGGGCTTTACGTTCATTTTTATAGTCTGCTTTGGCTGATTGGGGTGGCTTGGGTAGTTCGAAAGCCTTGATGGTGGAGATATCACCTTTGCTATAGGTGGCAAATAACCAACGCCCCAGATCAAAGGCTTCTTTCAACAACCACTGAGCGCTTTGTTCGGTAATCTTGTCGCCATGCGCGGCTTTATTTCCGTGAATACGAATGGCATGGAGTTTATCGACCACAACCTTGGGAGTGACCGCTTCGAAGGCATCGTTACTGAGCAGTTCCATGAATTTGGACATGGGCGTCTTGGGTAAACTTAGTTCGCTATAAACAATGTCAACACAGCGCTCGGCAAAGTTACGCAACTTGGTTTGTGCGCTTTGCGGGTCAGCCTGCGCATAATGTTCAGCAAAACCAGCCAAACTTGCCAGTTCCGGCCAGGTGTTTCTGAGGAATTCAAAGTTTTGTGATTGCATAATATCTATTTTGTCCATATCACTCTTATAAGCGAAGAGTGTGCCAACTTTTACTGAATGTCCAGTTTTTCCATCCAGTTTGATAAAGTCTGGTAATTAGGCAAGCCCAAAAGTGCTGTCGTTTCTTTCTTGTTTCCAGCCGTTTTTTTAAGTGCTTGGGTTATATATTTTCTTTTTATGTCATCCAAAACGCCCTGTACATCAATGCCATTGCCTATTTCAGGCAGTTCACTGGTTATGACTTGCTGAGGCCGTTCAATCATCGCTGCTTTAATGTCTGCATCGGTTATTTCCTCGGTGTCCGCCCATATCGATGCTCTTAGCAGCGTGCCGTGCAGTTCTCTGATATTACCAGGCCAAGCGTGGTTCAATATAATATTTTTTGCTTTTATAGAAATTATTTTATTAATATAACCCGGTTGACTGGATGCTTCCTGATTAATTTTAGCCATTAAATAATCAGCCAGCATAGCGATATCGCCGTTTCTTTCCCTTAACGGTAGTAGAGTAATAATCCCTACCGCGACGCGATAAAAAAGATCTTCACGAAAATTGCCATTGGCGATTTCAGCAGAAAGATTGCGATTAGTGGCGGCAATGACGCGAACATCCACTTTCATTGAACTGCTATCGCCCACTTTACTCATCTCTCCTGATTGCAGGACGCGAAGCAAGCGAACCTGTGCATCTGCCGGCAATTCGCCAAACTCATCAAGAAACAGAGTGCCCCCATCAGCCGCTTCAAAATAGCCGATTTTATTACTGATGGCACCGGTAAATGCGCCCTTAACATGACCGAACAGCTCTGAATCGATCAACTCCTTTGGGATTGCACCGCAATTAACGGTGATAAAGGGTTTGCCCTTTCGTAGACTGGTGTTATGTATCGCTTTTGCAAATAGCTCCTTTCCGGTTCCAGATTCTCCCATGATTAACGCAGGCACATCACGTACCGCAATTTTCTCGGCTTTTTGTATCGTTCTTTTTATGTCCGGATTCTGAGTGATGATGTCAGAAAAAGCGGCGGATAAAGGTGCTTCTGAATAGGACAGCTCGGTTAATTTTTTATCTGCGCTCTTAACTAACTGTGGGATGTATTCAGCGGAAATATCAAAAGGAATGGTGACAAACTCACCCCCTTTTTCTTTAGTGGATTGCACAAATCGGGTGTTGTACTTGGTTTTGCCCAACAATATCGACACTGCTGTCATCGAAGGCGTACCTGGCGACAGATGAATACTGATATCCAATCCTGGCTCCTTTGCAGTCAACTTTTGGAGATAACCATCCACAACGCGGTGTATATCACCAAAATCAATAGGAGAGCGCAACGTGCATTTAATAAGAACGACTTTTATAGTGGCGTATTCAGAAAGCCAATCCACATAAGCATTTACTTTACAGGGTTCCTGCTCGTGTATTAAATGCAGCTCATCGAAGACGAGTTTTTTTAATGCGCCAAGAATCGGGCCTTCACCAATGATTTCATCAAGTCTTGAAGGAAATTGACTGGCGGCTTTTAGGTCGGTATTTCCTAGCCAGGAAATTAATATTTTTTTGCCCATTGTTCCATAACATCGTTGTGTTTATAGCGTAAGGTTATACACAAAGACAAGTTATATCAATATATGGGTAAAATTTTTTATTTATATAAATTTATTTACGTCAATTTAAGCTCATAGGCTCAGTCTGTCGCAAATTGCAATTCACCTATACTTTTGAAGCTCTCAATCAGTACAAGTAATTTTTTATCAACTCACCGACAAAGATTTCTTTAGAAGTGGACGTGAAACAGAACAGCGCCAATCCGCTCATACAGAATCTATATCTTATTAAACCAGATGAAATATTACCCGGACAATGGAGCCATCTGCTTCTACATACACCATTGTTATTAATCTGCGCTTCCTCAAAAATTCTCCATTAACAAAAATTACGCTGTTAACCTATTCCGAACAGCTGGAGCTTAAATGACTGAATTATAAAAAATAATGCGTCAATAAATCACAAAAAATACGATATTTTTTGTATGTAGTAACAGTCTATTTTTTGGCTCTATGTACGTTACTGCCATCATTTTTTATAAGTGCAGTAACAAAAAATGAATGCACTTTTATGACACCTTAAATATGTCTTAGAGTTACTTTTTACACACATTTAAATTGCCTTTTTCATGCACTGCCTGTCAATCAGAGATGTGCCTTACCTTCCGCTATATTTTTGAATCTGCTCATTTCCCTTGGCTTTAGTCGCAATCAAATTCAAATCAACTCATAAAAATTACACGAGTAATTCTAGGATTACCTACTGGCTATTTAATCATGCCATTGTTCCTGACTGTATGGCTGTTAATGGTAGTAAGAGCTACTATAAAATGGCGGCGGCAACGGCAGTTTTTGGATAATGGGGGATACATGGTGAAAAAGACATTAAATTTGGAATTACAAAACTTATATCGTTTTTTATGCAATCAAATTTTAGGCAGCTTAAACGCATCGGTTAAATAATCCTGTATATCTTTACCTTCGGCGATAAAATCAATGATCCATTTTGGCTTTAACCCGCGACCACTCCACTCCTTACCTGTAACTGAGTTCCTATATTTTATTTTTGCCTTAGTTCCCACTTTTGCCCCCGCTTTTCGCTTTAAAAAATTCACATCACTGATAGTAACAATTAACCCTGCTTTATCAGCAATCGCTTTAATCTCTGCAACTGCCGCAGTTTTTTCAGCATGCTCGCGAAGCTCTAGCTCAGACTGGAATCGCTCAACAACATTTTTAATTTCTTGGGTTGATAACTGTTCAGCAATTTCAAATATTTTGTCACTTTTTTTTTCGGTCATACGCCCATCATCGCAATTTGATTTTATTAGCCTACAATTTTTAATCAAAAATCAATTTTGTAAAAAATACAATTGAATATATTATATTATCGCATAATATTTGCGTCCAACGGAGCTTAAGCATGTCAAAAGAAATTAAGAAACTAGCTCGTGCTGTGGCATTACAAGAATATTATGCGCGAATGAATGCGCACGGATATAAAAAATATGGGATGCTTCTAAAAATCGAAACTATAGCAAAGATCGATGTCATTGCTGATGAATTAAACATACCAAAGTACCAGCTAATCGACAAAATTCTAACTGATTACATTGAATCAATAACAAAAAAAGAAGAATGACAATCCGCTTGAGCCAGAATATGCACCGCTATTTTTTTCAGGATAGCGGCCAGTGTTTTGAATAAGGCAACTCACAATAAATAAGCCCCCAATTTGGAGTGCAAACCTAGGTTTGTATTCCAGGCTTTAGGCATAGGTATCTACACAAATCATATAGCCGTCATTCCGGCAGGGATTGC
>SESD01002137.1_pt1 | contig 10161 bp, 7 predicted proteins | sample 3171411 | NCBI WGS metagenome assembly SESD01 (sample SAMN06051880, study PRJNA518727) | freshwater metagenome | biome: subpolar coniferous forest; feature: holomictic lake; material: water; isolation source: holomictic Lake 442, 16.5 m depth | place: Canada: near Kenora, Ontario | collected...
AAGTTTGGCAGCGCTTCGGCTCAATTAAAGGGATCGGGTTAAGCGATAGAACCATCCGGGACAACTGGCTTAAACAAGGCAAGCAATTCAATGTCGGTGCAAATCCTTGGAAACAAACGCTATGTGATGCGATAGGCGACATTAAAGCTTGTCGTGAAGCGGCAAAATTTGACGTAAAACAAGCCATCCGTCTGCATACCAAAGAAAAAATAGAACAAAAGCGTCTGTACACCTCGTTAAAATCCGACGAATACCTGGATGACCGTTATTTATCACGCACCATGCGTAAACATTTTAAACGCGGTCATAACCACACTCATAATCAAATCAACGTTCGTTCTGATGATTACAACGTGTTTATTTTGGGTGGTAGAGTCTGGATAAAAATACCCAGTTTAATCAAAGGCAAACGTATCGCCATACCGTTAAGCACCAATGTAGCGCCCAGTGGTAATTTGCGGATTATCTTACGTAACGACAAAGTCGAAGTCCATTATGCCGCCGAAGAAATTAAAACAAACAACTGCGGGACCCAAACCATCGGTGTGGATAAAGGTTATACCGAAGTACTGACTGATTCTGATGGCGTACATCATGGCGTTACGTTAGGTGATGTACTGACGAAAGAATCAGATAAATTAAAGAAGAAATATCAACGTAGAAACAAGTTAAAGAATATCGCCAAAAAGAAACCCTGGGTGATAAAACACAACCTGGGACGCAAAAAGTTGAATAAACAATCAGTTAAGCACCAAGCGGGTGTCAGAACGATTGTTCACGAAGCCGTCAATCAAGTCATTGATAAAGCGGCTGTGATTGTCACCGAAGATTTAACTTCACCGATTGCCGGAAATAAATTCGGTAAAAACGTGAGTCGCCGTTTGTCCTCCTGGACGAAAGGCGTTATTGCCAGTGCAACAGAAAATGTATCTCGCCGTAGAGGTTCTACGGTCATTTACGTCAATGCTGCCTACACTTCACAAATGGATTCCTGCGACGGTTCTCTTTCTGGGAAACGCCGTGGGGAGAAGTTTTATCGTGAAAACGGGGAGGTGTTGCAGGCAGACGTAAATGCTGCACGAAACGTTTTAGCAAGATTACACGACTCAGAGATAAGTCGATGGATGCCTTATAAACAGGTTAAAGCCATATTGCTAAAACGGACCAGTGCCAATCGGTTGAAACTGCTCAACCAGGATTCCAGTTGCAGGTTGCAAAGCCTATCAACGGAAAGCGAATTACTTAATGCGTATGTTTGCGTACAAAATTAGGAGCAGGATAAAAATCAGGCGGAAGCATGGATGACGGCATTTGCCAGAATATCGTTTGAAATTTAACAATTTTTGTTAATGGTTCGTGTTTTGTGTTTGACGTTTTTGAAGAAATCGCTTTATTTTGGACGATGATACACGACACACAATCAGCAGCCAAATACACTTGCAGTATGATTCTTCGAATAGACTTTCAATTATTCAGATGGATGCTTTTCCAGCGTATTGCTGATGTGGTCGTTTTTTAATGCATATTTCGGTATGCGAATTGCTTGTACATTTTCAGCCATGAGCGGGCTTATTTGGTGTTGGATTCATCTTTTCGGCAAGAATGTTTAATATGACCGCTTTTGAATTGACAGATTGACAGATTGATGGATTTATTGAATATGCGAAAAGATAAGGGGTTTACATTGGTTGAAATGATGGTGGTGATTGCGATTATGGCGATCGTGTCGGCCATTGCCATTCCCAACATTTATTCTTTTTCCGCTGGAATGAAGCGGCGCGCTGCCAGCAGTGCTTTGTATTCCACGCTTCATAAAACCCGGATGTATGCCATTCGTCAGCCTGACATTCAGTGGAAAGTTGAGTTTACGGCTTCAACCTACAAGGTGGTCTCCAGTGATGGCAAAAACATCGTCACCAACTTTGCAGAATATCCGGGGATCAATATAGCAATTCCGCCAGGAACGGTTGTGTTTAATCCTGATGGCACCGTAAGTAAGCTTGATGGCACCGCAATCAATACTGTAACTGCAATCTTCACTGATGCCAAGGGATACCCCTCCCAGGTTGAAGTTTTTGCATCCGGCAGAATAAAATCTTCATAACAGAGCATATAGGGCAATACGGGCGGATAGAATGAAAACAAGTTTGGATGAAAAGGGGTTCACGCTAATTGAGACTCTGATCGCGATAGGGATCATGGCCATCGGGTTGTTGGCGCTGGCAGCGCTTCAGACAAGCGCCATATCTGGAACAACCAAAGCTAAAAAGCATTCTATGGCGATTCTGTTGGCTGAAGATCGAATCGAAACATGCAGAAACACTCTCTATGACGCTATTCCGCCCGAAAGTGTGATTGTGACTGAGAAAGGCTCTACACTGCTTAAGGATCCCTGGGGTATTTTCACACGTACCACGACCGTTCTGGACGATACGCCGTTTCTCGGTGCCAAAACAATCACCGTCTCTGTTTCCTGGCCGGATAAAGTTGATAGGTCCGTGGTGTTTCAAACCATTATCACACAAAGTGAAAATTAACATGAAACGATTTTCTAATATTCAATGTGATTCCGGGTTTACACTAATAGAACTTTTGATCGCCATTGCTGTTTCTGGAATCGTTCTGGCCGGATTGGTCCAAGTATTCTCTACCACGAACCGTTCGTATACGAAACAGGATGAAATGGCGATCCTTCAGCAGGATCTACGTGTCGTCAAAATGAATCTGGATCGGGATGTTCGAATGGCCGGTTGCGGATTTGGCGGTGCTTTTTTTTATTTAGGTAATCAGATTTATCCGATTCAATTTTCAAATGGCGACGGAGTTAACGACTCCGATATTCTGCGAGTTAAGTATGTGAATTATGATGATAGCTATGGTGCTTTGCCCCAATTGACGGTAACAGGCATTTCACCTGCTGCGTCCCTGCCGGAGTTAACGGTATTAGAAGGCCTTAATAATACGCCATATTCTGCATGGAATGCACCTGTATACGCTGTTTACACCCGTTCAATTGCCAATGCTTCGACAAATCTGATATCCGATGTTTTTAAAATTACAGCTATTACGTTGCCGAGTACTCTGAAGTGCCAAATGGACTCTGCCAGTGCAGTATGGAGAAACGGTTTTTCAACGACTGTTCCGCTGCAAGGGGCAATCAATTCGATCAATTTTTTCAGTGCTACACAACTTGTTACAATCACCTACAGTTTAAGCCCTAACCGTGTTCTGTTAAGAAAAGTGCAACAAGCCAATATCGGTGGGCTTATTCCTACAGACTCCATCATTCCTGATCCTGTCATCCCACAAGACATCATTGCAGAGACCATCGAAGATCTTCAGTTTGCCTTTGGCCTGGACACAAACAACGATGGTGTCGTGGAAATATGGATAAACAACGATAACCTGGATCCAGTTGAGATAAGCCAGATACGGCTGGTTAGAATCAGTATTCTGGGTAGAAGCAGCTACCCTCATTACAAAAAGGAGGCGATTACCTCTACCACAAAGCCTTGGCTTACATGGCCTTTTATTGAGGATCATGATACCGGAGTCGCAAATAAGGAATACCTTCGCCAATTGCTCCAATTTGAAATAAAACCCAGAAATCTAAGATGATGGGCCGTCAACAGACTCACGGCCATGGAGTAATCAATGATCAGAAAATGCTCGAAACCGACAATGACGACTGTGAATAACGAAGACGGTTTTACGATGATTCTCGCGCTGATACTGCTCTTGCTCTTAACCATCATTGGTGTTGCCGCGATCAATACATCTACAACGGGAACCATGATCACTTCTGCTGAGGAAGTCAAACGTTCCGCGTCTTATGTGGCCGAATCTGCTGTTGAACAAGCGACCGGCGCAACCGCCATACTTCGAACTCAATTCATTGAAATGAATCAGAAGAAAATTTGGTCCGCAATGGCTTCGGGAGGAACTATTCCGCAACCTCGATGGGACTTTGCTTTGAATGGGAATGATACGATCGGAAATGGACATAACCATGATGTGACAGCAACGGAAGCAGGTCCAAGACCAACGCCGAAGCCTCCGAACCTTTTTATAACATGGAAGCAGAGATTCGATGCCGGAGTACTTTGGGATAATGGGCATCTGCAAAATGATACTGTTAATTCCTATGAAGTCAGGGTATGGAATAATCCGGATTCACCCCCTCCGGCACTAAACGATAATATCGATAATGACGGCCTGATTGTTGTGGGTGCCATCGCAGGCCCCCAAAACCTTGCAACGCAACATCCGAATATCCGTGCTGCCATTGAAATCGTCATGGGGGGGTCCAACGGACCAGGAGCAGCTATTGGCAACTATGCTCAAGCCGGTGGCGGCCCAGGGAAAAACTTCAATGCCGCAGATGTCGGAGCGGTATCTTTCGGAACTTCCGCAAATCCTGAAAGCCCCGAAATCAGCACGGCCCTGTCCAGTAAACTGTAACCTGTGGTGATGAAATTCTGCTGTCATGCAATCACAGAATGCAGCAGCACTTACAGCAGAATCGGTAGCTGGTATTTGACTATTGTCAAGGTTTCTTGAATAAGACCGTCATATTTCCTTATTGAATTTTGTGCAGGGAGGATGCAATCCATGTTAACCGTAACTGATTCAAACAATGCGATGAAATGGCTGGCAAGGGGATTTTTCATGGTGCTGGTTTTTATTTTGTATATACCGTCTGTCGGTACCGCTGATCTCCCCGCCGATATTCCCGGATGCGCGGTCACTGCAGAAAAGCCTTACAACGGTGTTTTTAATACAGACGACTTCCAATGGACCAGTTCTGGCATAGACAGTACCACCGGCCGCATTAAACTTCTGACTGGAGATACGGCCCTTGATCCGACCAATATTGAGATTAGGATTCCAATTGAACAGTCGGTTGGAGTAACGTTTCTATATGAAGACGCAGGTTTTTCAAAAACTATTATTGGCTGGATGCTTAAATCCGAGGTTGTGGTCAACGACGTTTTCATAGGGTGGAGCAGTGTTGTTAGCTCAGGTAAGAATCATCCGATTTATACAAATATACAGGACAGTGTGTACCCTGGAGGATCGCGCGCTGGTGGAGACGGAATACTCGATGATGGTGCTACGCCTCGTGTGCAAATTGGCGGCGGAACGCTTGGAGTGGGTGCCAATAAAACGTTTATTCCAGGTCTAATAAATTGGGTAATCAAAGATTGGAATTTGGATACTGTGACTGACATGCGGGATAGTCGAGTGGTGTTGGGGACGACAATCGATTATAAATTCCCCGCAGGATCCGAGATAGTTTTTTATCTTGATTCCAGTCCAAACACAGACCTAAACAGGTACACCAACAACCAGGGGACTTTCTTCACTACTTTGACAGCGTGCAATAACTCTAACAAACCACCCTGTAGATTGAGGGCTTGGTACGGTGGAACTTTCTTTAGCAAGGCAGACTGGAACACGGATCAATTTGGTTTAACTCCTAGTGTAAATCAAGATGGTACTAAGAATTATTGCAGTACAACGGATCCGGTTATTCAGGATTTTAACAAAACTTTTTACCTGGGTGTTTATGCCGGTTATTCCGCCTGTGGCCCTTCCCAGTGGCTGGACGCTGGTGCAGTGACGCGACTGAAGAACCCGCCTTTATATCTGGATTTTGGTAGTACTCAAAAACAGATACATATTCAACAACTTCAGACACATTTTCCTTATGCTATGGTCGGCGCGCCCAGTAGCAAACCCAATGAGTGGGTTTTGGGCTGGGAAGACTGGGCTACGGGAGGTGACTATGACATGAACGATGTGGTCATTCGGGTTGACCGGCAGACTGTAGGAATGACCCAATTGCTATCAGATAAAGCAATCCCGGCCAGTAGCACTCCTGGCAGCGCCTATTTCTCATCGGTTACTATTGAGGTTACCGACAGCCTCCCCTGCCCGACAACCCTGCCAGCCCTGCCAAAAACCACGATCGATTATTCTGTGTCTATTGATAATGGCGTCAGTTGGCTTAAGGTTACCACCTGGGACGTGGTCAAAACTCCGGATAAGAATGGAACTGCTGTAAGCAACTGGAGTCCCGGACATCCGGTTCCGACATACCGGTCGTGCCGTCTGGATTTTGCGGCAAATGCGATGATTGGGGAAAAGCTTATTTGGAAAGCTGAAATGAACAGTACAGATGTCACCTGTGTTCCAGAAATCATTGATGTCAAACTGACCTATGTAACGGCCACTAATGGCCTTGTATCCAGGGCTTCCCCCAGCGTTCAGACCAATATGCTGTATTCCGGAAGTTATGAAACCCCTCCCTATCCCGTGCCTTGGACAGATAAGTCGTTACGCGGCCATCTGTTCGGACGCCGGCTGTATGATCCCGCAGATCCCAGCAAACAGAAAATCGACTCGGACCCCCGCTGGAATTGGGATGCCGGCGCGGTATTGACCGCCATGGAACCGAGCGCCCGTACGATATACGTTTCAAACGTGACTTCAGCTTTATTGGCATCGGAGGAAATTGCTAAAGGCACAGGCACGACTTCGAATTTTAAAGGAACCCTAGCACATTACCCCGTCTCTGCAAACACGATTACTATCACCGGTGATATCGAAACTTTTACTGACGAGGGCCCCATTTTACTGGTGGGAGACAAAGGGGGAGCAGGAACTATTAACCGATCTACAGGGGTGTATGATATAACTTTCAGTGATTCGATAGATGCTGATGGCGCCACCATCTATTCGCCGCCAATCAATTCACCAATTATTGCAACCTATTCATATTATACAACCGCCCCCACAATGAAATTGTTTACTTCCACTAATGTTACCAATGCCATGTTGGGGTTGGGCAACGATTTAAGGTTTGACAAGGCCGCGCCTTTTGGTGGCAGTTTAACCGAAGCAGACGGAGCCTGGCTTGTCAACTGGGTCCGTGGATACAAAGACGGGGTCAGTACAAAAAAAGACTGGCTTTTAGGCGCCATTGACCACTCCGTTCCGGCAGTCCAAACCCCTCCGCCCAGGCCGTCCTGGTATTTGGGCACTAAGTCCTTGGTCGCCACGGCCAAGGCAAAGGGACAGGTTACCGCGGCAATAAAGGAAGAGGCAGAACGGCTCGATTCATATGACAAGTTTTTCTTTGAGCGATATGAGCGGCCCACCGTGATTTATGTCGGTGCCCGCGATGGAATGCTTCATGCCTTTGATGGCGGCGCATTCCGTTGGGGATTTTATGTTGATAAGTATGGGGCTAAAACACTTATACCGAAATATACCGACGAATTCATTTGGGGAGATAATCCGGACACTACAAGCACTGAATACCGGGGATATTTTAAACTAGCTGATTACGGAACGGGTAAAGAATTATGGGCATATATTCCCGGCAACCTGATATCCCGGTTGAAGAACAATTATTTGTCCGGAGATGATCAGGCATTTGTGGATGCCTCTCCGACCTTGAGTGATGTTGAGATTAAAGTTAGCGGCGAGTGGATATGGAAAACCATTTTACTCAGCGCGCAAGGCAACGGAGGAGACACGGTGTTCTGCTTGGATGTCACTAATACTGAGCAGCCACCGACTTTTCTGTGGGAATTCGCCGACCCGGATCTTTTCAGAAGCCGCTCGTCACCATCCGTTTCTGTTATTGGGCAGATAAATCATAATGGCGAAAGGAAATGGGTGGCATTTTTTGTATCCGGAAAAGCCAATTCCAACGAATTTCCTTCGATTTATATGATTGATGTTACGGGTGGTACTTTGCTGGAACATATTTTTCTGACTTCCGATCCCGATAGCATAGGTAGGGGAGGGATTCCCAGTGGCCAGCCGGCCCTTGTGGATTCGGACGGTAATGGCTATATTGACCGAATATACATCGGCACCGATAAAGGATATCTTTATAAAGTCACCATTCCGGATGATCCCAGTAAAACCAGTGCCTACGGTATCACCAATTGTGTGATCAATACGGATATCGGCAGTGCTACTCTTCGTAATCCCATTTATGCATCGCCGGCGGTCGTGGTACAAAATACCTATAACGATTTAGGTAAGATTAAAGACCTCAAGATTAAAATATTTTTTGGAACCAGTGATAGCCCATATACTGACGATAGCCTCATTACCCCGCCGGGTACGCTGTATCATTTTTTTGCTTATGAGGATACCGCGAAAAAGACCGATACATGCGGCGCCGCCAACCTGGACTGGCAGTATCAACTGCCGGCTGGCGAGCGGGTATTTGCATCGGCGTTTGCCGCCGCCGGAACTGTTTATTTTGGCACTGCGACTTCTGAACTCGAAGATCCCTGCGAAGGCTCAGGTGCCGCTAATGTGGCTAAAAACGCCGGAAAGTTATATGCTATGAACATCAACAAGCCTGAAGACTCGTCTACGCCGATTACACCGAAATTCTCCATGAAAACCGGCAATATCCTCTCGGCACCTGTGGTCGACGATCAGCATCTTTATGTCAAAACCCCCTACGGCTTGTTGAATACGCCCAAGCCTCCTTATAACAATCCGGGGGTAGGACCAGTGGAAGCAGCGGCGGCAACGTGGCGGGAGGTTTTCAGCAAAGACGAAATTGTTCCGTTACCGACTCCAACGTCGTAATCATCGAGTAATGAACGGAAATCAAGGACTCTCGAACAATGCCGTAGCAGTAGCCTTCTATCGGTGAGTATGGAAATCAGGAATTGTTGGACTTATTTGGAAACCAGGGTGTCTCAACCGCTGAGATGCCCTGAAAGTTCAATGATTGAATAATATACTGCATCTATTCGAGTGGGTAGGCTGTGGACTGTATGGAGAAATTTTGCATTATTCTTAAACCAACCTGAACTGTTATGATTTTGGGTGATCGCAGAATTTAAAGGTAAAGGAATGAAACGTCTGATTTTGGTGGTAGTTACTGGAATTTTTCTTTCGTCGATTCCGGTTCGGGCGGAGATGTACCGGTATAAGGATGCCGGCGGGGTTGTCCGCTTCACGGACAATCTCGCCGATGTTCCGGAAAAACAGCGGGTGGGGATACCTGTTAATGAGAATGTTCCCTCGCCTGCAGCGCCTCCGGCGACTGGACTGCCTTTCGGCAAAAATACTCCGAGCGGTCATAACCTGAAGATGCCGGAAAAACCTCCAACCGGCTCGGCTGCCGACTTCCCGCAAACAGAGGAGCTTTCGAATGATCCATCCCGGATTGACCAGCTTCTGAAAATCAAAGCCGTCCTGGACGAAGAAAATGCGCAGTTCATGAAAGAGTCACTGGCCCTTTCCGAAGAACAGAAAACCCTTTCTGGGAGTGCCGCCATTAAGGCATATAATGAAAAAGTCAGCGCCCTGAATGCACGGATGAATGACTATGAAAAGCGCCGTGCCGCATTTCAACAAGAAGCCGACGCCTTCGACGCCGCACTTAAAAAACGGCTGGCCCCGCCGCCTCAATCAGCCCAATAGAAATCTCCATAAATCCGGAATGCATTAGCCTGTTTTGCTGTACTGCTTGATGAAATTGTCTCTGAGCCAAAAAACTTTGGCAACTGTTGATCCGATCCTGGAATTACGCGGTCGCGGAAAAGGTGAACTTGAAATCCAGGCATGAGGACCGGAATCACGATGAACGACAATACTGAAGCGTGTTTACCGGATACCTATAATTGGCTTACTCTGATTGAAGATGAAAATGGGGCTGATGTAGATCTCAACTGAAAAAACGAAGGAAACGACAATGGCAACTCTGGCCTGCAGTGAGAACCTTGAGCAGGTGGCTAAAGAGCCATATTTTGGCGGTGTGAAGGGTCTGATCAAGGATGCTTTGGCAACGCAAATCCTCACACTGATTTGTGGTTTTTCCAAAGATGTGGAAGGTTTCGAAACCAGATACGGCAAGGATTATCCGTCCATGAATAATGAATTTAAAAAGACTGACGAAAACTTTAAGAAATTCGATGATCTCATGGCGTGGCGTTTTGCTCTGGATGGCAAGGAGTATTGGCAATGCCGGCTGAAAGAGCTGACCGATGATTTATAACAATGTCCGTGAATTCGCGGATATTATCGCCGATTACACTGTCACCGAATTCCGGCGCTATGGTGCGACCCTGGCAGGTTCCCAAACTCCGGATCGGGAACCTATTGTACCGGACTAATCGC
>SESD01002138.1_pt1 | contig 10155 bp, 2 predicted proteins | sample 3171411 | NCBI WGS metagenome assembly SESD01 (sample SAMN06051880, study PRJNA518727) | freshwater metagenome | biome: subpolar coniferous forest; feature: holomictic lake; material: water; isolation source: holomictic Lake 442, 16.5 m depth | place: Canada: near Kenora, Ontario | collected...
CACCTACCACCTATCACCTGCGCCCCGCCACGCGCCACCTGCCACGTGTCTCTATCTTCTCCCTCCTGCTGGCCTCCATCTTTGCGTGCACGGCGCACGCGACCGAGTATCTGGTAGCTACCAATGGCAACGATGCCGCCTCCGGCATGGGCGGGTGGGCGAATGCGCTGCGCACGATCGGCGCGGCTGTGGCCAAGGCGACGCGTGACGGCGACATCGTGACCGTCTCCAACGGCGTCTATAACATCTCCAACCAGCTTGTGATCGCCAACGGCATTGTCGTGCGCAGCTTCGAGCGTGGCTTGCGCGGCGCGTCAAACACGGTTGTCCGCCGCGGGAGCGGGGACGCCCGCATCTTCAACATCCGGCACGCGGCTGCCGTGGTCGAGGGGTTCACGATTCGTGACGGCAAGGGCAACGGATTCGCGGAAGGGTCGGGTGGCGGCGTCTACATGATCGACGGGCTGATCCGGGAGTGCATCATTACCGGCAATGCGGTCGGTCAGCAGCACACGCACGGAGTCGGCATTTACATGACCGGCGGCACGGTCGAAAACAGCATCATCCGGGAGAATCAGGGCGGCTGGAATCATTCGAGCGGCGGCGGGTTTTACGCAACAGGCGGCCGGATTCTATTTTGCCGCATTCTGAACAACGCCATTGGTAATAACGATGGCGGCGGCGTCTGCGCCGGGCCCGCAGTCTTGATTCACGGCTGCCTGATTGCAGGGAACAGCGCCAGTGGCAGTGGCGGCGGAGTGTACGGCGGCAAAATCGAGAACTGCACGATCGCGAACAATCGCGCCGTATCCGGTGAAGGCGGCGGAACCTGCAACAGTGCGGTGAGCGAGTCGATCGTGTACGGGAATCAGGCAGCCAAGGCGACCACGCACGATTATTCCGGGGGCAGCTTCCGGAGAACCTGCGCCACGCCGCTGCCTGCCGGCGAGGGTAATCTGGATGGCGACCCGTGTTTTGTCTCCCCGACTAACAACGACTTCCGGTTGCAGCCCGCCTCCTCTTGCGTCAATAGGATTCTGGTGGAGGCTGCGGGGCCGCAGGATGCGCGCGATCTCGACGGCAATCCGCGCGTGTATCAGGAAGTCATGGACCTGGGCGCGATCGAGTACTGGCCGGTTGTGCCGGTGCTGCGGCCTGCCGGCGTGTCCCGTCTCACGGACAAGTCCGCCTCCGTGGTGTGCAATGTCATGTTCCTCGGGTTAGGTCAGTCGACGCTGTTCGTTTGTCATGGACCGACCGACGGGGGGACCAACCGCCAGGCCTGGGCCAGCGAAGTCCGCTTCCCCGGGACAGCCAAGGTCGGGCTCCAGGATGCTGCAATCGCCCACTCGGCATCGAACCGGATTTGGTATTACCGGTGCGTTGCGACAAATCTGCATGGCATCTCCTGGGCGGAACGGACGAGCGGCTTCATGTTGAAAGCAGTGGATGTGAAGACCACGGGGCGTGAGAGCACGGAAGAGCGCCCCGCGGCGTTTGTGATCTCCCGTCCTGCCAACGTGACCAACGGCCCGCTGGATGTCTATTTCACCCTGGGCGGTACCGGCGTCAACGGCACGGATTACGAACCGCTCGAAAGCCCGGTCGTGATACCTGCCGGCGCGGCCTCGGTCAAGTTGACCGTCACCCCCCGCTTCAATACCGGCGATCAGCAGCCCAAGAGTGTGGAATTGACCCTGGCCCCGGGAGGATATACTCTGGGCGTAAATCGCAGCGCACGCATTCTCACGCGCGCGGAGTAGGCGCGGGGTGGGGATGCGGTTGTGATGCCTTGATAATCAGGTGGCCCGGGCGCTCCGCGCACGGGCATGCGCGAGACCCGCAACCGCGCAGGTGCTTGCCCGTGCGCGGAGCGCCCGGGCCACCTGCATGCCAAAGACGAAGTTAAAGTTGTTCTGAAGACCAGCCATAGAATCGCAATCATGAAACCTTCCACCCCTTCGGCAAGCCAAAGGCCCCGAGCTCTGTCGAGGGGCTCAGGGCATGAATGCCTCCACCTTCCACCCTTTACCCGCCTGCCCGCCCTGGTGCTTCTGCTGGCAGGCTTCTGCGCCGGCACGACCGCAGCAAAGGACATCTACGTTGCGACCAACGGCACGGCCAGCGCGCCATATGCCACGTGGGCGACGGCCCTCCCGGATGTGCAGCGCGCGCTCAACTACGCGTCGCCGGGCGACACGATCTACCTGGCCGGCCAGACGTTTGCCAAGTTCGCGGATTTCGGCGCGGTGTTCACCTGGAAGAACGCCAAGGGCGTGACGGTGCGTGGCGGGTATGAGGCGTCTCCTGCGCTGCCGCTCGCGGATCATCCGGGCGCGCGGAACGCGACAACGGTTTGGACACTGGCTGATGGCGTGGGGCGCGTGTTGACCATGGACTCGCTCTCGAACTGCGTGCTGGAGCAGGTCACGCTTTGCGGCGGAGCCAATACGGATCTTGGGGTGGGGGTGCAGATTACCAACTGCTGGAATGTGACGCTGGCAAATTGTTGTATCAGCAATAACGTGCATCGCGGGGTGTATTCCAAACCGTGCGGGGGCGGTCTGGCCGTCTGGAAGAGCACGGTCGTGTTGACCAATACCGTCATAGCCGACAACCGGACAACTCCGGGCGGTGGTGTGCCGGTCTTCGGGGCTGGCCTCTATGTGGATCCCGATAGCGTCGTCCGGGCGACGCGCTGTCGGATCGAAAGAAACTCCGTGACCACCGGCGGCGGCGATGGCGGCGGCGGCGGCGGTGGTGGATTTTTCAATCAGGGTACGCTTGAACTCTATGAAACCGTGTTGCTGAACAATATCAGTGGCAATCCGGATTACGGGTTTGGCGCTGCAGGCCGGAATTCGGGCCGGCTGCTGTTGCGCAACTGCCTGGTGGCAAAAAACAAGGATCTGCATGCCATCAGCGATGGCATACATCTGGGCGGCGGGTCGGCGACTTTTGTGAATTGCACGATCGTGGATAACCACGGCGTGGGGCTCTATTATGCCGGCGGTTACGTGGCCATGACCAACTGTATCGTCCGCGGCCATGCCCGCGCGGATCTGCTCTCCTTCCCGAAGGACCGATACGGCGTAATGCCCAATGTCTGGTACTCCAGCATTGGCGACGGACAGAACAACGGCTGGCAGGGGTGCCTCACGGCTGATCCTCTATTTGCTGACTCCGTCTATTATCACCTGCAATCCACGGCTGGCTGCTATGACAACGGCTTCTTTACCGGCGGCGCCTGGAGCAACTCCGCAGCCACGAGTCCGTTGATTGACCGCGGCTTTCCGTCGCCGAATAATTACAGCCGCGAGCCTGAGCCGAACGGCGGGTGGCTCAACATCGGTGCTTACGGCCATACCGAGGTCGCATCAAAATCGCCGGTTGCTGCGGCCGTTCTTCCGGCAGTTGTGAATCGCGGGGCAGCGGAGGTGGGACATCGGACAGCTGTGCTGAGCGGCGAAGTGCCGGCTGTTCACGGGAAGATTCCGCGCTGCGGGTTTTTATACTGGGTCAGGGGCAGCGCGATTACCAACGCACTTGTCGCAGGAAATCTCTCCGGCGGATTCCAATGCCGACTCTTTAATCTGACGCCTGGCGCAACCTACCAGTATGTCGTCACGGCAGTCAGCGCCGCCGGCGAGGCGCGGTCCGAGGTCGCGACTTTTACGACGCACCCGACGCCATCGTTTCTGTATGTGGCCACCAATGGGAACAGCACAGCCGGCACCAACTGGTCTACTGCATATGCGTCGGTGTCGATGGCGCTGAACCTCGCGGAGGCAGGCGATACGGTCTGCCTGGCCGGACAGACTTTTGCAGGCGGTTGCGCCGGGACCGTGCCTGCGCACCCGGACAATGCCATGCTGGTCTGGCGCCAGGCGACCAACATCACGTTGCGCGGCGGCTACACGGCGACAACCGGCGGCGGCGACCAGCCCGGCGCACAAACTGCAGGTTCAACCATCCTGCGACGGACAGAGGGTGGGGGCGTGCGGGTCCTGACCCTGTCCGGCATTACTAACTGCCGCATCGAGAACGTCACGATGTGCGATGGCAACACCGCCAGACCCGGCGGCTTCGGCGTCTACCTCACCAACTGCTGGGACGTGACGTTTGCCGATTGTGTGGTTTCCAACAACGGTGGCCGGGCTGGCAACGTGTATGGCCTTGGCATGTATCTCCAGGACAGTTCCGTTGTCCTGACAAATACGCTTGTCGCCAACAACTATTCGATGGGTCAGACCTGGTATGTCTATGGTGGCGGTGTGTATGTTGATTCCGGTAGTCGCCTGACAGCCATCCGCTCGTCGTTCGTGCGGAATGGACTTTCCGAGAGCGAAGGCAATGGCAGTTCAGGGGTCGGGCTTTCCGTGGCCCGCGGCGGCGTGCTCGAAATGTACGAGAGCGTCGTGAGCGGCAATGCAGGCGGCCATGCGACCTATGGCGGCGGAATCTTCAACGAGGGGCGCTTGCGGATGCGCAACTGTCTGGTATTCTCAAACACGTGCCTTCGGGCAGACTCCGCGGATGGAATTGTCCTGGCAGCCGGCACGGGGACATTTTTAAACTGCACGTTTGCCAACAACGGCAAGATCGGCCTGGGCTACGGCGGCGGCGTTGCCGCACTGACCAATTGCATCATCTGGGGGCATTCAATCGCCGACCTGACGAACTTCCCGAAGAACGTGGCAGGTGTGTTGAACAACGTGGCGTATTCGACCTTTGCGATCCCCGCCACCATGCAGGGCGTCAACGGCTGCCTGAACCAGAGCCCGTTGTTCGTCAATGCCGCAGCCAACGATTACCGCCTGCAGGAGACCCCATGCTCGCCTTGCATCAACAAGGGCGAGAATCAACCCTGGATGGCGAATGCGACCGACCTGGACCATGCGCCGCGCGTGCAGGGCGGAACCGTGGACATGGGCGCGTTCGAATACACACCCAATCCGCCGACCATCCGGCACTCTTTCGTGACCAACCTGACAGCCAAGAGCGCCACGGTGGGCGCCGAGATTGTTTCGGTTGGCGGCTCAGCTGCGGTGGCGGTGCTGCTGTTTCATGGGCCGGCTGACGGCGGGACCGATCCGCAGGCATGGGCCAGCCAGAACCGGCTGCCCGTGTTACGGACGGTCGGTCCGTTGACTGCCCCGATTCCAGCGGGGAATACCAATACGTTGTATTTCTACCGGTTCTGCGCGAGCAACAGCTTCGGTCTTGGCTGGGCTGCGGCCACAGGCGTGATCCTGTCCGGCGTGGTGGAAGCAGGCGTGACCAGGCGCGAAAGTACGGAGGAGAAGCCGGCGGCCTTTGTGATCTCCCGTCCGGCTACGGCGAAGAATGGCCCGTTGAGCGTGTATTTCACGCTGGGTGGCAACGGAGTCAATGGCGCGGATTACGAACCGCTCGAAAGCCCGGCCGTGATTCCAAAGGGCGCTGCCGAGGTGCGGCTGCCCGTGGTCCCCAAGTTCAACTTCGGCGATCAGCAGCCCAAGAGCGTGGAGTTGACCCTGGCGCCAGGCGGGTATGTCATTGGCGTCAAGAAGAACGCGCGTATCCTGACGCGCGCGGAGTAAAGATGGACGGTGATGTATCTGTTTTGTGATGGTAATCAGGTGGCCCGGGCGCTCCGCGCACGGGCATGCGCAAGTCACGCAACCGCGCAGGCGCATGCCCGCGCGCGGAGCGCACGGGCCACCTGATTGCCCAAGACGAAGATAAAGACAAAGATCGTTCCAACGACAAGTCCAAGGACCGTAACAATGAAATCTACCCCCCAACACCTGCCACCCCTTCGGCAAGCCAAAGGCCCCGAGCTCTGTCGAGGGGCTCAGGGCATGTATGCTGCCACCCTCCACCTTCCACCCGCCCCTCGCCACCTTCCCCGTGTCACCCTCCTCCCGCTTCTACTCGCCTCCCTCTTCGCATGCACCGCGCACGCGACCGAGTACCTGGTGGCCACCAATGGCAACGACGTCGCTTCCGGCATGGGTGGGTGGGCCAATGCGCTGCGCACAATTGGTGCGGCTGTTGCCAAGGCGACGCGTGACGGCGACATCGTCACGGTCTCCAACGGCGTCTACAACCTCACCAACCAGATCACGATCGCCAACGGGATTGTGGTGCGCAGCTTCGAGCGCGGGTTGCGCGGGGCCGCCAATACGGTCGTGCAGCGGAAAGCCACAGCGCAATGGCACGAGAATACCATGCGCATCTTTCAGCTTACGCATCCGGGCGCGGTCCTCGAGGGGCTGACCATCCGGGCCGGCACCGGGAACGGCAGGGACTTTCATGGCATGGGCGTGAACATGACCGGCGGACTGGTGCGCGACTGCATCATCCGGGAGAACGGCCACCACGATAATTTCTATGGCGGCGGCGTGTATATGACTGGCGGGACGGTCTCCAACTGCATCATCCGCGGAAACAGCGCCAACTCCAATGGCAGCGGCGGTGGCGTGTGGGCCAGCGGCGGCCAGATTCTCAACTGCCAGATCCTCGACAACAACGCCGGCGGCGGGGAGGGGAACAGCGCCGGGGGCGGCGGCGTGTATGCAGAAAACACCTCTGTGCTGATCCGCAACTGCCTGATCGCACGCAATCGGACGACCCGCGCCGACGCGGCCGGTGTCCGAGGCGGCACCATCGAATGCTGCACAATCGTCTCCAATAACGTGACTGGCGCGAACAAGACGGGCGGCGGCACACTGGGCAGCGCAGCCACCCATTCGATCGTGTGGGGCAACACAGCCTCCGGAACCAACCTCTCCAACTATGCCGGCGGTTCGTTCACCTTCTCCTGCACCTGGCCTAGGCCCGGCGCTGGCGAAGGCAACACGGACAGCGATCCGCTGTTCGCTAATCCGGCGGCCGGCGACTACCATCTGCAATGCGAGCCGGTCAAGTCTCCATGCATGGATGCAGGACCCAATCTGGAATGGATGACCACGGCCACGGATTTGGATGGCAAGGGGCGCATCTTCCGGGACATTGTGGACCGGGGTGCCTTTGAATTCTGGCCGGACAAGCCGTTGATTCAGAATGCCGGAGTGACCAACCTGACCAGCAAATCCGCCATGGTGCGCGGCAACATTACCTGGGCCGGAGCTGCGGCGAGCACGGTGATCGTTTATCACGGTCCTTCCGACGGCGGCACGAACCCGCAGGACTGGGCCAATGAACTTCGGCTCCCGGGGTTGCGGCGCGCGGGGCCGTTTGAGGCTACGATTGCACACAGCGCATCCAACCGCGTGTGGTGTTATCGCTTGTGTGCTACAAACCAGTATGGCGCGTCCTGGTCCGATTTCACGGGCGGCCTGACCTTGAGCAAGGTGGATGTGAGCGTGACCCGGCGCGAGAGCACGGAGGAGAAACCGGCGGCGTTTGTTATTTCCCGTCCGGCTACGGCAGGCAATGGCCCCTTGGATGTCTACTTCACCCTCAGCGGCACCGGGATCAACGGCCGGGATTACGACCGGATCGACAGCCCGGTGGTCATCCCGTCCGGCGCCAAGGAGATTCGCCTGATTGTCACCCCCCGGTTCAATCTCGGTGACCAGGAGAACAAGGTGGTGGAGTTGACGCTGGCGACAGGAGGCTATACCCTTGGCGTCCAGAAGAGCGCGCGCATCCTGATGCGGGCGGAATAAGCGCAGGATGGCGACGACGACGGTAGCCGAGGGTGTGCGCGCGGTGCGTTCATTCCTCCCGTTCGTGATCCATCCAGGTGGCCCCGCGCAGTACAGCGGGGGCTGCGCACCCGCTGAGCCCAGGCGACTCCTGCTGACCCAACAGCGGTCCCGTAGGTCCCGCTGTACTGGCGGCCCGATCCGCGACGTGCGTACGCATGACGCAGTACCATCGTCTTGCCCCACTCAACACTTGCCACGCTCCGGCCTGCCCGATACAGTGTCTCCTTTTGATCAGGAGTCAGAGCAAACCATGTACACACCCGTCTCGAACAAGGTTGATTTTGCGGCCGCGGAGCGCGAGGTGCTCGCATTCTGGGAGCAGCACGGCACATTCCAGAAAAGCCTGTCCAAAAACCGCGGCTTGCGCGAATACATTTTTTACGACGGCCCGCCCTTTGCCACCGGCCTGCCGCACTATGGCCACCTGCTGGCCGGCACCATCAAGGACATCGTCCCGCGCTACCAGACCATGCGCGGCTTTCACGTGGCACGCCGCTTCGGCTGGGACTGCCATGGACTCCCCATCGAGGCCCTGGCCCAGGAGGCGCTCGGCATCAGCGGCGCACATGAGATCCGCACCTATGGCGTGGACAAGTTCAACGAACAGTGCCGATCCATGGTGCTGCGCTATGTGGCCGAATGGCGCAAGACCGTGGCGCGCATGGGGCGCTGGGTCGATTTCGACAATGACTACAAGACCATGGACCCCGCGTTCATGGAGACGGTCTGGTGGATGATCCGGCAGCTCTGGGAGCAGGGGCGCATCTACAAGTCATACCGTATCATGCCCTACAGCTGGAAGCTGAACACCCCGCTCAGCAACTTCGAGGCCGGCAGCAATTACAAGGACGTGCAGGACCCTGCCATCACCTGCCGCCTGCGTGTCACACAGGGCGCGCCCGCCGACTGGGGCGAAACCTACCTGCTGATCTGGACCACCACGCCCTGGACCCTTCCCGGCAACCTCGGCGTCTGCGCCGGACCGGAGATCGATTACCTCTGTGTGCGCGACAACAAGGACAGCGTCTGCTTTGTGCTCGCGGAAGCGCGACTCGCCGCGTATTACAAGAAGCCTGAGGACTATACCGTGGTTGCGCGCCTCAAGGGGCGCGATCTCCTCGGCTGGCAGTACACGCCGCTCTTCCACTACTTCGCCAGCCAGCCCAAGGCCTTTCGCGTGCTTAATGACCCCTTTGTTACCACCGAGGATGGCACCGGCCTTGTGCACCTGGCGCCCGCTTATGGCGAGGACGACTTCCGCGTCTGCCGCGAGGCCGGCATTAACATCGTGGACCCGCTGGATGACAACTGCCGCTTCACCGCGCAGGTTCCGGAACATGCCGGCGTATTCTGCAAGGAGGCGGACAAGGAGCTGATCCGCCGCCTCAAGCACGAGGGGAAGCTGGTCCACCAGACCACCATCGTTCACAGCTACCCCTTCTGCGACCGCACGGACACGCCGCTGATCTATCGCGCCATTGATGCATGGTACGTAAGGATCGAGGACGCGCGTGAACGCCTAGCAGCCAACAACGACGCCATCCACTGGACGCCGGACTACGTCGGCGACAAACGCTTCGGCAACTGGCTGCGCGAGGCCAAAGATTGGAACATCAGCCGCAACCGCTTCTGGGGGTCGTGCATCCCGATCTGGATCAACGAGAACGATCCGAAGGACATGCTCTGCGTTGGATCAATTGCGGAATTGGAACAGCTCTCCGGACGGAAAGTAACAGATCTGCACAAGCATTTTGTGGACCCGATCGTCATTCACAAGGACGGCAAGACCTACCGCCGCACACCGGAGGTGCTCGACTGCTGGTTCGAGTCGGGATCCATGCCGTATGCCCAGCAGCACTATCCCTTCGAACCCGGCCAGGCGGCCTCGGGTGAAGGTGGCCCGGGCGCTCCCGCCTTCGTCGAATCTCCGGCGGACAAGCCGCGCACGGGCATGGCACAAGACACGCATGCGCAACTGGACGCCTTCTTCCCCGCGGACTTCATCGCCGAGGGGCTGGACCAGACGCGCGGCTGGTTCTACACGCTGCTGGTGCTCGGCACGCTGGTCTTCGACAAGGCGCCGTTCCGCAATGTGGTCGTCAACGGCATGGTTCTGGCCGAGGACGGCAAGAAGATGAGCAAGCGGCTCAAGAACTATCCGGACCCGAACTACATTCTCGACACGTATGGCGCGGACGCGCTGCGTCTCTACCTGATCTACTCGCCGGTGGTGCGCGCCGAAAATCTGCGCTTCTCCGAAACCGGCGTGAAGCAGATCCTGCGCGACCTGCTGATCCCGTGGTGGAATGCCTACAGCTTTTTCGTCACCTACGCCAATGTGGACGGCTGGCAGGAGGACGCGCTGGCGCGCCCGACCAGCCCGAACGAACTCGACCGCTGGATCGTCAGCTCGCTCGAGACGCTGATCCACGGCGTGACCGGGGCCATGGACAACTAC
>SESD01002141.1_pt1 | contig 10152 bp, 11 predicted proteins | sample 3171411 | NCBI WGS metagenome assembly SESD01 (sample SAMN06051880, study PRJNA518727) | freshwater metagenome | biome: subpolar coniferous forest; feature: holomictic lake; material: water; isolation source: holomictic Lake 442, 16.5 m depth | place: Canada: near Kenora, Ontario | collected...
GGGTGCTTCGGGCGCTTCGTACGGCGAGTCGATGCCCGTGAAATGCGCTAGCTCGCCGCGTCGCGCTTTTGCATACAGACCTTTAGTGTCGCGTTGTTCGGCAACCGCAAGTGTTGAGTCGACGAACACCTCAATGAACTCATTTTCGGCGACAAGCTCGCGGGCCATTTGGCGCTCTGCTTTGAACGGCGAGATAAACGACGCGATCACGATGATGCCCGCATCGACCATGAGCTTGGCCACCTCGGCCACGCGTCGAATGTTCTCGACCCGATCGGCGTCGGTGAAGCCGAGGTCGCGGTTCAGCCCGTGGCGCACGTTGTCTCCGTCGAGCAGGTACGTGTGGCGACCCATCGCGTGCAGCTTTTGCTCAACAATGTTGGCGATGGTCGACTTGCCGGCACCGGAGAGCCCGGTGAGCCACACCACGCAACCGCGTTGACCCTTGATCGCCGAGCGAGCTTGCTTGTCGACAGTGATTGCCTGCCAGTGCACGTTGTCGGCGCGTCGCAATGCGAAGTGCAGCAGCCCTGCCGCAACCGTGTTGTGCGTGTAGCGATCGATGAGGATGAAGCCACCCATGTCTCGATTGATCGCATACGGGTCGAACGCCACTGGCCGATCGAGGCTCAGGTTGCACACGCCGATCTCGTTGAGCTCAAGGGTTCGCGCCGCCACATGTTCGAGGCTGTTCACGTTGACCTTGTATTTGGGCTGGGCCACGGTTGCAGTCACGGTCTGAGCGCCGAGCTTGAGCAGATACGTGCGGCCCGGCAGCATCGGCTCGTCGCTCATCCACACGATGTGACACTCGAACTGATCGGCTGCACCAGGCGGATCACTGGCCGCTGCGATGACGTCGCCGCGGCTGATGTCGATCTCGTCGGCCAGCGTGATGGTGACCGCCTGCCCCGCCATGGCCTCGTCGAGGTCGCCATCGGCGGTAACGATGCGAGCCACCGAACTCTCGCGGCCCGATGGCACCACCCGAACAATGTCGCCAGGTCTCACGGTGCCACCGACGATGGTTCCAGAGAACCCACGAAAGTCGAGGTTCGGACGATTCACCCATTGCACGGGCATTCGGAACGAACCCTCGTGTTGCACGTCGTCGACATCGACGGTCTCAAGATGGTGCATCAACGTGGGGCCCGAATACCAAGGCGTGCGGTCGCTTGGCTCAATGATGTTGTCGCCACGCAACGCCGACAAAGGGATACACGTGATGTCGTGAAGTGCGATCTCAGCGGCGAATGCGCGGTAGTCGGCTTCGATCTGGTCGAAGACCTGCTGCGAGTAATCGACGAGATCGAGCTTGTTCACTGCGACAACGATCTGCCGGATGCCGAGCAGTGAAACCAAATACGAGTGCCGCCGGGTTTGGGTGAGCACACCTTTGCGCGCATCGATGAGAATCACGGCAAGGCTCGCCGTCGATGCACCAGTGACCATGTTGCGCGTGTACTGCTCGTGGCCGGGCGTGTCGGCCACGATGAACTTGCGCTTCTCGGTAGAGAAGAACCGATACGCCACATCGATGGTGATGCCTTGCTCGCGCTCGGCCGCTAAACCATCGACCAACAATGCGAAGTCGAGTTCGCCGCCTTGCGTACCCACCTTCTTCGAGTCGGACTCAAGCGCCGCGAGGTGATCTTCAAACACCAACTTTGAGTCGTAGAGCAAGCGCCCGATCAACGTTGACTTGCCGTCGTCGACGCTGCCGCATGTGATGAACCGCAGCATCGACTTGCGCTCATGCTGAGCGAGATATGCCTCGATGCCGCTGGACGACAGGTCTCCAGTTGCGTGCGCCATTAGAAGTAACCCTCTTGCTTCTTCTTCTCCATCGACGCTGACGAGTCGTGGTCAATCACCCGACCTTGACGTTCGGAGCTCGTGGTGAGCAGCATCTCTTTGATGATCTCCGGAAGCGTTGAGGCAGTTGATTCGATAGCACCGGTGAGCGGATAACAGCCAAGGGTTCGGAACCGCACGGTGCGCTCGACAACCTCGCCGGGCTCGACGGGCATGCGGTTGTCGTCGACCATGATCAAGGTGCCGTTGCGTTCGACCACAGGGCGCACCGCCGCTAGATACAGCGGCACGATCGGGATCTTCTCGATGTGGATGTATTGCCACACATCGAGCTCGGTCCAGTTCGACAGCGGGAACACTCGCACGCTTTCGCCGGGGCGAACCCGAGCGTTGTACAGATGCCACAGCTCGGGACGTTGCTGCTTTGGATCCCATCGGTGCTGAGCCGAACGAATCGAGAACACGCGCTCTTTGGCACGCGACTTTTCTTCATCGCGACGCGCCCCGCCGAAGGCGAGATCGAAGCCGTACTTGTCGATCGCTTGCTTGAGCCCCTCGGTCTTCCACATGTCGGTGTGCATGGCAGACCCATGGTCGAACGGGTTGATGCCCTTCTCAATGCATTCAGGATTTTGGTACACCAGCAGATCCATGCCAACGCTGCGGACCATGCGATCACGGAACTCGTACATCTCATGAAACTTCCATGTGGTGTCAACATGCAGCAACGGAAACGGCGGCAGCGACGGCGCAAACGCCTTGATTGCGAGATGCAACATCACTGCGCTGTCCTTGCCTACGGAGTACAACATCGCGGGCCGCTCAGACTCAGACGCGGCCTCGCGAAGTATCTGAATGCTCTCGGCTTCAAGCCGCTGCAAGTGAGTTAGCGCACGCATCTGGCCATCCCAGACGTCGCCAGTGCGGTGATCAAGACTTGCTCCAGCGCGCCAATTCGGTCTGCAACCAACCGTGCTCCCAGAAGCTTTCGTCGCCGCCATGATCGAGTAAGTAACGGTGCGCGGATGACATCAATGCACCGAGTCCCGCCGTGTCGGGGTCCACCGAAGCGACGGCCTCACCGATGCGAATGGCGAGCACGGCGTCGCCACGAGCTAGCGCTGCCGAGGCTCGCTCGAGAGCGGCCGAGCCACCGGTAACGGCCACGAGTTCGCCCAGCGCAGCGTCAGCCGATTCGGGATACAACTCGGTGGTGGACTGCAGTTTGAACCAACCGATGTAGGTCTCCCACAGCGTGCGCACACCCCACGCGACCTTGCCGTAGCCCTGCCCGACTCGAAGCTCGGGTGGGAGTTGGATCTCACGCATCAACGTGGAGACATCGGTGCCGGCATTGAAGCCCTCGAGCGCGCGTTGATGCACATAATCGACCGCACCATGAAGGCGCTCGAGTGATGCCTCAATGAGTTCGGCTCCAACAATCGCGTCGGCCCTACCCGTGATGAGCACCTCGGGCTTGAGTTCGCGAACCATGCGGTTGGTGGCGAGGTATGGCTCGACAAAGCGATACCTGTCGCCACGAATGGTGTTCAGGTTTGGGAAGTGCGGGAACAGTGGACCGAAGAGATTGCTCACCATGGCGATGCGTTGCGCAGGCAGCCACACAACGAGGCAATCGATGGTCTCGCCGACAGCGGCGATGAGTTCGATGTCGAGTCCATCGACGCGCATCGCGAGTCGGTCATGAACGGCAACATCGGGGATGGGGTTCGACTGACGCATCGACACGCCAGAGTTCTGGCCAGCGATGCGGCGAGCGTCGGTGCCGAGCATGTCGAACCAGATGCCAGCAGTGCGCATGCGCAGACCCTGGATGCGTTTGTCGTCGGCCTGACAGGCCACGTTGTTGGCCTGCGCAATGTAGGTGGTGCCCTCTTGCTTGAATAGGTCGACACCGCCCACATGGTCAACGTGCGCCTGAGTGGTGATCACATGGTGAGTGGGTCCGGGACGAATCGCATCGAACACTCGCTTGTGGTGCGGCGCTTCGTAACCCATACCGCAGTTCACGATGATGCGACCCGTGTCGGTGAGCACCATGTACGACGCCGTGGTGCCGCCTGAGCGGTAGACCAGTCCATCAACAATTGGATACGCGGGATCGTCGTATGTGGGCGTGAGCAACGCTTTGCCGGGTCGGGTATCGATCAGGTGATCGACCTGCTGCTGGATGTTCACTGAACCTCAATTCGCACGGGGAAGCGCTCGTAATAGAAGTCGAACGGAGCGCGGAGTTCTTCTGGAGTGACGGAGAATTGGCGGCGAAGGTCGTAGATGACCCTGCCCTCTTTGCCGCGTGGGTGAGCGGCTTGGTATGCCCCAATTTCGGCGATCGCTTGAGGCGTGAACTCAAGGCCGGCGCACTCGTAAATGGATGCAAGCGTGCCCATCTCATCGGCCATGTATTCGTGGAACAACACATGAATCGTGCGCCCTTCGGGCAATAGGTGCCGATCGCGAATCGACGACTCAAGCAGCAACCGGATGCGCTCGGACCAGTAGTCGCGATACCACTCGGGTTTCGTAGTGCGATACGCGGTGCGAGCCCCGTAGCAATTCATGGTGATGGTGGATTGCACCACCGCAACCGGATCGCGATGGGTGACCACAATGGTCGCATCAGGAAAGGTGGCCATCAGCGGACCAAGTTGCTCAAGGTGCTGCGGCGACTTGAGTACCCAACGCTGCCGCGGCCGATACCACTGCATGATCTGCAGCACAGTCTTCATATAGGCGTAGTGCTCGGTCTGGTCGTGAGCGAGGTAGTAGTCGCGCCACTTCGGCGTGCGCGCCACCCATTCGACGTTGTAGTTCGAGAAGTCGGGGGCCATCAGTTCGTTCTCTTCGTGAACGTGGTCGGGCTCCATCGGGTGCATTGCGGCGATGAACGGCGCCGCTCGCTGCATTGCCTTCCATGTCTGGTTGCATCGAGTCCACCGCGGATCAATCGCACCGGCCTCAACGATCTCGATGGGATTGGGCACCGGTTCGTACGACTCCCACAACGGCATCGACCGGAAGCGAGTGTCGGCTGCGAGCAGGTTCACCAAATGGGTCGTGCCGGAACGCGGAAGACCCACGACGATGACCGGCTTCTCGATCGGGATATCGAGGATCTCAGGATGGCGCTTCAGGAGATCGTTGATCAACAAGCGATTGGCGGCATATCGCGAGCAATCGCCGAACATCAGCATCCGTCCGATGCCGGTGCGATCTGGGTCGTCGTTCATCTCGGTGAGCTGCACGTCGAGGCGCTCTCGGAAATCGTTGGGCCCGAAGTCACTCAGACCGGTGCTCGCCATCGCCGCCGTGCACACCGCTTCGACACTGAGTTCTGTGTGCACCGACTCGCCGTAGTCGAGCGCCATGCGCTGCATGTCGTTCAGCACCGGTGCGGCCAAGTCGTCGATTCGAATTTCGTTGGTCATTCGGCATCCCCCAATGCGATCATCACGTTTCGGTGTTTGTTCGCACCTTCAAGCGCTGCGAGCAATTACGCAGCGGATCGTAGCGTAAGTCGCTCGGCGTGTGAGGAGTTGCAGCGTGACGCTCATTGTGGGCGCACGCCGTCAAGAATGATCGACACCAGTTCGGCAATCCAACGCTCGTTGACATGAGCGGCCGCACCCGCAAACACCTCGTTCAGCACCGGACCAGCAATGAGCGAAGCAAGCACACGGGTGTCGACATCGGCACGAATCTCGCCGCGGTCTTTGGCGCGATTGAGGCGATCGATCACTCGCTTCGACGCCATCGCTGCGGCAGTTGATCGAGCCACTCGCTCAGACCGTGTCTCGCCCAAGATGCCAACCACCGCTGCTAACGCGGCTGGGCGGGCAAGCTTCTCGGCAGCCCAACGAACCATCGAGGCGATGTCGACAGCAATGTTGTCGGTCTCGGCCACGACGTCGTCGCCCTCGGTTCTAAACACGGCGTGCGCGACCAATTCAGACTTCGACTTCCAACGTCGATAGATAGCCGTCGTAGATGTGCCGGCGCGCTCGGCCACCGCGGCGAGGCTCATGTCGTTGTAGCCGCGCTCTTCGAGTAACTCGATCGTGGCGGCCACGATCGAGTCGTCGAGGCGCGCATCTCTGGGCCGTCCGGCACGTTCGGTCTTCAACGCTTGCTCCATCGTGGCGATGACCGTACTGCCGCATCGACCTTTCGTCCAGCAACGCTCGCAACGAGTTGCTCAAGAGTTCTTGGCGTGGTGAACTCATCAACGTGACGAACAGAATTGAGATCTCCCGAGACATCGCCGCTTCCGCTCAAGAGGCCTACGCCGCAATTTCTGATGTCGCCCGCATGGGCGAGTGGTCACAGGAGTGCCACGCCTGTGAGTGGCACGACGGATTCGACGGCCCTGTCGTGGGGGCCATCTTCGACGGGCACAATCGCAACGACGAGTTCGAGTGGACCACACAGGGCAAGGTCATCGAGGCCGAACCAGGTGTGGCCTTTACCTTCGAGTGTTCCATGCGAGATTTTCACTTCTCCACTTGGGGCTATCGGTTCGAGCCAACAGAGACGGGATGTCGGGTCACGGAGTGGAGCGACGACCTGCGGCCCGAGTCGGTGTTGGAGTTCAGCAAGAAGATGTCGGGAATCGATGATCGAACAGAGCGCAACCGCAGCACGATGAGCCGCACACTCGAACGTCTCGCCGCAGCCCTCGAGAGCTCATCAAAGTCCGCGAAGCAATAGGCGGCAAGAACCAACGAGGTCTCGCCACTGCGTAACTGCCGTGTTACAGTAACCAAATGGTTACCAAAAGTTCGGCAGTAGTTCCCGATCCAGCGGGAGATCCCTTTGACGCACTCGGCGACCCGAATCGTCGGGAGATCCTGCGGCTTCTCAGCCATGGGGGCAAGGCCGTGACCGAACTCGCAGCTGTCATGCCCATCAGCAGGCCGGCGGTCTCTCGCCACCTGCGTCTGCTCAAAGAGGCAAAACTGGTGACCGAGCAAGCCGAAGGGACTCGACGCATCTACAGGCTTCATGAGCAGGGACTCGAGGCGGTTCGCGACTACCTGAACTCCCTGTGGAGCGATGCATCGGCCCGGTTCTCCCTGCTTGCGAACAATTCACCGGTGAAGGAGGCCGAATGATGGAGCCGTTGAGGTTCTCGTTTGAGGTGTCGTGCCCCCAAGCCCGAGCGTTTGAGTTGTGGACCAATCGGATCGATACTTGGTGGCCCTCGGACCACACGGTGTCGGGCCACGCTGGCCTGACCGTTGTGCTCGAGCCCGGCGTAGGTGGGCGGATCTTCGAGCGCACCCTCGAGGGCGACGAACACGACTGGGGAGAGGTGACTGCCTGGGAGCCGCCGCAGCAGCTGAGCTACCTGTGGCACCTCGCGAGCGATCGGTCTGACGCCACGTCTGTCACGGTCAGATTCGTCCCGAACGGTCGAGATGGCACCACGGTCGAAATCGAGCACGCTGGCTGGGAGCGGCTGGGCACGCTCGCCGAAGACCGGCGCAACCGCAACTCGGCCGGCTGGCAGTCGCTTGTACCCCACTACCTCATCGCATCATCATCCACATCAAAGGAGCAGCAGTCATGACAATCGGCACCAAGGACGATCCATGGAAGCTCACCACTCCCCCGGGTAGCTCGGCGTACGAGATGTACCGAGATCAAGCGACTGATCCACACCAACTGGTTTGCCAAGTGGGATCAACCAAGCTCGTCTACTTGTGGCGGGCGGTCGATGACCTACACGCGTGGCTCCTCGCTCAGGGAGACTGGGTTCTGCTTGGTGCCGCCGATGAGAATAAGGAGGCTTCGCCCGGCACCGTCGAAGCGTTTGGACGAGCGACGGACAATCCGGTCGGCGGCTGGTACGGACTTCGCAAGGGGTATCGGGGCAGGTTCGGCATGTACCTCCCTCCCTTGCTCGAGGTCCTTGGCTTGGCCGAACTCACCCACGATGCGCGCAACAACAGCATGCGCGGTGTGTCATGACCGAAACTCGCGTCATCCGCTATCGCACAAAGCTCGAGTGTGCCGACGAGAACGCCCGACTGATCGAGTTGGTCTTTGCTGAACTCGCCGAGCGAGAGGTGCCCGATCTTCGCTATGAGGCATTCAGGCTCGACGATGGAGTCACCTTCGTGCACGTTGCAACCCTCGACGGTGAGCGGAATCCTTTAGCGGCTTCACCAGCCTTTGCAGCATTTCAGTCAGGCCTCGGTGCGCGTCTCGACGAGGGACCGTATCCGGCGGTTGCCACTGTGGTCGGCTCGCACGGCGTTGGCTGACCAGTAGCTGACGAAGGGCCAGCCCGACAACAACAAGTGAGCGCAGAGGGACTCGAACCCCCGACAGCGACCTTGGTTCAGCCCGCTTCGGCACTCGGCATGGAGGCCAAGATCACGCGCGCCGCCGCAGCGCGTGCGCGGGCGATCGGAGTCTCGTCGTCCTGCAACAGGAACGCCGTGTTCGCGGCGACCACCAGTGCGTTCAGCTCGAAGGCCAACATCGGTACGTCGGTGTCGGCCAGCAACTCGCCGCAGCGCACGGCTTCCTCGGCGGCATCCGTGAGCAGGCGCATCCAGTCCCGCTGGTTCGCCGCCACGCGAGCCTTCAGCGGCCCTTGGCGACCGCCCAATTCGGCGGCGGCAGCAGCGAAAAAGCAGCCGCCGGGCAGCGTACGCCGCTCGACGAAGTGCAGGAACGACTCACACAGCGCCCGAAGGCGTGCAATCCCCTCGCTTGCGAGTGCCGGCGCCACGACATCGGCGAGGAACAGGTCGCGGGCGGCGTCCACCGTGGCCAGCTGCAGGTCCTCCTTCGACTCGAAATGGGCGTACACACCGCTCTTGCTGATACCCGTGGCGGTGGCGAGCATGCCGATGCTCAACCCGTCGAGCCCCTCCACCGTGGCCAGGCGGACGGCGGTGTCAAGAATCTGGTGACGTGTGCGCTGGCCGTCGAGCCGTACCCGGCGAGGCGCTACAACAGGTTCCGCAGTCATTGTTGACAACCTAGCACGATCGGTCGTACTGTCAGAAAGCACGACCGATCGTGCTTGTTAGGAGACGCTATGACCGCTATGTCCACCCCCGAGGCAGCAGACCGCAGCGATTGGAGGGAGGCCGGGCGCGGTTGGGGCGCGCAGGCGACGGACTGGGCCTACCTGTTCGAGCCATATGCGCGGCCGGCCAACGACTTGCTGCTCGATCGCCTCGGTGTCGGCGCTGGCACGCGCTTGCTCGACGTGGCCTGCGGCTCCGGTCTGGCGGCGAATGCGGCCGCCCGACGAGGAGCGACCGTGAGCGGACTGGATGCCGCGTCGGCACTGATCGACATTGCCATGGCGCGCACGCCGAAGGCCGATTTCCGCGTCGGCGACATGTTCGATCTCCCGTTCACCGATCGATCGTTCGACGTGGTCACCAGCTTCAACGGCATCTGGAACGGGTGCGACGGCGCATTGGTCGAGGCCCGGCGTGTCCTCACGGAATCCGGTCGTCTCGGACTGACCTACTGGGGCGCTTACGAGCGCATGGGCCTGCTGCCCTACTTCGGGGCCGTCATCCAACACTCCCCCGCCAGCCACCAAGCAGCGACGACGCGTCTCGGCGACACGTCCGCCGTCGCCGAGACGATGCTGACCACCGCAGGGTTCGAACTGACTGATCGCGGCACGGTCGAGGTGGTCAACGAATGGCCCGATGTCGACACTGCGGTCAGGGCACTCGCCTCCGCCGGCCCGTCGATCCCCGCCATCCATGCGATCGGCCGCGATGCCTTCTGTCAGGCGCTCCGAGACATTGTTGCCCCGTGGCACGACCCTCGGTTGGGCGTACGAGTCTCCTCCGAGTTCGGCTGGGTGACCGCGCGGCCATGCTGACCCGCCCGCTCGTCGATGGACGATGCTGCACATGCACGTCGACGGGCGGTCCTGCAAGTACGAGCACGACTTGGTTACCGGGGGCCAGTCAACCATCGTTCAGCCACAGCGTCTGCGCCACGTCGGTGGGAATCGACGTGGGTACGACCGACGGCTGAGGCCCTGTCGTCTACGCCCAGTCGCGCCCCGTGTCGATCTCGAGCGACACCAGCTCAACTGCCCCGTCCCGGCCCAGTTGACCGACGACGGAGTACGCACGCACGAGCACTCCCGTCGAGATCAGGACGCGGTAGTCGCGCCGCCCAAGTATGAGCTCGGGCAGATCATCGAAGCCAGACGCAAAGCGTTCGACGATCTACAACAGCTCAAACGTCTGGAAGTCGTTTGTCGACGGCTCGCCGCTCGGTCCACGTTCACCGTGGAGTTGGCGATCAAGGTCCTGGAAGAATTCAAGC
>SESD01002142.1_pt1 | contig 10151 bp, 8 predicted proteins | sample 3171411 | NCBI WGS metagenome assembly SESD01 (sample SAMN06051880, study PRJNA518727) | freshwater metagenome | biome: subpolar coniferous forest; feature: holomictic lake; material: water; isolation source: holomictic Lake 442, 16.5 m depth | place: Canada: near Kenora, Ontario | collected...
GCAGTCGCGTAGCGACCGTCACCTTTGGGCTCGCCTTTTCTTTGGTTACTTTATTTTGGCGAAGCAAAAGAAAGTGACTCGCCCTCCGCAGGAGGGTGAAACCACCCAACCAAAGAGCAAGAGAACGCTGGCGCAGCAAAACACCAGATAGCAGAAATCATCACGATGACGTGAACCGTCATCCCCACCTCTCTCCGGTAGAATCGCAGATTATGAGAAGCAAACTCTTCGTCCCCGGCTCGCGACCGGAACTCTTTGCCAAAGCCCTCGCCAGCGCCGCCGATGCGATCTCCTTTGATCTTGAAGACGCCGTCGATCCTTCGCGCAAGGAACAAGCGCGCGAGGCGGTGCGAACTTTCCTTGCTTCGCCAGAAGCGGCGGCGTCGAACAAGCTGCTGATCGTGCGCGTCAACGCGCTGGGCACGGCTTACTTCGAGGAGGACGTGCGTGCGGTGGTGTCGCCGCGCCTGAACCTCCTTAACCTGCCCAAACCGGAATCGGCCGATGATGTGCGCGCCGCCATTGCGTCATTGGCGCGTGCCGAGGCGGAGAGGGGAATGGATGCCTCCATAGGCATTCTTGCCAACATCGAATCACCGCGCGGCCTGCGCTGTGCCTCCGAAATCGCCTCTGCCGATCGACGCGTGCTCGGGCTGCAACTGGGCTTTGGCGACCTGCTCGAACCGCTGGCCATCGACCGTTACAACGCCGCCGCCGTCCAGCAGCTGCAACTCGATGTGCGCCTTGCAGCGGGTGAAGCCGGCATCTGGGCCTATGACGCGGCCTGGGCGGCGGTGAAGGACCCGGAGGGCTATCGCCGCGAAGCCGAAGCGGCGCGACGCCTGGGCTATATCGGCAAAAGCTGCATTCACCCGAGCCAGATTGCCCTTGCCAACGATGTGTTCCGGCCCAGCGACGAGGACATCGCCGCCGCGGTGCGTGTGCTCGATGCCTGGCACAGCGCGGAAAAAGACGGCGTCGGCGCCATCATGGTGGACGGGCGCATGATAGACGCGCCGTTTGCGCAGCGTGCCGCGGCCATTGTTGCGCTGGCCAGGCAGTTCGGCCTGCTGCCGGCGTAATGAGTCCGTCGCCATGAGTCCGTTGCCATGAGTCCGTCGCCATGAGCCTGGTGCAATGAGTCCGCCGCAGCGCGACTACACGCCGCAGGCAGAAGGACCGCTCAAGGGCGTGCGCGTGCTCGACCTGTCGCGCCTGGTGGCGGGCAATACGCTGACCCAGGTGCTGGCAGACTTTGGCGCGGAGGTGATCAAGGTCGAACCGCCGGAGGGCGATACCTTGCGTGCCTGGAAAGTTGCCGGCGTGGACACCAACTGGAAGCTTTACGGCCGCAATAAAAAAAGCCTCTGCCTCGATTTTCGCAAGCCTGAGGCGCGGGCGCTGCTGCTCGACCTGGTGCCAACGGCCGCCATGCTCATTGAAAGTTTTCGTCCCGGGGTGCTCGAGGAGATGGGGCTCGCACCGGCCACGCTGCACCGGCGCAACCCTGGCCTGGTGATCATCCGCATTTCCGGCTGGGGGCAGGAAGGTCCTTACAAGCGGCGCCCCGGTTTTGGCACCCTGGTCGAGGGCATGTCCGGCTTTGCCTCGATGAACGGTTTCCCCGATCGTGAGCCGGTGTTGCCGCCGATGTACCTGGCCGACAGCATGGCCGGGCTCTACGGCGCATCGGGCGCGATGATCGCGCTGCGCGAAGTCGAGCACAACGGTGGCCGTGGCCAGGTGATAGACCTGCCGCTGCTCGATCCCTTGTTCGCCGTGCTCGGCCCGCAGGCGGCTAATTACCGCCTCACCGGCGAGGTGAAAAAACGCGTCGGCAGCGGCTCGACCAACTCCGGGCCGCGTAACGCCTATCGCTGCAGCGACGGCAACTACGTCGGCCTGTCGGCCTCGACGCAAAAAATGGCTGAGCGCTTGTTTCGCACCATAGGTCGGCCGGAACTTATCGCCGACCCGCGCTACCGCAGCAATGCCGATCGTGTGGCGCACGCCGCCGACCTCGATGCCATTCTCGGCGCCTTTATCGCGCACCGCAGCCAGGCTGATAACGTCGCCTTCTTCGAAAAGGCCGAGGTGACCATAGGCCCGATCTACGACATCTCCCAACTCATCGACGACCCGCACGTCGTTGCGCGCGAACTGGTCGCCGATTATCCGGACGCCGACATGGGCGCCTATCCCATGCACCATGTCGTGCCGCGCCTCGAAGGGACGCCCGGAACCATACGCACCCCGGCGCCGCACCTGGGCGAGCACAACCGCACCGTGCTGGCTGAACTGGGTGTGGACGAGGCGGCCTATGCGCAGTTGCTGGCCGAAGGTGTGGTGTGCGAAGCGCCTGTTTAACGGAACGGGTGCTGCGCAACAGATAGCTGGAAAGCCGCTACTGGGACGAATGGCGCTTACTTAAGGAAACTCCGGTCATTCCGGGGCCGCGTAGCGGAACCCGGAATCCATGGGGTTTGTCGCTTGGGTACGAACCCAAGCCCATGGATCCCCGCTTTCGCGGGGATGACGGCAATCGGGGGAGGGGTAAAGAGCTTAAGAAATTGCCATTCGCTACTTAGGCAGTTTCCCAGTCATTGCTCGATTCAAGGCGGAGGGGAACGCCCTCCCATGCAGCGCTACTGCGTTCCCGCCGCGCCGATCTTGGTCACCAGCGCGCCCCATTTCACCGCTTCGGACTTGACGTATTTTTCGGTGTCCTCGATCGACGGCGGGTCGAGCGGGATGAGGCCGAGGTTGACCATGCGCTCCTGGATGTCGGGCGACTTGACCGCGCGTTTCATTTCCTCGTGCAGCTTGTCGATGATGGCGCGCGGCGTTCCGGCACGCGCGGCCAGCATGTGCCAGGACACGGCCTCGAAGTCGGCGATGCCCGAGACTTCGGCAAAGGGTGGAATGGAGGGGAAGGAGGTGAGGCGCGTGAGCGAAGAGACGGCAAGCGGACGCAGTTTCTCGCCCTTGATCAGCTGGAATGACGCGCCGGCCTCGGCGAACGCCAGGTCAACCGTGCCGGCGACAATGTCGGCCACCGCCTGCGGGCTGCTCTTGTAGGGGATGTGCACGATGTCCAGCCCGTAGTGGCTTTTCATCATTTCCACCGCCAGTTGCGGCGCGGTGGAGGCGCCGGGGGAGCTGTAGCTCAGCTTGCCCGGATTGGCGCGCGCATAGGCGACCAGCTCGGCCACTGTCTTGACCGGCAGCGAAGGCCTCGTTACCAGGATGAAGGGGGACTTGAGGTACAGCGACACCGGCGTGAAATCGGCGATCGGGTCGTAGGAGAGTTTCTTGAATACCGTCTGGTTGATGGCAAACACGCCGCTGGTGGCTACCAGCAGGGTATAGCCGTCGGCGGGCGCCGCCAGCACTGAATTGACGGCCACCAGGCCGGATCCGCCCGGCTTGTTGTCCACCACCACCGGACGGCCGAGGCTTTGCGACATTTTTTCCGCAACCGAGCGCACGATGACATCCATGCCTGTGCCCGGGGCGAGCATGATGACGATGGTAATGGGTTTGGCCGGGTAGGCCTGCGCCAGTGCGGCCGGTGCAAAGGCCAGAGCCGACAGCGCGACCAGCGCGCCGGCGAGTGCATTGAGAATACGGCGGTACATCATCTCTTTCTCCTCCAGTTTATTCATGCCGGTTCGATGCCCATTGCGCGAACTATCGCACAAAAATTTAGACGGCGCAGATTTGGGCGGTGCAGCGGATGACTTTGCCGGCTACAGGGTTCTCAGCACCGCTTCGAAGTCGACCGCCGGCTCGACAAAAGCGTTGCGCGGGAATGCCGCGAGGAAGGCCACGCGCCGCGGTCGGTCCGGGTTGGCGGTGGAAAATTCTGTCAGCGCGATGTCCGCCCCGTCGGCGACTTCCGGCCCGACCACGATATTCATGGCGTTCAGGCGCAGTGAGATTTTCTGCGGCTGCATCAGCGCTTCGGCGTTGTGCAATGCGTTGACCAGCACCGCAAGATTGGCGGTCAGGGCCGATCCGCCGGTCTTGAGCGCCGCCAGTTCGGCCTCGTTCTCGGCCAGCTTGCGCCGCATCCCGGCGATATCCCTGTCCTTGTGCGACTGGCTCTCGAGCATGGCCGCCATGCCCGCGCCGCCTTGTTCCATCAGGCGCAATCGGGCCGCTTGCAGTTTTTGGTAGGCCTCGAGCTGTTCGCCGCGTTGCTTGTTGCCGGAAATATCGCGCAGCGCCGCCAGCACCAGTGCTTCGAGCACGATGTCCTCGATACGCTCGCGCAACGGTTGCTGGTCGCGGGAAAAACCGAGCAGGCGGTAATCGCTGAAGCCGACGGTTTTTTGTGCCACGTCCTGGCGCAGCTTGTCGCCCTCCATGGCGGCGCCAAGAACGGTGCGTTCGGTGCGCGTGGCGGCAACCAGGCAGTGCACCGTTGTCATGCCCAGGGCCGGCGGTGATTCGAGAAACTCGCGCAGGTCTATGCTCCTTGACAGCACTTCGGCGACATCGGTCGGGCGCACGAACATGGCGCGCAACAGCGGTGTTCCGGCCCAGGATTGGGGCGTCAGATCGATGGGCGGGGGCAGGGCGGTGACAATTGCACGGGCGAAGTCGAGGGCATGCGCCACCGCGGGGGAGAGGCGCGCACGCGCATCGCCCAGGGCCTTGAGGCGCGGGTCGGCACCCTGGATGACGCTGTCTATCGCCGCGTTGAGGCGTTCACGCTCCTCGCCGCCCTCCTTGCCGCCAAACATCCAGTTGAAAAGTCCCATCTGCCCGTGTCCTGTCGAGTCAAACCGCTGCGCCGCCGAACCGGCGCAGGCGCCGCCATCAGGCCTTATCCTAACGCCGCGCAGCCCGAAGTGAAAGGGTGCAGGCGCCGCCGCGAGCCTTCGCATATTGCCTTGCGGTAAGATGCGGCATTGTTGTTTGACTAGCGAGATGCACCATGGCCCAGATGTCGCGCGATTTGACCCGTACCACGCTGGCGGTACTGTGCATATTGCTGCTCATGGCCAGTTCACTGTGGGTGCTGCGCCCGTTTCTCGCCGCGGCGGTCTGGGCGACCATGATCGTGGTCGCCACCTGGCCGCTGCTCAAGGCCGTGCAGCGGCGCCTGGGCGGCCGGCGCTTCCCGGCGGTCGTCGTCATGACACTGCTGCTGCTGCTGTTGCTGGTGCTGCCGCTGTGGCTGGCCATCGACACCATTGCCACTCGCGCCGAAGATATTACCGATATGGCGAAGAAACTCGCCGCCTCGGGGGTGCCACAACCGCCCGCCTGGGTGGCCGGCTTGCCGCTGGTCGGCGGCAACCTGGACGAATGGTGGCGCGAACTTGCAGTTGCCGGCAGGGGTGGCCTCGCGGCCAAGGTCAGCCCCTACGCGAGCCAAGCGGGCAAATGGGTTCTGGGCGAGGTGGGCGGGTTGGGCTTCATGCTCGTGCAGTTTTTTCTGGTCATGGTGTTGTCGGCCGTGCTTTATTCCAGCGGGGAAGCCGGCGCAAAAAGCGTGTTGCGTTTCGGCCGCCGCCTGGGCGGCGAGCGCGGCGAAAATTCCGTCATCCTCGCCGGGCAGGCCATACGCGGCGTGGCCCTGGGCGTGGGCGTCACTGCCATCGTGCAAACGCTGCTCGGCGGTATCGGCCTGGCCATCGCCGGCGTGCCGTTTGCCGCGCTGCTCTCGGCGGTGATGCTGATGCTGTGCATCGCACAGCTCGGACCCGGGCTGGTTCTTTTTCCGGCCGTGGGCTGGGTGTTCTGGACCGGTGACACCGGCTGGGGCTATTTCTTGCTGGTGTGGAGCCTGATCGTGGTGACGCTCGATAACTTCCTTCGTCCGCTTCTGATCAAGCAGGGGGCCGATCTGCCCCTATTGCTGATTTTCGCCGGCGTCATCGGCGGCATGCTGGGCTTCGGCCTGGTCGGGATTTTTGTCGGGCCGGTGGTGCTGGCGGTGACTTACACCCTGCTCGAGGCGTGGATCGCCGACGAGCTGGGCAGTGCGGACGTCGACAGTGCGGACGTCGATTAGGGCGGCCGCCTTCTTTACTGCCCCGCCGCAGCGCAATCAGCCGGTGCGCAGCTTCATCATTTTGAGCATCTCGCGTCCCAGCAGACCATAGGGATTTCCCAGGGTCTCGAACATCTCGTAGTGGTTGTAGCCCTGGCCCACGAGCAGGGTCACCGGCTTGCCCGCCGCCTTGACCGCCGCCGCGAACTCGCGATTCTGCCGCTGGAACTCGGGGGTCTCACGCGTGCCGTGCGCCACAATCACCGGCGCCACCAGCTTGTCAATATGGCGTTGGGAACTTAAGCGCTCGATCGTTTCCTGGCTGAACTTCACGTAACCGGCACGTGCCGAAAGGCTTACCGGGTACAGGTCGTACATGCCGCTGCAGCACAGACCGCCTTTCACCGTATCGGCCGGAAGACTGAAATCCTTTTGCCAGTCGGTGGTGAGTACAACCCCGGCAAGATGCGCGCCCGAGGAGGTGCCCGAGACATAGATACGCCCGGGATCCCCGCCGAAGCTCGTCGCATTCCTCTTTACCCAGGCGACGGCACGGCGCACCTGGTCGGCCATAACGAGCAGACTGCCCTCGACGTCACCGACGTTGTTGAAATCCAGCGCGATGAAAATCCCCCCGGCATCGACAAAAGTCTCGGCCATATAGGCCACCAATTTGGCATTGCCGGCGCGCCACGCGCCGCCATGGATAAAGACGTTAATGGGCGCGTTTGGCAACTGCGTGGTGTAGACGTCGAGCTTCTCGATATCCTTCGGGCCATAGGCGAGGCGCCGCGGCGGCCCGAGTCGCTCCAGCGTGGCCGCACTTTTCTGCGCATTGCGCTTAACAATCTCCCCTGCATTGGGTGCCCAGGGCGCCTGGTCGTAGGCCCAATCGATCTCCTCCTTGTCGTAATCCATGAATACCCGCGGTCCCTTGGGCTTGGGCGCCAGCCCCGACGGCACGAAGTTCTGCATCACCTGCTGCCCCAATGCCATGCCTGCGGCTGTAACGGTACCAATTGCAAAGCCACCGGCCAATACCCTGCGGCGCGCGACCAGTACGTCGTCCTTCGGATTCGTTGAATTCATGTCAGTTTCCTTTGGCTATCCGGCGCGACCGGGTGGTCTGGCAAGAGGTACTGCGGACTTTACGCTTGCACGGCTGTTTTTGGTAAACGCGAAAGGCTGCCCGGGGTTGAAACCCGACGCTGGTCTTAATCCGCCCCCGGCCACAACCGCCGAGATCGACCTTCCGGCTGATTCGGGTGTAATCGCGCATAATCACCTCCTGCCTCGGGAGGGAAATGAATAATCGCCTAAAAATGCAGCTTGGTATTGGCATAGGTGCGATGGTCGGGCTGTCGCTGTTTTCTTACCTGATCGGGGCGGCTTACCACGAGGCCGTCCAAAAAACGGAAATCGCGACGCGCAACTATGCCGCGGTAATTGAGGCGCGATTGGATGCCACGCTGCGCAGAATCGAGGGCAACATGATCGATCTGGCGAGCCGGCTGCCCGATGCGGCATTGAACCGGGAAGCGGTGCCCCGTTATGCCGCGGAAGTCAGCGCCAATCTGGATGTGCATAGGAAAAACTTCCCAGAGCAGGCCGGCATGCGTATTTTTGATGCCAATGGCGAGCTGCTCTACAGCGAAAGCAGGGAGGCAGCTTCGACCGCGAATATTTCCGATCGCGTTCATTTTCGCAAAGCGCGCGATAACCCGCAGGACGCGCTGGTAATCTCCGATGTGATTATTTCGCGCATTACAGGAGAATCAACTGTAGTTATCGTCAAGCCGCTGCGCGACAAGCAGGGCGTTTTCCGCGGCGTCCTGACCGCGACGCTCAATTTTCAATACTTCCAAAAATTACTCAGTTCGGTGAAGCTTGGCACGGACGGCGTCGTAGCCGTCTACCGCAACGACACTTTCAACCAGGTCCTGCGCTGGCCGGACAACGGCAAGCCCAACCAGACCCTGCCACCAGACAGCCCGACACGGGCGGCATTGGCCGACGGCCGCAAGGCGGTGACGATAGAACTTGTCTCGGCTGCGGACGGCATTACGCGTATTTACAGTTACCAGGTGTCGGAACTATTTCCCTTTTTCGTGTCGGTCGGGATTTCGCGCGGGGACGCGCTCGCCGCCTGGAAGACGAGCTCACTGGCGGCGGGTTTGTCCGGTCTTGTTCTCGTTGGGCTGGTGTTCGGTTTGCTGTATTGGCTGGGTCGTGCCAAAACCGAGCGTGCCCGATTTTCGGCCATCGTCGAATCCTCGAACGATGCCATAGTCGGACGCGACCTTGCGCTGAAAATAGTGACATGGAACGCGGCTGCGGAGCGCCTGTTCGGCTATAGCGCGGCGGAGGCCATCGGGCAAGACGTTACGAGGCTCAGCCCTCCCGAACTGCATGGCGAGACTGCCCGCAATCGTGCGATGTTTATGCAGAATAAGGGCGTGCGGTCTTCGGAGACAGTCAGGATTTCCAAGGACGGCAGGCGCATTGATGTTGCGGTCACCCGATCCAACATTGAGGAAGCAGACGGCGCAGTTAGCGGTGTATCCCTCATTTTTCGTGACATAACAGGGCGCAAACGGGACGAAGCCGCGCGTGATGCGCTCGAAGCGCAATTGCGCGAATCACAGAAGATGCAAGCCATCGGGACCCTCGCCGGGGGCATTGCGCACGACTTCAATAATATTCTCGCCGCCATCCTGGGTAATACCAAACTCGCGCGCGAGGACTCGGCCGGCAACGCGTCTGCGCTCGTCAGCCTGGATGAAGTCCACAAGGCGGCGATTCGCGCGCGCGACCTGGTGCAGCAAATCCTGTCCTTTAGCCGGCGCCAGTCGACCGAACGCAAAGTCATCGCGCTGGCGGCAGTGGTGGCCGAATCGGAACACTTCTTGCGCGCCACGCTGCCGTCGCGTCTGACGCTGCGGGTGCGCTGTGCCGCCGACGCCCCGGCGGTGCTCGCCGACACCACGCAAATGCAGCAGGTGATCATCAACCTCGTCAGCAACGCCATGCAGGCGATGAGCGAGGGCCGGGGGCAAATCGACATCGGCCTTGATACGGTGACACTCTATGCGGTGCCGGGAACCACCCACCCGCAACTGCAAGCCCTGTGCGCCCGTCGTCCGGTAAAAACGGTGCGCCTGTCGGTGAGCGACGATGGACCGGGCATGGATGCAAACACCCTTGCGCACATCTTTGAGCCATTCTTTACCACCAAGCCGGTCGGTGAAGGTACGGGACTGGGTTTGTCGGTGGTGCACGGCATCGTGCAAGTGCATGAGGGCGCGATAGTGGCGGAGAGCGCGCCGGGCAAGGGCACGACCTTCACCCTCTACCTGCCGGTTGCCGCCGAGGCGGCCACCGCTCTTGTTTCAAATGAGACTGGTGGCGGCAAGGCGAGCACCCCGGCGTTCGGCCTCGATGGCGGGAAACATATCCTGTACCTCGACGATGACGATAGCTTGGTGTTTCTGGTAAAACGGTTTCTCGAGCGCCGCGGCTACCGCGTCAGCGGTTTTAGCAGTCAAAGCGAGGCGCTGGCCGCACTACGCGCCGATCCGGCTGCCTTTGATCTGCTGCTCACCGACTACAACATGCCGGGTATGTCGGGCCTTGACGTGGCGCGTGAGGGGCGCAGCATCCGTGCCGACCTGCCGGTGGCCATCGCCTCGGGCTTTCTCGACGAGACACTGCGCCAGGCCGCCGCCGCGGCCGGAGTGCGCGATCTTATTTTCAAGGCGATAGACCTTGATGACTTTTGCGCTGCGGTGCAGGCGGTCGCAGGGGACACAGGGGCTTCGTAATAAGCGGCTGCTTCCGGGAGGGCCAAGCTGGCGCTTGCCATCCATTTCGGCGGATTCAATGTATGCAGAAATCGGTGGCCTGATAACTTACGGTACGAATCTGGCCGACTTATTCGGGCGCGCCGCAACTTATGCGGACAAAATGCCCAAAGGCGCCAAACCCGCCGGCATGACCGCCTGGAAACGCCCGACTGGCGCGGGTTTTCAGTCGATCTGCGACGCGAAAGCCGCGAAGCCGGCCTTTGCCGGCGCGCTAAAAACGTCCTGCCGGAAGTTCCGCCCGTAACGCGCGCAATTGCGATTCAAGCGCGCGGATGCGCTCGAGC
>SESD01002143.1_pt1 | contig 10138 bp, 3 predicted proteins | sample 3171411 | NCBI WGS metagenome assembly SESD01 (sample SAMN06051880, study PRJNA518727) | freshwater metagenome | biome: subpolar coniferous forest; feature: holomictic lake; material: water; isolation source: holomictic Lake 442, 16.5 m depth | place: Canada: near Kenora, Ontario | collected...
GCCGTTCTTCGTGCTCGCCACGCAGAACCCGATCGAGCAGGAGGGCACCTATCCGCTGCCGGAGGCGCAGCTCGACCGGTTCATGTTCAACATTGCCGTGGGCTACCCCAAGCCCGAGGAGGAGGACGAAATCATCCGCCGCGTGACCAGCGCGAGCATGGGAGATGTGGATGTCGTGCTGACCGGCCAGCAGGTGGTGGAGCTGCAGAAGATCGTGCAGCGCGTGCCGGCGGCGGACCACGTGATCCAGTTCGCGCGGCGACTGGCGCGGGCCACCCGGCCGAAGACCGAGGAGGCCCCGGAGTTTGTGCGCAAGATGGTGACCTGGGGCGCGGGCCCGCGCGCCGGCATCTACCTGATCTGGGGGGCCAAGGCCCGCGCGATCCTGCACGGGCGCTACCATGCGACCACGGAGGACGTGGCGAAGGTGGCACACCAGGTCCTGCGGCATCGCGTGATCACCACCTTCAACGCCCAGGCCGCAGGCATGACGAGTGACAAGATCATCGACCAACTCATTGCGCACGTGCAGACGAGCGAGAAGCTGGACGTGTAAAGGGGCGCGCCCGGACTTCCGCGCGGTGACCGGCATGGCAACAAATACAAACACGGACAACGGCGAGGGGCTGGAATTGCTGCCGCCCGAAACCGTGGCCATCCTGGAGCGCACGCCCTTCAAGGCGCGCGGTTTCATGGAGGGGTTTGTCACCGGCCGGCATCGCAGCCCGCACAAGGGCCAATCAGTGGAATTCGTCCAGCATCGCCCCTACGTGCCCGGCGACGATATCCGGAATCTGGACTGGAACGTCCTGGCGCGCAGCGACCGGTATTTCATCCGCCAGTATGTGGAAGAGACAAACCTGCGCGCGACCGTGCTCCTGGACGCCTCGGCGTCCATGTCGTATCGCGGACAGCAGGCGGCATCGCAGAACGGGGTTGCCCTCAGCAAGTTCGAATATGCCCGCTACCTGGCCGCCGCCTTTGCCTACCTGATGGTCCGGCAGCAGGAATCCGTGGGGCTGGTCACCTTCGACCGTCAGATCCGGCAGTATCTGCCCGGTGCCAGCCGTGCCAGCCAGTTGCGCCTGTTGCTGGCGGAGATGGACCGCACGCAGCCGGGCGACGAGACCGATCTGGCGCCGGTGCTGCACGAGATTGCCGAACGGGTCCACCGGCGCGGGCTGATTGTGCTGATTAGCGACCTGTTTGACCGGGCGGAGGAGATCGTCAATGCGCTGCATCATTTCCGGCACCGCCAGCACGAGGTGGTCGTGCTGCACGTGATGGCGGAGGAGGAGCTCGATTTCCCTTTCAAAGGGGTCCATCGCTTCCGCAACCTGGAGAAAGCGGGACACGACGTGACGCTGGACCCCTACACGCTCAAGGCGGCGTACCTGGAGCGGCTGCGGGTCTTTCTGGAGACGGTGCGCGGCGGCTGCGGAGAACTGCGCGTGGACTACGTGCCCCTGAGCACGGCCACGCCCTACGGTCAGGTGCTCGCGGACTATCTGTCCGTGCGGCCGGCATGAGGAACGCATGCTTTTTTTGAATCCATGGCTGATGCTGGGTCTGGCGGCGGTGGCGATACCCATTCTGATCCACCTGTTCAACCGGCAGTGGGCCAAGGAGCTCGACTGGGGTGCGATGCAGTTCCTGCTCGAATCCATGGTCACGCGCCGCCGCCGCATCCAGTTGGAAGAGATCCTGCTGATGGTCGTGCGCTGCCTGTTCTTCGCTGCGCTGGCCCTGGGCATGGCGCGGGCGTTCCTGGCATCGGGATCGCTGGTCTCCTGGGCTCTGGTGCTCCCCCTGCTGCTGGGCGGTCTTCTGGCGCTGGCAGCGCGCTCCGTCCTGCAGGACGCGACGGCGCGGGTGCGGCGCACGTTGCTCGTGGCCGGGATTGCCCTGCTGGCGCTGGCTGGCGCCAGCACGCTTTTCGAGATGATGGCCGGCCGGCGCGTTGCCGGCGACCGCGACGTGGCGATCGTGATCGACTGTTCCCCCTCCATGACCGCGAAGTCGGACGACCGCACGAACTTCGAGCGCGCGCTCGCGGAGGCGCGGCAACTGGTGGCGCAGTCCCCGCGCAGCGTCTCCTTCTGCCTCGTGGCAGCTGACGCCTCCGCCACGCCCCTGTTTCCGGTGCCGGTCTCTGATCGCCGCGCCCTGCTGGCTGCCCTGGACCGGATGCGGGTGGGCGGAGGTGTGATGAACGTGCCCGCGGCACTGATCGCCGCCGCCGACTGCCTGGCGCGCGGCGGTCACGCGACCAAGCAGATCATCCTGCTGAGCGACGATCAGGCGGTTGACTGGAGGCAATCCGGCGAGGAGGCCTGGAGCAACGTGGCCGCGGCTTTCCGGAAACTGCCGGGTCGTCCTGCGGTCGTCTGGCGGCGTTTGCCCATTTCGTCGTCCTTGCGCAATGTGGCGGTCACCGGCATTGCACTTCCGGAAACGGTCGCCGGCGTGGATCGGGATATCCCGATTGAAGTGACCTTGCACAACAGCGGCCGCGAATTGATCACGCCCGGGGCCGTGGAGTTGCGCGAAGGCGAACGGCTGCTGGGCGCGGCGACGCCGGGATCTCTGGATGCGGGCGCTTCGGTCACCGTGAAGTTTGCGCCGCGCTTTGCAGCGACGGGTCTGCACGCGCTCTCCGCCCGGCTGACAGTCCAGGACGACATCGAGGCGGACAACGAGGCGGCGTTCGTGGTGCCGGTCGCAGGCAGCCTGAGCGTGCTGCTCTCGGACGGGAGTCCCGCGCCGCGCCTGCTTGACCGCGAGGCGGGTTTTGCCACCCTGGCCCTGGCGCCGGGCTATACCAGGGCAGCGGCCGCGACGGTCGAAACTGCCGCGGGCGGCGAAGCGCCCGTCCACCCCGTCCTGCTCGACGCCCAGCGCCTGGCCGGGGTCGGGGACTTCAGCCCCTATCATGCGGTCGTGCTGGCGGACGTGCCACGTCTCACGCCCGAGGTGGCCACGAATCTCGGCCGCTACGTGGAATCCGGCGGCGGCCTCCTGATCGCCCCGGGTGCGCGCAGCGAAAAGGAATTCTACAACGGCTGGAATGTCTCCGGCCGGGCGCTGCTGCCGGCACATCTCCTGAAGCAGGTGGTGCTGGACGAGGAGAACGCCGCACGGCCGGCGCTGGATAGCTTCAGCCGCGGCATGCTCAAGCCGCTGGCTGATCCGCGCCAGAGCGACCTCGACACGTGGACCTTGAAATCCTACTGGTCGCTTGGCGAGAGCGCGGGCGGCCCGGATGACGCCGTGCTGGCGCGGCTGGCAACCGGAGAGCCGCTGCTCGTCGCACGGCGGTTCGGGCGCGGGCGCGTGCTGCTGTGTGCGTTCGGGCTTGGGGCGAACAGCGGCAATCTGCCCACGCGGCAGGGGTTTGTGCCCATGATGCATCTGATCTCCCAATATCTCGCCGCCGCCGCCCGTCCCGAAATGAACCTTCCGCCCGGCCCCCATCTGACCGTGAACCTGTTCCGTGCCATGGGCATGCGGCAGGGACTGCGTGCCAGTTACTCTTTTGCAGGCGACGGCTGCAAGGCGACCGAATTTCCGCGCATCGATCCCAACCTCGATCTCGACTGGGGCGAGATGGCGAAAGAGCATAACCTGAAATATGGCGGCTATTTTCATCATACACGTTGGACAGGGTCGTTGGTCGTGCCGCAAACGACCACCTACACCCTGGAACTGGAATGTTCGTACGAGGGAAAAATCTGGCTGGACGGCGATCTGACCTCGTTCGACCATCACCAGCGCACGACCATCGTGCGCAAACTGGAGGCCGGGCGCCGCCATGACCTGGAGGTCGTGACTGTTTACAACGGCGTCGGCACATTCATCCATCTCTACTGGTCCGCGCCCGGTCTGCCGCGCCAGCTCGTGCCGCCGGAGGCATTCTTCACTGCGCGCGGCGAGGTCGGCCTCGCCCAGATGAAAGCCGCGGCCACGGCCACGGGACCGGACGGCGCGGAACGGACGGTTGCCATGGATCGCACGGAGGAAGCCGTGGCGTTGCATGTGTCCGGCAATCCTGTCCAGGGGCTCTACCGGCTGAAGCCCTCGCCGGCGATCCAGCCGTACATTTCGGAACTGGCGGACAAGAGCGGCAGCCTCCCGTTCACGGTGCAGCCGGACCGGGACGAGGCGGACATGGCCAGCGTGAGTGATGCCGCGCTCGGCGCCGCGCGCCGTCAGGTGGAGATTCTGGAGGCCCGTTCCCTTGAGGATACGATGCGGTCGCTGCAGGGGAAACGGTTCGGCCGCGAGATCTGGAAGCTGCTGATGAAGATCGCGCTGGCGCTGCTGGTCGCCGAGACCGTGCTGACCCGCTGGATCGCCGTGGCGCGCAAGGCGGGTGAATGGAAGCGGGCGGATTTCGACGAGACCATGGTGTCCGGACCGAGATGAGCGGAGCGATTGGATGGAAACGGTGGCAACACACGAAGTAGCAGAAACCGCGCTCGTATCGGCATGGGTGCTCCTGCCGGCGCTGCTGGCAGGTGCTGCCGGGTGGCTCGGCGCGTGCGCCCTGTGCCGGCGGCAGGAGTGGGGCCGGCGGCAGTGGCTCCTGCTTGCGCTGCGCGGCGCGGCCGCGGCAGTGGTGCTGTGGGCGCTGCTCACGCTGGCCTCACGCGTCGTGGCCTGGGGTTCCGGCTGGCGGATTGTCACGCTGGCCGTTTGCGGCGCTGCGGGGATGGAGGCGCTGGCGGCGCTGTATGAACGGGAGCGCCGTGTGCTGACGCCGAAGATCGGCCGCACGGTTACCGTCCTGCGGGCCGCACTGTTCCTGCTGGTGCTGTTCGCGCTGGCGCAGCCCAGCGCCGTCTGGTTCAAGACGCGCGTCATCGAGCGGCGCGTGGCGGTGCTGGTGGACGAATCGGCGTCCATGCAGGAGCCGGAAAAGCTCTGGACCCCGAGCCAGCAGTTTGATCTGGCGGCCTTGTGCGGCGCACCGGCGCCGCAGGCGCGCCCCGATTTTGCAGGGCTGCGCCAGGAATTGGAGCATCTCCGGCGAGGGATCGCCCGGGCGCAGGCCGATGCCGACCTGGTGCGGGGCCTGACCGATGTTGCGGCAGGAGAAAAGGCCGGCGAAGGTGCCGCGACATTCCTGAAGAGCCTGCGCCAGGCCCATGACCGCCTCGCAGACTGGGAGAGCCGGGCAAAGACCGCTACCACGGCGCCGGAGATCGGCAAGCTCCTGGCGAGCCTGCGCAGCAAGCTGCTGTTGCCGCTCGAATCGTTTGCCACCCCCGGAAAGACTAAGCAGAAGGATGCGCCGAAGGACAACAACGCCGCGGTCGCAGCGGCCCTGGGCGCTTTCGGCGATGCGCTGGACGGATTCCTTCTGGAGCTGACCGCGGCAGAGGCGCCGTTCGACATGGCCCTGTATGCCCGGCTGAAGGAACCCGAGCGGCTCGCGCTCTCGAATGCCGTGACCCAGTCGCGTCTGCAGGTCGCAGATCGCCTGCTCGCCGACAAGAAGCGCGGCGGGGCCGGGTTGCTGCGCCAGCTTGGGGAACGGTATCAAGTAGCCCTGTATGCCTTTGCCGGCGAAACGGTGCCCATGGCGGCGGAGCGCTGGCTCGACGCCGGGGACACGCGCGGCGCCGCGAATTTCGCGGCAGTCAGCAATGTCGCCGCTGCTGCCACGTCCGGCCTGTTCCGGGCGCGGACAGACCTGACCCGGGCGCTGGAACGGGTCCGCCGCGACGTGCCGGCCGGGGAACTGGCCGGTGTGCTGGTGCTCTCGGATGGCGGTCACAACGGCGAAGAACCCGTGGATGTTCCGGCCCGGCGGCTCGGCGCCCCGGTGCGGACCATCCTGATCGGCGGGCAGGCGCTCCCCATCGACGCCGGGATCCTCAATGTGCGCGCGCCGGCAGCCGTTCCGCTGCACGACCGCGTGCGGGTGGCGGCGGATGTGCATGTCACCGGCGCCAAGGGCCGGACGCTGCGCGTGCGGCTGGTGCTGGAGGGGCAGACCGTGGACGAACGCTCGATCACTCCCGCAGCGGACGATTTCCGCACGGAAGTCCGGCTGAGCCACCAGGTGGAGTCGGACGCGCCAGCCTCCTACCGGGTGGAGATCGATCCGCTGCCCGGCGAGGCGACCGCGGAAAACAACCGCTGGCCGTTCGAAGTGGCGGTCAGCGACGAACGCACCAGCGTTCTCCTCGCCGACTCCTATCCGCGCTGGGAGTTCCGGTATCTGCGCAATCTGCTGTACGGGCGCGACAAGACGGTGCATCTGCAATACGTCCTGCTGAGCCCGGACGAGATTCTCGGGCAGCAGCCGGCGGCGCCGGTCTTTGCATCCGCCGGCCGGCCCTACGGCCAGGCCGAGGCCAACCGGCTGCCGGAGACGCCGGAGGAATGGCGCAAGTTCAGCGTAATCATCCTCGGCGATCTGCCGCCCGAAGCGCTCAATGACGCCGCCGTCGAGGCGATCCGCGACTGTGTGACCAAGCGCGGCGCCTTGCTGGTGGTCGTGGCAGGTCCGCGCTTCATGCCGGGCCGCTGGACCTCGGAAGCCTGGCGTGATCTGATGCCGGCGCGCTGGACTTCTGATCCCCGAGCGGAGTGGAGCGAACCGCCGGAACCTGAGTTCCGGCTGCGCCCCAGCGCCGCGGGCCGGTTACACCCGATCCTGCAGATCGCGGAAAACGAAACGGATGTGGACGCGGCCTGGGCGGGCTTGGAGCCCCTGCGGTGGCGCGTGCCGCTGGAAGAAGTCAAGAAAGGCGCGGAGGTCCTGGCATACGCCGAGCCCGTTTCCACGGAGGATCAGCCGGGCGGCCGCGGGGCCTCGCGCGAAACGGAGGCTCGCCGCGCATTGATCGTGTCCCAGCGGGTGGGGGCCGGCAAGGTGCTGCTGCTCGCGTTCGACCAGTCCTGGCGGCTGCGCTATCAGGTCGGCGATACGCTGCATCACCGGTTCTGGGGGCAAATCATCCGCTGGGGGATTGGCGAGCGGCTGCAGGCCGGTGGGGAGTTTGTCCGCCTGGGCGCAAGTCCGCAGAACTGCGCCGCGGGCGACACGGTGCGGCTGCTGGCGCGACTGCAGAACGCGGAACGGGCAGACGTGAAAACGGCCGGTGCGACCGTCGGCATCTACCGTGGTAAGAAGTTGGTCGAGCGGGTGCCGCTTTCGTATCGCGAGGATGCGGAAGGACTGTATGAAGGTCGTTGGCAAACGCCGGGCGAGGGCGGAGATTTCCGGTTGCTGCTGGAGGGGCCGGAGGTCGAGAAGCTCTGCGCCTCGATGGCGCAGCCCCCGGTCGAGATGACGCTGCGCGTCCGCGGCCCCGTGGCGCAACTTGAAAAGGGGAGCCTGAACGCTGACCCCGCCGCGCCGCGGCGCGCGGCCCAGTTAAGCGGCGGCGCCGTGTACGAGCCTGGCGCCAACCTTGGCGAATGCCTCGATTTCGGGTCGCCCACGTTACGCGAGCGGGAACGCCGGGAGGCGAGTCTCTGGGACTCGTGGCCGTATCTGCTGCTGGTGGCGGCGCTGGCCACCGCCGAGTGGCTGCTGCGGCGCAAGGGAGGACTGCCATGAAAACAGCCGGAAACAACGGCTCGCCTTACCCGGGCGGACGCCCCCGGCCCGTCGCGGCCGACATGCCGGCCGGCCTGCCGCCCGTTGTGGCGGCGGTGATCGACGCGGCGCGCCGACGCATCCGCCAGATCGTCTGGCAGCGCGGCCTGCTGGCGGTGCTATCGGTGGGGGGCGGTTCCGCGCTCGCGACCATGGCACTGGACGTCGTTTTACCGACAATGCCCGACGCGATCCGCCTCTTCCTGACGTGCCTGATGGCGGCGGCCACATGTGCCGCGGCCTGGCGTTACCTGATCCGTCCGCTGCGCCGGCGGATCACGTCCGCACAGATCGCCCGGGCCATCGAGACCGGTCATCCGGAACTCGAGGAACGGCTGAGCACCACCGTGGAGATGTGCCGGACCGGCGCCGGCGGCGCGACGGTTTCCCGGCGCCTGGTGGAGGAAGTGGCCCGCGCCGCCGCGATCGACGCGGCCGTGTTGAAGCCCCGGCGCGAGTTCACCTACCGCAGCGCCAAGCCTTGGATCTATGGAAGCCTGGGGTGCGCGGCCGTGCTGCTGGCGGCGGGGCTGATCTTCCCCCATGCCACCTTGCGCCTGCTGACGCGGGCCTTCGTCCCCTACGCCGACGTCGGCAACCTCTACGCGGGGCGATTGAGCGTCGAACCCGGCGACGCCCGCATCCCTCTGGGCGATCCGGTGACCATCCGCGTTCGCATCACGGATCCGAGCATGCAACCCGTGTACCTGCATTGCCGCGGGGCCGGGCGCAACACGCTGGAACGCATGCCGCGAACCGCCGCCACCAACAACGTCCTGGAATTCTCGCTCCCCCTGCTTTCGCTCGACGAAACCCTGCATTGCCAGGTGCGCGCCGGCTATGCCCGCAGCGACTGGTTTACACTGACGGTTGAACCGCGCCCGGCCATCAGCCGACTCACGCTGCGCTACGAGTTTCCCGCCTACACCGGCTGGGCTCCGGCGACGGCGACTAATGCGGCCGGCGACATCCGCGTGTTGTGCGGCACGAAGGTCACCATCGAGGCGACACCATCGAAGCCGCTCCAGTCCGCGGCCCTGGTTTTGGGAGACGAGCGGCCGGTGGCGGGCGAACGGAGCGGCAGCACGCGCGGCGCAGGTTATCGATGGAGCCTGTCCATCGGGACCAACACACCTGCCACCTGGCGGTTTGATCTCAAGGACGCCTGGGGTTTTGGCAACGCACCGGAGACGCATGCGATCGAGGCGATCGCGGATGCGCCGCCCACGGTGACGGTTGTGAAGCCGGAGGTTTTGTCCATGCGCGTCCGGCCCACGGAGCTGATCGAACTGGCGGCGGCGGTCGGTGACGATGTGGGCATCAGCGGTGCGGAACTGGCGGTGACGCAGGACAACGCCAGGCCGGAGCGAAGGCGGCTGGAGGCGCCGACGCCGGTCGCCTCGCAACCCGGAATCTGGATGACCGCGGCGCAACTCAATCTCGCCGAGATGCGCCTGGCGGAGGGGAGCCGGGTCAGGGCTTCCTTCCGCGTCAGCGACAACCGCCCCGAGATGTTCGGCGGCCCGCAGATTGTAGAAAGCCCGGCAATCATTTTGCAACTGGATCGCAAGGCGCTGTCCTGGGACCGGCAACTGGCGGAGCAGACCGCGGCGGCCGTGCGGGCGCAACTGGCCGCCATCCAGGAGGCGCTGCGGCTGGCTGCCGGAGAGGCGCTGCGCGCACGTGCCGCGCTGAGCGCCGGCAAACCGGACGCCGCCGGGCTCGAACATGCGAACCAGGCGCGCGAACTGGCGGCCCAGGCCGAGGCCGACCTTCGGGAACTCGACCCGCGGCTGGAGAATTCGCCGTATGACAAGCTGAGGAACGGACTGGAGAATCTTTCCACCAACAACGTGTCCGCTGCCCGGCAAATCGGCGAAATGCTGCCGCTGACCGAGGCCAGGCAACAAGCCGACCAGGCGGCGGACATGCGCCAACAGCTCGCAGAGGCGCTGAACCGGCTGAACGAGCTGATGAAGAGTTTTGAGGCGCAAAGCAAGCAGGAGGCCATGGCGGCCGACCTGCGTAACCTCGCCCGGCGCGAGTTCGCCATGGCCGCCCAGGCGCACAGGCAGGCCGCCGCGGATGCGAACAACGCCGTGCCGCCACAGTGGCAGCAGGCGCAGACCCAGCTCGCCAGCGAGATCAAGGATTTCGCGGGTTTGGTCTCCACGCAACAGCAGCAGGCGGTCGAAATGGCGCACCAGGCGCAACAGCGGGCACTGGAGGCGCAGCAGCGGGCGCTGGCCGCCGAGCGTCAGGCGCTCGCCGCGCAACAACAAGCCAGCGAGGCCCAGCGCGCGTCGAAGCAGGCGGCCACGGAACAGGCCCGGCAGCAGGCGCAGGCGAATGCCCAGGCCGCGCAGCAGGAGGTGCGGCAGGCACAACAGCAGGCGCAGGATGCGCAGCAGGAAGCGCGGCAAGCGCAACAGGAAGCGCGACAGGCACTTCAGGACGCAGGCGCTTCTACCGAACAACAGGACGTAGCCCAGCAGGCGCAGGACGCAGCCCAGCAGGCGCAGGAGG
>SESD01002144.1_pt1 | contig 10136 bp, 6 predicted proteins | sample 3171411 | NCBI WGS metagenome assembly SESD01 (sample SAMN06051880, study PRJNA518727) | freshwater metagenome | biome: subpolar coniferous forest; feature: holomictic lake; material: water; isolation source: holomictic Lake 442, 16.5 m depth | place: Canada: near Kenora, Ontario | collected...
TCCGTAATTTCACATCCATAGATGGAATCGACGCCTTTTTGGGAAAACTGGACGACATCGTCCTCAAACCGGACGGCCTGACGGGCGGCAAGGGAGTTCTCGTCCAGGGGGACCACTTTCAAACGCCTGCGGAGGCATTGGAGCACTGCCAAGATATCCTCCAGCTTCATACTGGCGTGACCGTGGAGGAGAAACTGGAGGGTGAGGAGTTCTCACTGCAGTGCCTGAGCGACGGCAGGACGGTCGTCCCAACCCCACCGGTCCAGGACCACAAGCGGCGCTTCGTCGGCGACAGCGGCCCGAATACGGGAGGAATGGGGTCCTATTCCTGCGCAGACCACCTCCTCCCTTTCCTGGATGCTGAGGCAGTCGCCGAAGGGCTGGCGATCACCCGGAAGGTCGCCGACGCGATCCGTCTGGAGACGGGCACCCCTTACAAGGGGGTTCTGTACGGCGGTTTCATGCTCACCCGCACCGGGGTCAAGCTGATCGAATACAATGCCCGCTTTGGCGACCCCGAAGCCATGAACATCCTTCCCCTTCTCCGGACTGACTTCATCGACCTCTGCCAGGCGATCATCGACGGGACGCTGGACCGCCTCGACATTGTCTTTGAAAATAAGGCAACCGTGTGCAAATACATCGTTCCCAAGGGCTATGGCCTGCCGGAGGACCACCCTGACGCCTCTTTCGAATCGTCGCTCATCACAATAGGCGACACACCTCCGGCTCGGCTCTACTATTCATCGATAGACCGGCGATCCGACGGGCTCTACATGACCCCGTCGCGGGCGATCGGCGTGGTTGGAATTGCCGATGCCCTGCCGGAAGCGGAAAAAATCGCCGAAAAGGGAGTCGCCGGCGTGCACGGTCCGGTTGACCACCGACCGGATATCGGCACCGAACCGCTCATCCGGAAGCGGATTGAACATATGAAGAAACTCAAGGCAGAATCAATATAAACAGGAGGATTGAATGCAACAAAACGATATCAAACGGGTACTGATCAGCGTGACGGACAAGACAGGGATCGTTGAATTCGCCGAGGGGCTTCGGACCTTCGGTGTAGAGATTCTCTCCACGGGCGGAACGGCGGCGCAGCTTCGGAAAAGCGGCATCCCTGTGATCGATGTGTCGGATTACACAGGCTTTCCGGAGATGATGGACGGAAGGCTCAAAACCCTCCATCCGAAGATCCACGGCGGCCTTCTCGCCCTGCGGGACAATGAGGGCCACATGAACGCCCTCCGGGAACATGGGATCAACCTGATCGACATGGTCATCATCAACCTCTACCGCTTCGAGGACACGGTCGCCAAGGAGGGCTGTACGCTGGAACACGCCATCGAAAATATCGATATTGGCGGCCCCACGATGCTCCGCGCAGCCTCCAAGAACTACCGCTTCGTCTCTGTCGTCACCGATCCGGAGGACTACCCGAAAATCCTCGCGGAGATGAAGCAGACGGGGGGCAAAATCTCCGAGGCGACCAACTTCGAACTGGCCAAGAAGACCTTCCAGCTCACCGCCCGTTACGACGGCGCCATCTCCAACCACCTCGGCCTGCTGAGCGCCGGAAGCCCGGAAAAGCGCGAATTCCCCGACACCTTTTCCTGCCAGTTCGCCAAGGCGCAAGACCTCCGCTACGGGGAGAACCCCCATCAAAAGGCGGCATTCTACCGCGAGAAGGACCCACAACTCTCTGCCCTCTCCAACGCACGGCAGCTCCAGGGGAAGGAGCTCTCCTACAACAACATCATGGACAGCGACGCCGCCTGGCAGGTCGTCTCCGACATCCCCCTTCCCGGCGTCGTGATCATCAAGCACGCGAACCCCTGCGGTGCGGCCACCTCCGACGGCGACATGGCGGAGGCCTTCCAGAAAGCACTGGCGGGCGATCCCGTTTCGGCCTTCGGCGGCATCGTCGCCCTGAACCGCCCCGTGGACAAAAAGGCAGCGGAAGAGCTGGTGAAAACCTTTTTCGAAGTAATCATCGCCCCGGGTTTCACGGCGGATGCGGCAGAGCTTCTGGAAACCCGGAAGAACGTCCGGGTCCTCGAGATACCGCCCGCTTGTAGCAAGCGCTCCTCCGGCTATGAGTTCCGCCGGGTGATGGGCGGCCTTCTCCTCCAGGATCGCGACATGGACGACTTCGATATCCGGAAGGCGAAGGTCGTTACAAAGCGAATTCCGACAGAGGCCGAGTACCAGGCCCTCGATTTCGCCTGGCGGATGGTCAAACACGTCAAATCGAACGCCATCGTCTATACGACCAAAGATCAGCTTGTCGGGATGGGGGCAGGCCAGACGAGCCGTGTCGATTCGGTGAAAATCGCGAAGATGAAAGCGGTTCTTCCGACGGAAGGGTGCGTTCTCGGATCGGACGCCTTCTTCCCTTTCCGGGACGGGCTCGACATGGCCGCCAAATCCGGAATCACCGCGATCATCGAGCCGGGTGGATCGGTCAAGGATGACGAGGTCATTCAGGCCGCGGACGAGCACGGCATCGCAATGATCTTTACCGGAATCCGCCATTTCAAACATTAATCCATAAGCTCGCCGGAGGGGAGATCGCCTTTGTCCACCTTGATCTCCCCTCCGGCAGGGTTTGCAGCTTCATATCGGCCAGAGGGGGAAAAGCGTATGCAGGAAAAGGCAGGTGTTATCGTCAGCGTCGTCATGGGAAGTGACTCCGACCTTCCGGTCATGGAGGAGGCCGTCAAAGTCCTGGAGGCCTTCGCGGTCCCCCATGAACTCTTTCTGACCTCCGCCCATCGGACACCGGAGCGGACGGCCGCATTTTGCCGAGGGGTGTCCAAGAGGGGGGTCCGGGTGATCATCGTCGGCGCCGGCGCAGCGGCCCATCTGGCCGGGGTAATCGCTTCCCAGACCCTGCTGCCGGTAATCGGGGTGCCCATCGACGCCACATCGCTCCAGGGGCTGGATGCCCTCCTTGCCACGGTCCAGATGCCAGGAGGAATTCCCGTCGCAACGATGGCCATCGGCAAGGCGGGGGCGAAGAATGCGGCGCTGTTGGCCATTCGGATCCTGGCCCTGGAGGATGCCGGTCTTCTGAAAAAGCTGCAATCCTTTGTCCGAAAAATGGCCCAGGAGGTCGAGCGGAAGCACGAAAACTTGAAGAAATGAATCTGAAAAGAGTTGTATTCCTTGGTGTCCTGTTCATTGCTATCTCCATCTCTCTGCCTGCATGGTCCTGCACGGTCACACTCACGGGTAAAAAAGCGACGCAGGACGGGTCGGTAATGGTATCCCATTCCGATGATGGTCTCAATGATCCCCGGATGATTTACGTCCCCGCCATGAATCACAAGCCGGGCTCTTTGCGACCGGTCTTCTATGCCCACTATTCCCTGGATTACAAGCCAAAATGGGGAGCCAGTGAAACACAGCGGATCATGACCCGGGACCGGGGATCGGGTTACGACACACCCGGGGTCCCCCCCAGCGTACCCTTGGGATACATCCCCCAAGTGCCCCATACCTATGCCTACTTCGACAGCAACTATGGGATTATGAACGAACATCAGCTTTCCATCGGAGAATGCACGGACAAGGCCAAGATCCATCCGGAACCCGAGGCCGGCAAGCGTATCTTCTACTCCGCAGAGCTGTCCCGGGTCGCTCTGGAGAGAACCAGGACGGCCCGTGAAGCAATCAAGCTTATGGGCGAGCTGATCGAAAAATACGGCTACTACGGGACGGGTGAAACCCTGCTCGTGGCAGATCCCGAAGAGGGATGGGTCATGGAGATGTGCGGCTACGACATGAACGGCACGGGCGGGGTCTGGGTGGCGCAACGGGTTCCCGATGACGGTTTCTTTGTGGCCGCCAACCAGTTCCGCATCCGCAACATCCGCAAGGACGCTGGAGACATGATGTACTCCGCCAATATCTTTGAAGTGGCCGAAAAGAAAGGCTGGTGGAAACCCGAGAGTGGCGCCCTCGACTGGACAAGCGTTTACGGGGACGGCGAGTTCCATCACCCCTATTATTCCCTGCGGCGGGTCTGGCGCGCCCAGTCCATGATTGCCCCCTCCCTCAATCCGCCAGCATGGGTGGAGGGCCCTTTCACCGAGAAGTACCCTTTTGCCGTCAAACCCGACAACAGGCTGACCGTGGGAAATATCTTCGCCATTCATCGTGACAACTATGAAGGGACCGAATTCGATTTGACAAAAGGATTGGCTGCCGGACCTTTCGGCGATCCCAATCGGTTTGAAGGACAGGCCGAGGGCATGGCGGACAAGGAAGGCCGCCTGACGCCGGTGAAGGGTGAATTTGAGCGGCCGTTGAATATCTACCGGACGGTTTATACCTACGTCAATCAGTCCCGTAGCGGGCTGCCTGATGCCATTGGCGGGCTCACCTGGTTCGGGCCGGATCGACCTGCGACAACGGTTTTCATGCCATTTTACGCCGGTGCAACGGATCTGCCCGCGTGTATGCAGAAGGCGGATATTCTCAAGTTTGACAAGGGTAGCATGTGGATGGCTTTCAACTATGTGGCCAATTATGCCATGCTCAAGTATTCCTACATGATCAAGGATATAGCTGGTATGCGTGACGGATTCGAGGCCCGCGCCTTCGGGAAGCAGAAGGAATTGGAGCGACAGGCAAACGACCTCTGGAAGAAAGGGGATCAGAAAGGCGCCCGCAAGTTACTGACCCGTTACTCTGCGGAAAACTCTTCTGCCGTTCTTCGGGAATGGTGGAAACTCTCCGAGGATCTCTATATCAAATACAATGACGGTTATCTCAATACGAAGACCGGTATCGCCCAGGCGGTTTTCTACCCTGCATGGTGGCTCAAGCAGGTCGGATATGAGAATGGCCCTACAGGTTACGAAAAGCCCGCAACCGGGAAATGACTGTTTGATAATCAAACCCGACGAAAATGCAAGGATTCGAATGGTAACCGCCTTCCTTTTACGCTTGACTATCTGGCCACCGATCTTTAAGTGTGCAGGAATTTGCAAGCGAAGAGACTGCTTACTTCCGCTGCCAGGGTGAAGGTGAGGACATGGGAAGCGGCTCACGCGAAGGACAATACTTGGAACCTGACCGCACAATGAGCTGGGCGTTTTTTGAGTTGGGACCTTTTTATGACTCTTTTTCTGAAAATCGATCCAGGGAAACCGGATGAGGAAAAACTAGCGGAGGCTGTCCGTATCCTGCTTACAGGAGGTGTCACAGCCTTTCCGACGGAAACCTTTTACGGCCTCGGGGCGGATGCGCAAAATGAAGCAGCCGTGGAAAAAATCTTCCGAATCAAGGGGCGTGACTTCCGCAACCCGATCGCGCTGATCGTCGCCGACAACAGGGAGGTGAGCCCCCTCGTGGAGGAGATCCCGGCGATCGCAGAAATTCTTATGCAGACATTCTGGCCGGGTCCGCTCACCCTGATCTTTCGTGCCGCACCGTCGGTTTCGTCCCGTCTCACGGCCGGCACGGGAAAGATCGGCATCCGCGTCTCCAGCCATCCCATCGCGAGGCTTCTCGCCACAGGTCTGGCCGGTCCGTTGACGGCAACAAGCGCCAACCTGTCGGGCGAACCAGAATGCTCCTCGGCCGACGCGGTCATCCGCACACTCGGAGATCTCCCGGATGCGATCATCGACGGTGGCCTCACACCGGGAGGATCCGGATCGACAATCCTCGATGTCACCGTCTCCCCGCCCCAAATCCTCCGTGAAGGCGTCATCCCAGGCAACCTCATTCGGACCGTCCTCAGGGGAGACGGTCCGCGCCCCCCGGGAGCACCGTTGTTTTGATAGCCCCTGCCTGTTCCTGGTTGAAGACGATCATGAAAGGAATCTCACCGTTCGGCGCAATGCGCTCGTTCGAGACGTCACTCCCCTGCGGAATGGAGAGCTCCCGCTGAATCTCGGCCTCCGCCAAAGCCCCCAACTCCGCATCCGTCAACAGATTGCCACAGAAAACAATCTTTTCTCCGAGAACGACATCATAGGCATCAGCGATCACCAGACGTACCTTGATCCTCGCAAGCGGGGATGCTGACTGATTCATGGCAACTCCCTCGATTACACGAAGGTTCCCCCCGAGGAGATTTGCGACAGAGCGCTGACGGATATCCTTGAGGCGGACCGGCTCCGGCGACGTCTGGCTGCTTTTCGTTGGTGGGGGAACGAGATTTTCGAGAACAGGCACTCCCCGCAGCCACGGAGCCGCCCATGTCAACACCTGGGTCCGGATCTCCGGGAAAATGTAGAGAGAAACCGTTCCTGCAACGACCACGACAAACACCAGCAGCGCAATCAGCTTCAACAAGGTCCGGCCCCAGCCAGTTTTCCCTGTCCCACCTGCGGCGGGTTCCACGTCCGCCACTTCCTCGCTCTCTTTTTCATCGGCGGCAACCGGCTCGGCAAGGGTCTCTTTTCCAAGATCCTCACCAATTTCCTGGATCAACGGTTCTCTGGCGAAATCCGCACGATCTCCCTCTGCTGAAGATTCCCTGCCAAAATCCGCTTCCGGCTCTCTTTCTGCACGGATCGGGGTGGGCGGTACCTCCTCCACCTGTGTTTCCGTCCGCTGAAACCGATCTTCCGCCGCAGGAAAGCGATCATCCGGGTTGCGCCTGGCATCGCTGATCCTTACGGAGGGAATCTCCTGTTCGACAACGGAGGCATCACCGGTTGACCGCTGCTGAAAGAAGACATGCTTGCAACGACTGCAGCGCACCCACACGCCGTCTCCTGCCATCAGGGTATCATCAAACCTGAACCGCGTTTCACACTTCCGACACTGGATAATCATGTACCCTCCCTTTCAGACGACGTCCTTGAGTACCCGGACATCTGGAAGAAAACGAAATTGTTCATTATAATCGAGTCCATATCCAACCACAAAGGCATCAGGAATGGAAAAGCCCACATAATCAGCCACAAAGGGGACCCTTCTCCTCTCCCACTTGTCGAGAAATGCGCAGACCTTGAGCGAGGCCGGACATCTCTCCCGCAGAATTTCAACCAGCCGCGAAAGAGTCAAGCCGGTATCGACGATGTCCTCCACAACGAGGAGATCACGACCCGCAACCGGCGTCTCCAGATCCTTGCGGATCGAAACCTCCCCTGAGCTGACGGATCCCGCCCCGTAGCTTGCCATCCGGACAAAATCGACGGTACAAGGGACATCGAGCGCGCGAATCAGATCGGCCATGAAAACGAAGGCGCCGTTAAGGACGCCGACAACCAGCAGCTCTTTCCCCGCATAATCGAGGGAGATCTGGGTTGCAAGCTCTTCGACCCTTCTTTCGATGACCGCCTTCGGGAAAAGGATCTCTGTCGTTGCTTCTTTCATCCTGAACTCCCGACAAAAAACGTTGCCGCCTTTTTTTTCATGGGGACATGATGCTGCATCATGTCCCCATGTCCGTAATAAAAACCAGTTCGCAGCACACTAAACGACGTCGCGCCCCCTGTCAACGAAAAACAGTTTGGAGGAACAAGATTGCAGATCAAGGATAAAGGTGATAATCAGGGTACGGAAAATGAGGAATCCTTACCAATACCGGGAAATCCCGCAAGAGAGTGGAACATGACCGATCCGTCCGCAATGTATTCTGGCGAACTCCTGCTCGCCGTCGAAAAACCGAGCCGCTACACCGGGGGCGAGGTCAACGCCGTCCGAAAGGACCCGGGGGGCTGCCGCCTCCATTTTGCCCTCGCCTTCCCCGACACCTATGAGGTCGGGATGTCTCACCTCGGTCTCCAGATTCTCTACGCCGTCCTGAACGGCCTGCCGGAGGTTGCCTGCGAGCGCTGCTATGCCCCCTGGCCGGACATGGAGCAGGAGCTGCGCCGCCGCAGAATGCCCCTTTGCTCGCTGGAGTCGCAGCGACCGCTTGCCACCTTCGACATCGTCGGCTTTTCGCTCCAGTACGAGCTCTCCTACACCAATGTCCTGATGATGCTCGATTTGGGCGGAATTCCGCTCCACCGCGGGGAGCGGGGAGACCAGGATCCGCTGATCATCGCCGGAGGGCCTTCGGCCTTCAACCCGGCGCCGATGAGCGCCTTCATCGACGCCTTCGTGATCGGCGAGGGGGAGGAGGTCGTCCAGGAGATCGCCAACGCCATCATGGCCGTCCGGTCACGGGGCGGCAAGAGACGCGAACAACTTGAGGCTTTGGCCGCAATTTACGGGGTTTACGTTCCGGGCATCCATACCGGAGATGAAAAAGTCCGAAAACGGATCATCACCAATCCGGACGCCTGGCGCCAGCCCCTCTGTCCCGTCGTCCCGTTGATGAAGACAATTCACGACCGGGTGACCCTGGAGATCGCGCGAGGATGCACGCGGGGCTGCCGCTTCTGTCAGGCGGGAATGGTCTGGCGGCCTGTCCGCGAACGGACACCCGCCGTCCTTGAAGAGATGGCCGAGGCGATGCTCAAGGCGACAGGGCACGACGAGATCTCCCTCCTCTCGCTGAGCTCCGGCGACTACTCTCGGATCGAACCTCTCCTTACAACGCTGATGGACCGTTATTACGCCCGGCGGGTCGCACTCGCGCTCCCGTCGCTCCGGGCCGAAACCCTCACCCCACAGTTAATCGACGCGATACGGCGGGTCCGGAAAACGAGTTTCACGCTTGCCCCTGAAGCGGGTACTCAGCGCCTCAGAAATGTGATCAACAAAGGCAATACGGAGGAGGAGCTGCTCGCCACAACGGAACAGGTCTTCGCAGCGGGCTGGAAGGCGGTAAAACTCTACTTCATGCTCGGCCTTCCCGGCGAACGGGAGGAGGACCTGGAGGGAATCGCCGAACTTGCCCACCGGGCGCTCCGGACGGCGAAAAACCGGGGTCAGGTGACCGTCAGCCTTTCGACCTTTGTACCGAAAGCCCACACCCCTTTCCAGTGGCAACGCCAGATCGGCATCGAAGAGACGGCCACCCGGCAGGATTTTTTCAAGAGGCGTCTGAAAAACAGGAACATCAGCGTCAAATGGCATGATGCCCGGATGAGCTTCATCGAAGGCATCTTCTCCCGCGGAGGGGAAGAGACCGGCATGTTGATCGAACAAGCCTATCTTCTCGGCTGCCGTTTCGACGGATGGAGCGACCGCTTCCGTTTCGACCTCTGGGAGGAGGCGCTCCGCCGGATGGGAATTGACGCAGCGGCGTCTCTGCGTGAACGTCCCCGTTCGGAGATCTTCCCCTGGGAGCGGATCGATTGCGGCGTCCGCCGGGATTTTCTGCTGGCCGAGGCCGAAAAAGCCGAAGAAGGTGAAGCAACGACGGACTGCCGGACCGGGTCCTGCAGCGACTGCGGCGTCTGCGATGACGGGACGGGGACACGATGCGGCATCGTCTCCCCTGTGATCGCCCCCGCGGACGCGCCCGTTGGGACCCTCGTCTCGACCTTCGCCGCCCCGGAAGCCACAGACGGCCAGGAAAAAGCCTTCCGCCTCCGGTTCACAAAATTGGGGCCGGCGCGGTTTCTCTCTCACCTGGAGCTTTCGTCAGCCCTGAGCCGGGCAATGATTCTGGGCGGGATCTTCTTCGTCTATTCACAGGGATTCCATCCCCATCCGCGAATTTCCTTTGCCGGGGCAACGGCGGTGGGCATGGAGAGCCGGGGCGAATTCGTGGACATCCGCATCCATGATCCCGGAATGGAACTGAAAGCTCTCGTCGCCCGGATCAATGCCGGCCTCCCCTCCGGTGTCGCTGTCACGGCGATGCGGGAGCTTCCGCCGCATGATTTCTCACTCGCGGAAATCGTCAAAGGGTTCAATTATGATATCATCCTGCCGGAGGAGATCGGGGAAGAGGATCTGGAAAGGTACGAAGCCGACATTCTCCGTTTTCTCGAAGCAAAAAGTTTCTCCATCCGCCGGGAAGCAGGCGGGAAGACCGTCACTAAAGAGATTCGCCCCCTCGTCGCGGGCCTAAATCTGGACCGGCCCTCTCGCCGGGTCATACTTTCCGCCCATTTTGGTCCGGCAGGAACAGTCCGCCCAACCGACCTCCTGATCTCCCTTTTCGGTTTTTCTCCCGAAGCGGCCCGCAGCATTCGCATCGTCAAAACGGCCACCCACCCGGCTGATTTCGCGGGGGAAGCCGATCGGGAAATCATGGAGACAGCTTGCCGCAA
>SESD01002145.1_pt1 | contig 10134 bp, 17 predicted proteins | sample 3171411 | NCBI WGS metagenome assembly SESD01 (sample SAMN06051880, study PRJNA518727) | freshwater metagenome | biome: subpolar coniferous forest; feature: holomictic lake; material: water; isolation source: holomictic Lake 442, 16.5 m depth | place: Canada: near Kenora, Ontario | collected...
TTTTATTGACATTACCGCAATAATCACAAACTTTTTGCTGGAGTTGAATTTTTTCATTGTCCATACTCCTGTATGTGATAAAATGGCTCATCTGTCACAGCAGAATCCAGGACAATTCTACGCAATTCATAAACCTTTATTCATAAACGTTTTTCCCCTTGTTATTAGTCCAAGAAGGTGTTAAAGGATTGCTTAACATCTACCATTTTGACGGGTAACAATACGGAACGAATGTTTCACGTGGAACATTTTATTTGGATGTTACCCGTTTCACGATTAACAGGGGGGTATCAATGGCATTTAAAGATATAAAATACAGGAACGCGAAGCCAAAAGCAAAGCCATATAAGTTAGGTGATGGCGATGGCCTTTACCTGCTTATCAATCCAAACGGGAGCAAGTGGTGGAGATACCGCTATACTTTTGCCGGCAAAGAAAAGGGCTTGAGTTTTGGGGTTTATCCAGCCACAACACTTGAAGCAGCCAGGGATAAACGTACAGCAGCCAGAAAATTAATTGCTGAGGGCATCGATCCTTCAATAGCACGCAAGGAAAAGAAGGCAGAGGTAGTCAACACGTTCAGGAATGTTGCGCTTGAATGGTTTGGTAAAAATGCTCATACATGGGCACCGGGCCATAAGTACACCACACAGAGGACTCTCGACAGGGACATTTTCCCTTTCATCGGTGATAAATCTATTTCCAAAATTCAACCTGGTGATGTTCTGGAGGCACTACGCAAGATCGAAAGCAGAGGCGTTGCAGCACACAGGGCTTGTCAATTGTGCGGGCAGGTTTTCCGATATTCGATAGCCTCCGGCATGACGGCGACGGATCCTTCTGCAACATTAATTTCAGTTTTGAGGAAAACCGAAAAAAAGCACTACCCGGCAATCACGACACCAAAAGACGTGGCAATATTGCTCCGGGCCATTGATTCGTATCATGGAACCTTCATTATTAAACACGCATTGAAACTTTTACCGCTTGTGTTTTGCCGCCCAGGCGAGCTACGGAATGCTGAATGGGCAGAGGTTGACTTTGAAGCGGCGATTTGGGCAATTCCAGCAGAGAAAATGAAAATGAGAGTTGATCATATTATACCGCTATCCCGACAGGCTGTTGAGATTTTGAAATCACTCCATGAAGTCACAGGATCAGGAAGATATGTTTTTCCTGCTGCAACATCGGCACAAAAAACAATGTGTGCAAATAGTTTTTCGTGGGCATTTGATTTTATGGGCTACAAAGACACCATGACTTCACACGGTTTTCGAGCTATGGCACGAACGATATTGGATGAGGTTCTACAATTTCCATACCATCTAATTGAACATCAATTGGCGCATGTTGTCCGTGATCCGAACGGGCGGGCCTATAACAGAACTTCACATATTGAGGAACGCAAGCGGATGATGCAGGTTTGGGCCGACTATCTTGACGGTTTGAAGGCCGGGGCGAAGGTGATACCATTTAAAAAAGCAGCGTAACAGTTTAGGGATAGCCAGGGAGTAATTACCCCAGGCGATAAGGCCATTATCCTGATGGTTTTCCCTAATTTTTATCAGGAACCATATAAGGAAATGGAGCTATGCTTACACTGGATTTTATTAAACAGACATTGAAAAATCAATTGGCGTTAAGTGAAAAAACACGATTGAGATTTGAAGAATCAGGGATGCCGAAAGTGGTTTTCGACTACATCAAAAAAGATTTTACAGGGGAAAGGTTAAGGGAGCCGTGGATTATGAACGTTATCGCCAATTGGAAGCGAAACGATCGTGGTGATTTAATCAGCAAGCTATTTGCTCCGCCAGGCAGAGCCGAAACAGCCTATCCTAAATTACTTGAAAATCTAATTTTCGTTGATAGGATTGAGAGATACAGAACTGAACAAGGATCATTAAAAGCCGCTATATATACGGAAATGGAACGGATTGCAGGCGCTAAATTATCAGAGATTGACGAACGACTATTTGAAGAATTGAAGAACTGTTATGAACGTTTCAAGAAAATTCCGATTGTTTGCCGAGTGATCGAAAATGCTGATAATTACGAGCTATATATCTATTTATGCAAGGTATCTATTGGGGAAAACCCAATTGCACGATGCACTATGAAGTATCAAATGCCTAAATAATGCGATAGCTGTTTTTTAAACCAAAGGCCCTTGCGAAAGTGAGTGGCCTTTTTTTTTGTCCTTTTTTTATGGTTGGTTTTTTAAATACCGGCATTTAAAAAACCATCATTTCCTTGCAATTCAAGTATTTAAAGAATATCCTTTTTCTACGATGCGAGTGATTGAAAAAAATAACATCATTTTAGGAGGAATTTTATGAAATCAAAAGAGCAAGTCCGAATTGATCTTGAAAATGCTTTGAAGGATCGCCCATACGTTTTTAGAAGTGACAAATTACGACAGGCGCTTGACGGAAGCAGTGGCGCGGTTTTATCGAATCTGGATTGCAGAGGCGGCGGGCCAGCGAATCCTTTCATGATCGGAAAGAAGGTTGCCTATCATCGAAGTGACTACATCGAGTGGGTTGTCGGTAGAATCACCGGAATCAAGGGAGGCACTCATGAATCCTGAAACGAGATATTTAAGAATATGGCAAATAGTTGGTGATAAAAAACGCGGCATTCTTCCAATTTTACCAATTTCAAAAAGCGGTTGGTGGGCCGGGATTAGAAAAGGTATTTATCCAAAAGGCGTTAAGCTAAGTGAACGCTGTACAGCATGGCGACTTGAAGATATTCAGGCGGTTTGCAGCCAATTTAAGGCGGTTTAAATGTTAGCCGGCGAGAGTTGGACGGTTGATTCTATCCGTGAAGAGGTTGTCAAGATGGTTGAAGCCGAGGAAAAAGCTAAAAGCACTACGCAAGACAAAGGGAATTCCTTTCATTTTGATGATGATTCCGAAGATTTTGAGCTATGGCCGGAACTTGATCCGGGAGCTATTCACCCAGGGTTGATTCATGATTTTATCTCCGCAGCTACGGCGAACAGTGAAGCAGATCCATCGGCGGTTCTTGGAACACTGCTTACCAGGTTATCCGTGGAAGTGGGCCGGAATCCTTTTATGATGATCGGGGACGGCCGGCAACATGTCAACCTGTTGGCAGCAATAGCCGGGCCTACGGGATCGGGACGTAAGGGAACATCTGCTAAACCAGTGGAAAGACTCTTCCAGTTGGCATCACAGGACTATATTCCTGCCCGTACATCACCAGGGCCGTTATCATCTGGTGAGGGTATGATTGATGCCGTGAAGGATCAGGTTTTGAATTGGGTAGTTGATAAAAAGTCTAAAACCGGGGCCGGATCATGGATAGTTGTCCATCCAGGCGTTGACGATAAAAGACTCTTCATACTCACAGAAGAGCTATCATCAGGGCTACAAGCTATGGCACGCGAGGGCAACACGCTATCATCAATAATACGACAGATATTTGATTCAGGGAACCTTGAACCATTGACTAAATCCAGTAAGATCAAAGCTACCGGCGCGCATATCGGGATTTTGGGACATATTACCATCTATGAATTGAATGGACTATTGCAGGAATCTGAAATCCATAATGGGCTGATAAATAGGTTCCTATGGTTTTGCAGCAGACGGCAGAAGGTTTGTACATTTCCTGAGCCTATATCAGACGTGGACATTCTGAATTTCCAAGAAGAGATAAAGGACATTGTTCGGTTTTCAAGTAATGTTGGTGAAATTAGACATTCAAGAGCCTCACGCGAGCTTTGGGAAGAGTTCTATCCGGGGTTGTCTGATAGTGAAGGTGGATTTATGGGGGCAGTTCTTGAACGAGCACCGGCGCTTGTCCTTAGATTGGCTATGCTTCATTGCTTATCGGATTGCATGGAAGAACTCACGCCTAAACACCTTGAAACTTCCATTATGGTTTGGGATTATTGCGAAAAGTCCGCACGATATATCTTTGCCGATAAAGACGTTAAAAATCCGTTGGCGAAAAAGATATTAACACTCTTGGAAATAAAGCCGTTATCACTGACTGAGATTTACAATGGGCTGGCAAAGCATTTTGAAAGCAAGAACATCCAAGCTACGATGAAATCACTTTTGGAACGCAACAAGGTTTTCGTGAATAGAATGCGGACACCAGGAAGATCAAAGACAATATATGGACTTTCAAAATAAAGAATCAGGAAATAAGCGGAATATGCGTAGAAAGGCATTCAGTATAGGTTTGCAGGCGCGCATTAAGGGCGCATTAAGTCCGCATTAAGGTAGTGGTAAAAAACAGGGGGGGCTTAATGCGGGCTTCTTGCGGGCTTAATGTTCAGTGTAAGTTATTGATTTAAGACTTAATTCAGTTAATGCGCTTAATTCCTAAAAGTGAAAAAAGGATTGAATATGAAAAATATCAAATGGTTTACGATTAACGATTCAAAAAGAAAGCGACAGATCAAATTGAACCATCGAACAGTTGGCTATGACGTGGACTCCGGGGAGGTATATCTGCCCGCAGCGGTTTGGGGTGGGGCGCTACGGAATTTCATCTGTATGTCAGCAGACGGAATGATGCTGATGTACGCATACGGGGCGCTATTCTGCCCGGCAAGTTGGCTGAAAAAGGAATTGCCTAAATTGGCAGAGGATATTGATGCAGTAGTTGCAAAGGTTATGAATAACGCAAAGGTAAAGATATTGGAATGATTAAAGATACATCTTGTCTTGGGTTTGTGCTTTTACAGGCAGTATAACGTTTTAATAATGAACAAATGAATAAAGGAAAGTATCATGCAAAAATCAAATGTTTTTCAGATCAGAGGAACCACCGCAGCAGATCAGCAGTTATCGCCTTCACAGCTCATGGCGGCCGAAGCCGACAGAAGACTGAACGAAACACTTGAAAAATTCAGATGGTACAATGACGGCACGGAAGCGGATATACTCGAAATGATTGACGATTGGGCAGCGGAACGGGAGGGAATGTCATGAATTTTACCGACGAAATAAAATGGATTGATGGTTTTATGGCAGTTACGCAAGAGCTAATTGATGCTACCCGTAGCCGGATTGACGATTCATGGATTGAAATTTCAAAGAATTTTGACTCTGAAAAGTTACGAAAGCATGAAGAGTTTGTGGCGGTTTTTGATCGTTTCATCGAAGGATTTAAAGCGGTTGAGGAAATTGATAGCACGTTAAGGTATTTCCATGACGACGATAATTGAACTTTTACAATCAGATGGTATCCAGCCGGAACATGCCTCGAAAAACGAGTGGCATTCACCCTGCCCAGAATGTGGGGGAGTGGATAGGTTTTCCTGTTGGCCGGATCGTTCAAACTCTTCTGGCAGGTACGGCGGCGGGCGCTTTGTTTGCAGAAGTTGCCAGTGGAGCGGCGACGGGATCGCCTATCTCGTGAAACGCAAGGGCCTATCATTCAGGGATGCCTGCAAATATCTGGAAATCGAACCGGGGCAGATGCCGGAAAAGATTATCAGAGTTTGGACACCGGCACCGCAGAAAGAAGCACCGGGGGCAGCGTGGCAGGCAAAGGCCGAAACCTTTATCATTGCCTGTCAAAAACAATTGCAGGGCAACACAGAGGCGCTCAGTTGGTTAAAATCAGAACGTGGGTTGACTGATGAAACTATCCGGGCTTCACGTCTTGGTTGGAATAATCATGATTTATATCTGGATCGGGAAGCATGGGGCCTATCTTCTGAAATCAGTCAGAAAACTGGAAAAGCGAAGCGGTTGTGGATACCCCAGGGGTTTGTAATTCCATACCATCAGGGAAAAACGGTTGTCAGAATCCGTGTAAGGCGTTCAGAGCCTCCGGCGAAGGGCAGCAGGTACATTGTTGCAAGCGGTTCAGCAATGCAGCCGATGGCTTTGTGGGCGGATCAGGATGCCGTTTGTGTGGTTGAATCAGAACTGGATTGTCTGCTTATCAATCAGGAAGCCGGGGATTTAATAGGCGCGGTTGCTTTGGGCAGTTCAGCCATTAAACCGGATGCCGAGCTACACGAACGATTGATGGCAGCAAAGATGGTTCTTTGTGCTTTGGATGCCGATGAACCCGGGGCGAAGGCAGCTATATTCTGGAAACAGTATCCAGGCTACCGAAGGTGGTTGACGATCAAAGGTAAAGACGTAACCGAACAAATGAAAGCAGGGATCGCAGTTAAAACGTGGATCGAGGCGGGGTTACTATGACAATCAGATCAATAGTCGTCTATGGGAATTTGTCGCCGTGGGATAACTGGCAGCCTCTTATCGAAGCGGAAATGGCACGGTTGGGTATTCCATTAACGGACAGATATAAGATTCAATTCACTATTCTAAGGCCGGAAAATGCAAGGCCAAAGAGGAAAAAGAATGTGGGACTTTCTCCTTTTAAAAAGGCGAAAGATTGAGATTTATTAATTCAAAAGAAGGAAAAGATTATGAAGAAAAAAGATTTGTTGCCAGTTGTTATTATCAGAGAAAGAAGAGCCACCACATCTTCACTGGAAGTGGCGCGAATTTTCACAAAGAAACACAAGAATATTTTACGGGACATTGAAAATCTTGACGTTTCAAGTGGGTTTTCGCGGCTCAATTTTGAGCCACGAGATTACACGGACGAACGAGGAAAAGTTCAAAAAATGTACGATATAAACCGTGATGGTTTTGTTTTTCTCGTTATGGGATACAGAGGCCAGGCGGCGGCGGCGTTCAAGGAATCATACATCCAGGAGTTTAACCGAAGGGAAGCGGAAATCCTCCGCCTCCGAACGGTTTTGGCGAGCAACAAGCAGAACATTGAATGGGCAGAAACACGGGCAGCCGGGAAGCCAGTCCGTAGAATTGAAACCGATATGATGAAAAAATTTGTAGAGTATTCGTTTGAACGCGGCAGTTCAAACGCAGGCAGATACTACGGGAACATTACCCGGATGTCAAATAAAACCGTCTTTGACATCCAGCAGCGTGTCAGGAACACAAGGGACATTTGCAACACCAGCCAGCTTGTAACCTTGCAGATGGTTGACACCGTTATCACCAGGGCACTCGAATCAGATATGGCGGCAAATATTCCATATAAGCAGATTTACCAGAATGTGAAGGCAAAGGTTATGCAGTTTGCCGAGTTGTTCGGAAAAAGCACGATACCAGGCACACTTCAAATTGGAGGAAATTAAACATGCCAAAAAGAATATACAGAAAGAATTTTCTTGAAAAACTTCCAGCAGGCAGCAAGTTGGTTGCAAAGCCGTCGAGGTGGGGGAATCCATACACAATACCAGAAGATGGCGACAGGCCGACTGTTGTTGAAAAATACCGTCTATGGATACAAAGCCAGCCTGATATGATCGAACGGGCCAGGCGAGAGCTGAGAGGTTGGGATTTGGCTTGTTACTGTATGCTGGATGAACTCTGCCATGCGGATATACTTCTTGAGATTGCTAATAGCGGCGAAGTTACCGCCCAGGTAGAGCCTATCAAAAAGAAGAAACGGCAACAGCCGGGCTTGATGATTTGAATAATTAAACCCGGTTGCTCAAACGGCGCAATGATGCGACTACGGGCAGCCGGGAAACAACAAATGAAGGATTAATATTATGAAAAAGCAGCGAAAAATGGATGATCAAACTTTTAATGCGATGGCACAATTGGCGGTTCTGAAAGTGATTGCCCAAAGGGTTTATGAATTAGAGAAGTTGATCGACAAAGGGCTTGATCCTGATGCTAACTGGATCGAACTCGACTATCTCCGGGCGTTTTGTTTTGGCGAGTTCAGCTTGAGTTATATGACTTTGCCGGAAATGGCAGGCGACACGATACCCAGGCAGGCAATGATTGATCATGAACAGTGGCTTGAGTTATGGCATTCGGTTTGTGCCGATTATCAGCCTTTTAACACGAACAGATAAACCCCAGGTGATCCTCCGGTTGCAGGCGCGCTATGTAGTGTTCCAGCAGCCGGAACAGCACAGGGGACACCGGGGGGGGTAAAATCTTAATGATACCAATAGTTTAACCGAGATGGTTTAGGCTTCCGTGTACGATATCCGCAGACTGCTTTAAAAAACTGCTTTAAAAAAAGGAGGTATTTTTCATGAAGAAAAGCAAGGCACCGATTCACCTAACCGATGAAGCAAAGGGCCTATGGCAAAGGCTAACTGATGAATATTCAATCGGCGATTCGGCAGGTTTAGCTATCCTGAAAGCCGGTTGCGAGGCGTGGGATCGAGCGAAAAAAGCACGGGAAACGATTGATGCCCAGGGGATGGTAATTTTCGATAAGTTTCAGCAAATGAAGCCGCACCCTTTATTGGCAGTCGAACGCGACAGCCGGGCGGCGTTTCTTGCAGCGATGAAGCATTTGAATTTTGACATTGAACCTTTACGAGACGGGCCAGGCAGGCCACCAGGGGGGATGAAATGCTAAACAGAAACCGAACGGCGCGACAATCGAACAACAGGAACGTGAAAGTATCACAGGAATACATTAACGATTTAACAGTCAAAGATTTTTTGGGCGAGCTGAAACCGGATGAAATTCCTATCGCCAAAAAGTTGGGAGTTTACGGTTGGGATTTGGTAATGAAAAACCGCAGCAAAGAGCATAAATGAAAGGATTATCTTTTTGTCTTGCGAATTAATCTTGATTTTTTAAAACGGTTTTGATAATCAGAAGCTACCCTAAATTACACCGGCAGCCAGGCCGTTATCTGGTGTTTTTGTTTTCATTGCTTCAAAATTAACGCGCTATGCCTTACCAGGATCGAAAGACTGGAGTCCGTGTGTAACGGAAGGGGGGCTACGGCGCGATTCATTTTGGAGGTGTATATGACGAAAAAAAACCTGCACGAAACCACCGCACCACATTGTAAACGTCAAGCAGTATCCATTGATTCGCTGGAAGCACTTTTCCAAGACATCACCCGTCTTCTTGATCAAATTATCCAGCAGTTAGAGCCGTGGGAGGTGAAAGCATGAAATCATCTGACGATATCACCATTGCACGAAAAATGGGAATTGACGTTCTGACTCTTCACGACATCCTAACCAGATTCGAGCGGTTGGATGCACGGGAGCTTAACCTTCTTGCGATGCAGTTGATCAACAGATCAGTGATGCAATTGGAGGGGGTATGAGAAACACAGAGATAAAATCGATCAAGCATTGTGAGATGTACAAGGCACTCAAAAACCACAACCAGGCAGATGAAAGTTTACTGGATGAATTAAATTTTGTGATGCCGGTTTTGTTTATCGTAAAAGAATCACTTCAAACAGCACCGACAACTATATCAGACAATATTCCGGATTATGTTTTTGGATGCGGTTGGATCGTTGAGAAGGTTATTGAACATCTTGATCTTGCAATAAAGCACGCCGAGGAAACCTTGCAGGAAAAACCGTGATAAAATCTTGAATGTGACATAACATCACATTTGAAAAATGGGCTGTACCTTCGGGTATGGCCTTTTTTTATTTTGAGGGGGCAACATTATCACCCCTTGTTTATCCGTTATGACAGACGGGCCATATAATGACAGCCCCCTGATGAAGATCGGCGCTCACAAGCGATTACAGCGAGGCGCTATCGGACAGAGTTTTAATGTTGGACTTCTGGCAGGGTGTCAGATGGTTTTTAAATTACTGCAATGATTAAATAATGACTTCAATGAAATGTTGAACATCTGGGAAGAGGTATAATGTTCGGTAAGGTGTTCCGGTTGGGGGGCCTAAAATGTTTTGAATATGGCAATGTGACATATTATGGCCGGAAGATCAAAATCACCGCATGCGGGGATTATGGGTTAGTCGAGAGCCTCCGGGTATTCTTTTAAAGATGATTCTTGTCTTGATGTTTTTTGCAGGTTAAAGTATCAAATTACAACCAGGTTGTAATATCGGTTTTGCTGATGCTGGTTAAAACATCAAATATCCACCATGGTAGAGATTTGGTTTTTTGCCGGTTTTTCCCTGAAAAGGGGGGCAGCGTTCAAAAAAACGGGTAACTATTCGGGTAACTTTTTGAGGCATGGCTGTAAATTCAGCATTATCAACACTTTGCGAGGTACTGGTACAGATGGCCCAACATAAACGATTGATGGGGCGTTTGTTAATCGCCTCTGTCGAAAGGATGCTTTTATATC
>SESD01002147.1_pt1 | contig 10131 bp, 1 predicted proteins | sample 3171411 | NCBI WGS metagenome assembly SESD01 (sample SAMN06051880, study PRJNA518727) | freshwater metagenome | biome: subpolar coniferous forest; feature: holomictic lake; material: water; isolation source: holomictic Lake 442, 16.5 m depth | place: Canada: near Kenora, Ontario | collected...
ATTTAAATGACCCAGCATCTGATTTTTACTTAGGTGATGTTGTTACAGGCGTGCCAGAAGGTTTAACAGCTCATTTAATCGTTAGCAAAGATTTAACAAGCGCGGAATTAACTTTTGAAGGAAATGCAACTTTAAATGAAGAAGCTGATTCTGCTACGTTAGATTTATCACCTGTACAAGTTTCATTGCCATCTTCATATTTTGAATCAAACATTGCAGCGGTCGGTGCAGATCAAGATTTATCAATTATGTTCCAAGACGCTGCTACTTTGACAGCCGAAGGTTCTTTTGTTGAAAGTGCAAAAAACAACAGCACCATCACAGGCAAAGTAACCATCACTTTGCAAAATTCAAGTTTTGCAGCAGATTTAATTGGCACAGACTTAAATGCAGATGGTACTTATGTTGAAAAAGTACCTGCTGGTTTGACTGCACACTTAACAATTATTGATGCAACCTCTGCAGAATTAACCTTAACAGGAACTGCGGATAGCAGTAATCATGCAGATAACATCAATAATTTGACATATAGTTTCCAAGCAACAGATTTTGAAACGGGTATTTTGCCAGAAAATGCGGCATTACTTACAACAGATGTTGCCTTCATTGAACCACGTTTGGCATGGGATGAAACTTCAATTAACGATGCTGAAATTGATGGATTTACTGAACAAACTGCGACATTCAAATTAGTTGATGGTGCGAAATTCGTTAAAGCGCACTTAGATTTGTCTAAGTTTGTTAAAGGTGCGCCAGAAGGTGTGACGGTGAAATTGGTTGCAGATAGCGAAACAGAAGCTACTTTGACAGTGAACGGTGCGCCAGCGAATTTTGATGTGGCAACATTAACACTTGCGTTGCCTAAATTGGCATTTGTAGGTCGTATGGATGTCGCAGGTCGTGATAGTGGAATTGAGTTGACCTTTGATGTACCACCTGACACAACAGCTCCTGATGCACCGACTTTTGATGTTGTAGCAGGCGATAATGTTATCGATGATCAAGAACGAGCAGGCGCAACCATTTCAGGTACAGCTGAAGCAAATTCAACTATCACTTTGACTTTCAGTGCAGACACGACATCGTCAAGCAGTGCGGCTGTTATTGTTGATCAAGCGGCGTTAGATCAAGCAAATACAGATTTAGCAGCAGCTCGTGAAACGTTAACCGCTGATCAAGCAGCGTTATTAGCGGCTCAAGATCCAGCGCAAAATGGTATTAAAGACGCAGAAGATTCTGCTGCAAGTTCGTTAACAGATGCTCAAACTGCCTTAACAGATGCTCAAAAAGTGTTAGTTGATGACACGAAAGCAGATCCAACAGCTACTGACATAATTGCAGCTGACAAAGCGGCGATCACCGAAGCTCAAACTGCCTTAACAGATGCTCAAGATCCTGCTAAAAACGGCGTTAAAGATGCTCAAGATTCAGCAGCAAGCACAATAAAAGACGCACAAGCCACTGTTGATGCAGATACACAAGCGGTTAAAGATGCAGAAAAAGCAGTGGTTGATGCGGGTGGTACAGTGACTGATGTACTAAACACAACTGTAATTCCTGTTGATTTACCTGTACCTGTCGACGCAGTTCCAGTTACAACTAGCGTGCCACCAACTACAAACGGCGATGCCATCAAAGTTACGACTGACGCTGATGGTAATTGGTCTTATACACTCGCTGACAGTGATTACCCAGCAGATTACCAAACGTTGATTGTTACTGCGGTAGCGTCAGACGCAGCGGGCAATGTAAGTGAAGCTGCATCAACTACAATCACCTTAAAAGACACCACGGCACCTGTTATCGAATTAACTGGCGAAACTGATGGTATGATTTCAGGTACGGTTGATGATGCAATGGCAGTAGTGACGTTAACTGTTGGTGGTAATGAGCGAGTGGCTGATGTTGCAGATGGCATTTGGTCATACACATTAGGTGAAAATGATTACAGTGCTGCTGATACGACAACAGCAACTTTGTCTGTGATAATTTCTGCAACAGACGCAGCGGGTAATCCTAGTAACGAGTTAACCTCTGACATCATGGTACCAGACACTATTGTTCCTGAAATGGTTTCAGTTGCATTAGTCGAAGACACAGGTGCAGATAATGCGGATAACGTGACAAATAAAGGCGAATTGGCTGTTACTGACAATGAACAAGACGCTACAGTCGAATTCAGTTTAGATGACACAAATTGGTCAACAGAACAACCTACGCTTGTTCAAGGTGACAACACTGTGTTAGTTCGTCAAACCGATCTTGCGAGTAATGTTTCTGATAGTGCTGAACTTAGTTTCGTATTTGACACCGAAGTATCACCTGTAAAAGTTGATATTAGTGGCATTGATGCAACACATTCAGTGACTGCATCAGCTGTTTTGACTGTCACTGATTTTGAATCAGCTGACGCTGTTATTGAATACAGCACAAACAGCACAGATGGTACAGACGGCGTATGGTCACTAACTGAGCCTACGTTTATTGACGGTCCAAATGTGGGCTATGTTCGTCAAACAGACGTAGCGGGTAACGTTTCTGTCGGTACAAAATACGACTTCACACTTGCAACGGGTCCAACACAAGTGGCTGTTTCAGCTGCGGGTACAGCTGACGCAAGCAAAGTAGCAAACATCTTTAACGTAGCGGAAGGCGACTACACCTACAACATCACAGGCTTTGGTGATGATGATGCGGTTTATTTCCCAGCAGCGAATACACCAAGCGTTAAAAACAGCGACTTCACCGACGGCAACGTTGATTTGCAATACGCGAATAATGGTAAAGTGGCATTGGTTCATTTATCAGGTTTAACACAAGCACAAGATGCTGCGTTGTATTCAATAAACGGATTCAATGCTTTATTTGGTGCTGATACTATCGGTATTGTAGGCGTTACAACACCGACAACGCCTACAACACCAACGACCCCAGTAACACCAACAACACCAGCTGCTGCATCAACATTAGCAGTTAAAGCCGCTGGCAATGGTGATGCGTTAACGGGCAACGTGCAGTTTGATTTAACAGCAGGTGATTACACTTACACCATTGCGAATTTTGCTAAAGGTGACGTGCTTAAATTCCCAGCTGGTCAAACACCAACCGTTAAAAATAACGATTTTGCTGACGGTAGTGTTGATGTGCAATACGCTTCTAATGGTACCGTGACACACGTTATTTTAACGGGTTTGACAGCGGCAACGGATTCTACGATTTATTCGACTAATTCGTTTGTCACAGCGTTTGGTGCTGGTTCAATCATTTAAAGAAAATCCCCCAGCCTTTCAGGCTGCCCCCTTCAAAAAGGGGGCGAAAGATTAAAAAGCCTTGGCTTTTGATGTTAATGGTTTTCCCCCTTTTTGAAGGGGGAGGCTCGAAGAGCAAGGGGGATTTGCTCTAATGCTCCAAATTTTAGTTTTATTTTTTCTGTAACCCAAAGTGAATCGTTCACTTAATTTTTTTATCTCTCTCGGAGTTTTTTACAATGGCAAAATTATTTTTAGAATCAACTGATACGACTTACAAAGTAAGTAGTAACAACACCACCGTTTTCGGTGCAACGAGCGATCAAGCGGTTACTATTGATTCAGGTTTAACAGGTATTTCTTTAGATTCAAACATTGAACGCGTTCAATTCACTGGATCAACCACCGATTATAAATATGTACAATCAGGTACAGATTTAAAAGTTTACAACACCGCTGGTGCATTAGTAACGACTGTTGGTCTTCAAGACGATACAACTGGTACACAATTAACTTTTGCTAACGGTACAGTTAAAGCTGAAATCGTTGCGCCAGTTGCTGCAACAGCAACTACGCCTGCAACACCGATGTCTTTTTCTATTGGTGGTCAAGCGGTTACTGCGGTTGCAACCGCTGCAGCTCCAGCACCGACACCAGTTGCAGTTGCTATTCCAACTACAAAAATTGATACCTCTTTGGCATCTGCACCAACATTCAAGATGACTTCAAGTGCAGTTTCTGGCACAGATACATTGGAAGGAAAAACAATCACTTTCACTGTAACACCAGACGCAGTATTGGCGACAGACACTACATTAAGTTTGAACTTAGTGGGTGCAGCGACTAAAGGCACAGTAGCGGCTGATTTCGCTACACCTTCTTCTACTTTGTCATTTAAAGCAGGTAGCGGCGCGGCTCAAACTATCACTGTTACTGTTGCAAACGACAGCGCACTTGAAGGTCAAGAAGGCTACACAGCATTATTAGTTGATTCTGCAACAGGTATCCAAAAAGCATCAATCGACGGCACTATCAATGATGGTAGCGATACAACTGGTCCAGTATTTGTAAGTGCTGCGCTTAATGCAGACGGCAAAACAGTTGTTGTTACTTATGATGAAGCATTAGGTACTACAGCATCAGCAGCAGGTGCTTTCTCAGTAACTTCAGGTACAACTGTATTAACACCAACTGCTATCGTTATTGCTGATAAAACAGCGACTTTGACATTGCCAAGCGCGTTAAGTGCAGGTGCAACTGTTACTGTTGGTTACACTGCGCCTACTGCAGATACATTAACAACTAATGCAGCAATTCAAGACGTTTCAGGTAATGACGCTTTAACATTAGCGGCAACAAACCCTGTTACAAACAACTCAAAAGTAGATACAACTGCACCGACATACGTTAGTGCTGAAGTTGCGGCTACAGGCAAAAGCATTGTTTTAACTTACAACGAAGCATTATCTGCAACAACTGCAGCTTCTTCTGCGTTCTTAGTTAAAGTAGGCACAAACTCTGTTACGCCTTCTTCTATCACTGTTTCTGGTTCAACAGTTGTGTTGAATCTTGCTGATGCTATTACAAGCGGCAAAGCAGTTACTGTTGGTTACACTGCACCGACTGCTTCTGCATTAACAACTAATGCAGCAATTCAAGACGTTGCAGGTAACGATGCAACATTGATTGCAGCAGGTACTGTTGTGACTAACAATTCAAAAGCAGTGTCATTAGTATTGACTGCTGGTGTTGAATCATTAATTGGTACTTCTGGCGATGACATCATCACTGGTTTCTCATCAGTATTAACTACTGATCGTACTTTGGATCAAACTGACGTTATCGACGGCGGTGCAGGTACTGATACATTAACACTTGCAATGGATTCTAACTTTGACGGTTTCACAACTGGCACAGGTTCAATGAAAGGTGTTGAAAACGTTAGCTTGAAAACTAACGGTACTATCGGTACTACTTTCAATGCAACAAATGCAACTGGTATTGAAAAAGTCATCATCGACGGCACTAAAGCAGAGGTAGCGGTAACTAACTTAGCAGCGTCTGCAGCGGTTCTGTTAAATAACCAATCGTCTGGTAACTTAGCAGTTGGTTATGCTACGACTTCACCTGTCTACACAGGCACTACTGATACGCAATCATTGACTGTTTCTAACGTAGGTACACTTGATTCAGTTGCTGTTGCGATTGATAAAGTAGAATTACTTAACTTAGTGTCTACAGGTTCTGCAAACAAAGTGGCTTTGTCAGGCGTTTCGGCAGCAACTTCTATCAACGTAACAGGTGATGCAGCATTAACGATTACTAACGTACCGAACGCATTAAAAAGTTTCAATGCAACGGATGCAACAGCAGCTGTTAGTGCAACCTTATCAGCGGTAACCACTGCCTACCAACTTGCGTCTGTTAAAGGTGGTGCAGGTTCAGATACTTTAACTGTTGATGCAGTTGGCTTATATGCGAATGCTTTGGTTTTAGGTAACGCAGGCGATGATACTTTATTCATCAACAGCGGTGCGTCAGCAACGACATTACAACCGATTATGTCAGGCGTTGAAACCTTAAAAATTGGTGCAATTGGTGGGAAACTATCATTTGTGGGTGACAAAACGACTGATTTAGTAAAAGTGTCGCTTGCAAGTACACTTGGTAATGACGTTGATTTCGTAGCTCTTGCAACACCTAATTTCACTATTGAAACAAACGGTGCAGCGGGTGCTAAAACTGTAACTGCTGATAACAGCGGTACAGAAACGTTGAACTACATTGCAGCAACAACGCAAACTACAGGTTCAGATAGCAACGCGGGTATTTTCTCATTTGCTAACGCAAGTGCGTTGACCGTTAACGTTGGTCAAAATGTTGCAGAAACAGGTGCTATTTCTGCACCAAAAGCAGCTTCTGTTGCACTTAATGTTACATCCAAATTGGGCGCAGATAATGCAACCCAATTGACTTCATTTGGTGGTGTTTTAACAGCTGCAACAGCAACTTCTTTCAATGTTAATGCAACAGGTACACTAGCTGCAGGTTCAGCTATTAACGCAGCTGCGGCTACTAGCGGTGTGTTAGTTGCAGGTATTAACAGTGATTTTGACGTTATTGCAGCTAAAGTAACGAACTTGTCTGCAACAGCACAAGGCACTTTAGATTTAACAGGTTCAACATTAACTGCTTTAAGAACGTTGACACTTGATACCACTAAAGCAACAACTCTTGCTGGTGTAACATTACCTGCTGCCGCAACAATTACGTTAAGTGGTTCAACTGCTGATAGTAAAGTTACTTTGTACAACCTTGGTTCACAACTTTCAGGCTACGGTGTATCTTTAACTGCAACTGGTTTAGCATCAGGTTTAACGACTGGTACTATTGAAGCACAAGGCGAAATTACTGTTAACGCTTCAGGCGCGACAGGTACTGTTACTTTGGGCAACCTTACTACGCCATCTACATCTAAAGCGATTAACGTTATTGCAAATGGCTTGTCTAAGGCTATTGTTATTGGTGACATTAATGGTGGTTCGGCTGTTAACGTTAGCACAAAATCAGCAACTGCTGCTGTCACATTAGGCGCATTAACTGGTTCAACTGTAAGTGTTGATGCTACTGGTTCAACAGGAACTTTGACAACAGGAACAATCACTGCAGGTAGCAGCGTAACTTTTGTCGGTACTAACTTGAATCTTAACTCACAAACTATCAATGGTTCTTCAACCTCGACCATTTTTGCGGTGAATTATACGGGTGGTATGAAAGACGATACTGTCAATATTACTGGCGGTGCGGCACAAACGTCTTTAACAGTGACTGGTGATGGTGGTCTAGGTACAAACGTAATGACCATTGGCATGGGGACAACTTCTGGTACAACTAAAACGATTGATGCAAGTGCTGTTACGAAGTTCTCAACAATTACAATCACTGGTCATACAAATGCTGCAACCAAAATTACAGGTTCAGCAACTTATGCAACTAGCATCGCAGGTGGTTCAGCTAATGATACGCTTATTGGTGGTGCAGGTAATGACACCATTACTAGCAATGGTGGTAACGACACTATCAGCGCGAATGCTGGTGACGATAAAGTGAACTTTGCAACTGGCGATACCATTGATGGTGGAACAGGTAACGACACGTTATTGGCAGCTTCTGCAGTATCTTCAGCAACCATTACTGGTGGTACAGGTAATGATATTCTTACTTTCAGTGGCTCAACAAATACAGCAACGATTACTGATGTTGATGGTATTTATGTAACTGCGAGTACTGCTAACAGCGTTGATACATTTACTTTCACTGCCCCTGCATTAGCTACAACAGTTGCTAGTGGTACAGGTGCTGACGTTCTTACTTTCCAAGGTGCAGCAAATACGGTAAGTATCAATGACGGTGATGTGTCAGTTACTGGTGGAACAGGTGTTGATGCGATTACTTTCATCTCAACCATGTTATCAGCTGCCACTGTAAACAGCGGTACAGGTGCTGATACATTAGTGTTGTCATCTGTAGGCAATAATACTTTAACAGTCGTTGATGCAGACGGGATTGCGATTACTGGTGCGACTAGCTCGTATTCAGACAATATCACGTTTAGCAGTGCGCTTTTAGCAACTAGCTACACTAGCACAGGTACTGGTTCTGATACGCTCATATTAAATGGTGCTACAAATACATTAACTGTTGCAGATGCAACTGTTACTGTTACTGGCGGATCAGGTATTGATGCACTTACCTTCACAACTGCCTTAACTGCAGCTTCGATTACAGGTAATGCTGGTGCTGATACGATTACGCTTTCTGCTTCTGGCAACTCAGGCGTAACTATCAATGATGCAGATGTTTATGTGACGGGTAGTGCTGGTCTTGATGCAATTACCTTTGCGACAGGAACTGCGTTAACAGCAGTAACTTTGAATGGTGGTATTGGAGCAGATACAGTTGCATTACCTACAGGTACTACAGTAAACGCAATTACTCTGATTGATACTGACGGCATTACTGCAACGCTTGGAAGTACAGGCGTTGACACAGTAACTGTTGGTGCATCGAGTACCGTTTCTCTTACTGATTTTGGTAATACTGGTGTTGACGTTCTAGTTGTTCCAGCAGGTTCAACAGCGACAGCAACATTAGTAACTGGAACACCTTCATGGGCTGCAGGAGCAACAACAACTAATGCTGGTACAATGACTTTTGCTACTCATGCAACTACCACAACAGCAACCATTGATTTAACTTCTGTTACCACCAACACTGGTACTATCAAAATCAATGCAAGTACGGCTACTGGTGTAACAGCACTTACCGCAGCTGCTGGTTTAAACAGTATTACTGGTGGTACTGGTAATGACGTAATTACTGGTGGTTCTGGTGTTAATACACTTATTGGTGGTACTGGTAACGATACATTCCAATTCGCTGATGTTGGTACAACATTGACATCCGCAGATACTGTCAATGGTACTTCTGGTACTGCAGATACTATCTATATCACTGCAGCAGATACGACTATTGCTGACACTGATTTCGCTGGTGTGACCAATATGGATGTCTTGAAATTAACAGGCGCAAGCACGATTACCTCTTTTGGTACGAATGCTACTGCTTCTGGTATTGCGACGGTTGTCACAGGCAATGATGTTACAAGCATTACAAGTACCGTAACGGCGTTGACTGTTAACGCAGGTCTTTTGGCATCAACAAAAGCTCTAACATTGGCTGGTACGACTAATTACACTGTTAATAACGATAATGGTGCTGGTGTCACGAATGGTACGATTTTCGATAAAATTACCGTAACTGGTTCTGGTACTGTCAATGCAACATTTGGAGATGCTGGTACAAATACTGTTACTGTTGCAGCAGGTACAGGTAACATGACCATCGTCGGTGGGGCAGCAAGTGATACTATTACAGTAACTGGTTTGGCAACTGCTTCACAAACCTTTACAGGTTCTGTTGCAAAATTCGATGTAACAGGCGGAGCTGGAGCGCAAACTATTGTGACTGGTGCATCGGCTGATACTATCACTGGTGGTGCAGGTGTTGACGCAATTACCGCTGGAAATGGTATTAACGTCATAAAATTCACTTCTACAACATTTGCTGGTATGCAATCAGAAGGTGGTGACACACTTGCTGGTTACACTGGATTGAATGCAACGAATACTACAATGATCAACTTTGCTTCAGGTTTATTAGCTAACGGTAATAATAATAAACTTCATGCAGTTACATCTGGTGGAACGATTGGTGCTGATGACGTTGTTTTGGTTGCAAGTGATGCAATTGCGGGCGCACAAGATATGAGTACTGCCGCAGGTGCATTAGCTTCGTTCAATTTGGCTTATACAACACAAACTAACTTAGCTTCTGGAGATAGAGTGTTGTATGTTGCATCTGGCACAGGTACAACAACTGCCGATACCTATATGTGGCTTGTCAATAAAGGTGCGTCAGCATTAGCAGCAGGAGATTTCACACTTGTCGCTAAAGCGACTGGTATTGCTGATGCAACAGCAGCGGTTTTCGGTGCTGATGCTATTACCATTCCAGGTATTGCAACCGCTGCAGCTAACACGGACATCTTTAGCATTGCCTAAGCAGTAACCACAACAAAACGAGCAGCAGCATCGCCCGTTAGCTTGAAGCTGTAAAAAAAGAACCGCCTTGCCGCTGTGAAAAGTGGGGGGCGGTTTTTTTGAATGCTCTCCCCCCTTTGAAGGGGGGCAGGGGGGATGTGCTTTAAAGGCTGATGAAAATAGTCATTGAATTTAGAATTGAAGTTGAAATTGAATAATTTAGAATTGAATCGAGAAATCAAGTAATCGAGAAGATTTTTTAGCTCAGTGTTTAAAGCAAG
>SESD01002151.1_pt1 | contig 10116 bp, 5 predicted proteins | sample 3171411 | NCBI WGS metagenome assembly SESD01 (sample SAMN06051880, study PRJNA518727) | freshwater metagenome | biome: subpolar coniferous forest; feature: holomictic lake; material: water; isolation source: holomictic Lake 442, 16.5 m depth | place: Canada: near Kenora, Ontario | collected...
TGAATATACTGGTTATAGTACCGATTTAACGCCCAGATAGGAAATATGTTCCTATAGTTAGCGTAGGTTATCATACAGTTGTAATTAAAAACGCCGGAAATATTTTCTTGTGACCAATCGCCGATGTCTGTTTGTCTATTTAACAGCACATCAACACCTTTTTCGATAACTTTTTTATCATTAAAACCTGCAATCATTAATGTCAACAAAGCCCAGGCGGAATTAATGACCTGAGACATGTCAGCCTCCGTATAAACCAATTTAGAACATGATTCAAAAGTCTCGCCCCAGCCTCCATCTGCTTTTTGCTTAGTCACTAAAAAAGCACATGCTTTGTTTGTGCTTGCCATTAAAGCGGCATCGTTAAAATAGCCTTTGCCCTTTGCCTTGCTCAACGCTTCCACTGCAAACCAAGTGGCATAAGTAAAACAAACCGCCCAACCACCATACCATGATCCATCGGGTTTTTGTTGCTTAAGGATAAATTGTAACCCTGCTTCAATGGCTTTATGGATTTCACTATTTTTATAGTCAGGATAATTCGCCTGAATGTCCAATAAAGAAATAACACAGGCTGCTGTACATTCAGTCCACGAATAATCAATCATTATATCGGCAAACACTTCAGATGGATTAAGTTTCTCCAGCCATTTAGGTGCCCGAGTTAATTCATACGTCGCCCAACCGCCATCTTGGTTTTGATAGGAAAGAATAATATCGACCGCTTCTTTAATACGTTTATCATCAATAATCGGTTTAACAAGACCTGAATCATGAATCGCTAAAGTAGCACTTAAGCCTTCAGCGGTACAATCTGCAACAGGCCAACCATTTTCAGCGGTTGAAAAAGGCCAACTACCGATCATCGGGTGACGAAAAAACTCACGATGCGTCGCGTGTTCTGCTTTAATTTGCGACAACTCAATAAACTGGTAACTTTTTTGGATCGTGTCCGGAAACAGCTTACTCAAATCACTTTCCAAAATGGCGCGGCTAGCAAAAGCAGTATCCCAAAGCTGCGATCCATTGTAACCACTCATTTTCATGCCGTCTTCAGCAATCCATAAATAATCATACCAACGAGCGACATGTTTTTTAAATTGCTCGGAATCTTTACCATAAGCTTCCCAGATACAAATCGAATTAATGGCTTTATTAACAGGACCTATATTGATGTAATCGGTTTGCTCGTCCTCAGCATTAAGATATTTTAAAATATAATCAGTCGCTTTTTTTCTTAACCAAGCACATTTGATCTTTTCATAGTTATTAGTAAAAAAGTTCATCCACTTCAAAACAGGCGATGGCGTAGTGTAACAATCTTTTTCGCAAACTGCATTGCGTTGTTTCGGCCAATCTATAGCCTCAAAACCCTCGTTATAAATTTCTTCTCTTAAGGATAAAATTAATTCGTTTTCAGGTACTTTAATTTGCTTTGCATAACAATAAGCCATTGGCAAATAGACCATACGACTATGGCACCAATAGCGCGAAGGATGAAATGGCAGCCATTTAGGAAACAACCACATTTCTGGAAACAAACTATTAAATCCCTGCCAACTATAGAGATTTAATATAGCCAGATAGAATTTCCCCCAAGACGGAATCCCGGTAGCGCCGCCATTGTTTTTAATCCATTGCCTGGCACTGATTAACTGCTCATGCTGCTTATCTACCCCCAAAATGCGCAAGGACACATATTGCATGACCGTGCCAAACATGGTCGACTCGCCTTCAATATGCATACCCCAACCGGCATCTTTATTCTGATGGTTAAACAAGTAAATCTTCATCATTTCCCTGTGTGCTTTGGGAAACGGTGTTTCAGAAATATAGGCCGCTATCAGTAATCCCGGCAAAAGAAATAAGGGACCACCATAATCACCCGGCCAATGACCGTCATCACTTTGCAAAAAAGCATGATAATTAATGCCTTTAACAAGCGCCTCCGTAATTCTTTGTTTTTTCGGATCAGCTACTTGCGGGATTTGTCCATTAAATGCCTGATACTTCGAGCTAATAGCCGAGTTCCTAAATACCTTGTCTCCCGAATTGGGATTGATGGATTTATCAAACTCAAAATCAGCTATCGCCTGATTTATTTCTTGCTCTGAGATGTTATCTGCCTGTTGCAGATGTTCATTGATATCACTTGAAGCGGACTTGAAAGCCCATATATGCCGCCCTTTTTCAGTCAGCAGTTGCCAGTTTTTCCAAGCCTGTTTTACATTCAGCATAGATTCTTATGAGCTACCTTTATTTATTAAACAGTGCAATACGGACCATTGCCATAAAGCCTTTAAGTTTTTTCAATAATCCCGGCTGTTTACGTAAGCGCTCATGACCTGGCAGTAATTGTCCTTTAGCCAACTTGCCTATTTTCATTTTTACCGCCGGATCCAGTTTACCATCAGCGGCTAATTCAAAAAACAAAGCCTTAACGTTACCTAAATCAAAAAAGTCTCTCTGCCATTCCCACTTATAGTTACCGCCATAACGAAACCATGAACCGCCTATGCCGGCAACTTCATAATGGGTTCCGTCTTCACGAAGCGCTGGTGATACTTGATGCCATAAACCGATTACTTCGCCCTGTTTTTCATCAATTAAAATCCGATGATAGGGATAACGCCATTCTTCAAAGCCTTCCATTTGAACGCCTAAAGCCCATTCTTCTATTTCTTTACGACTACGTGCTACAAATTCTTCATTCGGGCCAATGTTCCAACGATATTCTGCATCATCGGTATACATGGCACCCAAATATTTAGGCCAATTACCTTCTTTTTCAGCATCACGATTGGCCTGTAACCAACGTTCAACCATTTCTTCAAGCTCTGCTCGGGGGTATGCGGCCATTCTTTATCTCTCAGAGGTGCTTTGTATTTAAAATAATTGCTTTAGTCGGGCAATATTTTTCAGCCAGCTTTGCTTTTTCAAGTAAAGCCATATCAGGATTTTCCTGTAATACCGTTAGATTGCCCGCATCGTCTACATGAAAAATTTCAGGTGCTTCTGACATACACGCGGCATGACCTTGACAAAGCGCCCGATCGATTTTTATTTCAAAGCCGGCACTAGTTTGAACGTTATCCTGACTATCACCCTGTATTTGATCCACTACAATCTCTTTAATAGCGGTTCGTTTTACATAACGAACTCGACAGGGCGATAAAGGTTGCACCACCATTTGCGTAAAGTCATCTTGATAATGATCTTTCTCATCAACCAGTTCAAACGTATAACGACGTAATAAAATGCTGAAAATGGCTTTTAATTGCAACATGGCAAAAGCGTTGCCGGTGCATTTATGTTTACCGCCACCAAAAGCAATCCAACTAAAAGGCTTGGCATCTTCCTGACGTTCTTCTGAATAACGATCAGGATCAAACTTTTCAGGATCAGGAAAAACCTCAGCAAGACGATGAGATACGCGTGGCGATGCGCAAACATACTTGCCGGCTTTAACCGTGTAATCCTTAAAGTGAAAGTCTTTCATCACCTTACGGATTAAAAATATTAAAGGTGGATGTAACCGCAACACTTCTTTAATGACATTTTCCAATACCGGAATTTCACGTAAAGACTGAAAAGTGACTTCCCCGTCAACACCAAAATGTGCATCTAATTCATTGAGAACCATATCCAATTGCTCTGGACGACGGGCCAACTCGAGCAAGGTCCACGCTGCTGTACCAGCTGTTGTATGATGGCCGGCGAATATGGTGCCTATTAACATACCCGTTATTTCATGTGCTGACAAGTGACTGCCGTCATCATATGTAGACTCAATGAGTAATTGAAAGGCATCTTCACTTTTTTCTGCTTTCTGAGCTCTTTTGGCAATAATGCCCGTCACTAATTCTTGCAACCTTGCGCGCGCTTTATCTCGTCGACGAAAGACGGGTAACGGTAAATTAGGAAACACAAAGGCCAGTGGATTAACGCCTTTTTCAAGATCATGATAAATTTTTGCAAACTCTTCATTCAACTCATACCGAAATTCATCACCCAGCAAACAGTGACTGGACGTATAAATAGTGAGTTCTTTCATAAACTCAAGCAAATCAATTTCGCCCGTATCGCCCCAGTTGGCAATCATTTGCTCAACTTCCTGAACGATAACCTGCGCATAACCACGCATCGGCTTATCTCGCAACACCGGCATGAGCATTTTAAGCTGTTGATCTTTTTTGTGCGGAGGCGCATCAAAAACAACGCCTTTACCAAAAATAGGCGTCATTATTTTGTAAGCTTGACTTTGATCCAACTGAGCATCCGGCGCACGAAAAAAAGCTTCATTGGCTTCAGGCCCGGTCATTAACACCATTTTTTGATGAAACATCCTAAATTCACCGATTTCACCCAGTGTATTTCTAAGCGTCACCATATAGAGAAAGGGATTTTTTCCAAACTTTAACATGTGACCTAAAAGCGGCAAGGCGCCAGGCATTTTAGGTGGCTGTTTGACAGAAGAAGCAGATTTTTCAGGATTTGTCGTATTCATAACTCGGCTTGATAGAGGCGTACATTAGGGAATGCTGAGGTAATTAGCGACTTTCCCCGAAAAGCATAAACCTTTAAATATATCAGGAGAATGCAAATCAATGTTTAATTTTACGCGGTGACTGCTTATTGTACAAACCTTTCCTGCTAATTGATAAGTTATTACTTGTCAATGCCTGACTAAAAACAAACACTCTTGAACCAACTGCAGCCGCCATAAAAAGTTATTTTTATTTCTGACTATCTAAATCATCAGTCATTACACGAACTTCAAGAGGATGACTGGTATCAATATGAATATCTCGCTGTTGAAATGCCATATTTATGCCATGCTCCATAAAGACTTTAATAATCATGTGCCTTAAATCACTGGCAACGACCGTCCAAGAGACATCAGGCTTTAATTCCACCCAAACATACAAACCAAACATCAAGGCATCGCTACCAAAATCTTCGAATAATACTCTAGGCTCAGGTGTTTTCTCGACCAATCCATGCCGATCAGCGATTTCAAGAAGCAATTCATTAACCTTTTTTATGGGGGATCCATAGGCAATGCCAATCTTGACAACGATGCGCACAGCTTCGTTACTTAACGTCCAGTTGGTGACATTTTGTTCAATAAAAGTGCTGTTAGGTATAAGAGTCTCGATGCCGTTACCATCCCGAATATGTGAACTTCGCACCCCGATATCTATAACTCGTCCGCGAATACCCCCTACCTCAACTAAATCACCTGGTCGAAAAGGCCTTTCAAACAACAACATAAGCCCACTGATCAGATTTTTTAGCATATTTTGCATGCCGAATCCGGCACCAATCGCTACCGCGCCTCCCATAAAAGCAAATACCGTTAAGGGGATTCTGACTACCAACATACTGACGATGACCAACAACATGACTTCAAAAAACAATATCCAGCGCCTGGTAATACGCGCAATACTGATATCCATGCCATAACGAGTCACCGCCAAACCTTCGATCAAATAAGCAAGACGGGCCGCAAACCAATAGCCAATAACAAGAATAGCCAAAGCCGTAAAGACTTTGCCAACAGTAATGCTCCGCTTGCCACTGATTTGCTGCCCATCAATTTCAATCGTATCTAAAGCAGTGAAAAGCTCAAAAGTCCAAACCTGTAAAACAACATCATGAGTAGCAAGTAAAGCCTGCGCCAGGTAATCAGAAAATGTTTTAACTTGAAACCTGCTGTCCAAATCACTCTTAAAGCGCTCTAGCAGGCTTTCAGTTGATTCAATCACACCCAGCAACTTTGAGTAAGAATCAACCTGATCAAGTTTGAATTTCTTTATTGTGTCCAATATTGGATCCGAGCCAATAACCCTCAGATCAATCTCTTTGGCCGTTTGATTAGTCACCTCTGTCAGTAAATATTGGCGCTGCTGCTGAATATAATCATGAACTTCCTTCATGAGCGCCTGCCGCTTGCTAATTCTGCTATAAGCTTCCCGGATTTTTTTTACATCAGTTTCTGTTGCATAAACCCAGCGAAAATTCCAAATATCCCTTTGCACTTGCAAATACTCAAGGACACGTCTATGCGCTTGTAATTTAATATCAGAAGCATGCATCCTCGCTTGCTTAATCTGATCTAACTGATCCTGAGAAGTTGCTTGACGCGCTATCACGGAATTATCATCCGTCCCAAGCTTTTCAACGGTCTCTGTATTTTTATTAAGATTATCCGAAGATAATAAGGCGTTTAACTCAGCGAAAATATGCTGGGTTTCAACTTCTATATCTTTTATAGCCTGATTGATATCTTGCTCGGTTAACTCAACTTGCTCTGAAGCGACGCTTAGCTGCTTACGCGCTAATTGCAATTTGTATTGGGCTTCTTTTACAACGATATGAACAATTTGTTTTTCAATCTGAAACCCTAAGGCGTTAGCCAAAGCAATCTCATTTTGTACGGTCAGCAAATCTCGATTGCGGGCTAATTGCTCTTGATACTCAGGCGTTGCCTTGGCTTTCTCAACCGCCTCGTTAGCTAACCTTAATTTTGCCGTAGAACCCTCTGCTATTTGTATAACATCATTCCCTGCCTGTTCAATAGTTGGAATCCATGCCTCAAGCTCCTCTAATTCTTTACTCAACATAATAACAGCAGCTCTCAGCTCATCTGCCCTAAGAAAAGGATGGGCAGACGGCTCACTAAACTCAGACCAATTATCCAATTGATTTTTGCACTGAACAAGATTCTGTTGTTCAACCTGAAAAGTCGCCAAACGCGCTAAATGTCCCTGATAAATAAAAACAAGCTCTTTAAGATGCAATTGTCGTACAAGCAAGTCCTCATTACTAGACAAGGCAGTAGAAGGTGCGCCAGAGACAATAGTTGCAGGGAAATTGGCTAGCTGAGCGTTGGTTGCAACAAGCTTAATATTAATATCCTCTTTAAGCGCTACCACATCAATCGCGGCTTCAACCGAACTCGTTTGACTATCCGATTGTTGGGGGACCGTATTGTTTACAACCGAATTAAGCGCTGCTGAAGCTGGAATGACTAACAACAGCAAAACTGCAGTCATTACTACTTGAAAAGCTTTAAAACTATCCGTTTTATCTCCAAAACGAATAAGGCTATTTAGGTGAACTTTGGCAAAATTAATCATTTTAGTGACCTAATAAAGAAATGTATTCGACTTGACGACCAAATGAATTAAGCAAAAAGATGCCCATGACTAACAACTCAATTAACTTAACGCACTGGAAGCGTTAAGGTGGGGCCAACTGATTTTGCAGCGCCGGCTTGCAAACGAAATAACTGGGTCAGGAGCATAAAAGTTGACTTGGACTCAAGATCATTATCCGCCAAATAAAACCATTGGCCACGATAAGGAATTGCAACAAAGGGAAGATCGGGTTGCTTTTCACTATTAAGTATATGAAATAGACCACCACCCGCCGTTTTACCCCAGTCAAATGCCGAGCCATCTTTGTTTAATGTCACCGTAATCAAGCCATCAGCTTTATGCTGGCTGGGTGTATCTACATGATGAGACAGATAAAAAAAGATACTCATTAATGACCGACTACGTATCGAAATGGTATCGCGTCTTTGGCTCATAAAATCATCATTAACATGATAAATATCAAGCTTCTGATCAAGCCCGAGTAGCTCTTTTATTTCCCAAATCGCATCTTGAACGGCAGGAGAAGATTTAATTTCCAACTGCGTTTCTTTAGTGATGGGATCAATTCTTGGATTGATCAAATCTTCGCCACTAACCTTATCAAAAAGATCCAACAGCCTGTTAAAAGAATCAATATGCTTAGGTGATATTTTAGGAGTCGGGCCCGAAGCCGTCGAGGCATTATCAAGTCCGTTAATATGTTCGACACAAAGACCCAAAACTCGGCGAGCACTCCAACCGGATTCTGTCAGCGCAAACACATCTTCAATAGAGATCGGTCTAAGGATACTCTTGACAAAGCCTTCACCCTGAAGCGGGGAGTAAGAAATAGTAGGCGCAGAAGAATAAGCGCCACCGGCATTAAGTGTAAGAATATCTTGACCGGTCGTACCATTAAAACCAACCGTTGTCCCATTAGTGCTTGCCGCCAAGTCCATCTTTAACGATGCGGTAACACTGGTCACATCCAAAAAGAAAACAGGATCCCGATAGTGTAACCGAACGATATTCTGCAAGAATTGCTCATTCTGACTATCAACAATTGCGGCATTATAAAGCGGATAAGTTCCCCTAAGTCCATCAGGCCCAAAGGAATGACAGCCCGTCATAAATGGACTAATCATCAAAAACAAGATTAGATAAGTACGTGATATGTTGTTTTCTGCAAAAGCGGTTACTAACAACTTGGATTTAATCAGGATAGGCAAAAATGACCTCATTGGACGCTAAAGAGTCGACCAGTTTAGAAAATAGATACTTACATTTCTGGTCTTTTTAAATGGTTATATTAGCTTAAACCCATAAATTAAGCTAAAGCTTGGCAAATACTTCATTAAGGTTCAAGGTTTTTATTTAACTACCGGCTAAAACGCAAATTTTGCATTTCATAAGACACTAATCTTGAACAATAAAAATCCGTCAATGAGCAGTTTCTGAACTACTCCTATTGGTAATCATTAAAACTATAATACAAATAAGTAAAAATTAGTGGCTACCAAGGCATTAACGAAAAAGGCACTGACTTACTGATAACTTGCCCCGGCTTTCTGTTGGCGACTGCTACCATCTGCTTGGCCCACTCATTAATTATTTGTTTGGCAGGCTCATACCAAGTCAATCGTGTAAGATCTAACGGGTCTGATTCCTGCTTTTCACGATCTGCAAAGGTAGCAACAATTTCACCGGTCTGCGCATCACGAAGTCAAGCTTCAAAAGCGACCGTACGTGGACTGATAACTGATGCGGCAGTACCACCACCCATTTGTAACCAACCTAATGCATTAAGAACCGGCTTGGAAGGCACTAATTCAATTAAAGCCATCTCAAGAGTAAGAGTATGACCATTAGGTTGAGTTACAACGACAAATCGTTGTTTTTTGTCATAATTAAATGCTTTGGTAAAACTATCCTGCATATAATTAGCGATGTCTTTAAAATCTTTAGGAAACTGTCCGTCCACGGACCGAAGATTTGCTTGCTGCCACCAATTCATCTTGAGCATATGTGTAGTATCGACTGGCGCAATAATAAGGCTACTGTATCCGCTTAATTCGAAGCCAGGCTTGATCCATTCCCTATTAAACGGTAAAGTTGCATGATGAGTGTCTTGCCCCGGATCAGCAATAAAACCTGCATTTGGCGCAGGATTGGCATACAGTTCATTCTCCACTTTCTTTGTAGTACTACAACCGGCAAGGTATAAAGCAGCCAGCAAAGACAGTAAAAAAAAACAACTTGTGTGTTTTTAGTCACTATTTTCTCCAATTATTTTCAAATAGAATGTTATTTCAAACTCAAATTGCCTATCAACCTGGATAAATCCTTTGATCCATGAAAAACACAAAAAGCACGAACGTTTCAAAAAGCGCCAATAACTAGCCCTACTAAAAGATGAGCGACGTTGGAATATAACCGACTGCTTCTTTTTGTGTATTTCGCGCTTATCGTGGACTCACTGAGGTTTTTAGCATCAAGGCAATAAAATCAATTAACTTACCTGTGCCAAGAAGCCGTGCCGCCATGAGCGCCTGTTGCTGTTCCAGAACCATCACTCCAGGAAGCAGAACCGCCGTGAGCACCATAAGCCGATCCCGAACCATGATCCCAAGACGCAGAACCACCATCAGCGCCATGTGCAGAACCTGAACCATCACTCCAGGAAGCTGTACCTCCATGAGCGCCGTAAGCCTCTCCGGAACCATGACTCCAGTAAGCAGAACCGCCTTCGGCACCATGCGCCCAACCGCTGCCATTACTCCAAGCGGCTGATCCACCATAAGCACCATATGCAACGCCCGAACTATGATCCCAAACGGCGGTGCTGCCATAACCTTCATAAGCAACACCAGAATACCCACCGACACCCCAAACCCCAACCGGCGCTGGAGATGCGACGACATAATCTTGTTGATAACCGTTATTGGCACATCCAATCATCAACATAAAACAACTG
>SESD01002152.1_pt1 | contig 10114 bp, 9 predicted proteins | sample 3171411 | NCBI WGS metagenome assembly SESD01 (sample SAMN06051880, study PRJNA518727) | freshwater metagenome | biome: subpolar coniferous forest; feature: holomictic lake; material: water; isolation source: holomictic Lake 442, 16.5 m depth | place: Canada: near Kenora, Ontario | collected...
GTACGCGGTGATGGTGTTCTTTGTCGCCTTCGTCTGCCTGCTCAGCAAGTGGATTGCAAGTCGGCGCAAACCGGCAACATGCAACATAAAACCGGCCCCGTGACGGCCTCCCCCGCCTGATCACGTTGAAGGAAACCAGTTTTTTGTCGTTCTTCCTCGTGCAGCAATGGGCTATTCCCCTTTCATGATTCCGTGGAAATCACGAAAGGAACGGCGCCTTCCTTGATTGGCGGAACGATCGGGGGCTGCCCGGTCTTTTTCAAAATCTGCCGCCCCTCTGCAGACAACATATACCGGATGAAGCCCTCCGCTGTTGTCACATTTCTGGCGGTACCCGGAATGGTCACCACGTTGCGGATATCTTCACTCAGGTTTACCTCTGCCGGGAAAGGGACAATATCCGCATCATCGGCAACCGTCACCGCAGCGGACAGGTAAACAATGCCGGCATTGGCCTTACCGCTGCAAACGGCCTTCAATACGTCGGGGATCGTATTTTCTTTTACGGCCCCTTCAATGATCTTTGGCGCCAAATCCGGTTTGCCTTCGGCGGCAGCAGCTCTTGTAATAAATTCAACCGTCCGGTTGGTGGCCATGTCTTTTTCGCCGGTGACCCGCGCCAACCTGACCCCGTCCCTGGCCATATCGGTCATTTGTTTCAGACCGAGAGGATTGCCCTTCCTGGTGATCACCACCAGCTCATTGGCTGAAAAGACGACATACCAGGATGCGGCGTCCAGACTACCGACTTTCTTACCGAACATGTATTTAACCACCGCTGGATCGGATGGTGCGAACAGGTCGCAGACCTCTCCGTTGAGGATACGCTCAGCCAATTCTTTGGAGCGGCCTGAGGTAAGATTCACCATAATATCGGCGTTTATTGCCTCAAAGGCTTTTTTCATTTCGCTCATCGGGCCAGCCAATGAATCAGCATGCCATGCTTCGATAATCATTTTGTCCTCCACATTCCAGGTTGTCGAAAGGTTTGATAAAAAAGCCGTATCCGGCTGGCGGATACGGCTTTAACGGTCACGGTACCACGGAGACTGCCGCCCGAACTACCTGGCCAAGGTCTGGCGGAATTTGTCCCACACAGGCGATATCACGGGCCAAAACAGCATGAGGAGCGCCAGAGCCATAATGGGGCCGACGAGCCAGTTCGAATAGAAAACATTGAGCGCACCCTGGGATCCCATCATGGCCTGGCGGAACGCAATTTCGGCCCGATCGCCGAGCACCACGGCCAATACCAGAGGCGCAAGGGGATAATCCAGTTTTTTCAACACATAACCGAGCACACCGAATACCAGCATGACCCAGATGTCGAACATGGCCATGTGCACGGAGAAGGCGCCGATCGCACACACAACGATGATGACCGGGGCGATAATGGCAAAGGGGATGCGCAGGATCGCCGCAAACAGCGGAACGGTGGACAGAACGATGATCAGCCCGACAACGTTGGAAAGGTACATGCTGGCGATGAGACCCCAGACGAACTCCTTCTGCTCGACGAAGAGCAACGGTCCCGGTTGAAGCCCCCAGATCATCAGCCCCCCGAGCAGTACCGCTGCGGTTGCTGAACCGGGAATCCCCAGCGCCATCATCGGCAGCAGCGCCGCGCATCCGGATCCATGAGCGGCCGTCTCTGGGGCGAGCACCCCTTCCAATTCTCCGGTGCCGAACTTGTCACCGTTTTTCGAGAAGCGCTTGGCGATGCCATAGCCCATGAATGACGCAGATGTGGCGCCACCAGGGGTGATTCCCATCCAGGAACCGATGAGACAACTGCGAAGCAGCGTTGCCCAGTACCGGGGCAGCTTTTTCCAGGTTTCCCAGACCACCTTGGCGTTGATCTTGGCGCTTTTACCCTCGAACTTGAGCCCCTCTTCCATGCTGACCAGTATTTCTCCGATACCAAACAGCCCGATGACCACGATCAGGAAGTCGACGCCCCGCAGCATTTGCGAAAAACCGAAGGTCAGGCGCAACTGCCCGCTGACCGTATCCATACCAATCGCGGCCAAACCGAAGCCAAGCATTAGGGCGATGATGGTCTTAAAGGTATCCTTGCCGGTTCCGATGAAGCTGCAGAAGGTGAGCAGGTATACGGCAAAGAATTCGGGAGGTCCGAATTTCAGCGCAAATTTCGCCACCAGCGGCGCCAAAAAGGTGATGAGCAGCACGGAAAACAGGGCGCCGACGAATGATCCGGTGAAACACGCAGTGAGGGCCTCGCCGGCCCTCCCCTGTTGGGCGAGCGGGTAGCCATCAAAGGTTGTCGCCACCGAATGGGACTCACCGGGTATATTGAACAGAACCGAGGTAATGGCGCCGGCGAACAGCGACCCCCAATAGATGCAGGAGAGCATCACGATCGCCGAGGTGGGCTGCATGGTGAAGGTGAGTGGCAGCAAAATGGCCACCCCGTTCGGTCCCCCCAGACCGGGCAGTACACCGACAACAACTCCCAGAACGAGGCCAACCACCATCATCCACAGGTTGTACCAGGAAAAGATTACCGCAAAACCATGGAATAGATTAAAAAGGTCTTCCAATTGACAATCCTCCTAAAACGGTAACACTTCAGTTAAAACCATCTCAATATCCGAACAGGGATTCCAGCGGTCCCTTGGGTAGCGGGACAAGGAACTGAATTTCAAACATCCAGAACAGAACCGCGCTGACCCCGACACTGACCATCACGGTTTTCAGCCAACTGGACTTTTCCATCGTCCGCATGAACCCACCGATGAACAGGGTAGAGGCGACATAGATGCCGATCACCTGGGTTACCAGCACATAGATCACCGTCGGCACAAACACCGCGAGCACCAGTTTGAACTGCTCCCAGTTAACGAAAACCTTCGCGTCCTGCTTTTTCGCGAAAACCGGCCTCAGAAAAACCACGAGGCTCGCAATACACATGATAGCTCCGATACGGAACGGGAAGTATCCCGCCTGCGGCCCTTCTATGGCCCAGCCCCAACCGATTCTGTAACTGTCGAACATAATCAGCACACCGATGAGGAAGGCGACGACCGACGTAACCATTTCCACGGTGTTGTACGACAGGCCGCTATGAGTGCGACCCCCTGCCTGCTCCTGTTCCATGCAATACCTCCCCTCGCCAAACAAATGAACAACTCCCCGGTCCGGTGAAGCAGACTCAATCCCGCTCGCGCCGGACCAGGGCAGGCCCTATTTCTTCTCGGCGAACCCTGCTTCCTGCATCAATTTTTTGTGGAACGCCTCATCCTTTTCCAGGAATTTGACGAACTCCGCCCCGGTGACGTATTCGCTCTTGAGGGCGTTTTTCTCAACATAATCCTTCCACTCTGTAGTGGCAACCACCTTCTTCAACATGTCATTGTAAAACGCGACGTGATCCGCGCTGGTGCCAGGCGGCAGAAAGAAGGCGCGCAGCATATGATACTGAACGTCGAGACCGGCCTCCTTGCAGGTGGGGATGTCGGCCCAGGACTGGTCTTTGGTCACCTTCTTGTCAAAGGGCATGCGCTTGTCGGAGAACACGCACAGGGTACGGACCTGATCGGCCCGCCACTGAGCGATGCTCTCACTGGGGTTGTTCACATTGGAATCGATATGCTTCCCCACCAGTTGCACGGAAGCCTCACCGCCGCTCTTGTAGGGGATGTAGGTGAATTTCGTTCCGGCGATCTTGTCGACGGCAACCGTGATGATCTGGTCTTCCCGTTTCGAGCCGGTGCCTCCCATCTTAAAGGTTCCGGGAGCGGCCTTCACGGCAGCAAGGAATTCCTTCGCAGTCTTGTACGGCGTCTCGGCATTGACCCACAGAATGAACTCATCCATCGCAATCATCGCCACCGGGTTGAGATCCCGCCAGTTGAACGGCAGGTTCGTCGAGATCGGAATCGTATAAATCGCGGAAAACGCCACCATCAGCTTGTGAGGATTGCCCTTGGACTCCTTCGTGTCGATGATCCCCTCGGCGCCGTTTGCGCCGCCCATGTTCAGGATCATCATCGGCGTCTTCATCAGCTTGTACTTCATCACAATGCCCTGGATCGTGCGCGCCATCTGGTCGGAAGCGCCGCCAGCCCCTGCGGGCACAATAACCTCCACCGGCCTGGTCGGTTCCCAAGCGGCGGCGGGGGTCGCGGTTGCAACACTGGACAGTGCTGCAACGACGAGCAGCAGCACTCCATACCCTAATTTCCGGATCTGTCGTTTCATCATTTCCTCCTCATTACGTACATGTTATGGAACACCATGGTTCCGATTTAATAGGCAGCAAGATAATCCATCGCCGCCATCACCCCGCCCTTTTGGTAAGGAACGCCGGCAACGGCGAACCCCATCTCCACACCGCCAAGAGTCCCGATAAGCGTCAGGTCGTTGAAATCCCCCAAATGACCGATCCTGAAAATCCTGTCCTTCAGAAGACCGAGGCCGCTCCCGAGCGACATGTTGAATTTCTCAAGCACTTTGTCCCGGTAGGCATCCGCCCCCTTGTCTCCGGGCATCATGACCGTCGTCAGAACCGGACTGTACTCTTCCGGATTGAGACAGAGAATCTCCAACCCCCAAGTGCGGACCGCACGGCGCGTCGCCTCCCCGTGCCGGAGATGGCGGGCGAAGACGTTATCGAGGCCTTCTTCCTGTAGCAGGTGGAGCGCCTCCCTGAGGCCATAGAGCAGGTTCGTCGCCGGAGACGACGGGAAAAATCCCCCTTTGTTGGCGGTCAGCATCTCCTCCCATCCCCAGTAAGATTTGGGAATTTTTGCTGTTTTCGCTGCAGCCAGTGCCTTGTTGCTGATCGCGTTGAAGCCAAGCCCAGGCGGCAGCATCAGCCCCTTTTGGGAACAGCAGACCGTGACGTCGACCTCCCATTCGTCATGGCGGTAATCAATCGAGCCGAGAGAGGAGATCGTATCGACCATAAAGAGCGCCGGATGGCCTGTGCGGTTCATTGCCTTGCGGATCTCGGCGATGCGGCTCGTAACGCCAGTCGAGGTCTCGTTGTGGACGACCATGACCGACTTGATCCGATGATCCTTGTCTTCTGCCAGTTTGGCCTCAACGATGGCGGGATCGGCGCCGTGCCGCCAGTCGCCGGGCACGAAATCGACCTCCAGCCCCAGCCGTACGGCCATGTTTTTCCAGAGTGTCGCGAAGTGCCCCGTCTCAAACATCAGCACCTTGTCGCCGGGTGAGAGCGTGTTGACCAGCCCCGCCTCCCAGGCGCCCGTTCCTGAAGAGGCAAAGATAACGACCGGTCCTGCCGTCTTGAAAACAGGTTTGAGCCCGCTGAGAACCTCCAGGGCCAACGCCTTGAATTCCGGACCCCGGTGATCGATGGTCGGTTTCGCCATCGCCCGGAGCACCTGCTCGGGCACGTTCGTCGGTCCCGGAATCTGCAAAAAATGACGTCCACTTGGATATGACATACTGTTTGTTCCTCCTTTCACATTAACGCACGCTGAAAACTGATACTCTCGATCTTCTATACAGCGATCAGATCCGCATAGCTGAAATGGGGAGATGTCAGTCTTTCAACCTCCGCGATTTCCACACGCCGGGAGATCAGGCTTCCGATGACACCCGCCTGCCGGATCTCGCCCAAAAAGAGGACGCCCCGGATCTTCCCGTCGCGGATCACAACTTTCCGGTAGGCGCCGTTTCTCCGCTCCGCCAAGACCTCATCCCCTGTCCGACCTTCGATATCACCGATCGACACCAGGGGCATGCCGCCGATTTCCACGGCATTCATGGCCACCATGCCATCGTAGGTTGCCCTGCCTCCGGCCATGCTGGAGGCGGCTATTCGTCCCTGTGCCACGGCCACGGACCAGCTGGCGGGGATTGTCCTGTCGCCTGTGAGGGGATCCAACGTTTCCGCCGCATCGCCCGCCGCATAGACATCCGGATCGGAGGTTCTCTGGAATTCGTCCACGGTGATCCCCCGCCCTGTCTCGATCCCGGCGGCGACGGCCAGTCCGATGTTCGGCTTGACGCCGATGGCCATGACAACCAGGTCGGCGGGGAAAACCCGCCCGCCCGCATTCACACCACTAACCGCCCCGGAATCCACCGAAATCGCTTCGACGCCCATGCCGACCAGGATCTCGACGCCCTCCTCCCGCACAGAATCGGCCAGCATGTCCGAGGCTTCATCGTCGAGCTGGCGGGGCAGCAGCCGGGGTAGCTTCTCAATAACCGTCACGTTCAAACCACGTTTTTTTAATGCCAGCGCCGTCTTTAGGCCGATAAGTCCGGCTCCCATCACAACGGCGCTCCGGGCTTTTCCGGCGGCATCAAAAATTTCCCCTGCCTGTTGCAGGGTCCACAGGCTGTACACACCCGGGGCGCCGGCCCCCGGGACGGGCGGCACGACCGGCAGCGATCCCGTGGCAAGCAGCAATTTATCATACTGGAAACGTCTCCCGGAGGAGAGCAGCACGGCTTTTTCATCCCGAAGCAGCGTTGCCACGGTTTCCCCCATGAGACACTCGATTCCGGCCTTCGCAAAGTCTTCCGCGGTCCGGAGCACGGAGGCCGCGGGCTCGTACTTCCCCGCGATGATATCGAGCAGGTCGATGCGGCTGTACACATAATGAAGTTCGTTCGTGATGACGGCCACCGGGGTATGAGGATCCTGCTTTCGCAGCATCGTGGCGGCGGTTGAACCCGCTATACCCTGGCCAATGACAATATACATATACCGCCCCTCGCGTTACCTTGCGGTAGCGACTTCCGTCGATTTTGTTATGAATTTCAAGAACTCGCTCAATGGCAGCAATTCCCCCGGCAATTTCATCTCCGGCAAGCTCCCCATCTCGCCTGCATCGACATACGTCCTGATCCCTTTTGCCGCAAAGGCGATCGCCGTCGACCAGATCTTGTTGCGACCGATCTCCTGGAGGATGGCGAATACGGGAATACTTTGTTCCTTTGCATTCTGGGCGATCGCCAGAAACTCACCGACATCATGGCAGGACCCGATATGCAGGACGGCGGGAACGCCGATCTCCGTGATGTTTTTGAACCCCTCACGGACTGCATATTCCGGCCGGCACATGCCGGCTTTTGCCAATGCGGCGCCTGCGCAACCGGCGGTTACGACAAGATACCCTTCGGAGAGGAGCCTTTCCGCCGTCTGAACAATCTGCGCATCCTGGGTATTGGCAACAGTGCCGCAGCCTCCGAGATAAACGACACCCTTGACAAAACTCCGGGCCGATTCTTCCTTCAGCGCTTTAAGCACTTGCTTGGAATTTTCCGCAGTGTACCCCGTGTGAAGCCGTTCCACCGCCGATGGAATTTGCACACTTTTCCCGCTGCGCCTCTCGAAGGCCTGGGCGGCAACCTGAATGGCCTCCCCGATTTTCTGATCCGTGTCCAGCGAGGCGGAGGCCATAACAGCGGTATTGCCGGCCTTGGCCAGCGCCACCGTTGCCGGCATGACGCACTGTGGGCCCACGACGAGCAAATCCACGGCCCCCGTCAGGAGGGGCATCTCCTGGGAATCGTAATTCGTCAACACCGGCAGCCCAGCGCCTGCCTCTGCGCCGCATACCGCGGCCAGATTAAAAGGGACACCGGCCTTGGATGCTGCCTTCCGGAAGGCCTCCACAATCTGCGGAGCCACATGGCCCATGAGGACGACATTCGCGGCATCAGCCCTTAAGGCGCCCATATTGGCGGCGACGACCCCGGGCTCCGTTTTGCCGCATACCCGCTCCTTGGCCGCCCTGATCGAGAGAAGAATCTTTGCAGCGGCCTCACCCACTTCCGCCATTCGCGCGACATCATCGGCAGGAGCGAGCATGCCGTCGTCGGTCATATAAACGGCTTGAGCAACACCGCTCTCAGCGTCGGCGCCAAAGTCACGGGCCAGGCCGGCCAGCGCCGCAGCGCCATCCGTTACGCGCTTGAGCAGGCGATGGGAAACCAGCCCTTCCCGGGTGCGACCGCACACCGTGAGCTGCGGAACAACAGCGAACGGATTCACCCGGCAGGGGCCTTCAGAGCAGTCCGCACAACAGATGCTCAGGCGCCCGAAACCGCATTGCGGCTGGGCTGCTTCAGCCCGATCCCAGATCACGTCCGTTTTTGTTTTGTAAGCCCTGATCAACAGTTCATTCGTCGCCTCGTCTATCGACTTTTTGCGGATTTCCTTCATCGTGTTACTTCCCCTCCTTCGAAAAATCCAACCCCATCGCCTGAGCCTGCGGTGAACCCGGAATGGACGAGACATACGCAGCAATTCTTCCCCGCTTTGCCGCCAGCACCTTCACATACGCATCCTCCTCACCGTAGACCAGAGCGCCCGTCGGGCAGGAGGCGACGCAGGCGGCCTCCTCCATGTTCATGCAGGCGTCGCACTTCATCGCCGTCTTGAACTGCGCCGATGGAATCACCGCGCCGAAGGGACAGGACATGACGCACATCCAGCAGCCCCGGCATTTGTCCTGGGCCACAAACGTCGTCCCTTTTTCCGGATCGCGCTGCATGGCCCCCGATGGGCAGGCCATCACACAGACTGCATCCTGGCAATGACGGCACTGAAGCGGAAAACTCGACCCCGTCGGGCCGAACACGCCGACCCGCGCCGCCGGTCTTGGGTCCTCATGGACCGCCAGAGCCAGCCGCTTGCTCGTGGAGTTCCGCTCTACGGCGCACTGCAATTCACAGGTCTTACAGCCGAGACATTTGTCCCGATCTACCCACACACGCTTCATTTGATTCCCTCACATTCCATCCTCAGGCGACCCGTATCCCCCAAAGACAGAGGACCTCCTCCAGCATCGCCTCCGCCCGCTTGGGGTTGAACACCCCGCACTGGCAGGGCTTCGCCATCTCCTCGGCAGCCTCCCGGACAGTCAGCTTGCGCTCCTTGACGTCGGTGATCATCTTCTTGATCAGGTTGAACGGAACCTGCCCGTGCCCGCACATGGTCGTGAAGCGAAGGATCTCCTCTTCAGGCAGCCGCTCCGTCTTTCCCCAGATTCCGAGGGATGTTTCGCAGGTATGCCTCTTGACCCCGGCCTCCTGGCAGCACTCCCGCACATCCCCCAAAAGCCCCGAAACGATAACAGAAATGCCCAGATCTTCGTCCTTGAGCGCCTTGAGCGCCTTGATCAGGGATTCCCTGTTGTCGAACACCCCGTGGACGATGGAGGTGTCACGGGTCTTTTCGATGATCTCCCCCGAGGGTGTGATGTAGCGGTTTCCCGTCCTCATGTCGCCCAGGTTGACGGGCTCGAATCGGTTCACAATCTGAAGGAAGCGCTGCAGCTTGGCGCTCGAGTCCACCTCGTTGATACCCTTGGCCGACATGGCAAATAGAACATAATCGTTCTTCAGGCTCTCCAGGGTTCCCCTCCGGTGCAGTGTATGGCTCATCGCATCGCCTCCTCAACGAAGAACGGTTTTCCGAGACCCACGTTTGTCTTGCCGTTGGGCGTCGGCGCCACGCCTGCCCCCCTGGCCAGGTCGAAAGCCGGCGTCTTGTCACCGGGATGAACCTTGCAGGTCAGATCGAAGCTGCATACCGTGGAAATTTCCTTCGTCACCTTTTTTACGACCCCGATGATTTCCTGAACGCGCTCCAGGGGAACGGTCATCTCAATAATGGCCGACAACACTTTTTCATTCATGAGTTCCGGGTTCATCCTCCCGCTGTTCCGGTCGACCATCAAGGTCGTGATGGGGTTCTTCTGCTCGAAATGGATATCCCCCAATGAGGCGATGGCCATGGCCACCTTCTCGATGTCCCTGAAGAAAGCGCCCGTGCTCGGACGGCCCATTTCGATCGCCATCCCCGCCTCACCGTACTTGAACCGGCCCGTAACATCGTTCGTCTTCATCTCCTCGGTCCCGCGGCCGGGGACCCTTGTTTCCTTGTGTTCGATCAAGGGGTTGCTAAACGTGCCGCGCACCGACCGGGGCCAGACCGGGAGAGGCTCGTAGAGCGCCTTTCCGGTGCAGATCTCCGCACGATAGCACACGCCGCAGTCCACACATTCCTCCTGGTTGACATCAGCGCAGACGCGGCCGTACGGGTCCTTCGTGAACCCGATGGCTCCCATGGTGCAGTAGGAAACGCAGCGGCCACATCCCACAC